>ENA-UOUE01002105-UOUE01002105.1-compost-metagenome-genome-assembly--contig:-NODE-2105-length-10142-cov-18.373373_pt1 | contig 10142 bp, 6 predicted proteins | sample MGYA00238146_ERZ747223 | MGnify/ENA primary metagenome ERZ747223 (study PRJEB28781, sample SAMN06268865) | compost metagenome | isolation source: single cell | place: USA: California, Emeryville, Joint... | reverse complement strand
GTAAACTTTAATAGTGATTGGAGATCAGGGTTTTCTCTGCTGCTTGCAGTTTGATTTTCGACCTGCTGTACAAAGTTTACCCTCTTGCTCCTAATCTCCTCTTTCTCGAAATAGTTATTCCGTATCACTTGAATGGATTCTTTGGGAAATCGCATTCTCAGGGAAGTCAATTCACAGTAGTACAGCTTAGCTTCCAGCGAGTCGACCTACCCGGAAGGGTTCAATGGCAAAAAATATAAAGTATTTGTTACCTTCACAGTGTACTTATAGGTGCGGGTCTTTCCTTTTCTCTCGAATAAGAGCTCTTCGCCTATCATGGCTGGAGGACTGATTTTCGCAATAAAAAGCGTTTTAGAGAGATCAGTTTTCTCATTGAGAACGCGTTTTTCTACAGTACATTCGCCATTTACAAGAAGATAAATTTTGGTGCCAGGCTTCTCTTCTTCCACGACTTTATTCCCGCGTTTGAAAAACTCAGCGTTGAAGAGGTAGAGGAGATCTTCAAGGATATGCGTTGAATTAATTCGGTCCATAAAAGGGATGTTTTGCTGCAGAAATTGGAGTTTGAAGCGATTTTCTTTATGGTATTTTCCGACGATGCTCATGTAATCTTCTTTCATGAGAATAATGAACTGACAATCAGTTTTTGTATAAATTGAAGCACTGCGCTTCGAATCTTTGCTTGTAAGCGCTTTCTCGCCGAAGGCCTCGCCTTCTCCGAGTTCTTTATGAAGCCCTGGCGATGAACTATTGCTGCTAATGCCTTTAAGTTGCAAATTCCTTTTCGAACCATCTTTGGTCAGCCTACGCGATTTTTTTGGAGATTCGCTCACCAGGCTCTCAAGAGTCGAAATAGGAGTCACTTGGCTCTTTCTTCCTGAAGTCAGACTCAAAGACCTTGAAGTCGAGTCCATTCTCCTTAGCAAGGGAGTTTGTGGTTCTACCTTCTTTTTGTTTGAACTTGAAGGTGTATCTTCTCGACTGGTTCGGTTGGTCTTTTCAGCGATAAGTTCTTCGGCCTCTTCATCCATATTCTCTTTGAAAAACACATTGCGGTCGTTCTCAAGGATGAGGCTCACTCTTCCTGAAAGGATAATATAGAGTTTATCGTTTGAAACATCTCCTTCTCGAAATACGTATTCTCCAGCAGGAACGAACTCATATTTCATATGCTTACACAGCTATCGAATAAAATGTTATTGGTGCTTGCAGCTAGGTCCTAATGATACCTGATGAACCGCGACCTCTTCCAAATCGCCGAGATTTTGAGTGACGAACCGAGAGAAGAAAGGAAAGTTCTGAATCGTTTGATAAATATACTATTTGTTATACATCCAAATCAGCTTTACGACATGGAAACTGATGAGTTACCTCTGCTTCTTCTTTAGTTTTCAGGTCTTTTTGCAATATCCAATTTATCTTTGGACCCATCGAAGCGTCCCACTAATCGAAAAAGGTAAGGTTCAGCTGCAGGAGAGGATCAATACGGTATTCTTGTTTTTCGGACTGGTTTCTTGCCAATTCACTTCATTAATTGATGTTAGAGATCCGCGGCGGGCCACCAGCTTTTGTGGGCTGTGACATCTGAGATGAAAGTTAGTGGTGCTCATATTCTTGCTCCGAACTGACGAACTGAAACTTCCTGCTGGAGATAATCCGAAAATGCTATGCCTAGAACTGCGATCTGGAGATATATATAGTTCGTTAGTTTGAGATTTGGTTTTGTCGTCATCTGCACTTTCAGGTTTCTGAGTTGCAATAGTGTTGAGTGGAATGAATGGAGTTTTTCTTCCGTTTTCTGGGAGACCTTTTTTTGCTCTTTCTGACAGAGGATTGCGAATGATTTCCGGACAGACAATAGAATGGCGGCTAAAGTTCGATTTCGCAGAGTAATTGAGAGAATTCTCGTCTTTGTTTGAACCTTTGGATGGTTGGCCGGCTGGGTCTGGATGCTCGCTTTGTTTTTCTTCAGCACTGAACCTGGATTTTTGTAGATTGTTAGATCCAATCATCTCTTCAGGGCTAATTGGATAAAGATGGTCACAATAAGTTAATTTATTGTGCTGAAAATAATCTTATTGAAACCAGTCAATAGCTATATTAAAAATCTTCGCCTTAGCGCCAAAACAAAAAAAAAAAGAGAAACTGACAACATCTTGCAAGTAAAAATCAATTGCAAGGCGTTATTATTAGCATATTGAGATAAAGTGTATAGTATATTGGGAATCCATCGATTAATTGCATGGAATTAAAGGGTCATAGAGTTGAAATGCATTATTGTTTGATAGTTCTCCTCAATAAAGAAACAGAAGCTTAATATGAAAATTTCTTAGCAAATTAGTGTGCAAAATGATAAAATATGAAGGTGTTTGGGGGAAATAGATAATGATTGATAATAATAATAGATATTTCCTCTATAAGCTCATTTAGTCAAGCTCCAAGTACCTCACAGCGACGACAACCCACAAAGAGTGATAGTTTTCTGGATAGCCGAATATCTTCACCTTGATTCCGAAAAACACGCTGTCTCCTCTGGTCGCAAGAATATCCTCACACACAGGCGCGTTCTTTAAAACATTGAAAATATCTCCGCTGCGACGATGATTGAACTGAATTGGGAAAGCTTTAAAAGTGTGATTTTCAGGGATGTGGTTTTTGATCGCGTATTGGAAATCTTCCTGTCCGTAAGTCACTGAAAGCGTCCTTTCAAGTTCGTAGTTGCTAACGGCAGAGGTGAGGAGATAAGACAGTTTATCATCAAATTTAGTGCCCAAACCTACACCTACACGAATTAAGGGGCTATCTTTCAGTTACAGAGACGTTAGTTAAATACCTTTACGGTGCTCGGTAAGGCTTTGCTTAAGAGCTCTTTCGATTCTATCTTCTTCGGAAAAAGCATCCAATGTGAACGGAAGCAATGATACGATCGGCTGGCTAGTCTTAATTGTCTTCAAGTACTCCGTATGCAGCGTCTTCCATTTGAGGTCGTTCTCTAAATTGAAATCGATATGGTATGCCTATTTCAATCAAAACAAGTTATAGCTTCCTTAGCAAAGTCTGTATTACCGTTTCTATGTCTTGGATATTAGCATAATAGCTTTTATGATTAAAAACACAGCCAACCTTCCTATACAGATTGTTCACCCTTGGATCCTCTATATCAATTATATTGTTAAGGTCTCATTCAATAAACTTGGATTACTCTGGTCGTAGCGTTGGCCGGTCAGACTCTCCCAGAAAGTGTATTTTCGAACCTCAGCCCCAGTTGAAGTTTTTTGAATCATTCTCGTCAGAACCCAAGAATGCGGTCCATCGCTTGAATATCCAATCACCACATAAGCATCCAATCCAAAGCCCAGAAGCATGCTGCACAAAAGAGCCGCGTGATCATCCGAATCGCCGTATCCCAGTGAAAGGAACGTATTGAAACTATGCCAACTCTCCTTCCTCTCGCCACCTGGAGCTTCACTGCGTCTGTAAGGTATCAATCCGACGAATCTCGCAGCATGGTATGGAGAATCGATTCCTTTGAGGTTGATCAAAGGACGGACGTAAGCCATCACCGGCCGGAACACGCCGGATTCATCCTCGCCGTAAATTTTCACTGGGCGCTTATCAAATCCTGGCTTCAATTGCTTATACTCATTCCACCATTCAGTAGAGTAATCATAAAATTTCATCACGTCAGCGTTGAGCAGCTTCTTTTCTTGAGAGAACTGGTCAAGTAGGATTCTCTCAGGCATTAAATTATTCTTCTCGATCGCTGGAAGCAGCTCCATCGTGACCTAATTTGACAACAATGAGCACGTTTTCATCTATCAATCTCACCTTAATAACGCCAACAGTCATCTTCGTCTTGGTTTCTAATCCCTCGAGCTCTAAGCTCACATCTACTCTCGGATGCGCAAGCACGAATCTCCATTCAACTGATTTAACTGAAAGCAGCTTTTTGTTTCCATTCTTGTCAATCGAGACCAACGCGAGCTCCACAGGAGAGTTAAGTTTCGCTAGAATCGCCGAATCCACCGTCACAGTGTTATCTTCAGGCGTAATTTCAAAGATCATCGTCTGTTATATTACACTCTCAGAAAGGTTGATTCGTGAATATATTACCTCTTTAAAGACAGGCTCTATTTGCGCTGGAACTTTTGCAGAGTAATGCTTATGCCTCAGAAAAGAGACACAGAACTGTAGCTGTAAATCATCTCCCTTTGAATCCATGAAGTCCAGGAAAGCTTTGCCTTGTCCTAACGTGACCATGAGCGCTTTTTTGGTTGAAGAGAATCTGTTTTCGAGACTAAGTCCTTGCTCTTGAGTCTGCTGAAGGGTTTTTGCTTTCGCGTCTCGGGTTTTGATGTCGGAGACGATAGTCTCGAGGAGATTGAGTTCTTTGAGGAGTTCGACGAGTCCATCATCGTCGAGTTTGTCGACGTTAATGCGATCTTCTTTGATCTTTTTGCGCAGTTTTTCAATCACGTCCTGACGGTCAAGGTGCATGGCGATAATCGCTTTAATGTTCTTGATCTGCTCGTTTTGGTACATGGGAAAACTTATTGAGGAGGATTTGAAAAATTTGAGAAATAAAACACCTGAATACTTTTATTCGATTTTAAACAAATAATACTGATTAAGTGAATTTACTAATTTGAATTTAACGATCAAAATACAGCTGCAACTCACCTAAAGACCCCTAATAAAGTCTGATAATCTCAAATCACGAATGGCAATCAGATATTCAAGAGTTATTTTACAGTCCTATACTGCGGTTTGAGTGTGGCTTTGCTGTTAGACTTACAAAAGTTGTTTGAATTTGATACAATGAAAGAAAATAAATTCATGTTGCGAAACATGCAATATGTTTGATAAAGTTCATTAGCAAACGAAGGGATTTCGTATGATGAAACCTCTCGCTTGCTTAATAAATCATATGATAGTGAAATTATGATATTAAACCAAATTAGTTTACAAAAATTAGCACATATATCGAGAATTAATACTCTCTCAAGTAGACGTAACTCTCCCATTCGTCATCTGTACTCTACGAGACAACGGACTTTTAGAGAGAATTGCGCTGTTATCTGGCGTCGCTCTGAACGTTTCAGGAGGATTCAGCTGCGAGTCATCGATATTCGCATAACTCGCATTCTGCTGCTTTGGCTGCTTTGAGAGTCTTCCTTTGCTCAACTTCGGTCGAATCCCGCCGCTACTGTTGGATCGAGTCTGTCTGCCATGTATCAACGAGCCGTTCGATAGCCCAATTATCGCTCTAGAGTCCTGAGTGGCCGTTGTTGGTGTCTGTACATGCATGGGGGTACCAACCTGGTTATCCTTATCGGATAGCAAATCTGAAGCGCTATCCTCAACCCTTGCGCCTCGACCCTTAACCATTGGCTGTCCAAAGTAATATCCATGTTTCTTCTCCCAAGCACCGCTGATATCATTCACGCTCTTTCTTTCTGTCTTCAGAACTTCGTGTGCTCTGTGATTTTGAGAATTCACGGTTTCCATAGCTTTTCCGCTTTTTTGGTTATTGAATTTACAGTTCATTTGAGAAACCGAATGACTTTTTAGTCGAGCTGCTGCTCCATTTGGCTGTTGATGGTAATTGAGAGGTCGATCTGCGATTATATTCTCCAGGAAATATACTACTTGAGGATGGCTTAGATACCTCTGAAAAATTTCAACTCTTTGTTGCAATTCTTTTTGCTTGTCCTCGTCTAAATAGTTTCGTGAGGTCGCCAACGTGTGTTGGTTAACAATAAGATTTTTCGTACATTCTTCAACGCACTCTCTAAAAATCTCCTTCAATATGCGCGTTTCATATCTGCGACTGCCATCAGGATCATTGGAGGGCTCTTGTTCCAGCTTTTCCTTCTGGCTCATCACCTTTTGCAACCTCTCAACCGTTTCTTTAAGCACTTTTGCTTCTTTAGTCTTCTGCCTCACAAATATGAGTGCTACATTCACTATCTTATCCGTCAATGGCTTAATTTCGTCTTCCGTTGAGAATTTTTCTTTCAAAATGTCGCTGACGAGTTCTGCGAGATGCTTAAATTCTTGTTTAAGCGTTGAGTCCGGCTGAGCCTGCATTTCATTGGGTGATTTAGCTCTTTTATTTCCGCTTGGGACGCTCTTTTCATTTGAGCTTTTAAGATCTTTATCTACCAATGAGAACCGCACTTCAAATTTATCTCTGCTCGTATTATCGGTCTCAAGAAAATGCCGAACCGGTGAATTTGGCGATAAATTCGAACTGCGGTCAGTTTGTTGCCGCATCATCGCTGAGAAAGGCCTCAGATGAAAATCTTTGCTTGTTGAACCAAGATTTTTGGGTTCTTTTTCATATTGCTGTAAGCTCTCTGTTAGGCGAAGACAAAGCTCCTGCAAGGCCTTTTTCTCCATTTCTGATTTCAAAAGAATATCATGTTGATTTTTCAAATCCTCCTTCAAGGTCACAGCGATTGCTCGCAGCTTTTTGTTATCATCTTCAAAGGTTTTCATTGCCGCAAGGACCTTGTTGATTTCTTCATTGAGGATCTTCATCTCCTGCTTCAAATGAGCATTCTCACTTTCTTTATATTCATCAGTATTCTTCTCAAGCTCCTTCTGATAATACTTCAAATCCTGAGCTACGTCTCTCATTACGCCTTTATATGCCATCAAGAAATTGACTTCTTGCTTATGCAACGTCCGAAGCAGCTTATTATCAAAATTTTCAATGATGCCTTGCAATTCCTGCTTGTATTCGCTCAGAAGAGGATCATCGGATATAGCAGATCGGTTTGTGAGTCTCACTTGCGTTTGTCTGAATATTCTCTCTGCTGAGATAACTTGGAACCTGCCTTTGAACCTTTTCGAAGGGCTTTTGGAAGGACTTTTGGAGTTCGAGCGGTTTGTTCGTGTTGGGCTGTTACTGCTATCATAGAACTGAAGCGGTTGGAACTCAATCAAGTTTGCGGACATTTTATGTTAAAGTAAGCTTTATTTTTATTAGATGAGATTAAATAAAAATTCGCTTGATCCTGCTCGCTCAAGACGCATTATCTGGTATCGTGATGCTGATTAATCCGAAACTTAGAACCCAATGCGTTCATTCTTTATGAACAAACCCAAAGAGTTCCTTGGAAACAATAGGGGATATTCTTCCAGATGTTTTACTATTATAATCATTGGCGCGGGTGATATAGGGAAGATATTAAGATTTTTTGGTTTGGAGATTAATTGGTAGTTATAAGGAGAGTCTCTAGTGGGTCAGAAGGCTAGGTGATTGTTTGTGTGGTGTTTTTGAGCCAAAAAGTCAACGAATAAAATTAGTTTAAATTTGGAGGCATTTGAATCTGTACCAAATTAAGAGGGAGGTGAAATTATTTGAATGGTATTGATCACCCACACTAACATAATTGTGGATGATTTTAACTTCCCACGGAAGAGCCCTTCTCAAAATTACGTGTACTTCCTGACTCACTTTCATCAGGGTAACGTCTCCAGCTGATTCATCTTTTCCAGATCAGAATGCTTTTAGATCATTGGTCCGGCTTGAATTCTTCATGGAGTCAAGGAAAAATCTATTGCTCAGACATCACAAAGAAACTGCTGCTCAACCGATTTCCGAATCTCGCGTGCGTTGTAAATAAAAAATCAGTGATACTATTATAAAAAGCTATATTCTGAAGGAATCGCTGGAGTTGAATGTACCTCATACGATATATCTGAATGAATCGAAGAGTCTGAAGGTCGAGGTGCATTTTTTCGATTCAAATCATTGTCCAGGTACAGTAATTTTGCAAGAGCAGAAGAGATAATTCCGTTTCAGGTTCAGTAATGATACTCTTCCGTGGGTTTATGGGCACGATTCTGTACACGGGAGACTTTCGTTTTAACCAAGGAATGATTGAAAGCAATCCCATCCTTTTCCCTGTTCCTGTTGGGAATAAAGATCTTACAAGAAACCCGATTCCCATTGATGAAATGATTTTTGATGATACCTTTTGCGATCCCTTGTTTAAATTCCCAACGAAAGTGAGTATATCCGCATGAGCAGGATTCTAGTATGAATTTTCTTTATTTAGGAGCATGCTACAAGAAATATTATCGAGATCATCGAGATGAATAAAGGGAAAAGGGTGTTCCTGTGCATTGATTCGATTGGAAAAGAAGATATGATGGTCGAGCTTGCAAAGCATTTCAAGACACTAGTAGCGATAATAGAAAGCATTATGGGGCTAATTTGATGTGCGTTTAGATAGTTGTAACTGAAGAGAAATACCAAGAGATCACTTTGATGAATATGAGGCCCGAGTTATTTACTCCTGATGCTCAGGCGGGGTTTATCGAGGTTATTCCAAAGGCTTTGCGCAAAGAAAAAATGTAAGCTCTTCTTTCGAGAATTGATGGATATGCTGAATTAATTATATGATATTTTAGGAAAGCACAGAATGCTATTAGCATCACAACGTCTGCATGGGCGACAATGAGAGACTACGCTTCACCTGATAGAAAAAATTACGTAATATTTCCGTGATATCTCTATACTAAAAATCATATTTTCGAATTAAGATTGTGCTATACTCGCTTCATTCTGATTACAAAGAGCTCGATACGTTTATTGGATGTGTTCGCCCCTGTGTGCTGAAAAGGATCAACAAGGCCAGGAGGACTTTTGAGAAATATCAGAAGCTGCAGCATTTTTCAATGTATCTTTTCAGCATCAAGAATTTCAAGTTCAAAGGGAGTGAAGAACTTGCCCATAAACACACTAAATCAGGGAAAATCTCACCTGAGTTCAAAACTCTAATTGAAGTAAACTATAGCTCTGTGATGTGGAAGAAATATATCGTCATTTTGTCTTTAGTCCAAAGATGTGCAAGAGAAGTTCGCTATTGAGCTCGGTCTCAAAGCCCCTCCGGAATTAACATTTGAAGAGCGCAAGAAGCTCGAGGACTCTGAAAAATTTACGATATTTAAACAGCGCAATAAGTAATAATTTCACATCAGCAATGAGTTTTGAATAGCTATGACTTTCCACGGCTAATAGACCAGAGTTCAATCGAATAATTCCTGGAATAGATGGCATAAAAGCGGCCGAAGGCCAAAAAATAATGAGCAAAGAGCAAATCAAATTCATGAGGAAAAAGAATCCAAACGCTGGAGCTTCATACTCCCAATTATTCAAGAACACGCTCATGTTCAGAGAAAAAACCGAAAAATTGAAACCATCGCCCGTACAGCAGAGTCCCGCTTCTTCTAAAGAGCGCTCTACAGCGACACCTCTCAAAGAAAAATCGACTCCTTTACTTCTGAGCCCGATTCCTCTCCAAAGCTTCTCCTCAGCAACGCCTAAGAAAAATGTGACTTCTCCGCTTCAGCTCAGCCCGGCTCCTCTTAAGCACAGCCCGGTTCCTCTTAAACAGTCTATTGTTGCTGCGATTACCCCTCAAGAAGATAAAGACGAAAATAAAGAAGATGATAGGCAGAATGATAAGCAAGACGATAAACCATCTCCGTTGCAACCTGGTCAAGTTTCTCAGCAAGATCTCTCTACTACGACGCCTCAAAAAGAAGTGCCCAGCATCATGAAATCGCCTCTCTGCTCCTTAGAAAACCAAATTAATCCCGAGAATGCGTATTCTGAAATGATCGTGATGAGTAACCAGGAAGGATACATTTGGGAATCTAGCGTTTTCGATCTGAGAGTGAAGCAAGAAGAATTCGATGAAGAAAACGTTAATATTACCATCGGTGACTTGCAGGAAAATAAAATTGAAAATGATCGGATGCTCATCGAAAAAAGTGAAACTGAGAAAATCCTTGAAGATCTTTTGGCTAATAAAAAAGCGCACGATGACGCGGATGAATGCAGGCCTACGCCTCAATTTCAAATGATTCCAGAATCCAACACCAATGATGTAATGCATATAGAAAATGAAAATCTCGAGCAAAGCAGGATCGAAAATAAAGAAGCAACTGAGGCACCAGAGCTTCCAATTCGACGCTCGGTGAGTTTTCAAAGTGATACGTTAAGAGATGAAGATTTTTCTATTGAAGAAAACAAGCAAGAACCCGCTAAGGAATCTCCCAAAAAAGTGAAGGTGATGAGAAAACCAATCCTTAAAAGGACTTCCAATGAAGATAAGGATTCAGGG
>ENA-UOUE01002103-UOUE01002103.1-compost-metagenome-genome-assembly--contig:-NODE-2103-length-10145-cov-10.938518_pt1 | contig 10145 bp, 4 predicted proteins | sample MGYA00238146_ERZ747223 | MGnify/ENA primary metagenome ERZ747223 (study PRJEB28781, sample SAMN06268865) | compost metagenome | isolation source: single cell | place: USA: California, Emeryville, Joint... | reverse complement strand
AAGTGAATCTTGTTTGCTGGACATGAAGTGCACTCTGTTGCTGATGGTCCTGAGCAGGTCAAACATGAAGGGTCACATTCGCCACAGGAATTATCCGTGAAATGAATCTTATTTACTGGACATGAAGTGCAGTCTGTGGCTGATGATCCCGTACAAGTCAAACACGAAGAATCGCATGGTACACACGAATTATCGGTTTCTTTGTAACTTGTTGTGGGACATGTCGAACAATCCGTTGGTAATGGCCCTGTGCAGGTTAGACATGAGGAGTCACAATCAGCACATGAATTATCGGCAGCTAAGTATTTGGTTGAACTGCATGAAGAACATTCAGTAGATGATGGTCCTGCGCAAGTGAGACATGAAGGATCACAATCAGCACATGAATTATCACCTGCAAGGTATTTGGTGGTAAAACATGAAGCGCACTCTGTGGATGATGGCCCTGTGCAAGTCAAGCAGGAAGAATCGCATGGATTGCAGGTGCCTCCACCTGTGTCTAAATATTTTGTGCTGTCACAACTTGTACAGCTCGTATCAGAATTAGGAGCCGAACAAGTGAGACAACTTGGGTCGCATTGGCACCGTGCTACGGATGCGATGCATATCAACAAAAATAGTTTTGCTATTTGAGCTAGATTCACTTGAACCATCTTCTTTCAGATGAATAATATCTGAGTTTTTACAATAAATGAATTTTTACGTTGAGCCTTTAGACGTCGAAAAAGGGTTTTAATTCGAATAAAATTCATCACTCAATCTTTGGTTGAAATTTCTGAAAGTAAACGAAAATTTTTTCCGCTTAAGCGAATATAATTTCTTCCTGAGCAGTTAAATCATTATTGCTTCTCCACTTCAGTTTTTCATTTAGCAAACATTATTTTTTGACCTACTTGCCATATAAGCTCGAGTTCAGTTTGCAATTTTAATAATTTTTAATCTTAGACTTAATTGCAATTTCGAGATGTAAAGACAGATTATCTGTCTTCATTATCTCGAATCTGCTTCCATTCCACTGCATCTATTCAAGTAAAATGCTGATTGATAACTTAAATTGGCTGTTTGTATCAATTTCCCAAATTGTAATGATGAAATGATTTCGTACTATGAAGCGAATTCAAATACTTTTTCTTTAGCTCGATTGAGCAAATTGCTCAACTTCAATTGATTTAGCTGCTCAAAACCTTATCGCAAGATTTAGCAAAAACTTCAATGTAGATTTTATCAATACTATATAAATCGCATCTTTCCTGGCTTCTCCTCAGCATCCTCTTTATTCAATGAAGAATAGCAGAAAATCACTAATCTATATTATTTTTCAACGAAAATGTTAATCAGGATTTCATGATCTTGATCATCCGTCCTTCTTCTCTAGTTTCAACATCTTCTCCCACTTGTATCATTAGATTTATAACTTTAGCAAATTATAGGACTGTTAATTCTATTTTGGAAGATTGTTTCACTAAATCTATAGAAAAGTGCTCTATCATATGCTGAGGAGCAACGAATGTTTGAAAAAGGCTCGAAAATAAGTTTTTGTGGCTGATGTTGAAGTTGGATCTGGTAGTGTTAGCAGATATTTCAATAAGTGTACAGTTATCGTCGTTCATCACAAACGGAAAGGTTCAGAAATATTGCTATTCCAAAGTAAATTTATTAATCGATAACGATGGAGTCAAGAAAGGCTTAAATAAAATTACACTTAATTATTTCCAATCCTTTGAAAGTAATAACCAAAATATGATTAAATATTTCTGGACTGCAACTCGAATGAAATATTATATTTCATTTCATTTGTCAGAATTCTAATACTCTCTCTTTGTTAAAGGAGAGCAGTTTGCATGCAAATAACTGGAAGCTGATGTTGCCACTAAAAAATACTGTCATCTATTCGACAACAGCTATCCGTTTACCAATGGCAAAAAATTGCATACCTTGGACAGAAATTGTCTTTCAGCTTATATTTCGATGCCAATAAATTGAGAAGAAAAACTCTTGAAGTAATCAAAATCTAAAGACAAGAAGAAATCCTATACATTATTCTCAGTTTGAAGCCTGTTGTTGACGCAGAGTTCGACAAGTATTCATTCACCTCACCTAATGTCCTTATTGAATCTCGACAAGATTTCAGTTAGATTAAAGTATTATTATTGCACTCTTTATGAAAGTTACTTATATATGGCAATAATGTAAGTAATTTTTTAAAAAGCGTAAATGAGATCTTTTTTTCATCGATAACTACAGAATTCCTACCTTATTGGTTTTATATATTAAACCGTCTTCCCCTACCTTTTGCGATTTGCATTTTGACTTTTCGCAGATCAGGTCCTAATATTTCAGTACAATTATCTCCATTTTCGTTTTCCTTTATCAAACCTCCTCTATGAGGACTCCTCGTCCTGAAGGCTTGTTCTGGTTCACGAAGATTAGACCTCAATGGACTATCGATTCCTATTGTAACCATAGTATTTTGAACAGGAGCCATTGTTCGCCTTGACTTTTGGATGCTCTCTCTCCTATCCGGAGAACTTTTCCTTCTTTCTTCACCTGCATTTCCGGACCCATCGCCAACAAAATTTTGTTGAAGGAATTGCGGCTGTATTTCACTTTTCCGCTCATTTTTCGAGATCTGCTCCCTCTTCGGAGAATTATTCACCGTCTGCCTTCGAGATTGCCTTCTGAGTCTAAGAGAAGGTTCAGGCCCCTCAAACGGAGTATCGCTATCCATTGCTTTCATTGAAGGAGAACCATTCGTAGGCTTTCGAGACGTCTTTCTATTTGGAGCCGTAAACTCCGGTTCCCCGAAAGGATAGTCGCTTTCCATGGCTTTCATAGAAGGAGAGCCATTTGTCGGCTTTCGAGACATCTTTTGAAATTCGAAGCCAGCATTCGGATTCTCGAAAGAGCTATCGTTTTCGATAAAGTTTACCAGCTGAGGATCAGAAGCATCAAACGAATTATCCAAATACGTAGCAGCAGGGTTTCGCGACCGTCGAGAAGGTCTTTGGAGTGGGCTGCGGTTTTCTTGATTGCTCAAAAAATTTTCCGGTGCACCTATGTGTATCCTGGTTTGCCGCTCCCGTCTGATTCGGGAGTTTCGATTCATATTGGGATTGCCAATACGTTTTTTAACGAGCTCGTCTCGGCTCTGATTTAATGAGTTATCAAATGCTTTAGTAGAGCGCCTTTGAGGGTTATAGTCGAAGTCCTCATTATCCGGAGGAGATTTCGCGAGTTCGGCTAATGAAGTTTGACTCTCTTTTTGGTTTTCTTTGCTTTTGTCATTACTGGAGTTGTCGTTTTTGATCGCGTCAAGAGCCTTTTGTTTCAGCAACTCATCCAATGACATTGGCTTGACAGTTAGAATAGTCAACGCTCTGGTTGTCAAAGGATCGGCAAATTTTCTCGTCACTTTGAACCAAAATCTCGACTTAACATTACGAATTTTTTTCAGTACGAATATTGTGATAAGGACTTTAATCATCGGAGTGATAAACATGTCTTGGCCCAACGTGATCGCAAAATTTGATGACCAAGATTTCGATTCCTCATACGAGTTAGTGGCTGCAATGACAAGTATCATATAAACGCATCCACCCCATACACAAAAAGCGAAGAATACGCCGATATAATATTTAATGCTTCTGCTTTTTTTTGGAGGAGGCTTAGTCGGTTTAGTTGCCTTCGAATTTGGGACAAGGTTAGTGACTATTGCTGTTGAAGGAACCGCTTTCTTTCTAAATACAGAAATGTGTTAAAGGCTTGAAAGATTAGTTTTCTACCTTTTTTGTATGAGTAGGAACCTAAGGACGAGGTTCACGGGCAGGACTGTGAAATATGGTAGCAGCATCACAACAACTATACCCAAAAATCCGCTCTATAGGACGAAAATCAGTGAGTAAGAGAGAGAGGGGAAAAAAGTTTACACTGGATGCAGCCTGATTGAAAATTGACGAGAAAGCCGCAAGTGACAGAATACGGCAATACATGAGAGTTAAACGGGTTGTCCTTGGAAGGAAGCGATCCTCGTAGAAATAAAGTGACATGAAGGCATGCCCATACTAAAAAGGTAAAAATTATAGGTAAGGATATGGTATTACGCAAAATGCTTTCGGAACGACTTTATAGAGAGGCTCTTTGAATTCGAACCTCCTGAACGAGACATTCAATACCATGTTTTTTGGGACTCTGAAACTTAAAGGCTTTACAACCTGTAATCTCAGAATGCAAAGCGATACCACGTACCAGAAAGTAAGGATCATCAGCAGCCAGAATACCCATGAACCCACATAGTTAAAGTTGAGCAAGGCTGCGGCGTTTCCGAGTTTGTTCAGGTTGGAGTTCGCGAAAACGCTTAGAAGAGCAGTATTAGCGTTTAACGCTGTGAGCGATTCGCAATTACACACAAAGTAATTGGTACCGTTGATTGATGCGGATTCTACAAGACAACCGGTAAGACAGCCAATATATTTCGATCCAGCTGTTGGAGGATAATATAATTTTGCACCAAACTGATTTGAGAGCGTAGAATTTTTTATTGAATCGACATCATTGATTTGAATGGCGATTAGAGGAGGCTGACTTGAGTTATAGTCCTTTGGGCATAGGAATTGATTTGTTTTATAGTAAACAGCTTGTACATCGACTATTTGGCCATCATCTAATCGCGGATTCTGGAGTAACATCACGAAGACAGGGGGATTATCTCCAAATGTAAAATTACCAGCGAAACTGTTGTTAATTCTAGCTGAACCAAGATAAAGGTGTGTGGAATTAAGTACATACTGAGCGTCACTCGCGTTTTTCCCCCACAGTTGCAAGACGCTCAGCTCCGAAGTAACGTTCACAGTGGCGTTCAAGATTCCTCCTGAGTTCGAATCTTTCAAAGTGCAATCGAGAGCATGAACGAATTGTGTGCAGGCGTCTGCGATACGGAGAGCAAGTTGCATTTTGTCTGGATCGAATGTATCTTCAGAAGTTCTATTCAGGAGGTCTCGATTGACCATATTGCGAACGATGTCCATTCCCATTGCTGCCATATCGCCGGTGATGAAAGAATTGTTAACAATGGTGAGAATTGCACTGAGATACTCTAATGTACCGTTGCTATCCGTCGTCAGGCGCATGCTTCTGGTTGTCTCTTGGAAATATTTCAAAAGATTGATCGCTGAAGCATTTAAAGCTCTGACTGAGTCAGGATCAAGAGTGCAATCCAATGGCTGGTAACCGCCACTGCAAAGACACATATCAGTCAAATAGTCGGTATTATGGCTGCAAGAGCCATGACCGGAGCAACCCGGGCATCCTGATCCAGCTGAAAGCAGTCTATCTACGTACTTGCTGTATTCAGACGCAAGACTTTGGATGAGAAGGTATTGGTTTACACCAGCCGAAACACTTTTCAACTGAGTATCGAAATTAGAGTCAAAATAGGTCCCAAAATCTGAAGCAACACTTCCAGAGAAAGAGCAACTCATATCGGTGTTATTATTGACCAGAGGAAATGGGCAGCTTTTTACGCAGGTTAGCGCGAAGCCGTTCCGGTAGTAACCAGAAGCACATTCATTGCAATCTTGGACCGTGCCTCCTCTGCAGTTCAGGCATGAAGTATCGCATTGAAGGCAGTTGACGCCACTTCGGTAAAAAGAAGTCAGATTACAATCCGAGCAGCTCTTGTTATAAGGTGTGTAGTAAGGCCGTGAGGATTCAGTATCGCAGCTGAGACAACTCGTTGCGGTTGCTCCACTGCAAGTAAAACAGGTCGGATTGCATTTCTTGCAGTTTCCTCCATCGATATAATATCCTTCTCGGGTACAATTACCGCATGTATTCACCCCTTGTAGTAAATATTTTCCTTTATCACAACTTGTGCACTGATTCGGATTTGGACCCAAACAGCTGAGACATGTATGGTGGCAAGGTCTGCAATACAAACCCGATTGATAGTATCGGAAAATTTGGCAGTCAGTGCAACTGTTGTTGCTCTCGATAAGATAAAATCCTGGCCAGCAGGTGTTACATTGTGTAGCAAGGTTTCCACTGCAAGTTCGGCAAGATGCATCACAGGGGATACAATTCGGGTCATTAATATAGAAGGCATCAAAAAGGCAACTCATACAACTTGTATTCGGCATAAGATAGTTATTTGTGTAACATGCTGTGCAGCCAATCGCCGTCGTGTTGATGCATCGACGGCAAGTAGAGTCGCAGTCTTTGCAGTAAATACCGTCAGCAAAGAAGCCATCAGTGTTATTGCAAGAGAGACAGGACCTGTTTCCGACATAATAGTGAGGGTGCAGATGATTCGGACTACTATATGGATAACATGTTAAACAGTTGGTTGGATTAGTACCATCACAAGTTTTGCAAGTGGTATCGCAAGGTTTGCAATAGAGTCCGGTTTGGAAATACCCATCATCAGTGCAAGGTACACAACTGCCATTATTATCGAGGAGATACATGTCGGTGTAGCAGGCAGTACAAGCGGTTGGAAGTGTGTCATTACATGTTCTACAGGTAGCATCGCAAAGTTTGCATTCAAGACCATCAATGAAGTAGCCATCTTCGTCACAAGTCACGCAACTATGATTCGATTCTAGCAGATAGGTCCCTGAATAGCAAGCCGTACAAGCCGTATTTGCGGATGAGGTGCAATTCTTGCAGCTTGTATCGCATTTAACACATGTTGTTCCGACAGGAGAGTAGCCTTCTTCATCACAAACCGTACATGAGCTGTTAGCGAGAACGAGCCACTTGCCTGTATGACAAGCAGTGCACGCTGTATCTATGCTATCCGTACATAGTCTACAGTCGCTATGGCATAGGTCGCATTGTTGAGGAGTAGGGATGGTATTGATATAGAAATCATCCACGTTACAGTCAACACAAGTATGATTCGAGATTACAAGATATTGACCGAGATTACATGAGGTGCAATTTGTGGCAGACGTAACGCATTCATAACAATTTGAGTCGCATGGATCGCAATTGTATCCATTTTTGAAAACTCCTGTTGCTGTGCAGGGATTGCATGTGTTATTGCTCGTAATCAGATAATCTGTAGGGTAATAGCAATCAGTGCAACCTGTGATAGTAGTGTCGGTGCATCGTCGACAACTAGAATCGCAAGCAGTGCAGTTGTCACCGATGGGAGAGAATCCATCGGTACTACAATCAACACAACTGTGGTTTGAGGTGAAATAATATTCGCCAATGTGGCATGCTTGACACATTGTTGCAGTTGGACCAGAGCAAAGTCTACAACTTGGATCACAAGGAGTACAATAGATACCATCGATAAAAAAATTATCGACATCACAGGTCACGCAAGTATTATTTGTTGTCACAAAGTAGTAGCCAGCGGCGCAAGTTAAACAGTAGGGTGAACCTGTATTACAAGTCTGGCATGATGAGTCACATAGACTGCAGTTACCTCCATTTTGGTAGTATCCGTCTTCGTTACATGCTGTGCAGGAAGTATTACTTGTCACGAAAAAAGTTGTACCGAGATAACAAGAGGTACATTCTGCAGGTTCAGTGCCACTACACTGAGCACATGATAAGTCACATTGAATACAAATTCCTCCGACCACAGAATATCCATTTACGGCACAAGCAACGCATGAATGATTGCTTAGAAGTATATATTTGCCAGGGCGACAACTAAGGCAGTGTGTAGCCTGTTCTCCAGAGCACGTTAAGCAGGAGGGATCACAAGGAGTGCAATAAAGTCCGTCCTGGAAATAATTCTCGACGTCACAGGTCACGCAAGTATTATTTGTTGCCACAAAGAAGTAGCCAATGGCGCAGGTCAAGCAATATGGAGATCCTGTATTGCAGGTTTGGCATGTTGGGTCACATAGACTGCAATTACCTCCATTTTTGTAGTATCCGTCTTCGTTACATGCTGTGCAGGAAGTATTACTTGTAATAAAATAATTGGTCCCCAGATAACAAGAGGTACATTCTGCAGGATCAGTACCGCTGCATTGAGCACATGACAGGTCACATTGAATACAAATCCCTTCAACCACAGAATATCCATTTATATTACAAGCAACGCATGAATGATTGCTCATGAAGATATATTCTCCCGGATTGCAGCTCAAGCAATCCGTAGCGAGAGGCCCAGAGCAAGTTAAGCAGGAAGAATCACAAGGAGTACAATAAATTCCGTCCTGGAAGTAGTGGTCGACAGTACAGCTCACGCAAGTATTATTTGTTGTTACAAAGTAGTATCCAGCGGAGCAAGTTAAGCAGTAGGGTGAACCTGTGTTACACGTCTGGCACGTTGAGTCACAGAGGCTGCAATCACCTCCGTTTTTGTAGTAGCCGTCTTGAGTGCAGGGAGTGCAACTTGAGTTACTTGCGATCATCCAGCCTGTGCCTGAATAGCAAGATGTGCATTGAGTAGCTGCAGTACCACTACACTGCTCACAGGAAGGATCGCATTGAATACAAACTCCGTTGACAACAGAATACCCAGCCTCGCTACAAGCGACACAAGACTGATTGCTCATGAGGATATAATCTCCTGGACTGCAGCTTAGACAGTTCGTAGCCAGAGGCCCAGAGCACGTTAAGCAAGAAGAATCACACGGAATGCAGGAGCTTCCGTCGATAAAGAAGCTATCGACATTACAAGACACACAAGTATTATTTATGGTCACAAAGTAGTAGTCAGGGGCACAAGTCAAGCAATATGGTGGATCTGTATTACAAGTCTGACATGCTGCGTCACAGAGGCTGCAGTTATTCCCGTTAATATAATAACCATCTTGAGCACATGCAGTACATGAATTATTACTGGAGACAAAATAGTTTGTTCCTGAATAGCAAGCTGTGCATTCTGAAGCCGATGAACCACTACATTGAGCACATGATGAGTCACATTGAATACAAATCCCTTCAACCACAGAATATCCATTTATATTACAAGCAACGCATGAATGATTGCTCAAGAGGATATATTCTCCTGGGTTGCAGCTCAGGCAATCCGTAGCGAGAGGCCCAGAGCAAGTTAAGCAGGAAGAATCACAAGGAGTACAATAAATTCCGTCCTGGAAGTAATGTTCGACAGTACAGCTCACGCAAGTATTATTTGTTGTTACAAAGTAGTAACCAGCGGAGCAAGTTAAGCAGTAGGGTGAACCTGTATTACAAGTCTGGCATGTTGCGTCACAAAGGCTGCAGTTATTTCCGTTAACATAATAACCATCTTGAGCACATGCAGTACACGAATTATTACTGGAGACGAAATAATTCGTTCCTGCATAGCAGCTTGTGCATTCTAAAGCCGACGAGCCACTACATTGAGCACATTCCGAATGGCATTGGACACAATCTCCTCCGATAACAGAATATCCATCCACGTCACACTCAACACAAGAATCATTGCTTGAGAGGAGATATTTGCCAGTGTCACAGCTAAGACAGTTTGTAGGAAGAGCTCCCGAGCAAGTTAAGCAGGAAGGATCACAAGGAGTGCAATAAACACCATCCTGGAAGAAATTGTCGACATCGCAAGACACGCAAGTATTATTCACGACTACAAAATAATAGCTAATTGCACAAGTCAGGCAATTTGGCGGACCCGTATTACATGTCTCGCAAGTCGCATCACATTCGCTGCAAAGAAGCCCATTCTTGTAGTACCCATCTTGAGCGCATGCTGTGCAGGAATTATTACTTGAAACAAACCAGCCCGTTCCTGCATAGCAGGCAGTACATTCTGATTCTGACTCACCGCTACATTGAGCACATAACGAATGACATTGGACGCAATCTCCTCCGATAACGGAATATCCATCCACGTCACACTCAACACAAGAATCATTGGTTGAGAGGAGATATTTGCCAGTGTTACAACTAAGACAATTCGTAGCTGTAGGCCCAAAACAAGTTAAGCAGGAAGAATCACAAGGAGTGCAATAAACACCATCCTGGAAGAAATTATCGACATTGCAGGCCACACAAGTATTATTCGAGGTTACAAGGTAAAAGCCAGAATAGCAGGCAAGGCAATTAGTGGCAGAAGTCACGCAAGTCTCACAGTTACTGTCACAGAGACTGCAATTATTAGTGGCATCCACATAATATCCAGCTTCAGTGCATGAAACACAGCTAGTATTACTCAAGAGAAAATA
>ENA-UOUE01002102-UOUE01002102.1-compost-metagenome-genome-assembly--contig:-NODE-2102-length-10149-cov-4.949861_pt1 | contig 10149 bp, 8 predicted proteins | sample MGYA00238146_ERZ747223 | MGnify/ENA primary metagenome ERZ747223 (study PRJEB28781, sample SAMN06268865) | compost metagenome | isolation source: single cell | place: USA: California, Emeryville, Joint... | reverse complement strand
TGATTGTCTTCTTCAGCTTGAGTTTATTCTCCTCAGTCAGCTCAAACAGCGCAGTGCCGGTCTATATATCCACATATTAGTCGTTCAAGTGATTGCTTAGGGATTATATGAATTACCTGAGAAGTCGTGTAAACAGCATCTCCGGAGCTGTTAAAATTCACATTGTAAATTCGGGAGCCAATTTCGAATGTATCAACAACCTTTATCATAATAAAATGGGATTTTGTCACAGAAAGAGGGGACGCGTTACTTTATTAGGAATAAACGACCAATAGGTATGCGCCTTGCGATTGTTCTGGTCGATCCAAAGAAAATTGGGATCGTATTTTGAAAGTGTAGGTTTTTGTTTTTGTTTATTTTGGTGAAGCGTTTTTTTGCAGCTGTATAGTGATTTCGAAGCCTCTGACTGCTCATCAAGCAAGTATTTATTGACGTGAAAAGTCCCGCACAGCCCATCCTGAGGGTCAGAAGTGAATTTGAGCCATTCATCTTCAAACCCTTTCATTGTATCTTCGAACAAATTCTGTTTTGTCTCGATAATTTGTTTTTCTTCTTCGTTATAAGATGAATTGGATTGCTTTGAGATTTTCTCTTGAACCATTTGGTCTGGGTCTTGCTTTTGTTGTGTGTATATGGTTTCGCTTTGTTCTCTTTCTTCCATAGTTGCAGCAGAAATTTTGGGAATGAAATAAGTAGTGATTCTTAAATTAAATAAATTGATGTTGCTGTTGTCAATTCTGAGGATTCAAAAAGCATGAGTATATACGTTTTTAAAAGATGAATGGAATGAAGAAGCGATCTCGCCTTCGTGGATCATCCCGAGTTGTATCGAGTCTAAAATAACTTGATTTGTGGTTGACCTATTAAATAGCTACCGTCAAAAAAATTTTCGGGTCTGACCTCTGTTTTTAATATGAACATGTGAAGTAGTAATCAAGCTTTGAAAATTTACCAAGAGGATGTCTCTTATAATTCGCTCCTAACACGAGATTTTGAGGCGTTTGCATACATTTGAAGGAGAATAATAAGACTAATTTCAAACAAATCAAGCACCTCTACAACAAATACTATGAGTCTATTCCAACTTTACATCGAATTGGTCAGATTTTCTTCCTTTTTGAATTTCTTTAGCAAATGAATGAGTTCATCAGATTCAATGGGCTTCAGATTATTGAATTTTACTCAACACATAGAAATTCAAAGAACTCATTAAAAGGAACGCATTAAAAAGGGAAATAAATGTACTCAATATAGGCCATGGCAAGAATACATAAATTTATAAGAATAGTAAGCCCTTTCGAAATTTTTACAATTCATCTCTTCCATAGTGCCATTACATATGCGGCATCCAACCAACAAACATCTCTTTCAGCATTTTTTCATTCTTGCAATCATCAATAATTATATCTACCGCCTCATCCAGCCCTTTATAGTCAGCAAAGCTAATATTATTTCTAATCTTCTGCATCGCAACTTCAGGCGGGCTCGTCGATCTCTCAATCAACGGATCATAAATAAACGAATCCAGCGCTTCCATAAGATCCGTTATTCTTCTGTTAATCGCCTTCAGCACCAACTTGAAATAGTATTTGAACAGCCCATAGCTTTTAAACGGACCGAATGGCGCCTCAATGTTCTTCGTGAGTCTAAATTCAATAATCTCAGGCACAGGGAGATGCTTTCCCTTATGGAAAATACAATCGAAATCAATATGTATCACCTTCCCAGACAATTTATGAAGCAGAATATTGTCACAATGTCTGTCGCCTAATCCAATGAAATACCCAAAAGCTGACCAAACTGCTGTAGATTTCGTGTAATTTATCACCGCGTCATACCACTCATCGCTGCTCGCGCTATTATCCCAAAAGTACTCTTGAAAAACTGGTTTTAGCTTATTGAGCGTTTGGAATATCTTCGGCTTGAGCTTGTTATCCTCGATTTCTGCCGTATATTTCAGGTCTTCCAGCGAATGCGGAATATTTTGCATTTTCCAAATACCTTCCACTATCCTCTTGATCGTATCGGTGTCTTTGACCCACTCGCACAGCCCGGACCTTCCACACAAAGGAATAATACTAAAAGTCTTCATTTTCAATTTATGTCCTGACGTCAGACCAGATTTCCTCAAAATTTCATTCATAAAATGCACCATTTCGATCGTTCGAGACTCCTTCCTCACGTCTCCTTTCGGTTCGTTCTTCAAAAGGAAAGGCACGAGCTTTGATTTATATTCCCCTCCCTCTTGGTATCTACAAATAAAAGTGATTTTCTTCGGACGTTCCTTAGACGCCATGATTGAAACTTTCGAGTCCAGCTTAACAATGAAATGCGGGTTCTTATGGTAAGGGTTGTAGTCCGAGCCTACGTTTTCCTTGCGATCAGGCATTTTCGCGCTCAGGAAGCGCTTGCAAGGAACGATAACGCAATTACTTTTCAGATCTCTGAGCAGAGTGTCTGGGACGGAATTAGAATCTTTATTGAATCCGAACTCGAGCAGAGCCCGGTAGAAAACTTCAGCGTCATTGATGATTTTCCAAGACTCAAAATTCAGTTTTTTCACGTAGCTCATGATAAGCAACGCTCTCTCGCTCTTCTTCGCTTTGAGGTTCTCACTCGCCTTTTGATAACTAAAATACTTCAACGGCAACAGCCACCACACACTCTGATAAGGGAACTGTGCCGCGATCCTTGAGAGCGCAATACACATGATATTCGTAGCAGCCTCATCGGCGATTTCGAGCCGAGAGACTAAAAACTGAACGACAGTGACCAACTTGTAGGGTTCGATCTGAACCAACGTATTTTCGACGTTTTGGTTGATCTTCTTGAAATATTCTGGGAAGTTTTTCATGGGCTGGTTGGAGGAGTTGCTCAAGGACATACTGAGACCGAGGTTATCGACCGTGCCTTGCTGAGAAATATTAGCGCGCTTGCAGTTTTGCAGCCAGATACGAAGCGCTCGAGGCAAGCTCTGTGAGATGTAATTGTGCCCGTACTTGCAAGCGAGTAGGTACTGCTCGACTATTTTCGCCTGCGTTTGGACGTCTGGGTCTGAATTTATCCTCTCCAGCGCTTTAGCGAACTTAAAATGAAGTTTCTCATACTTGAATTTCTCGTATTTTTTCAATATTCTCGCAAAAGTGTCAATCACGTGGCTATTTGAGTAGTAGTACGCCGAATACTTTGCGATTTTCAACTTCGCATCTATCTCGATAAAAATCTCGGAGTCAATTTTATGTGTATTCGAATCGAGCACCTTGATCGATTCGAGCTTCTCGATCGCGTGTTTCTTCGATTTCGTGGTTTTGAGGAATTTAGCCATCAAGTAGTCTCTCTTCGCGGGCTTTGAGACTTTATCTTTCATTATTTCCAGTCTCTCGTAGAAAATCTGCGCCATGTCAAACTCGTGGTACTGGTAGCACATTCTAAACGCTTTGAAGGTGAGATCAGCGTAGAGTCTGTCAAAGCAGAGTTTCTCGACCTTCTGGAGGAGACACCCGAGATATTTCGTCACATTGAGCCAAAGGAAGTAGTTCTTGAAGTTTTTCGGGATTTTTTTGCTTCGTTTCATGATTTGCTTGAAGCAATAGATGAGGTTGTTCCCCGCACTACCGCCTATCTCAAACCCTTGATTGAGGATAAACCTGCTGTGGTTTTGATCTAAGCTGATTTTCATGTTCATAATGTCCATCTGCTCCGTAGACATAGTGTAAGTTCCAAACGATTTCTTCTTTTCAGAGACGTTCATCGCGAATCGGAGCAACACGATGTATTTTTCAAGGTCGATAACCTCTTGGATTTTGACGAAGATGGGGTAGACGTGCTGGAAGTTATTCCTCGCGTTGTTAAGAGAAATTGTGATAGAGAGCTTTGCGTTCTTGAGGATGAGGTCGATCTGGTCGAAATAAGCGTTTATGTTCTTGCTTTCATTGAGGAGGAACTGCTGAACGGCTTTCGATGCGAGGGAAAGCATGGAGAGGATATACATTTTGAAGAGACGGTCATCGTCGAAGGTTAGGATGCTCTCGCTGCAAAGCTTCTCAATGTGATTGTAGTAAAAATTGTTAACAAACGCATCGAAATCATCGTAAATCAACGAATCCGCCTGCTCTGCGTCTCGTAATTTATTCATAACGTCACCGCCGTACTCGTCTCGCTTCAAGATATCGCCTACATCCTTAATTCTCAAGCCTTTGAGGACCTCCTCAAAGCTAATATGCTTAAAATCATCGTTTGTTTTCGCACTTGCTCGGTAGTAAAGGTCGAGGTAATTTAGATAGGTTTTGTCGTGGTCTTCTTCGGGACTTCTGCCGGATAGGATCTTATCGATGCTGAGCATAGCCTCTTTGTATTCTCCGATCTGGTACTGCGTTTTAATGAGCTGATCATTGTTCATTAAGCTTTTCAACAGATCGAAATTCTGAATAAACCGCTCTTTTCGAGGGTCAAACTCAGGGATAGAGCTCTCAAAGCTGAGGTTGCCTCCTCGTTTTTTGTGTGTGCTGGTGTAACTCTGCTGCTCTTTGGCGACCTTCTGGAGATGGTCGATCTGAGCCGCGCGATCTTCTTTCTTCCATTGCTCAAGGGTCTTTAAACAGCTGATAAAGACGATTCTATGGTAGATTTTTCCGTTCTCTAAGACATTATTGATTTCTTCTGCGATCTTCCTCACATCGCTTTGAGCGCAGTTTTGCAAGTACATGTGCACGAGGAACGGCATGATGCTATTCGAAAGCTCATACTCAACGTTCATGAGCTCAACACAGACTTCCAGCAAGCTAGTGACGTCTGATTTTACAAACTGAATGAGCTGATACATCCATTTCAACAGGTTAAAGCTCTGCGGATCAAACACGGTTTTCTCATGCTCAATCTCCAGCTGCTGCTGCGAGACTTGGATGTTAAACGAACCCGTCTTTGACTGTTTAATGCTCTTTTCGAGTTTCACAAGAGTGGAAAACACCGTATAATAACTTACATCAACGAACCACATGTTATTATGCACGAACCGCTTGAGTGTATCGGCAATTTTGAGCGGCGCGTGGTCTCTGTTAATCAAAATTTTGTGTTTGCAATAAGTATTAAGATTCTTAACTTCGCTCTGAGAATAAAGTCCGAAGAGGCCGAGACAATCGACGATAAGCGTGTATTTGAACTCTTCAACGAACACCAGCGGAGATGCTTTTGCGCGGTTGTCTGTGTGGATTTTTCGCACCTCACTGAAATCGTAAAGGTTAAGGAGATCCGCATGGAGACGAATAAGACTCTTCCGTAATATCTCCCAATCATCGTATTTATTCAGGTACATCTTGGAGAAATTGCGTTTGAGGAAAGAGAGGATGAGAATAATCTTCTCAGTGAACTTAGAGAAGGTTTCGAGGTATTCAGGCGTTCGTCGCAGCAAATCAGCCTTTTTCTGTAAATGCTCTTTGCCAATCGCGGTTTTGATCCTGCTTCTGAAGTCTTCGCTTTCGTAATTCTGGTAAACAAAGAAGTTGTTCTTAGCAAAAACTTTCATGTCGATCACTGCAAGGAATTTCTCGAGGAGCGCGGATCCTCTCTGCTTGCTGAGGGAAAGATACCGGTTTCTCGTCACCATATTCGCGTGATTCTGCTTCGCCATTGAGAGAAAGCAGAAGAGCGAGGTGATAAACAGATCGAAAGTCGAGTCTTCCAGCACCTTGACGATTTTATTGAAATTTCGCATGATATAGTCAATTATCAGGATTCCAGCCTCCAAATAGAGGCACTTTCTGAACGTTCGCCACAGCGTCAAGCTCATCAGCTGTCTAAAGCGGTCTTTTGTCTGCTCTTTGGTTTTAACATTCAAGAGAATGATATGACAAATACGGATTAACGGAATAACCACCTTGATTAATTGCGCATAATGCACGTTCTGCGGCGGCAGCGCTTGTTCCATGTAATTATCGAAATACTTGATAAATATCAGGAATTCCTCGTCGCTTTTGATCGACCGGACAATCTTCTCGCTGAGTTCTTGGTAGTTTTTGTAATCCTGCTCGAATCCTTTCAAATTATGATACCCGCTCTCTTCTCCTGAGAGTAATTCGAATAATATGGGCTTTGTGTTCGTAAGTAAATCATTAACAATAGGCTGGAATTTCAACGTGTCGGTTTTAATAATAGAGTATATTTCGTCCGTTTCTAAGATAAAAGTCTTATATAACGTCAGCCGCTGCTCCAAGTTCGGGTTATGCTTTGGCTGTTGAGCCTCTTCGTAAAGAATTTCGATTTTTTTCGCCTTGGCCTGCAAATCCTCGTTCAAAAAAGCGATTAACTCGTCCTTTAACGCCTTATACTTAGGCGAAGACCGATGCAACTGAGCCTCCAGATTAGTCAAAAGAGTCCGGTAGTTACCCAAATACTGTGGGTCATCGAACTGCAGCCCATCCGGGAAATCGGATTTCACATATGTCTTAATAAAGGTATCGAAGCGTAGCATCGTGTTAAATATGTCATTGAGAGGATAGATATTTCTCGTGCGGAGATATGGATAGGCTTTTGCAAGCATAACCTTCGTGATGAAAGAATGAACGAAGTATTCGGTTTGAAATTTGCCTTTATCGAAAAAGGGAAGCTTTTCAGGCTCGCAGTCCTTGAAAACACGGAACTGGAAGTAGTATGGAGGTTTCCGATTGAGAAGGGATTCGAAAATACTGCAGGCTTTTTGGAAATGGGTAAGGATGTCGATGTAGAGCTGTGCCCAGACTTTTCCAGGAAACAGGGATAATACATCAGGCAGAGATGCAGTGGATGGGAAGTTGGACTCGAGAATGAAAAATTTGGTCTTGATGCTGAGCGCGGGATCGAGGAGCTTAGCCTGGATTCGCTTGTAGGGAGTTTCTTCAACGATATCCATTTATATTGCGAAAATTATTAGAGTATTATTTAAATTCCTGCTAAATTTTGGCGCACTTATATAACCATTACATACAGAGATAAAAATTTATAGTCTCTCTGAGAGAGAGAGAATTCGTCTTTCTTGGAAAGAAGAGATCAAGAAATGACCTGGCATTAACTGCGTAGGGAATATGGAGACAACGATCAGGAAATTGGGTCAGTTAATGAAATTTAACAAGTATGAAAAACCAAAAATTATGAGGAATGGTATTTCAACAAAAAAACATAAGTTTGCAAATTAAACTGCAACATAGGGAAAATTTATTTTACATAACAGATTTGTATGTTTCCTCTCAAAAAAGTAAGAATGTAAGCCGATGGTGTATCTACAACCAAAGAAACCTCTTCTCTGAATTACTTCAGCCAAAATAGCCAGCGGTGGAAGCTTTCTTTCAATATTTACCCCCAAGCAAATAGCTTCTTTTTGAAAAAAGCGATTAGTTTTCTGCTCTTTTTCTCCCGCGACCTGGACGCTTTGTCGATGTATTGTTGGAAATATATTCGGAACCGGTGTCATCGTCTGTATCTATATATAATTATTATATTAGATTCATTGTTTTGGAAACTTTAGATTACATGTTTCTCGCATATGTTCCGCTCGGCCTGGTCGCTTCGGATTTCCTCGACCTCTTCGAGAGCTTTTCTTATCGTCATCTACAGTAACACCATCATCATTATCATAGCCGTTGGCTTCAGGATAATCCTCTTCAGCCGGAAGGTATTTATCAACTGATAAGCTCTTGCCTGCGTCTCGCATAATCTGCAAATCATGCTTCACTTCACTCTCACTTAACTGTAATTTTTTGCCTTTAAATTCCATTAAAATCAATAACCGCAAACGATTAGAATACTATATTGAGCCAAGAGATTGTCGACAACCACAAAAGTATCCACGAAGGTGATCTGCCTGACGACTTGATACTTTCGTTTATTAATATGCTTATTAAACATATTTTCCAACTTCCTTGCCGCCAAGCAGGTTTCATCAGCGAAAAATGGATTAGAATTGCTGTTTCCGTTCAATTCGGTGTATGCCATTGGATCTGGGTTCATCCTGATCTGTTTTCTAATACTATCTTGCTCGATGTCGTCATGAATCGGTTTTTCGATTCCATTGCTCAAGGGAGCGATTTCATTCGGAGTGCGGCTGACTCGTTTATATTTGCCTCGTCCAACACCCTTAGGCTTCGTGCGGCAGCTGGGGCAATTATAGGCGACAGTGCCTTCTTTCTCTTGCTGCAATAGGATCTCTTTCTGGATGTTTTGGTCCTCACAGTCTATATGGGTCTAGCAAGAATTAATTAAATCCATGTAATTCCGAGTGTCTTACCCATCGCTTGCAGATATCGCAGTCAATCCAAGGCTTCGAATCGCTGTACCCTTCACCATCTTCGATGTAGATCTGCTTACAGAAAGAGCAGTATTGCTGCTTCTTCCAAGCCTCTTCGCAAATTTTGCATGTCATTTTGCCCATGACTCGTCCTTTGCTCCACAGGGCCTGGTTGTTTTGGTCGGTCTGGCAATACGGATTGAAACAAGTGCGGATTTTCTTTCTTCTCGCATTTGGATCCTCTAGAAGGGGTTTCTCTGATTGGCTGAGATGCTCGGCGCTTTCTTCAACCCCAGCACTTTTTTGCAAGGCCATTTCTAAAAAAAATAAAATGAAATGATTGGCTTTGAGGGAATAATTACCATTGCCAATGCCCAGCTGGTTCAGAGCACGCGCCTCAACGTTCATGGCAGGATTACCCAATTTTTGGTTCAATCCAGTGCGATTTAGCGAAATATCATTAATTGCGCTCGACATAAGGCTATCCATCACGGTCAAGCCAGGCTGCTGCGCCCGAGAAACTTGTTCCAGCAGATTATTTTGCATAATAAGCTGCGCATTGGGATTATAAACACTCTCAGCGTCTGAAAACAGCAGTTGCTGATACGGGTTGTATTCTTGAGGGAAAAGTCCCATAGTATTTGCAGGAAGCCTCTGGGTATAGTCATGGAAGTTCATATTATTAACCGCAAACGTGCCTGGGTTGGTGATAGCGCCTTGATTCTGGAGCATTACAAGTAGTAGCTGATTGCTGATGCCACCACCGCCTAGATCATTATAACCGCCTAAGGCACTTTTTGCTTTGAGGTCAATATTATTATAAATAGCATTCAATTGATTTTTGGCATTAATTGCAAGTTCCAAACCTATCGAAATAAAATTAGTGTCAGATGAAATATAGTGTAACTTGGTTTTCGTTACCTTTATCATCATGGTGCTGAATCGGCATTGATTTCGCAGTATCTGTCATTCGACTACCGCTATCGCTGACTTTTGAGTACGAATTGGTCATTCGCCTATTGTTGTCACCACCGCGGTTTGATATTGGCGACTTGTGAACCGGGCCTGATAGTATTTCAATTTCTGGCTCATCAATATGAGTATCGATGACCTTCTTTTCTTTCTGAGCTGATCTGTGAGAGTTAATAGATGAGATGAGCACATTTAGGCGCAAAACGTCGGTTACTGAGTTGCAGATTTTTGATTTTTGGCTGGTATGTGCTCGATAACTTGGACATCGTCGCTGCTAATATCAGACTTTGCGTTGTCTTTCATAAGAGCGTCGGGTTTTCTCGCTAGATCCGTCATAATAATTTGAATGAAACGATTTCGTTTTAAAGGAATTTCTTTTTATTGCCGTTCTTGATTATTATGTGTAATAGTGTCGCTAATCACATTCAAAAACAGCAAAAGCTTAAGTCTGTGAAAATATCACCAAATTATAGGGTTCAAATTAGAGGGAGTTAACCCAATGAATGAACGAAACTAATAATGCTTGAGACTTCTTGGTAAAATGGGAAATAGAGAGAGTGCAGCTGCTGTGATGGGCTCGCGAGCTTAGAATTGGAGGGCGGTTTGTCTGGAAGCAGAAAGATGCATTAAAGCGTAAAATGCGAAGTTTCAGGCAATTGCCTTGGAAAGAGTCAGATTTGCCATGGAAATACTCTCCTGAATGGGTTCAACACACATTTTCTCTCGTGTTAGAAATGAGATGATGGATGAATGAGTTCATTAATGGCATTAAAAGTCAAATTTTTCGGGAATCAATGATAGGAACAAAAGGAATTATATTTAGCGCTGCAACGACACTTCGGTAAGCTTCTGAAGAGCGTGATATGAACATTAGAAAACCTGTGAAGGTGTGGCTTTGCATTTGGATTGTAAGTACAAAATAG
>ENA-UOUE01002099-UOUE01002099.1-compost-metagenome-genome-assembly--contig:-NODE-2099-length-10171-cov-23.381514_pt1 | contig 10171 bp, 6 predicted proteins | sample MGYA00238146_ERZ747223 | MGnify/ENA primary metagenome ERZ747223 (study PRJEB28781, sample SAMN06268865) | compost metagenome | isolation source: single cell | place: USA: California, Emeryville, Joint... | reverse complement strand
GACATTTAGAATCTCGAAGAATAATAGTGCAAAGCTTGAGATATGGTTTGATTTAAGTAGGAATTGATTCCTAAGAACATATATAAATAGATGCTTTTTCCACATTGATAACGCTTATCTAAGCTCCAGAATATTCGAGTGTTTTTTAATATTCGGAATCCATGTGTTATTAATTTTGATACAGATGAGATGGGTAATTTTACCGTGGTTTGCTGCTTTTGTATGGCGAAGTTCAGCTAGAAACTTATGTTGAGCTCTGTAATTAACTGCAAATCTCACGATCTCAATCTGGAACTGAACGAAATTCTTGCTGGGATTATATTTCTTTTAATTTCATCTTCTGAAAAGAACCCGAATTTCTCAATAGGTTAATATGTGGTTTGCTTCAGTCTGATTTCAATTTCAAAATTACAATGCTAAACAAATGAGTTCATGAAGAAACGGCACAGTGCGCTTTTTTTTCCTCATTTCAAAAAGGTAATTCTCACAAATTCCAAACTCGCTTCTGAAATAAGCAGGCAATCTCTACTCACTCAGTCCTTTTAATCGCTTTTTCAAACTTAAGTTATTTCTAAAGCAAAATCTGTTAACATGATAGTAAATACACTCTACAAGCCATTTAGTTTCAAGCAAAAATGTATGCTAATTCGAATTATTAGGTTTACAAATACAAAGTTGATTAAAATATGGATCCATGGCTTTGGAGCCTCATTAGGCACATTTTTTTTTATCTGAAGCTACTTTTTAACCCGCGCAAGCTCATACAAATCCTCAAAAAGTTGGTATCATAGCTTCACATGCTAAGCTGCTGAAATGGCACAGAAACCTTCGAGTTCCGAAAAGTATCTCAAACGGTAATATTGGACAAGAAATGTCTCTAACAAATTCTCTTCGTTTATTAATTTTACTCAGATTAATTTTTCCAATTTCAATTAAGATCGGAGAATCAAAATAATTCCATGATGCAAATTTTTAGTGCGTTTAACTCGATTTCGATTACGTGGATGGTAGAATAAATAAATAGAATTCTTTAAATCCAATCAAAACTTACATTTCAGGATCCTATGAACGGCTCCCAAAGTTAAAAAATCGCGTTCAAATACCTTCAAAAATTAATTAAATCAATTATCTATCAAGCCCTCATGCCCGGCTATTTCGCATTTTTCTTTATCCTTTGCCTAAGCCTCTCCTTGACTGGTAAGCGCCTCATTCCTCTCGTTTCTAAGCCGTTCTTCAAGACGCCGCGGATCCAAGATGCAATGTCAATTATCTTGTGAAGAATTATAACTGCCAAACCTGTCCTGGGACCACCGGTGACCCTGGCTGCACGCGACGCTTTACAATAAATGACTTAAACGGCTGTAAGTTGCCTTTCCATTGAAAACCAATGAAATTTGCTTATGGGTAGATCTCGGTGCCTCGAAGAGTACGATTGGCACTTGGGTTAAGTTTCCAGGCCCTATGACCACCAAAAACCTTCATATATTCTCTCTATCCTATAGGTAATCGCTTTCAGCGCATTTGGCCTCTAAAATATGTTAAATAGTGGAGGTTACGAGGCCTGGTACAGATATCACAGTTTTTTCGTATCACCAGATACTTGGGTGCTCGCATCGCAATGGTACGATATTTTTATCTCAGGGACCAACAACCAAACCAATACATACGTAAAGCAGCTCATCAATTATCCTCTTGAGTTATTTATTGTTTTTAGTTGGGCATTCAGCCAGACTCCTGGTATTTTTTTTATTCCTCAGCAATCTTCGACAGCGTGAATGGAGCTGCATACTGGGGAATATATGACCCAGTGACTTATGGATCATTAAATAACATGCTCTTCTTTAAAACCACAACTTTCAAATATTCACTCACATTCGATTCAAACGTTGTTGTCCTGCTGGCTGGATTTTTCTCTTATTGGTCCTCTTATACTTGTTCCGCGTATGCAGGCACATTTGCGATAGCGGATTATATCGAGGATAACAATGTAATTTTCCGGCAGCTTGGATTCTCTCAGCGTAATAGAGTCCATTGGAGCTCTAATATTTATTAATGGAATAACAATAGCTGAGATTGTCACGATATATCGGTTTTCTGGACCTCTTAGTCAAACTATCCAGGATGAATCAGGAAACAATTACGTTGCGTACCTCGGTAATAACAGAAAGCTTTGTTTGCAGAGTACTCATGTTAAAATAAGGAACCGACTCATCAGATGAAGGCAGCAGCGAACCTTATTTAAACACCGAAGATTTCGTAAATTGGCGTGGCTATTCTCTAGTTAACACCTTTTAGAGCGCATATATTAAAGGCTTTTTCTTCACGGGAAATCAGACTATCACCTCAACGGTCATTCCGATGGGTGAGATATACGACGCTCCAGGAATTCTGGGATTTTCTGCTTATCTGAACTTCGTCAGCAGTGACATGGAATTATGTAAAACAGGAACGGAAAACCAAATAATCATGAAATTTTTTGCCTGCAGCGATGTAAACGTTTTATAAATTGCATTTGAATAACTTCATTTGTGTAGGTCGCATTGGGATTGATAGCACAATACCAGACTACCACGACATTGAAACTGGGAATGCTCAAGCCTGACAGCACCGTCGTGTTGTTCGACCACATTTTCAGCATCGATACTTGGCATCATATAAACATTGCCTGCAAAGACTATCATCAATCCTCCCTATTAAAGCTTCAGGACTGCTTTCTATATTTGCCTGACTCAGAAGAATATATCTCAGTGCAGCTAGCATCGTTCAATATTGATCAAACGTGCTCAATGAAATTAGTATTCGGAGATCCGGTGGCTTCGTTTTGTGGGTATCTGGAAAAATTCACGCTCTTTGCCAACTCAACGAACTTCCAAAATGTCTCAGATGGATGCATTTCCAATTGTGCTGTGCCTCTTGGAACGATTGAACCAGTATGCCTCGGGCCTCCGTCTACCACTCCTAGCTGTAGCTCGGGAGAGTATCTTGATCCAGTCACCTTGAAATGCAATGGTAATCATTCTTTTGAAAATTTTGTCTTATTTCCTTCGTTTCATAACAGACTGTCCTACCAATTGCACGGATTGCAGTGCGACAGCCTGCACCGGTTGCATTACAGAGCATTTCCTAAAAACCAATGGCCTCTGCTCTCCATGCGGATTGGAGTGTATAACCTGTACTTCTGAGGAAATATGCACTTTGTGTCATTCTGGCTACTTTGTTGATGTAAATGGAAAGTGCGTTACGAGCTGCCCAGACGGCTACTACGAAGATTCGACAGACTGTAAGCCATGTGCTCATCCATGCAGCACTTGCAACGGAGCTGGTGCTTCAGCTTGTATTTCATGCCAAACTGGGTTCTACCTCCACGATAGTGCTTGTAGTGCTAATTGCCCAGCCGGGTATTATAAAAACTCTGGGGTTTGTTCTCCGTGTACTGCCCCATGCAACGCGTGCGATGAATTTGATCCTACAAATTGCACGACGTGTCAAACTGGACATTCCTTGTACGGTACTACTTGTGTCACTACTTGTCCCGACGGCTATTACGATAATTCAGGGGTCTGTACTCAATGTACTGCGCCTTGTGATACTTGTACCGGAGCTGGGACCTCAAGTTGTCTTACTTGCCAGTCTGGACATTATTTATTCGGAAATACATGCGTCACTAGTTGTCCAGCTGGATATTACCAAGATGCAACGGTTTGCACTCAATGTACACCGCCCTGCAACGCTTGTAGCGGAGCTGGGACTTCAAGTTGCCTTACTTGTCAGTCTGGACATTCCCTGTACGGTTCTACCTGCGTCACGAGCTGTCCCAACGGCTATTACGATAATTCAGGGGTCTGTACTCAATGTACTGCTCCATGCGACCAATGCAGTGGGCCTAGCTCGTCGAATTGCATCACATGTCAGGCAGGGTATCTCCTCTTAGGTTCCACCTGCGTTAATAGTTGTCCTGATGGCTATTATCAAAACTCTGCAGTTTGTACTCCATGCACCTCTCCTTGCCTCACCTGCAGCGGACCGAGCACAACCGATTGCACTGTCTGCAGCCATGGCCACTTCCTTTTCAACCAAACCTGTGTTTCCAATTGCCCAAATGGCTATTACGGCGACTCGCTCGCTTGCCACCAATGCTCAGCTTCATGTAAAACTTGCAACGGACCTCAAACGACGGATTGTCTATCATGCGATAACGACCTTCTCTATCATAACGGTGCGTGCGTAGATCGCTGCCCGCTTTCCGCACTACAAGTCAGCACGAGTTGTGTGGATTGCACTTCCTACTGCGCGGTTTGCAGTAATAATCCCAAGCAGCCTTGCGCTCTTTGCGACACAGATAAATATCTCTTCCTAGGAAGGTGTCTAGCAAGATGCCCTAGCGGTTATTACCCAGGTACTGCTCCTAATGGAGCAGCTGTATGCCTTAATAAAACCCGAGTCGATACCAAACTAACTCAGTCTTCTAACCCCAGTCAATTCAAACTTCATTTCTCGCCTCCATTGAGCCAGGAGACCCTCGCTGGACTCGTTGGTGCCGTTCAGGTTACTGTCAACGGAAGGAGCGTTCCTAAAGATAATTTTACGGCCAATGTCGCAGAAACAGATCCGAGTATGATACTCCTGACGCTAAAAGTCGCAGATTACTTGCCAAAGGATTCAGAAATAGCAGTTTTGATCAACCCGCAAAAATTTAAGGACTTGCCGTTTATTCTCAATCAATCTTCTACTACAATCTCTTCGATGGAAATTTCTTCTCTATCGAATGACACGGTTGAGGCTATTTCCAAGGCGGCAAGCGTTTCAGAATTAAGCCAGGCTTTCACGATTATTGCCCAAGCTACAGTCATGGTCGCCCAAGCAGGATACTCTATGCTCACATATCATCTGCAGTTTTCTCTTCAAGTCACTCGGATAGGAAGAATACTCTCAGTAAACTGGCCTTCAAACGTCCAAGAGTACTTTGAGAAAACTCCAGTGCAGACCTCCACTGGATTCACAATCTCTAGCCTAAGGCTATCTCCGCAGGATTCCGCTGCTGCAACTGCCAGCGTCCGCTCTGACTCGTCTCGTAGAATGCTTACTAGTGCTACTGAGTCCTGGACTGTCCCAGTGCAGATGAAGAAATCGTTGCCATCGTTGGATTTCCTGGAGAATACCGAACCTCAGCTGCTAACGTGGACTTTGATTTTCTTCATCGGAGCCATTATTTGCGGGATAAACCAAGCGATGGCACCCAAGACTAAACCGAAAAGCACTCCTTTCCGGTGCAAGGTGCTGCAATGGGTTGATATTCTCATCAATTGGAACCTCCTGTTAGCACACACGTTTTGCGTTTATTTTTCCGTTAGTTTCTATGCCTTGCTGCAGATTCTCGCTCACATCGACGGTAGAGAGAGCGTTTCAGGGTCATCGCTTGCCTTGGCATGGATCTGCCTAGCCCTGCAAATAATATTGAATTTCATGCTTTATTTTGTCGCAGCATCCGCTATCAGACGAAGAACTCAAGGGAGCAGAAAGTACCAGTCTGCACCCAGAAAAGAAGAGGATGAAACGACTGAATTCACAAGATTTTCGTGCGTTATTTCGAGCTGCAAAACCGATAGCAAAATGCGCTTGTTGTATCTTCCAATTCTAATGACTCGCACGCTCGCTACTGCCACAATATTCGTGTTTTTGACGAATTTCCCAGTCCTTCAATCAGCAACGGTTTTGATCATTAATGTGCTTTTTATGGCGTATACCCTGATTTGGAGGCCTCTAAACAAACGACATATGCTTTGGGTTGCTATTACAATAGAAAGCTTATTGATCATAATGAGCTGCTGCGTACTCGCGTTCGCGAACCTTGAAGGCGAAGACACGCTGGATGCTCGCAGGAGGTTAGGAGTTTTCTTCATTGTTTGCGACGTGGGTATAATGGTGCTTGAAGCAGCCGTCTCAACAGTTCAACTGCTCGCGATCCTATGGAAAATAATCTCTTATTGCAAAAAACGCTTTATTAAACTTCTAAAGGCTCGCGCAACGAAGAAAGGCAAGACCATCGAGAAGATTGAAGTCGCATTAGAAGAGCCTTCGTACTCAGTGGAGGAGACTTGGGCTATGTGGAGGAAGACCATCATGGTCACAACCCAAGAGGACTGGACGAAACCCAGCAATAGAGAAAAACTTCAAGAGATTATCAATTGGACCCGCACCTTTGCGAGGGATGGCGTTATTCATATCGATGGTGAGAGAAGGAATTTGGAAATGCCGGAGAGGAGCATAGAAATTCCTGAGAGAAACATAGAAATGCCCGAGAGAGCCACGGAATGTACGCCTACATCGGAGCAAGCATTCAAATTCTCAAAAGATAGAACAGAACTCTCATTTCCAACTCTGCCTGACACGGTTCGAGGGTTAAGCACGAAAGTAATTGCGCTCGGAAAGGATTACTAAGGCAACCATAGAGACATGCCATCCTAGCATTTTTTCTATACAGTTTTTCGTTATTATGTTAATGTTATTATGTAGCAGAAATAACATGTGATTTTATCAAAGGAATAAGTTATTCAAGCATAGATTTCGATGCAGATACCATTTTTTTGGTTTTATATAAAAAATGCGTACCGAAATACATTTAATTGATTTTTCGCACCAGACTCTTCATGAGAAATCGAAACGTATACATTAGGGTTAGAAAAGGACCATTCGGTTACCAGCAAAACAATAAAAAATATTTTATTTGCATAAACTGATAGGATTAAGGGTCATTGCGAAATTAATGTAATTAAGCTGTTATTTTTTTTTTCACGCACAATAAAGATTTTACCCTGCCATGTCTTCGAAGAACATCAGACTTTCCACTCTCAACAGCCCACACACTCCAACCAGCTCTCAGAGCATAACTCACCAGTCGCCGGTGTTCTCAGAAAAAAATAAAACACAGCTCGGCGCTGTGAAATTCAGGCGATTCCTAGCAGAAGAAAACGTCCAGCTGCTCAACAACAAAGTGTTAGCCTATGAACATGAGCATATTAAACTGCTCAAGACCGCGAGGGACACAGAAGCGAAGATCGCGTTGATGTTGCAGAGAAGAATTGAGCGAGAAGAAGATCAGGTAGTCCTATCATCCAATGGATCGAGTAATTTTTGTCCTTAGAGAGAATTCCGTGAAAAAACAGAGAAATTCAAAGAAATGATGCGGAAAACCCACGAAGAAAAGAAGATGAAAGTTTTAGGAATGAACAGCATGAGCAGAGAAGAGCAAGAAGAAGAAAGGAAGATGAAACAGCAGCTTATGAGTGCTCAGAGGAGAGAACAGAGGGATGAAATTCTTGATAGAGTGCATGAAAATCGGGAAATGATGCTCATTCAAAACGGGCAAAAGGTGAAAAAAGTCAGGAAGGACAAGGTCGTCTCGAACCGAAAGCTTGATGATTTCTGCAAATATCGCCTCGATTATTTCGCGTTCGAGCGCCAGAGGATGATCGAGGAGGAAGAGAGAAGGATCCAAGAGAAGGAGAAACTGATAAACTCTCTATCGGCTAGAGGCAATAAGCTGGCGGATGCGGTCGAAGAAGGGCATATGAAAGTGAAAAGGATAAAGGAGGTATTTGATGAGTTTAAAAAATTATCGACGGAGGAGTTTCTGAATAAATATCCGCAGTATTCAAAGATGGTTTCTCCGAATCAAAGCATGAGTAAATCTTTCCGTATTGTGAAAGGAAAGCATTTCTCAAGCCCGCATAATAAATCGAAGATGTCTGAAAGTGTAAAGAGGGTGAACACGTATCAATCTGATCGTGAACCAAACGTGGTGGCTGAGAAAGAGTCTGCGAGAAACGAAGAGGTGAAATCTGAGGCGAGAGTGAATACTGGGAGTCAAGAGCAAAATTTATAAGAAGAAGCATTATAAGGGTTTGAATGTCAATGCTTTGCCAGTAGAAATTTCATTGTTGGATTCTTATAAGAGTAAGATTTAAATAGTGATGTTTGACTATTGAAGATTATGGATATCATGAAACTATTGGATTTGATGAGAAAGATTCTTGCTACTTTGAGAAAAATGTTGTTATCGATATTAAGAAACCTGTAACACATCTTGAAATGTGTTTATAGCCTTCAGAAACACAGATTAGTCAATAAAAAATAGGAGAGAAACTGAGTGACTTAAGAAAGTCATTGCTATTGTTGAACTTTCGTTTTGATAAGTTGAGCCTTTTAGTGTAAAAAAATTACTTTAGCGAAAATGACAGCCAAATCATAAATAGAGGAAAAAAATACTTTCTCTCTCTCTCAAAATATATTCGCTTCAAATTTAGCGAATATTGAATTAAAATTTTTTCCTTTCATTTTGACTCAACACAAAAATAATAAAATTCTCTTATATTGTTAGTCTTATTCCAAAAATATAATCCATTTGTTAGCAGTATATCATTCTAAAAAAATTTTGAATAGCTACTTTCTTTTGAGAACAGGTTGTCATATCTCGTCTCAATCTCTCTTGCCTTCAACCAGAAGAGAAGGAACACGAATATTATAAGGATCAAACTTATAGCTATCATCACTCAGTGTCAGATGTTGGGCTCCCAAGAACGACGGAGCAAAGTAGTCGTTAATTACTGGATCAGGTTCATTGAATAGCCTCTTTGATTGGGTAGTAGCAGTCTCAGTCGACGAAAATGACGGTCCTCGAAGATCCGTTGTAGTCGATCTACTAGATTTCAGTTTTTTGCTGTTTTTCTTCTTAGCAGGTGGGCTAGGGAGTATCAGCTCAGCTTCCAAAGAACCTGATTGGTTTTTATCAAGGCTTGCCTTACGAAAAGTGCTTAACCGTGAATTCGAACCCGGTTTTTTAGCGTATTTCTCCGCGTAATAAATCGAGTGTTTCAAGCTGATCGATGGCTCCGATCTCAGATGAGAGCGCGTTGAAAAGTCATTTTCTGATGTTGTTGGACGATGCGTATGGACTTTTGGCAGGAAATAACTCTTATCTGATTTATTCGAGGAGGGTTTCTCGAGCTCAAATGTATCAGAGGTCGGATAAGCCGATTTGGCGTTCAAACTGAACTGACCGCTGAGTTGCAATGACTTGTTTTTCGCCGTCAACTTCCCTAAAAAAAGACTTTAGACACGGTCTGCTTGATTTCGATTACCTTCATGCGTTTTGAGGTAAAGATTTGATGTCAGTCTGGGACTTGCACTGATTTCAGGGGTCAAGTTGTTGATCACCCTGTACTTCGAGCTCCTATAATACTCATTATTAACCTCGCTCGCCACTGAAATTTCAAAGGATGATTATTATTCTCCATTGTGATGTAGATTCTTTTACCGAGGTTAATCTGCGACAGCAGCTGCGAATTCTCAATCATTTTTCTCTTTGCTATCGTATTTGGTGAGTCTTTCACCTGTAACGCTCTCGAGATAGCTTCGATCTCTTTTTTAGGCACAGGTTCCTCTTTTCCGAAGTTTAGCCTTGTCTCAAGCTCCCCTTTTCTGATCGTATCTCTCTCATTCTCGAAATAGTTCTACAATATGTTATATTACATATACATCAGAATTAGGAGAATCAACCTTTTCCCTTTGGTCAGAAGAAAGTTTCTCATCGACCTTTTTCTGAATTGTAAAATGATCAGTTTTCGCTTCGTTTTCGATTTGTAGTTTGGTTTTGTAAGGATAATGAATCTTGTTTATTTTGTAATAATTCCCGCGTCGTTTCTCGAGGACCTCGAGGGAGATGCCCTTCAGTTTCTTCTTTAGCTTTTCATCATCATCATGCTCCACACGTTTCTCTTTCAACTCCTGCTTCGCAGACTCAAAATTCTCTTGGGTCGCGAGCTGCGCTTCCTCCTCGGCTAGATTCCTCTTCGGGTGTCTAAGGTCGCGGTATTTGCAAAGCTTCAGTGCTTGCAGTTCCTGAGACTGCTTCAATTTCTCAGGCAATGCAAACTTCTGAGACCTAGACGTCTCACTGGCCGATGGCATCATATTCAGGTTCGGTGTTTGCGCTAAAAGCATTTCGGTCGCTAAAACAGGGGAAATTATTCTTTTGCTTGCGATAGAGAGTCTTACTTTCTTTTTGGGTTTGAGAGAGCTTCTCGATGAGATCTACGTATCCTTCACAGATCTTATCGATCCGGTCCAATAAGAGATTCGAGCCTTCCTCAGTGAGCGAGTTTAGATTTGCTAT
>ENA-UOUE01002098-UOUE01002098.1-compost-metagenome-genome-assembly--contig:-NODE-2098-length-10176-cov-7.374394_pt1 | contig 10176 bp, 7 predicted proteins | sample MGYA00238146_ERZ747223 | MGnify/ENA primary metagenome ERZ747223 (study PRJEB28781, sample SAMN06268865) | compost metagenome | isolation source: single cell | place: USA: California, Emeryville, Joint... | reverse complement strand
ACCAGGACATTATGGTGCATCCTCCGCCTGCTTCATCTAGGAAAAGGCGAGTCGTAAAGTGCACGAGAAAGAGAGAGCAATTATTACAATATTTAACGAATAAAATATGAGACGATGAATTTGAATTTGCCTATTCTCACTTTAGATTTTCTTGACATACATAATTCTGGATATTCTCTCATAGGCTTATCTGAAATAGATGTCAATCACTCGAAGTTGTGAAACTAGAAACAAATCAGAAAACAATTTGAATTGCAGATATAGTGCTAGAATGGAAATCCCGAAATTATGAGTCATGAGAAATTTTCAAAATTAGGTAGATTTTCAATCAAAATTATGATTCGAGTAGGCTCTCTTTTTTCGCTTACGAAAAGTGAAATGTTAGATAAATAGACACTATATTTGCACAATTATTGGAGCATGCTCTCCTTCTTAGATGCAATTTCTGTATTTTATAAATTATAAAACATATTCGCTATAGCCTGATCATAAAAGTCATGGTTGAATAGCTCTGTCTGTACTTCAAGGCTTGATGACGTGATTGCACTTTTTCCTTCGAATGATTCGGGAGACAAATGTTAAAGGTCCTCTCAATAAATTGCTTGTCACATTAGCGAGACAGTACAACTTTTGAAAACTCATTTGAGTCCAATCATGAATGCGGATGAGATAGAATCGCTTGTAAAAATTTTCCAAGATGCTTTGAGGGATTGATTTGGGAGAAAATTTCTGAAATCAATTTGATTCGCTATTTTTTTAATATTAGATAATCGAATTAGTCTGGAAATTCTCCTTGAAAAAATAAAATTTTTGAGTGATGACCGCATATGATTTCGCACTCATTTTACTTTCCAATACGGGTAATGATTGATATTCTTCGTAAAATGAGACTTGATAACTAAAATATATCTATCGGTTCGACAACAGAACTAGCTCACTCATTTCAGAGCCTAATACAATCGTGAAACCTAACCAAGTTAATAATATGAAGAAACAAATAAACTCGATTAATGTCTCAGATTTGAGCAAGTATCAGAAATTCTCTTTTTTAAAACCTGCAATTTTTATTTAATGAGGATGATAGTCTGTCCCAGCAATGGAAATTTGCTGGCAACCTGAGGACAGGAGCGATGTATCAGGAGATTTGGCAACGAGAATCACATATAGTCATCGTATTTATCCTTGGAACATTTTTTATTGACATTTTTATCATTCGACTTTTTTCACTCAAGGAACTCTGAATCTCGTGCTATTACATATGTGAAATGAAATCAAAGCCGTAGCATGTTTGCTTGAGCCTCGAGGGGGTGGCACAGCACTTAGTATAGAAACTGCCGCCTGGAATGAAAGTAGAACATTTAGTCTTATTTTATGTTCATCATAATTTAATTCTCAGATGATTCTACGCCCGTTCATCTGAGAGTCATTATTAAAATTTACGGAATTAAAGGCAAAGATATCCTATCTCAATGCTGAGAAGTCTCATGTTCGTCACAATTCTCGCTTTTCTGGCCTTATCTCCTATTACTCAAATAACGCTCATTTGGATTTTACATACCGTGTTATGCTTTATTTCATCCTTTGTCAACCTCTCAAGGTAAGATGGCTGAGACTGATGATACTGCTCCTCGAGATATTATCATACGGCTGCACAACACTCGTTGTTATTATTGAAACCATTGATCGATTCGTTGATTTGGGTGCGACGACCGCGAACGAGGTAGGACTGGTCTTTCTTTTCTTGACAATTGGATCAACAACCATAGGAGGACTGCTCAGCTTAATTCAAGCTCTACAACTAGTGAAGGCTATTTATGAATCCTTGAAAAATCTAAGAGAAAATAATAAACGCGTTCACCCAATTGCACTGTCAGAACCTCAGCCTCTCCACACTTGTTTAACACCCGCAACTGAGACGAAGCTTGAAGGTAACGCGATTGGATCAAATGAGAGTTGTTTGAAAAGCAAACCTTCCTCAATTATCAATATTAAAGATTCATCCGAAGATGACAAAATGTTTGCAGCTCTTGGGAAGCTTACTGCCCCAGTTTTTGAAAAAAGAGCGAAAGACAAACAGCTTCTTGAAGACTTGAGAGAGTGGTGGAATTCAAATCGCTCAGCTTTAAACATCGACGCTGGCGATTTAATTCTAAAAGCTGAAGGGGATTTTGCGAAAGATTCAACTCCTAAGTTGTTAGAAAGAGTAAAAAAATCTTATTATAAGAATGAGACTCATATTACTCGAAAAGCCAAGGCTTAACTCCTGTTTTGCTACTAGCTTGGATTGAATGAAGGAATCTTCTGCGATATAAATTAGAAACTATAAATTTATCAAATATATTTATTTTTCTTGTGTTACTGATCGAGATTTCCGTTATCGTATAAAAGCAAACCAGATTTATACTAAGTCAGATTTAATCTCTTCGAAGGCTACTGAATAAGAGGCTCTTTAGTAAAGTTCCAATCACTTTTCAGATAAATTAGAGTAACAAAGAGTTAGGCTAGACTCATATAGATTGTGAAGGAAACGTACGTAGGAAATTTCCAAATTCATTTTGAATTTCACCTCCAATGCAATCTGAGCGAAAGAAATAATGATCGTTTGTCATCTTCACTAAGATCAAGGAGTTGGTACGAGTTTCAATCTATTGTTTTTCTAAATCTATTAAATGCATTCGTCAAAGCGAGATGAATTAAAAAAAAACAAACATCAACACAGATAGATAATCTAACTAATTCTTTCTTTGAAAGCTGCAAGCTAAAGAAATTCATAAGCTGGGTTGTTTCTTCTATCATTGTCACTCTCTCATCAAATTAAAGATACTCAAAGAGAATTTTAAGTTGAGGTTTTGAGATAAACTTTCTTATTGGTTAGTTCAGAAAAATTCTATTAGGAGCTTATTTTCTCTGAAAATTTACACTCTGTGGGTCCCGCTTTTTCTGTTAACAATCCTAAGGAATTTTTCTGAAGTCGGTTTGTGTTATTTTCGGATGAATTAGCGGTTTTCCTTCATTAATTATTATGGTTAAACTCTGCTCGGCAATAGTCATCTGAGGAGAAAGAGATCACAAGAAGCCAATGAATGCTTTAGCATCACTCGATTATATCTTATCATTCCTGATACCTTTGATGCTTCCTCAAAGGAAACGGATAGACATAGCCGCATCTAATTTAAATATGATTAAATATTATTAATTAAAATGTGAGAGTTTACTTCCATCTGAAGTCTTTCCTTTCTACAGCCTTTTATATTGATAATATGAATCACTCGCAATCACATAATCGTTTGGGTTCCATTTCACACAATCGATTTGATCTAACAAAATAATAATGGAGGAGTTAGAGCTGATTTATCAACTCGATTTCGGAGAAAGTTGACCTGTTTGGATTCCAACTCTGACATTGAGTCTCAAAGAGTAGAAATTCCTTTAAGATTATGTTGCCTGTATGGGATATTGCTTTATTTAAACTAGTTGAAATGTATTACTTTCGAACATAAGGGAACAAATTCAATGCTTCATAAAATACAAATACACAACTGATATTGCACTTAAAAAGGAGATTAATATTGTGTGATTCCAGCGTCTGGTTAATCTACCTTTGATTTTTGAAAGCTAAGAGGAGCCTACAAATACAATATTTTTGTTTGAAAATCCTCCGAATTTTGCCTGTGAAGTCCTAACAATTTCTTATGAACCATAATCTCAAGATTTCCAGTCTCATTACATCTACAATTCAAGCAGTTGCCTAATTTGTTTCTAGTTTGACAGCTCTGAGTGATTGATGTTATTTCAGTTAAGAGGACAAGAAAATATTCAGAATTATGTATATCGAGAAAACCTAAGGTGAGGATTGACAAATTCAAATTCATCGCGCCATATTTCAATCGCTATATTTTGTAATTGTTGTTTCCTCTTGCTCGTCCTTTCACAATTGACCTTTCCTAGATGAAGCAGACGGACATCACCTCAGCTGATGATTCAATGAGGGTTATAAATATTAAAATTTTGTCATTTACTTTCATTTATGTTTCCAGAATAGAGCACTTTTCCAGTCTTGAAGTCCAATAGGTTTGCCATCTCGTATGAAGCACTTGCAAGCTTATCGCCGCTTGGACTCCATCTTACACAGTTGATTTGGTCTAAAAGTAATAAATGGATATCAGAACAAATTTATTAAGCGAATCAAAAGCTCTTACAGTTGTGTATCCCGTCAAATATTTTAATAATTTTCGATATTCGCTTATCAAATATCTTGATGTTCTTATCTTGACCACAAGTAGCGAGTAGATTTCCGTCGCTTTGGCAAACATCAATCCAGAGTGCTCTGTGTAGATCATTCCCAAATAAGTCTATATTCCACAAATATTAAAAAATCAAATAAGCATCAGCGTATATTGAAATTAAATAAATTAATGTCTTAATTCCCTCTGAAGAAAAGACTCTTCTACTTATGGGATGAAAAATTTACCTCGCGCAAAGCGAAGAAGTTCAAAAAGAGATATTTTGTTTAATTACCTTCACCTCCACCATCTTCTAGGTGGACTACACTCTTCAAAATGAAAGTGTTCCTCTCAACATCGAGTATGTTAAGTAGCTTTCCATCGTACTTGACGAATAGCAATGGTTCGTCAGCGTTAGTAGTCCATCTGCAACAACCATTGGTATCTAAGAAATTCGATAAAAGATAATATGGAATTTGAAATTGAGCAAAATTTAATGATTTATTCATGGGCAATTAGAAGAACATTTTATCATAATTACCACCGAAAATGTTAGTGTTAAATTTATTATAGCGACGCAAATTGTTGGTTTCCACATCCAATATTACGCATTCGCCTTCGCTGTCAAGAGTAGCTATATACTCTCCAGTAGGATTGAAGTCGAGTCCGGTAATAACGCCATCTGGTGCTAAGGTACATTTTATTATTTATCAATTGCATGCAGTAGTATTACTATATTGAGAATGCCAGTTGGATTTTCGGTACAGCTTGATAACATCTTCAGTCTTGGAAGCATTAACATCGACGTTGAAAAGGTGGTAAGCGATTTTCTCGCTCACAGGAATCGCGCCTAGGATGCCTCTGCGTGGGTTATAAGTCACATCTCCACAACCAGTCCCTAGTGAAGAAAATATAATTATAGATAAGAAAAAATTAAGTATACTCCCTTTGACTTCACCCAGAGAATAAATTTCATTTACTTTTCCTTGCTGAGATATGTCGAATACTGCCATATTAGCTGATTTATCAGTATTATGAGGGAGGGATACAAGTAATTTTGTATCTTGTATCTCCTTCACATGTGTCCAACGAGATTCTATATCACAATATCAGCCTCAAAAGCATCCCGGGCCCTAAATTCTACCTGAGCTAGTGATTTTGGCTCCGCCAAAGCTTGTATAACTTTGTTTAGCCTCGAAATCGACAACTTCGATCTTATTGGTAACTCTCGAACACCAAGCCAGTAAAGACCGAGAGCTCATAGTCGTCTCTTCTAACAAAGGTTGAATCATTTCAACAATGAGAATGCTGATCCTTATAAATGAGTTTACCAGTCATGACGCTCTTCTTGGAAGGCGAAATAGATAGTTGTCCTTCGCTTTGGACTTGCTTTGATTCTTCAGGACCGAGTTGAGATGATATTTGCTTTCCAAACTCATCTTTGGCTTGTTTTGAGTCTTCAACAACAGAGTCAGTCAGAGTTTGATTGGCAGCATCTTTGATTCGAGGATCCTCCAGCTTCTGTGAGCTCATAGGATCCAAGTTGCTTTTTATGTTGGCTGTCTCGCTATTTGGTAGCATGGTTTCTTCAATTTTTCAGACCAGAAAAGAAGAGATTTAAAATTTTTTTTATTTCATTCTCAAAATCGATCATGATTAAAGAACTAATGACTTAATAAGTGCATAGAAGTTTTAATAAAATTATAGAAGGTTTTCTTAAATTATAGAAGAATTCGGAAGAGAATTTTGGTTTAATAATGCGAGGTAATCTCGAATAAATCACTTCGCCTCAGATTTATAAGTTTCTTCGCCCTCGTGTTGAGTTCTTCGATAATTTTTATTCAAAACTCTCTTCTAGTATAAATGAGAAAGTATTTCAAAAGGCTCGAATAGATACTCACTCAGCTTCAAAGAAATTTCTCTCAAAATACACTTTCAATAGGATTCGTACCAGAAGTCGCGAACTAAGCCTTCCTTTTGAAAGAAATTGTGCAAGACCATCAATGTTCTTGAGAGTCTAAAATGCTTGGTCGCTGGCTGTGCGAAAGAGAAGGGTTAAACAACATATATATCCTACGCATTGTCAAGACGTCAGTATTTTTTAAACTTCAAATTTTCGATCCGTTTGTCCGATTTCGAAGGATTACAGTAATTGATTTTCTGATTTACAACTTTGTCTCTTGACTGAATTCGATGAATTGAATACTTTCTCCACACAAAGTTGGGATTCGGCAGAATGAACTCAACATGATTTTTTAATTTGAAGTGATGTCTCGATTTTGGGTATCATTGAGGTATTCAGGCCTCAGAACATACAACAATTCTAATAGCAACTCTATTGCGATAACATATAGAAAGTTATTATCTTAAAATTTCATTTTTTTGGAGTGGATTATTGCTTAGTTCAAAACGAAATCTAATGAACGAAGCAGTAACATTGCATTTCGTTGCTCGTTTTCTGAAAATAATCAACTAAAATTGCTTTCCGAAATAATTTCGCATAAATTAATAACTTTACAGTAATGTGTTATTCTCTCTTAGTTTTGCGATAATATCATAGAATTTTCCTCTAATAACATCCATTCTCGTGAAAGTTGCAGCTTTTCAGATTTTCCAGAGTAGGAGGAGGAAATTGAAGCAGAGTTTGGCTACCATAAACTTCTCAACAATTGCCCCCAACGCTGATCAAGAATTGAATACAGCACTACTCTGGACAATTTTATTAGGCATGCCTAGAAAACAAGGTTTAGAATTGCCGCTACAAAAATATCGTTTTAAAGCGAGATAAGAGAGCAAAGTAGTAATTGGAAGTATTCTTTTACCTACGAAAGCAGAAGCCCCTTGATCAATTTATTCTTCCCAAGACTCAAAAACAAAGAACAATATTTGACAATACTAAGAACTCGGTTTGTAGTTGGGAATTTAATTGTCTTACCTCTTTGATCTTCGTGTTAGTATTTAAAATGTTGTGAGAATTTACTCTAAAAGCTTTTTGAAGATTAAAGTGAAAGTATTTGCAAACAATGATCGCTTTGCTGTCAATTTGAAAAGAGAATTTCCAGTTGAAGTATTGAGATAACTTCTTTGATCATACTATTATTATTATGCATCGCTAGTTTATAAAACTTATTGTTGTTATGAAAATCTCTATGAGGTCAATTTTATGCTTTTTGGTCTAAGTTCTAGGTTTTCTCTGACTGATTATTATGTTTTCATAGGAGAAATGCATAGGAAACTCTCATCTATGTGGATAGAATACAATTGCTGTCATGAATAATTATAAAACACCAGTTATTGTGAGGAAGAATTATTTTTCTTCTGGTTTCCTGACCTCTTTCTCCTGAGTAATTACCTTTGATTTTTGCTCAAAGGAAACAAACAGACGTTACAGCATCTAAGAATTCATGAAATTAGATTAGGTATGATTGATTAAAATTTAATAAGTTACTTTCATCCGAGGACTGTCCAGTATAGAGTTTTTTTCCAGTCTTGAAGTCCAATAGTGCTGCTGTCCTATCATGCGAAGCACTCGCGAGCATATCGCCGCCTGGGCTCCATCTCACACAAGTAATGACATCTATAAATCAGCATGAGACGTTATAGATGATTTAATAATCAATTCAAAAAGTATTACTTCTGTGGATGCCACCAAAGATTTGGACAATCTTTGATTCTCGTTTGTCGAATATCTTCACATTATCATCCATACCTGCTGAGGCTAGTAGGTTTCCATTGTTCGGACAAACTTCAATCCAGAAAGTGCAATCTAAAAGAAGCAGAAATTAAGTTAAAGAAGAAGAGAAGATAAAACAAAATTAGCTGCACTTACAATGTGACTCGAGCTCAATCGGGCTCTTCAAAGTGAGGACTTTCTTTTCAATATCCAAGGTGTTGAGAAGTCGCATGTCATGTTTGACAAATAATAGTGGCTCATCAGGATTAGTGCTCCATCTACAACGGCCACCAAAATCTATTAAAAATACGAGACTTGTTATTACTGTCAAAAATTTTATGAAAAAAGAAGAGCAAATATGTCTGATCATAATAGCATCAGGACATTAAAAATCATCGATATTAACAGTTTTGTTTACCTCGAGTTCCCAACCCTAGGTTCAAATGCAAGCGATAATGGTTGGTGCTAATATCTGATATTAAGCAAGTTCCATAGTGGTCAATAGTTGCCACAACCTCTCCGTTAGGATTGAAGTCAACGCCAGATATGCAGTTATCTAGAAGCAAATTCGTTAATAAATATACTGTGGTAAAGATTTTATTAATTACCCGTTCTCGAGGGATTTTGGGAGTGCCATCTCGACTTTCGGATGAGTTTTACAATATTCCCAGTCTTTGAAGTGGCGAAATTGAAAAGATGATAGGATATCCTCCCTCCAACAGGAATTGCACCAAGGATTCTTCTTCGTGGATTATATACCACATCTCCCTCGCCATTCGCTAGAGAAGGATATAAGTAAGGAACAAACTATAAGGATGATTTTACCTCCAGTAACCTCCTCAAATGAATATATTTTCTTCACTTGCCCTTTCTGTGAGACATCAAACACTTCTAAGTTTGCAGACCTATTTTGGCTGTGGTGAATAGAAACTAAAAGTCCTGTGCTTGCAATCTCTTTCACTAGTGTCCAGCTCTGATAACCTGATTAATATTTCTCAGATTTAGAGAAAAAATTGGAAAAATTAAAAATTACCGACATTGAATGTGTTGAGTTTAACTCCATTGAACTCCGCGAACTCTTGCTTCGTTTTTAGTTCAACAATACTGATCTTATTATTCACACTTGAGGACCAAGCAAGTAGGGTTGGTGATGCAGGAGATGTCTCTGTTATTTAAGTTAGAAAATTGAAAAAGTGAAAAAAAAGAGAAAATTTTATGTATTCATTGGAGTAGTAGAGCACAAGTACCAGTTGTTATCGAATTTATAGGCAAGTCAATTCCTGGCATGCCACTTTTGGCTGCTGACTCTTCAAGGATTGCATCAGTCGGTTTCTGACTTTCATTTATCTCAGTTTTTGGGAGCATTACCTTTTCACTTTATTAAAAACTGTATGAAAATAAATTTTTAATTATCGAAATTGATTTCATGCTAATAAGTGAGAATTTGAATAGATGAGAGAAAGTTAAATGACAAACGTAGGAATCACAGTGATGATTCTTAGTGGTACGTCAGAGGCTTACAGTGAATTTTCGCATTTATTTTGAGCTAACAATTGGAAAACAATCACTATGGCGCGGGAAATTTTCAAATATTTGAGTCGACAATAGGTTACCCGCCTAAATAAATTGACCAGAAAATGGCTCGAACCTTAAAACTTTTGAAAATGACAACTTAGTCTAGACACTTCGCTAATGTTCCTGGAAAATAATTTAGTGATAATGTTAGGGAATTTGTAAACGAGAATCAAGATGGTCAAACTTTTCAATTAGAAGGTCAGCTTCTTATTTTATTTAATTTCTTTCTTTCTTCGTGCTCTTAACTTGATGAACTGTTTGAAATAAATTATTATTCAGGATGAAGTTATCTATCGAAGACGAAATTCCCTTGGAAACAAAGCTTAAAAATGCATCTGATGATAAGGTCGTGAACATGCTGGATCTCAACACTGAGAAAGCACGTGATAATGCTACGATCGATAGTAAATCCGAGCATGATACATTAGCTCTATGGCAAATAATAGAGAGTCGAAGAAAGCCTGTAAAAACCTTGAACTTTGGGAATTTTCAAATTCATGAACAACGTAACTTTCACACATGAAAAGAAACTGCTTTCGATTCGGAGAAGCATTTCTCTCAGCAAGATATGAGACAGTTTTAACTATATATCCTTCGTAACTTCGGTTTTCTCAGTCGAAAAGGGTTGAAAATATAGTCAAATCATCAGATATTTGAAAGGAGGAGAATTAATTAAATTTTGATTCTCTGAAGTAGCAAGTTTAT
>ENA-UOUE01002095-UOUE01002095.1-compost-metagenome-genome-assembly--contig:-NODE-2095-length-10225-cov-41.678656_pt1 | contig 10225 bp, 8 predicted proteins | sample MGYA00238146_ERZ747223 | MGnify/ENA primary metagenome ERZ747223 (study PRJEB28781, sample SAMN06268865) | compost metagenome | isolation source: single cell | place: USA: California, Emeryville, Joint... | reverse complement strand
AGTTATGATGTCAAAAATTATCTCTGTAATACGGGTAGAATTATGTCCTTCGTCTTATTATCGCTGATGATGAGTATGTACTTAGTATCAAATGCACAAGCTCAAGACAAACCAAATGCAATATTTCCAAAATAAAAAAAAAAATACATAACAGCAAATAGAAAGATTAAAAATAATGTTTTCTTTCTAATATGCATTTTTCTTATGAATTACATCTTCATTAGCGATTGTTTTCAAGAGAGGAAATACCCAAACTGTCTAGAATTCACTTGAACCATCATTGACTTCCGAATTTAAGGCTGGTTGGGAATTGCCCTTCTTCGAAATTAGTAGTTTGAATATTTTGAGCTTCCATCCCCAAACTTTGTTTTGATAAATGATTAAGATACCATCCCAGTTAATCTCATTGTCGGATAGATCAAGATAGCACAACTTATCCCAAGTGGTGTTTGTTGACAGCGCCGTTGCTCCATGGTTATCAATATTATTATCAGTTAGCTTGAGTTTCCATAACGATGGCCAATTTGCTTTTGCTAATAACTCTACACCCTTATTGCCAATAGAATTGTGAGATAAATCCAAAATGGTCAGATTCTCCCAGCGTATGTTGATAATTAGCTTTTGGATATTAATAGGACTGATTTTCCGGTCGGTCAACTTCAAATGAGTCAGCTCATCTAACCCATTGTTAAAAATTTCGCCAATGACAGGCTTTTCGGAAAAACAACATTCTAGTTTCATTCTGAGAGGTGCCCTCGAGCTCTCATAATCTTCAATCCATTGATAAAGCTGATTAATAACTTCCGAAGACAACCTACGTGCTACGTTCATCTTGCTGATCTTATGATACCCTATATGAATCCCGATGATATAATATTTGCATTTCTGTTCGTTCTGTTCGTTCTGTTCGTAACATACAGCAGCTCCACTCTGACCTTCCTCCGTATTGATCTTATCATAGTAGACAAAACCTTCATTAATTTCTTTAATTGGTCCTTCCATCCCAGCCAGATGGTGATTGAATCCCGCCGGATAGCCGTAAATTTTGCAATTTTTCTTTTTGATTGCTTCTATTGACTTTTCAGTCAATTGACCACCATGAATTCCAAGATACCCGGTTTTGTAAGAGATTTCTTTTGAAAGTACAAGCAACGCGAAATCCTTTGAAGGATTTTTTCCGGTATATTCTTTTGGAAGGTAAACCTTCTCGACTTTAATAGATTTAGGACTGGAGGATTCCGCATTTAAAGAGGAAATAAATTCGATTTCGTAATCTTTTAAAGGGAGGAGTGTAACTATTTCATTGATTTTTTTAGTGAAATTGTGAGCGGCAGTAAGGACAAGTTTAGAGCCAATCAAAGTTCCCGTCCCAACAAGAGAGTCATTGGAAGAGTTTTTGTTAGTGAGTTCCAGACGCCCGAAAGCAGCGTACGGCCAAATTTGTGTAGATTTCGCCTTTTTGATTCGACCTCTAGGGTTGGTGTTTTGTTCATATATTATCTCTGGCGTCTCTTCGACACTCATGTGAGATTGCTCACAATCATGCACTTCTGGTGATGCAGACGACCCATCAGGAGGATTACTATTTCCTTCACAATTTTGTTTCATTCTGGTCTCAAATTCTTCATCTAAATCTCTCTTCATAGATATCCTACTTCCCTTCATTTCTTGATCCGCTGAATCAGAAAAATCGACATCTGACAGATCGGCTCCACTAAAATTAGTTCTTTCAAAGTTTCCATTGGCCAGGTATGCATTTGGAATGTAGACTCCTTTAAAATTCAAGCCACTCATGTCAAATTTCAAAGCATTTAAGATTGTTATTGCAAGAGAAGCTATGCAGTTAGCGTTTTTGTTGTAGCTGGAAAGCTCGGATTCATTAATCCTCAAAAAACATTCAGTTTCTAAGTCTGGATTCGATTCGAAGGCTCCTTGCAAAACTGCTATTAATTCTTCATCATGCGCAATAGTCTTAATGGGCGAATGGTTGACAGCCTCTGTCTTTTTTGTTATCATGTCCAAGATACTCTTTGCTCGAAAGACGCATAACAATGGGTGAGGATTCGAAATATTTGGAGTTTCATCGTGTATGGGAATTTGAAAGATGCTTTTATCACCGGAATAGTTTTCATGATGCTCACAATTTTGATTTTGATTTTTAATAATTTTTTCAAAGTAAGCAAATAGATTTCTTTCTTTGAGTATTTCTTTGAGTTCTGTCCAAGCTATCTCAGGATCTGATCTGCTTGATGCCTTCATGTACTCTCTCTCATTTTTAGCATTCCAGCTTTCTTCGAAATATTGATAGAGGGTATAAATATTCACATTGTGAAATTCAGGATGCTCCCTGTTCTTGCTAAACATTTGTAAGTTATTCTTGAAGACTGGACTGAGTATCAGCCTTAGAAAGAACGGATTGGTTGCAAGTTTCCTGAATATTGGTTTGCTGTAGATTAAATCTTCAAAATTTTGCACCGACCAGCATTGATGACCCAATGCCGCTGACGACTCTAAATATCTGGTGGCATATTCTAATATCTGATCATTGTTGAATGGCAAGATTACTTATTGTAAAAGGCTTCTTTCCGTTGATGCCAATTCATCTGGAGATCCTGAAGAGAGGAACTGCGTTCCATGAGCAATGATTATCTTGATATTGTCTTCACAAATATCTAAATGTAGTAGGTGATCAAGATTTTCCTCTTGCAGCTCGTCATGCCAATCCAGAAGAAGCACATATTGCAAGTGCTTGAGACCAGTTTCATCATGACAGCTTCCTTGCAGGATTTTTTTAATAGTTTCACATATATTTTGTTTCCTACAATACTTCAGATTGATATAAATTGGAACTGGAACGTCCTCATCAATCTTGCGATTTTCTAAAAGCTGCTGCTCAATCCAACGCAGAGCCATAGTTTTCCCAGAGCCAGACTGTCCATTAAGCAACAATACTTTTTGTTGACGCGCTCTCGTGCTGCTAAAATCCAGGAACGAATTCACAGCCTTTGTGAGCGATATTGGCTGAGACGGCTGACCTTTGAAAATGACATTAGGGTCAATGTAGAAATACAAATCGTCCTTAAAAGCCAGCGCCTCGTTTCTTTTAATCTCCTCGTTAAATTTGTGTGGAGAACTCTTGTCTCTATGTAGCAGCTCTGAGACGGAACTAAATAGTTCCAGATATTCTTTATAATCACTAATCATTTCATCGCGAAAAAATGGTAATATATCATCATCCGTATCAATGAATTGCCTACTGAGTTCTCTTTGAGAAGAGTCTATTATTTTGAAAAAAGTTTCGGAAAACTCTCTTTTCATGACTGGAGGAAAGCGATTGAATGATAGCGATTTCTCTTTATGAAACTCTGTAAATGGCTCTTCAATTGAGGAGAATTCATCATTCAAGAGCGTTCTCTCTGTAATACTTACAAACACTTCAGCACAAGTTCCATTTGTAGTAAAATCAACAATTATTTCCCTTGGATCACTTTGGAATCTCGGCCTTGACAAGTAGAGTGCTGCCAATATTTTTCCTAATCCGTTCACTTGTATTGTTGACCCATCCGAGGCAATAATTTCTGGCTTCAGATTCCAGCCTTTGGATCTAATCGAGAGCTTAGACTTTCCAAAGGTCCTCATGCCTTCTAAGAGCTTGAGATTGATATAAACTCTTACTTTTTTTGTGCCTGAAAGCAAGACAAGATCATCTTTGTTTTGAATTTGGTCGCTGCTTGATAGAATATCAATTCTGATTCCAAAACGCTTAGCAAGTGCAATAAACTCATCGTTTTGGTCTCTAGGGAATCCGGCATCTAAGTCTCCGAAAGGAACTGCTAATATCAGACAGTTTTTATAATCATCTGAAACACTGTCCATATAGGTGTATTGTTGAAGCATTTCTTCACGGTCCGTTTCTATGTCATGTTGAAGAATTTCTTCACGGTCCGTTTCTATGTCATGTTGAAGCATTTCTTCACGGTCCGTTTCTATGTCATAATGAAACATTTCTTCACGGTCCGTTTCTATGTCATGTTGAAGCATTTCTTCACGGTCCGTTTCTATGTCATGTTGAAGCATTTCTTCACGGTCCGTTTCTATGTCATGTTGAAGCATTTCTTCAAGGTCCGGTTCTATATATATGTCATGTTGAAGAATTTCTTCACGGTCCGTTTCTATGTCATGTTGAAGCATTTCTTCACGGTCCGTTCCTATGTCATGTTGAAGCATTTCTTCAAGGTCCGCTTCTATATATATGTCCTCTTCACTGTCCGTTTCTATGTGATAATGAAACATTTCTTCACTACCGAACCTAGGTCTAATCATTTTGCAAATCTATCTCCTATTTTTATATACGATACTTAGAATTAATTGATTAATTTCTTAGAATCCTCATGCTTTCGAGTTGAAATGAAAATCGCATCCAGTTTTCACTGGATATCTAATTCTTACTTTGACTCAGGAGACAACAATCATTCAGAGGCTCATTCATATTTTTATTTCTCAGTTTTAAAATACCCTCCTCCAACTCTCTGCTGAGGCAACTATCCTTCGTTATTAGAACGCCCTCTCAAAGTCAGCAGTTGCAAGTAAACAAACTATTTGCTTGCTGTTTTGTACACTTCGATTGGTAAAGAATATATTGAACAGACTGATGATCCAATTAAGATATAACATGAGAAAAAACACTCAATATTCAAACAATATACAGATACAACTTGAACTGAAAAATGTTGAACTTCGCAAAATTATTTAGCTTAACTATGGAGTATGAGCTCTATTTTATCGCGAGCAATTTAGTACATGTATATTTATTTTCATTGTCAAAGAATAATACAATATTCTCTTAACTGAATGTAAGAGATATTTAGAAATGTAAATAATAAACGACCCTATTGAGCATGTTTTTATGATATTTTGAAAAAACAATCAAGCTCGTAATAGCAATTGTTTCGAAGCGGCCTTAATACTCATTCGTAATTCACGAGTATATAAAATTTTGTTAATAAAACGCTGCCAAAAGACATCACAAACCAACAAAAATGCAAAAACGTGTACAAGTTAAAGTCTGCATCCTTGGTAGCTCTGGAGTTGGAAAAAGTAGTCTTTTAAAGCGATTCATTACAAACGAATTCGAAGAGCATGAACAAACCACCCTCGGAGCAGCTTTCCAAGACAAGAACATGGAGTACAAGGGGACCATGTACAAATTTCAGATCTGGGACACGGCCGGCCAGGAAAAATACGCGCCGCTGGCTCAAATGTACTACCGAGACGCCAGGGTAGCTATTTTGGTTTACGATATTACCAGCAGAGATTCATTTAACACATTAAAAGAATGGCACACCGAACTTTTGGATAAAGGACCTAAAGACCTTATCACTGTTGTCGTTGGAAATAAATGCGATTTGGAAGACCAAGAGGAGGTTGATAGTGAGACCGCAAGGACCTTTGCTAAGAGTATTAGCGCAATATTCAGACAAACCAGCGCAAAAGAGAACAAAGGCATTACGGAACTATTTATGAAGATATGTGAGCAATTAGATAAGAAAGAAGCCGAGACAGTGAAAACACCGGCGGTACCGAAAGGAAAGACATTGGAGCCTGTTCAGAAAAAAGAAAAAGACACTGATGCAAGTGGTTGCGGTTGTTAAATACAGTAATTAGACGAAAAGTAAAATTTTTCTTCGCCTTGCCTTGTGTTACGTGCTGGATGAGGGTATTGATAGTGTAATACTTCGTAGGAATGCACCTTTTTCTTTTGTCTGAATAGAAGTGGTGATTAGTTTTTAAATCAAAATATAAGTGAAAGAATATCTATCAAAATTGAACTTTTCGTAACAGATAGTGAAATGAGAACGATATTACTTTTGCCACTGGACTTCCCAGCAAGTTTTATATACACCCTAATGAAAATGAAGGCCATATTTTTAAATAATGAGCTTAGGATTATCCCTTTCGATCAGAAAAACTTACGGCCATTTTTCATGAGTAATATTAGGTGATCTATACAATTTCTTTATCTTTTAGAGCGATATGAAGAAGGATCCACCCGCTATCCTTTCCGTACTCCAGAAAAGAGTAATCATGAAAATTAACTGTCATTACACACAGAGTTCTTATGTTGCCATGGAAAATATTTGAATTGCGTTTCGATCTCAACTTTTTTCCTTGTTGTTTTCTATATATCACGTATATTCAGAATAAAGTTATTAATTTATCTTACCAAACGGTAATTCAAACCCCAAGATATCCAAAATTAACAAAAGAAAAATTTGAAAATGCATAGTCTTTCAAGTCCGAACCAAAAAGCGTCACACATCTCTTCAAGGTGAGGCGATTTTAAGTAAAATAATCACTAAATTCAAACTACAATTTAAATAATGTGAAAATTGCCTAATTAGGAAATAAATTTGTATAGCTCTCTTATCCAGATCTTATAATTAATAGGAAGTTTTCACAAAGCAGCCTACGAATCCTTGATTGAAGATGGTAATTTTCCGCTTTTATTCCGCAACAGCCCCCTCAACCACCATTTCTACCCACTAGTTCAAAGCCGTTGTTGGTGCTGGAACAGCAGCTCTTTTCGTTCTTTTCGATGAGAAGAAGGAGACCGCTAATTGCTTCATCTACAGAGATGATATCGGTGCCTTCTGGGGTATCAAAGGTTACGAAGAAATGGTTACCGAGGTCGGAACCCACAGAGGACACCTCAGCTGGCCTCAATTCGAATTCTTGGGTGCTTATGACGGAGGAAGGTACATTTTTCAAAAAATCCTTTTTGATCTAACTCAATCCTCTACAGTGTAAGAAGAGGTTTCCAAGTCTTCGCCAGAAACTGTGGTAACTGCCACGGTATGATCTACAAGAAATACGACGCTTTGCTCGACAAGGCTTACAAACAATTGGAACTCGCTGTAAATGAGATTCATCATTTTTCGTTACTTACTCGCCATGTAGCCTATTGTCGCCAACTTTACAATCAACCCAGGGCAACACCATTTCAAGCAATACTACTACCAAGAGTGGGATGACAGAGACAGAGTCATTCACGATAGAATCTACCCACCTTACATCTCTATCGATCGTAAGTTTTTCTTGCATAATAGTGAATGTTAATCGCGGAGTTTAGAGGCAAAGAACGCTAACGGTGGTGTCTGGCCTGTTGATTTGAGCAAAATCAGATTGAGACCTGGTGGTGTCAACTACATCTACAACTTGCTGACTGGCTACCATTACAAGCCACCATACGGAATCGATATTCCAAAGGGTAAATATTTCAACCCATACTTCGATCACATGATTATCGGTATGCCAAGAGTAAATCTTTTTGTTGCCTTATATTGCATATTAATCTACTTTTTATTTTGAAAACAGCAATTGTACGATGGTATGCTCGAGTACGACGACGGTACCCCAGCCTCCACCCCTCAAATGGTATGGGAATTCCCTAAAACACTTGAAATTAAATGTTAATACCATTGAAAGGCTTATGATGTTTCCAACTTCATTTCCTACATGCAAAGAAGAACTGGTGGCAAGAGACCTGATAGAGTCACCAGAATGTACATGTAAGGCCAATTTTATTAGGACATGTCGATGAGATCTGCTTGAAATTAGGCTCGTTACCGGAGGACTTCTCTTGTACCCATTGAAGTACCTGAAGACTAGAGCTTTCTACAGAAACCTTCTCTCAAGTACTGTTTTTTGGCTTTTAAAACTGTACTAATGATGTTAATTATAGCCCGATGGGAAATGTATGCCGTCAGAGATGGTGTCTATTACAAGCATTTCAAGACTGGTGGCAAAAACGCCAGAGCTCACCAATTCAGAGGCAAATACTGGGCATAATTGCGTTTTGTTCCTGAGAAGTATGGAGTCGCTAGCGTACTTGTCTCAAACTATTTCTTTCATTCTTGCACATTTGTACGCAACAGACTTTGATTCAAACTTTGTCTTCTGAACAGCTTTTAAGAAAGCTAAACAATATTCAAAACTAAGCTTAGCCTCGCACTTTCGATCATCTATTGTCATTTTTTTTTTTCATGTTGAAGAATTAGATGAGTAATTTGAGTTTCGGAAAGCTTATTTCATGAGAATTTAAGGCTGTTATGCCATGGGTTTTCATTAGAGAAACAGGCTGGCATCGGCAAGAACTCCATTCAATGCTAAAACAATTTCCATATCACCCCTTCTTGAAAGTTCCAAAACACTGAAGTGAGAAGCTTGTGTGAATAATTAATCAATTTTAGACTATGTTAAGCTACAAAAATAAATTTTCTTAATTTATATTGTTGCAATTTCAGCAAAGCATCAAAAAATAAAGATTTCTTATCAATGGGAAGTAACCATTACTATGCTTACCAAAACGACATTCTCACCTCCAAAACTTTAGACATTTGTTCATCACCTCAAAAAGTACCTAGCACTCCGAAAAAAGACCCTGTTGTTTTCAAGCGAGAAGTGAACGGTGTCACTTTCGAAGTAAAAATCACAGATATCTGCTACGAGAAAGTAGACGCTATCGGTAACTCCCATATGACGACTAGTCTTGAAATAACACATTCCATGACAGTTAACCCTTCAAACAATCAACTACTTCATTGCACCGATATCTCTAAGTCTATCATCGGCAAGGGAGGCGAGTAAACTCTTTTTCTTAGCAGTCTGGAGGCTCAGAGTTAATATTTTTCATCTCATTCAGAGAAATCCAAAATGAGAGCTCAAAAATAATTGAAGATTCTGGATTTTGTAACTATAACTCATGCAGAATTACTAATTACTTTTGATAAGTAACGGTAGGACAGATTGCAGTGACAACAGCAGGGAATCTCAAGTGCAAGCATATTCTACATGCAGTTTTTCCAATTTGGCAAGGCGTAATGCAATAACTAATCTGTTGAGTCACCTAACAATTGTATCTAGGGGAACAATCACGATCTCAATGACTTTAACCAAACAATAAAAGCTATGTAAGCACAGAGTATAAGTAGTTTACGAAATGTCGAATTGGTCTAGATTATCGAAAGCTGAAGAAATGAAGCTAAAATCTGTGGCTTTCCCAAACCTTGGAGGCGGCGTTTTTGGTTTCCCGAAAGATTTAGCTGCAGAAAACTTAGTTCGATCCTGCTACGAATACACACAAAACCAGTCTTCGAAGAGAACAGTCAACGTTATTAAATTCATGAACGTTGATTACACAACTGTAATCAAAATATTATTGACTGGAGGGTGAACTAACTGCTACTATTAATGCTGACCTAGATCAATTTCCTTCAAAAATGTTGCGAAACCTTGCTGATACCATGTAAGCATTCTTTTTGGAAATTTAAATAGAGTTGACTTACTTGCAACAACAGCTAATAATGAAATCCAAGATGATTTGGTTGAAAAGAATCGATTGTCAGAAAACCATAGCCAAGGAATGATATTGCATGAGATATTGAACCAGAGTAGACAGGGCCAGAATGACGACTCAAGGGAAGTAACTGAAGAGCGCAAACAAGGAGGAACTAAACCAATCACAGGAGGAAATAACCAATTGCAGATTTCTTTGCAAAAAGTTGATCTGCATTTAAATAAGGATCAAATTGGTCAAGGAGAACTTAAGAACGGCACTAATACGACGCAGAAGTCAGGCCATCAAGAGAATTTTCAATCTACTCAAGTAATCAACGAACAAGTTCACCATGATGAACCAATAAAATATGATATAAAAACTGAGGATCTTTCCCATCTAAAAGCACATGAAAAATCTGAGGAAGCAGAAATAACAGAACAAACCCATGAAACAAATGAACAAATTATTGAATCAGATCAGAAGCCTTCTAAAACCGACCATAAAACCATCGAAGAAGAGAGCAGAGCTGAGCTTGTTCATAAATCTGTAGTCTCAGATATAACAGGATCTCATACTGATGAATTTCATAAAGAATCGAACGAAATTACAGAAATTGTTCAGTAGATTTACTTTGTAGAAATATTAAAATCAATATAACGAATGCCAATAGATGATCCTCTTCTATAGGCTAGTTTGCATCAACCGAGATAGAGGAATTCCCAGATAAATTTCCCCCGGGTTGATGACATTAATTTTTGTTTTTTATTCGCTCATCTTTTAAAATAATAAACTTGGGAGTGAATCTTTTATCTTTTCAAGTTTTTCACGCAATAGTTCCTGAAAACATAATTCTTTTATCGGACTAAGGTCTTTTCCATTGGCCTTAAA
>ENA-UOUE01002094-UOUE01002094.1-compost-metagenome-genome-assembly--contig:-NODE-2094-length-10234-cov-13.036723_pt1 | contig 10234 bp, 5 predicted proteins | sample MGYA00238146_ERZ747223 | MGnify/ENA primary metagenome ERZ747223 (study PRJEB28781, sample SAMN06268865) | compost metagenome | isolation source: single cell | place: USA: California, Emeryville, Joint... | reverse complement strand
TGATAAGAAACATTTTGATTAGATGTTTTATTTATATTTGAAGGGCTCATTTCATGAAATTGATTCTTTTTCTTTGCAGACAGGGGTTTTTGATCAGTTTTGTTCCCGCTAATGCCATCAATTTGTTCTTTAGAAAATTGAATGAGTGGTTTCTCAGATGTGATGGAATAGTCTTCACTCACTTCAGCAATATTCTTATCACATCTGCCTGGGCTAGTATTAATCAGCTCCTTTGATTTCTGGTTTGCACTTTTTAATTTTTTCAATTTCCTGCGCTTTTTGAAAAATTCCAAAAAAATCCGTGCAGCTTCAAGTTTCGGCATTTTTGTAGTTCTTAGTCGTCCTGCTCTCAAGACCTCACCGAACTCAATTGTTTTTCCACTCAGATTTATTCCATTAATCGGGCTAAATTTCATTTTGAAATCAAAGAAGGTGTCATTTACTTCAATATTCATAAGTTTCAATATTTTTCGAGAAATTTGGGAATGATGCTGCTTCTTGAGAAGCTTATCGTAGCTCCTGAATGCGAGTAAAGTCTCATTTTGACCAGAAATTTTTGGAATCCTCTTTGCTGCTTGAAGAGTTGGATTATATATGTCGACTTTGTATTTTTTATTTGTAGTGATCTTCTTTTCTCCTTCAGCTTGCTTGTTGTTCTTTGACTTTTTGTCTGGAGATTTCTTTTTTGTAGGAGATTGATTGGAGATCACAGGCGGTTGAACATAAGAAAGCAGCCTGATTTCATCTTCATCAAGGAAAAGTTTCTTGAATTTATCAAATTTATGGAGTTTTTTCACGATTTCAACCAAATCGATTTCTTTCTCAGCAGCTTTCACTGCGTTTTGGACAAGAAGATCCTTTTTCCTTCTTGTACATGGCGTTAAACCTACCAGAAAGTCTCCGAAATGGTATTTTATAGTCCGTTTCTTTGGTATTTGAAGACTGAGTTCAGAGTCTTCTTGGGCACTTTCCTTACTCGTATCTTGAGCCCTTATTTTGACCATTGATGATTTTTCTTGCTGTTTTCCACTTGAACCTTCTGCTTTGTTAGCCTTCCACTGGCTTTCTATCTTCTCTTTTTGTTGGAGGTCGTTAAAATCGAATTCATAGAGCTGGTTTGCAATATTCAGAGCGAAAGCTCGTCTGGCATACATGGCTGTTATAATACCAAAAACCCCCAGAGCAAGACTAAAAACACTTCCCACACTCGCTAAGCCTTCTTGTAACTTTGGAAAAAGTCTTCTCGTCGTATATTTGAAATTACTCTTTCGCAATACGATACTGATGAGATTATAACTACTATCATCATTAGCCTTTTCTAATACGCTCGGCTGAGTTCTGATTTCAGTCGAATCAATCTGATACGTCGTAAGATTTTTTGGGTTCCAGCCTTCAAAGAGTAAATTGTCATCAGTAAGTATCTCTTGTTCATTCATAAACACCTCAGCTTGAATTGTTTGCTTGTCCGGTACCAAGTACCAATATGTGTGAGACAAATACTTTGTGACTGGCGTGCTATAATTCGATGGAGAAATTATCGTATTTGAGTAGAAGAGCAATACAGGATAGTAAGCAGTTATTTTATTAAAAAAGCTATCAATTTCTTCCTTGGGCTTACAGATAACGTCTGGATGTTCCGTGCTATTGGTGCACGTAGAAACTACGATCCATAATTGCTCGATGACGGGATTAAAAAAGGTCCCTGATAATTTCACTTCCTCAAAGTCTGGACAAAGAGCTTCGTTAAGTCCCCATGAATAATAGATGTCGCTAAAATTTTTCAAATACTCTTGTGAGCATCTTTTCCAAGGCAAAGGAGTATAAACTTCTTCAAATGAGCCGTCTTCGTATCCGAAGGTTATGGAGGCTTCAATTGAGATGGTAATATAAGACGAAGATAAATTCAGATATGGCATTGTGACTGCGAAGACGAAGTCAACAGAGCTGAGGGTAGAAGAACCAGGAATTTCAAGTACAGTGCGATCGATGGTCACTTGCGGTGATTCGTAGTACAAGATTGACCTAAATGATAGGATTGATTGGATTAATGTGACCAGAACCACGCAGAGTGTAAAGAAGCAGCCAGTGTTTGTTGTAAATTTATCAGATTGATCGAAGTTGAGTTTGATTTCTCGATGAAATAGATCAAGACCACGTAACATTTTAGTGATACTTTTGCTTTAATTTTATTTAATGCTAAGTGAAATGAGTCTATTTTATGTAGTAACAATTATAGAAAGGGAAAGAAGAAGGAATTTATCGTGTACGAGTCCACAATAAGCTATCGCTTAGGGTCGTGTGACAGAGTTCTCTTATTAGTTCAGCTGATCAGTGTGTTGAGGATGAAAAATTAGAATAAGTTTTGTGTTCTGTTAATAAATCGCCTGTAATTTCATAGAAAGAGCTTATTTTATGGAATGATATGAAGTTATTCCTAATCATAACCTAAATCTTTCCAAATCGGGTTACCTTATATTCTATGTTCTAACTAATTCGATGAATCTTACAAATGATTCGTATCAATCACTAACCGTAATTTCTTACTTTAGGCTCTTGCCTAGAATCTAAAAAAATTTTCAACTTTATTGCACTTAAGCGCAAGTTTTAGTTCAACAATATCTTCTTCTTTCTTCAGCGTCTCAGTTTCATTGAGCTTCCAATAAACAAATTAAAATAAGAATTGCTTGCCGAAGGCTTCATAAACGTTTTAGTTTGAGGAAGTTTGCTTTTTTCATGTTCTTCAGTTCTTATCAGATTAGGAGTCTCAGACTCATCTTGATTATTTTGATAATAAATTCTCTGATTTATCTCTTTATTCAGATTTGAGGAACCGATTGCAATGACTTGACTCGCTTTCGTTGAAACAAGTGGTTTTTGCTCAATTTTTCTAATGCTATCAGTATTGTCATTTGAACTCTGCACAAGTGGTTTTTCAGACGATATAGAAAAATCTTCACTCGCTTCAACAATTCCCGAAAAACTCTGGCCTTTTTCATTTTGGAATGCATTTATCGGTTCCTTTGGTTTCTGCGTCATTTTTCCCAGTTTCTTTAATTTCAAGCGCTTCAGATATTTAGCAATAACAAGACCAGCTTCGAGCTTCGACATTTTTTTATCTCTTTGTCTTGTCGCTTGATCAAATTCATCGGACCCAAATTTGCTGGTACCGAGATTTAATTTCTCAGAAGAACCGAATTTCATCCTGAAATCGAAAAGCGCGTCATTAACTTCAGGATTCATAAGCTTCAATATTTTTCGAGAAAATTGAGAATAATTTTTCCTCTTGAGGAGCCTATTATAACTTTGAAACGTATGTAATGTATCATTCTGATCTGATACTTTGAGAACATCCTTTGAGTTTCTTGGAGGTTGATCATTTGTTTTTAATTCTGCTGGCCCTGGCGTATTCTGCTTTGCATGTAAAGTTGCTGTTGGAGTTTCAAATTTCTCCTTAACAGCATTGTTTTTCTACTTTTGTTCTTTGCTCTTAGACTTGCTAACCTGGGAATTCTTTTGCTTTGGTGCAGAAGGAAATTGAAGGGAAATCACAGGGGGCTGAACGTAGGTAAGCATTCTAATTTCATCTTCATCGAGAAGAAGCTTCTTGAATCTGTCAAATTCATGGAGCTTTTTCACGATTTCGATCAGTTCGATTTCTTTCTCAGCAGCTATTACGGCATTCTGAATAAGAATATCTTTCTTTCTTCTAGCGCACGGAATCAAACCCAGAAGAAAATCTCCGAAATGGTATTTTAGAGTCTGCTTCTTTGGTATTTTAAGGCCGAAACTGGCATCTTCTTCATCAACTTCTTTCTTAGTATCTTGAGGTCTTATTTTAATCGTTGATGATCCAAAAGTGGGAATCTTTTCTTCTTGTTTATCACTAGGAACTTTTGCTTTCTTAGCCTTCGATCGTGCTTTTGTTTTTCTTTTTTTTTGTAGGCTTCTAAAATCAAACTCATATAGTTGATTTGCCATATTTAACGCAAAAGCTCTGCCAACGTACATGGCTGTTATTATACCAAAAACACCCATAGCAAGACTAAAAACGCTTCCTACGCTCGCTAGCCCTTCCTGCAACTTTGGATAAAGTCTTTTTGTCGTATAATAATAATGGCTTTTTCTCAACAGTACATTTAGCATTCGATAATTCCCGTCTTCATCAAAAGGCTGGAGCTTTGTGGGCTGAGATCTTATCTCATTAGGATCAATCTGGTACGTTGTTAGATTTTTTTGGTTCCAGCCCTCATATAATAAGTTATCGTCAGTAATTATGTCTTGTTGATTGACAAACATCTCAGCTTCAATTGTTTGCTGATTTGGGTTCAGGAACCATTGATGATGAGTCAAATACTTCGTTACTGGTGTCGTATAATTCGATGGAGATATCATCGTGTTTGAGTAGAACATTAACACAGAGATATAGATCGAATTATTGAACAAACCGTCCATGTCGTCCTTGGACTGGCAGATGACCTCTGGATGGTCGGTGCTATTCATACAGGAAGTCACTGAAATGACAAGTTGTTCAATTAAAGGATTAAAATAAGTTCCAGATAATTGAAATTCGTCAAAGTTTGGACAAAGCGCTTCGTTAAGACCCCACGAGTAAAAGACATCACTATAATTTTTCATATAATCCTGTGAGCATCTTTTCCAAGGTAAAGGGGTATAAATCTCTTCAAATGTGCCGTCGTCTTCATTTAATTTTGTTGTCAAAGTGGCTAGTTCAAGCGAGATGTAAGAAGAAGACAAATTTAAACCCGGTATTCCGATCGCAAAATTGAATTCTTCTGAGTTGAGAGTAATAGAACCGGGTTTTTCAAGCACGAAGCGATCGATTGTCACTTTAGGTGATTCATAATACAAGATGGATTTGAATGATATAACTGATTGGATTATTGTGACCAGAATCACGCAAATTGTAAAGAAGCAGCCAGTGTTTGTTGTAAATTTATCGGATTGATTGAAGTTTAGTTTGACTTCTCGATGAAATATATCTAGTTCACGTAGCATTTCGGAGGGTTTCTTATTCTTCTTCCCTTACTTTTTATTTTGTGTAGTGTTAAATGCGAATTAGTCTTTTTATTTCTGATGAATTGAGAGAGATAAATATAGCTCCAAACAAATAAATTAAAAGTCTTCAAGTTAAGAAAGGGCCAGTTTTTACAAGAAACCGAGAAGCTCTCTCATAGTAAGTAAGTTTGGTAAATCAAATATGAAGAACATTTCAGCTCTTTGGTTGTCTGAATTGCTGTTTGTTTCAACTAAAACCTGTCAATTTCCAAAAATGAAGTGAATTAACTTGTAAACTCCATAAAATGTAGCAAACAGTCTTTACAAAATGGCTTTAGAGACATGTTGATTTAATTCAATGTATGGATTCTAAACCAAATTATTTCTGATCTTGAAAATGAACTGATATCTTCTTCGCCTCCTCTCTTATGAAGTGAATGCATCCAATATCCAATTGGCAAGGTTGGTGCCATGACTGCAATGTGATGCCTTTAAGGGGCCTAAGTGAAAAAAAATACCACCCAGAAAAGATCGAAGAAAAAATTAATTTGTTTTAGTATGACAAGTCCATTAAAATCTTGAGTAAAATTTTAACTTATGTACTACAGTATCAGCTACCTCATTCAATATTTTTTTTTCATCGTTCTACGAATGACCAATCATAAAATTCCAAGTGTTGTCTTTTTGGGTAACCCAGTATTTTCAATATCTTTAATTTCTAAAGTTTAACGTTCCTTCGTTTTTTCCTGGAGTGCGGACTCTAATGTTGATTTACCATCTACGCAAAAGATAACAGCAAGCCTAGGACATTAATGCTGGATTTTCTTTCATTAAAATTGGAATCTCAATAAAAACACGCATTATTGGATGGCTGACAGCGACAAATAGTTGGTCATCAAATTTCCAAATTAACTCATGGAAATAATCCAAGACTGGAGCTCATTCAAACTAGTTTGCGAATGGATATCCCAAAGCAGCTCTTCCCTTCCAATCGTTTGTTAATCATAATAATCATCTTGACTTTATGAGAGAACGCACGTGTAAGATAACATTGAAATGGAAGTAATGGTTTATTCACAATCAGTGAGGAACAAACATGAAAATTGGGGTTACATATGTTCTTTGATTAATTAGAAATTTTTCTCTGTTCTTTTAGTCAGAATACAGTCAAACTATCAAAGAAGTACATTTTTGGGCAAATATGTAAAAAACAAATATTTTTCAATTTTTTTTTGCAAGTTTTTTTGAAGTTTCTTCGTAGTCTATGTCCTCAAAGCAGCTGATGAAGTATTCTATTAGGTCTCGAAGCTATGAATAGTGAAAACGAGTTTTGAATCGTTGTATATTGATAAATTTTGCCTTGCAATGAGCGAGTGACATGAGTTAATGGAGAACTTTTGTTAGATCTGGATTGTTTCAGTAAGTTTTCCATGCTGGAAGAGATTTTACAGACGTTTACTGAGTTTGCAATAATAAAATTTGAAAAACCAAATAAGGGATGTTTAGCAGATTCAATAATACATTTCCTTTATCGTTTGGGAGAAGTTGCCAAGAAAGCTTATTTCCAACGTTGTACCAAACAATAAAAGACTTTGATTTCTATAGTCTATATCAATGACGACGGGAAAAAAATACTATCTTTTTCAGCCTGTTTTCACTGGTTAATCATAATGTAAAATCGTCAAACAATTAATCAAAATTAACTTGATTGAGCATATCCATATTAATTAAAGCGCTCTCAAATCTCAAAGTGAAAATAAAATGCTTTCAAAGAACGACAACAAGGCAAGTTCTGAAGCTACTGAGATTTCTCAGGCCGATACAAAAGTAAGAGTTCCCTCTGAAGCAGCTTCTCACAAAAAATCCAATATCAAGAAAGATAGAATGCAAGTCCCTCATGAGGAAACGAATGAAATAGCGAAGCAAGACGAGAAGAAAGACAGTATTCAAGCTAAAATTGTAGAATTAAAGACATCTCTGACAGCCATTGGTAATCTATGAAGCACCATACAACACGAATATTCTCCTAATTTATTTAATTTTCTGCTCATAGAAATCGGCTCTCCAAAACTGCTTGCTTGGTGTACGGAAATCTTTAACAAGATCAACATTGTAGAATTCGAAATGACTCAAAATTATGCAAACTTTGATGGAGTCAAGCTAAGTAACAGGGGTAAAATTTTAAGTTTTTCAAATTATCCTAGTTTAATAATAACAATGATAGAGTTTAGTTGTCCACATGTAAAGGAAATCTCAAACACAAAATTGCTTGTGTCTCTCCATCATAATGAAACAATGGGAGCCAATTTGGGAGTATTTGAGATATCAAAGAAGGATCGAATCAATAAAATTTATACCTTTGAAGAAGTCAAAGGAGGTAGCTTCATTTATTTTAAAAGAAGTCTGATAATTGTCTTCTCAACTAGACACAGGTAAAGGAGACGTGACCTATAATTCTCGAAGAAACGTCCTTGGTGCAATCTCTGTTGGAGGGAAGATAGCATATCACCTCTATAGCATCAACACATCAAAGGCCGCTACTATTGTGAAACTCAACCGAAAATCGAGTTGGCACCCACATTATAGTTCTAAGAATGGTAATTAATAAATTTTCTCTTCGCTGATTCAATTCCCATCTTCAAACTTAGGAAATTTCATAACTGGATTTGATTTCGACCCTGTTGGAGAGCATGTAGCTACTATTGATCGCTACGGTGTCTGTTTAATATCAGATATGGACACCAACAATTATAGCTCCCATACCAACATGCAGATGAGTTTCAGTCAGGATAATTACTAAAATCTTTATTGTTTCGTGCCTCTCATTCTGAGGAATGACTTGGAAAATTTTTTTCTGTTAATTTATTGAGTTCTTAATAGTTTCCTCTGATACTTACACGCATTGTTTAGATGTTTCTAATCGCTGCAGATGGAGCAGTAATGTTGGCGAACCACTTTTGTACCTGAAATATGATTGGAACAAACTCAACATCCTAGATACTGAGAAGAATACGTTAGTATTCAAGGATCCCATTCTAACTGAAAAAGCTCCATGTAATGGAACAGATTATCATTTTATTCGCTTCAAAACCTATTTAATTTAAAGAAGGTCATGCTTTCTATTTCTGAAAACACAACTTTCATATATTATTTCTTTTCCTGTTCCGAAATTATAATTATCTTCTCTTTGAAGGGTCTACAGCCTGGATTGATGTATGCCAGACAAATGGGAATCTGTTAGCATCATGTGGCTTTGAATCCATGGTCAAAATATTTGACAAACGAGCATCAAAGATTGTCAAAACCTTTGACGGCATCCACTCCCGTAAAATTCTCCGAGTTATTTAAATAAATAATCATAAAATTATTATTTTTTAAGAATGGATACGATGCGTAAGGTGGAGTCCAAGTGGCGAGATGCTCGCAACTACATCTAAGGATCAAACAGTAAAACTACTCGACTCCAAAACAGGAAAAGTGCTTTTTACTGGAGGTGTAGCTTGGAGTAAAACCTATACTTGTATTATTTATTAATTTTTTTGATTATTAGACAACCCTACATCTGTCTGTTTTATTTGAGCGAGGATCAAATTTGAGGAAAGATGGTGGTAAAAAGGATCATTAAAAAAACCAACTATTGAACGAAATGCATATCTATAGGGAACTTATAGCTTCTTGGTCGTTAATGTATCTTCGTTTTCTTTATACATTGGCTTCATGGTGCACATCTATCCATATTAGCCAGAAAAACTATCACAAAGAGAATCCGGTTTCAAATGTTAAGTAGGCTTTGGTGACGAACTCATACAGTACAAGATCAAGAAAAAATCAATATTAAATTAAGTTTTCTTTTTCAATAATAAGGTAAATAATTTTCATCATTTCCTCGAAGAAGATGTAATCTTCAGCAATTCTCGATTACTGTAAAATGTCGATGAGTTGCAGACCAATATCAGCATGCTCATCCAAATTTTCTGGGCAATTCATAGAAATATTATCTGCTCAGGTATAACATTCAAATATCTCGATAAAGAAATTTCATTTCTTGGGAAAATAATTGAAATAGGTTGGCAACAACTGCTCTATGACTAATTCGATTAAAGAGTGATTATATGATTGAGAGAAAGAAAGACTCAAGCTTTATGCCATGTGATGAAATTTTCGACATTGAAAGTAAGAATGGATATTTCAAAATATGACAGCCTAGTAACAAAGATTTTTTACTAATTTGTGCTTTAAATTTACAAATTTGTGGGTTTCGATTAAAAAAAAGTAATACAAGCGGATTTTTCTTAATGTATCACCAGAAATAGACTATTTTCTGAAGGTCTTTGGTTGAAACAACTCTCTTTAAAGCTGTTGGCTGTATTGCCCTTCCAAATATAACATTAGCAACGAGCAGACAATATGGAAGCAACGAGTGAGTTCATAAGTTGAAATACCCTTCAAGCCAATGGAGTTGAAGGCACTAGCCTATTGAATTCGTCAATTTCTCATCATGATGGCTCATAAGTTGACCAAATAATAATTTCTTGACAAAATATTTAAAATTCTTTTTCCTTTGTAATAAATACTCTTTAGATGGTACTAGTCGTTGCAGATGGACCTCTAATCTTGATGAGCCACTATTATATGTCAAGTATTATTGGAGACTCCTCAATATCCTAGATGCTGAGAAGAAAGCTCTCATTATGAAGGATCCGGTTGAAATCGAATCATGGGATAAGCGCAATAGAGTTTTATTTTTATTTTCCTTCTTCTTTCAATTGGAAGAAGAGGACTAACTAACTGAAAATGCCCCAACTGATCAGCTTATCAAACGATAGCAAACTAACAATCAAAAGCAGTGCTATTACTTATTTTCCGCGACAAACAAAATGTATGCCAGAGCGATGGAAATCTGTTGGCTGCAGGCGGCAGGGATAAAAAGGTGAAGATATTTGATAAACGAGAATCCAAGATTGTCCAAACTTTCGATGGTATTCACACCGGTACTATTTTTTTGTTTAATAAATCATTTCTGACTTCTAATTGCTATTATATAGACTGTGTCATGTGTGTGAGATGGAGTCCAAGCGGTGATATGATCGCGAGCGCCTCAGAGGACAAAACAGCAGCGCTATTGGACTTCAAGACTGGGAAAAAGCTTTATACTGGAAAGACCTCAGACGGGAGTAAATTTACACTGTTTGATTAATAAAGACTGTTCTCATCTATT
>ENA-UOUE01002092-UOUE01002092.1-compost-metagenome-genome-assembly--contig:-NODE-2092-length-10241-cov-13.174734_pt1 | contig 10241 bp, 16 predicted proteins | sample MGYA00238146_ERZ747223 | MGnify/ENA primary metagenome ERZ747223 (study PRJEB28781, sample SAMN06268865) | compost metagenome | isolation source: single cell | place: USA: California, Emeryville, Joint... | reverse complement strand
ATGTAAAGTTAAATTTATGTATTTGCTATTTAACCTCCTAGAGTCAAAAGCAACTCATCAGCCTTTGCCATGAGTTCTTGAATTCCTGGGTCGCTGAAACCTAGTTAGTTGTTCATATTGCAAACCCTCAATTTGATGAAAATTTACATTTCGATTGGAACTGCTCAAGGAAAAGCGCCAGATCTTCCTCCTCAATTCCGAACTTCTCATTCAAATGGTCCATAATGCGCAGTCTTACAAGGTTCGTAAAAAGCCCAACATCAGGGAAATTCTAAAAATACAATTATCAATCAGTTTTCCAGCAATTTAGAGCGTACCAGGTATTGCTTCAGATTGAGCAAGTTCTGTGAGTTATTTTTGATAAAATCGTTCTGCTCACGCAATATCTGTTTATATTGCTCGATGCTTACTTTCGATTCTTTATTTTTCGCTCTCTCAACTCTGCAATGGCGAAGCATGGTTATTATCGTTTAAAATACTGATCTCTATTACCTCGCTTTCGCCATTAGCTGCTCATTGAATAGCATAATATCCTGTGGTCTTTCAACAAGGAACTTCTGAGCGCTCTTATAGAAAAGCTTCTCAGAGACTCCGAGCTCTTCTAACACTTTCACCTCCCACTTCTTGCTCAAAGATTCTAGCTTAAGAGAGTATGTAGTGAAGATGTCCACCCACACCTTTGGATTATCAATGTATTTTCTCCTTTCTAGATCAAACGAATTTGATTCCAGATACACACTGAAATTTATGCGATACCTTTTTGTTCTTGCTCAGAGAGTTCAATGAGTTCGTTCTTTGACGCGTTGAATATATGAGCGTAGAGACGAGTCATGAGGTCCCAACTGAGGTACTCGTTTTTCTCTTCTCGCTTGATCATTTCGAGTACTTTCTCTTTATGAAGGATATCGAGTTTTCTGTTCTTTTGGGTTCCGACTGAAGCTTTAATGATCTTGTCGTTGTTTTCTTCGATATCTTTGACGCTGTCATCGAGCTTATCGATGCCTTCTCTCAGATCTGCGATTTTCAGGAGGTTTTCTTCTCGGTTCTCTTTAATTTGTGCAATTTCTTTGGAGATTCTGAGTCGCTCTCGCTCGTTTTCCTCCTTTGCCTTGCGGAGGAACTCGGTTAACTGCGTAGAGAATAGTTTCTCGATTTCGCTGGGGGTTTTTTGAGTTTGAGTTGGCTCGGCCATGATGTTTTTTCACCTAACTAAGGAATTAATTATCTTTATTCTTGATACAGGTAAAAATAAATCAATACATGAGCTCTGTACACGCAAAGTTATGCTCTAATGAAAAGGAGCTAAAATAAGTGGGTTGAAAAAAAATGTCATTTGTCAGCACTTGAAAAAGTAACTGTCTCAATGGAAGATAAATATATAATTGAACTGAGCATTGAAGATTAAGAATTATCATGTATTTTCTGACCACAGAAAGCGTTGCAATTTACAGCTCCACGGCCAATATCCCTCAATAGAAAACCATGTAATCTTTTCAATTATGGGTTAGCTTCCTTCAAATATGAATCGGAGGATGCTAGCCTCTTAAGCTTATACAATTGCTACCTCCATAGACGAAGCATCAGAAGTCGGAGCGGGAGATCTGTTGCGCTGCTATTCCTTGGATTTCTATAGGTTTTTATGGAATAATTCTTGGCCTTCAGGGCTTGTTTAACAAAAAATAGGTAATTCCTCACGCTGGACTATTTTTCAGTATAATAGATTCGAAATCAGTAAGACTTGTCTAACGCAAGCTGAGGCTATCGGTTCTTCTGAGGTAGATTTATCAATGAAATATGGCAGGATGTTTTACATTAGATAGTATTGAAATGCGGTTTACATTACAACAACAGCATTGAATTTGGAATAAAACCACCTTACCGTTTTTTATAAAATCGGGATTTGAATCAATCATTTTCACAAATATGAAATTGCCAATCTCTGAGAACAAAAAAAGACATCATCTTCAGATTCCTAAATCATATAGCCTTATCAACTCTTCTTTAAGTACTAATTCTAATTCGCCATGATGCGATTCAATAATTGTAGCTTTAATACTGTTCCGCGTTTCAATACGTATTATTTGACAAGTAGAGCAATTATGGAGTTCACCATGTAACTACGATGATATCTGAGAGAGAGATGTGTAAATTTGCATAGTACGTCATACTTGAAGTCAAAAGAAATTGGTCAGTCATTACTTACTCATAACCGAATTTGTACCAAAACATGCGAAAATCCAAACTTTAGACAATCTCTTGCGAAAGGCTTTAAATCTTGCCAGACAGCCCTAGCCAAATATCGGTGACAGAATTTTGCAATCAAGGTGAGTTATTTTGAATTCTATAACTCTACAGCAAAGGACCATCTTTTTCCAGTTATTCTTATGTCATTTTACTTGAAGTACCTGCCGAAGGAACGCTCTCCAGAAATTAGAAAATCAACGTAACGACGTCATCGAGCTATGTGAGAGTCATAACTGACTGTATTACAAAACGATTTAATTTTATGAATTAAATCCTTCCAGGAGGCGTTAAGGTTGCACGGCTAATGGAATCTTTAATATCTCTCAATTTACCATACTACAAGGACATCATACAAAAGCTTTGACTATAATATTATCTCCAACATTTGCCTGTGATAGTCATAGGTGCTGATTTCTGTTCAGAAATAACGTTCAATGATGTTTTTTTCTTTTCAAGGCAAGGTTTGCCTTACACTAGGATAGCTTCCGAAACAATTTCGATCGCTCGAAAGATTCTTTGAACAGCGACAGATCGATAAGAAAGTAGCCAAATTACTGACAATGGAAAAATTAATTAGCTGTTTTAAAAAATTCTGAAAAGAAACTAATCAGAATTTTCTAACCTGAAGAACAAGCAAGGACGTTACTATATAAGCAAGCTGATCGCGCTAAAATTATAATTAACTACTGTATATTCCATAAATTAAGTGCTCAAAAAAATGAACAACAATAGCTCCGAAGAGGCTCAACGTCTTTTAGAAGAGGAAAGAGAAATCAAAAAGTAAAGGCACAAAAAATCGCTTTTATCTAACCCTTTTGTCTGCGTCTAGATGGTGGAGTTCACCGAGATGGGTCGATGTCGAGAGGTCATATAGCGCTAAAGACATCGCGTCTTTCCGAAACTCGATCAAGATCAACTACCCATCAGCGATTATGGCAAGGAAGCTGTGGGCATTGCTCACTCTTTGCACGAAAAACCAGACATTTTCTCACACTTACGGACCCCTTGACCCGGTCCAGGTTGTCAACTTGACAAAGTACCTCACGACGATATATGTGAGTGGGTGGCAGTGTTCTTCAACGGCGAGCACAACCCATGAGCCCGGACCAGATTTCGCGGACTATCCTGCCAACACAGTACCTCATAAGGTAACAAAATCGCCTTTAACTTGCCTTACAAAGGAAATTATTAATAGGTTGAACAGTTCTTCAAGGCATTACTGTATCACGACAGAAAGCAAAATGAAGAGAGAAGCCGAATGACTGAGCAGCAGAAAAAGGAGACGCCTTACCACGACTACCTCGCTCCTATCATTGCGGACGCGGACACTGGTTTCGGAGGAGTTACCTCGACGATGAAGCTCGTAAAAATGTTCGTTGAGGCCGGAGCCGCTGGTATTCATCTTGAAGACCAGCGTGCCGGTGCTAAGAAATGCGGACACATGAGTGGAAAGGTAAGAGAAAACTTGGCGATCTCGTTCTAACGGTATGGTAGGTCTTGGTGTCAACCGCTGAACATCTGAACCGCCTCAAAGCCGCGAGAGTCCAGGCAGATATTATGAACACCGAACTCATAATCGTGGCCAGAACCGACGCGCTTTCAGCAAAGCTCATCGACAATAACATGGATATCATCGATCAGCCCTACATCCTCGGAGTATGTGAGGATGCTGAGAAAGGACTCGTGACGTACGTCGAAGCTGGTGCCCTTAGAATCAAAAAGAGCTTCCAGAGCCCAGCCCGGGAAAGAGTAGCCAATCTCTTCATTTTCTCTTGAATTTATTTGGAATTAATCTAACTAGATTCTAGCCGTTTGGAACGAAAAAGCTCCATTGATTGGACTCCGAGAAGCTAGAAATCTCGCCAAACAACTTGGCTTTGCCTTCGATTTTGATTGGGATCGATGCAGGACCGAAGAAGGGTACTACCAGATCAGAGGATGTCTCGATCTCTGCGTCGCAAGAGGACTGGTATGAAACTCTTTCGTTTTTCTCCTTGTAACCTCTCTTTAGCAATATTGCAGAATCGCTGATATGTTATGGATGGAAACCCCCACTCCTCGCCTGGACGTCGCGAAAGAGTTCGCGATGAGAATCAAAGCCGTCTATCCAAACAAGTTCCTCAGTTACAACCTCTCTCCTAGTTTCAACTGGGACGCTGGTCACCTCACTGACAATGACATCCGCAATTTCTGCACCGAATTAGGTAAACTCGGCTACTGCTGGCAGGTATCTCTCCAATAAATTTATTAATTCGCTAATAACCCTCACTCAGTTCATTACTCTGGCTGGATTCCACATGAACTCTCTTGTCTCAGAGAAATTCTCAAAAGATTTCGCGAATCGACACATGCTGGCCTATGTGCAGAAGATCCAGCGCAAGGAAAAGAAGCACCGCGTCGATCAGCTCAAACATCAAAAGTAAGAGTCAATTCCATTGGTACATGACTAACAATAATTCTTTCTCTAGATGGTCTGGCGCCGAGTTGGCCGACAGGCAAATAGATATCATTACTGATAATAAATCCTCCACTTTATCAATGGATAAAGAGAGCACTGAACATCAGTTTGTCGAGACGAGCCTCAAACCAAAGCTATAATTTCGTCTTTAATATCAATAAAATAAGCCAGGGATTTCTGGTCATTATGTCACTATGTGAATATTTACCATAAATTACTTCGTTCGTTCTATACTTCGAGATAATTAGCTTTTTTACTACTACTGCATGTTGGCTTGGAGAGTTGTTACTTAAGATTTCGTTGGTAAGTAGATTCTACGCTTTTTTTTTGTTACGTGAATTCAATGGATGATTGCATGCTTTTATTGAATGCGCCCTTTGGCTCAGCCTAAAATAAAAAAAAAAATAAATTGATTACCCTTTACACTGGGTGTAAGGTTTTTATTTTAGAGAAAATTCCTTAAATAATTTTTTAAGAAGTTGTTAAGTTTTATTGTGCACAATGGAGTTAAAGGGGAAAAGTGATTGGAACTCTCTCTACACGAAGAAATTAAGTGCTTAACCCATGATAATTGAAGTTGGTTTACCTATTCTTTCTAGTCGGGCTGATAGAGCAAGAGAAAATCGAAAAAGTGAAAAATAAAATCGATAGATCCAGTCACCAACTTCCAGATCTCTTTCGCCAACCAGAAAATGAAGAATTGCAAGTGGATACCAGAGAAGAGTCTCCGGAAAAGCCTTCAGCGCTGGGTATTGCTATTGTTGGTGTGTGTGTTGCTAATTTTTTTTTGGAATTGTTATAAAAATCAGCCATGTTTCAGGACAATTTGAACGATGAATTTAATTTGCCAAAAACTATGACAAATAAGAAAGATCATGTGGTTTCAGATGGGACGGAGATTGAAGTCAGGCCTGAATTTAACGTAAATTGGATCGATGAAAAGATTTGATTGAAGAAATGCATTCTTTTTAGGAAATGAGAAGGAAATTCCGGGAAGAGTTCTCGAGCGCGATGATACAGTCGGAGAAGTTGAGGGTCACCCAGGATGACGACGAGTTTTTGAAGGCTTTCGCTGCGTTCCGGACTAATAGCAAACAGATAGAGCAGCAAAATGAGGATGCTCAGCAAGAGCAACATGAGCGATTGACCTTTGAAGAAAAAAAAACAATAGCAAACAGAGAAGGAAAAGATGGCGTTTATTACGATTTTTATCAAATAAATGAAAAGAGACGTGCGAAGCTCATAGAAGAAAGAGTGGTGCCGAAAGCTTCAGGCGAAATGGAGAAAATCCGGAAATTGAATGATGAGAATTACGTATCGAAGAAAGATAAGGCCAAGATAGACCCAGCGGGCGAAAGCGAAGAAAAAGTGAAAGATTTGATTCATCCTCTTGCAAAAAAACATGATTTATACGAAGATGACGACATTGTGGCTTACTCGGTAACAGGAGACCCAACTACGAGCAAGCTGATAGGCTCTCTGCCTATATATCGTGACCTTGCTCCGATCGCCAGAGAAATCTCCTGCGCAAGGTAATCCTGCTTTATTAGAGTGAGATGTAGAGCTTTTTCGTAGAAATGAAAAGAAGAAAAAGGTGCAAAAAGCATGCTTGGAACTAATGGAAGATTCAGCGTTTGAGTTAGATGAGCAGAATATCACTTTTGAGAATCTCATGAATATCGCTTCGGGCAGGATCTCCTGCCCAAGGTTGAAGAAAATTCTCTCCAAGCAAGATCCATTGGAGGTGTCAGTTGAGTCTGAAGAAAGTGAGAAGAGTGAGGATGAAATGAGTTCTCCTGAGAAGGAGTTTCATATTTTTCCATTCGTAACAGTCACCAAGGTAACAATAATAAAAGTTCTAACCACATGGCAAAATTTTTCCTACTCAATAGACACAAGAAAGTGAAAAATTCTCGAATCACCAAGCGAAAAATGTCAACACAAGAGAAGATACTCACAATGATGCAATTGAAGAGCCAATGGTTGTTTTGAAGACTGCGCAGAGCAATGAAGGGGGAGAAAACACGATAACGATGAGCCGGCCTCCAAAAAACCACAGAAACCAGCCCCAAGTCAAGAACGCTGCTCCTCCAGAAGAAACTGATGGGGAAGTTGTGAAAAAACCAGAATTAAAAACTATTAATGATCCGTCTGAGGAAACGCATCAGCCTACCACGCAGCATCCTTTTCAACACCAGAGACTGCCATCTTTGAGTGGCCTACCCACATCAATGACTCAACAATTGCTTGCTGCTGGACAGCAATGGATTGGGTCTGCTCAAAAACAATGGTCCTCGCCTAAAACTGAGGAAGCGGGACCTACAGCATTCAATCGAAAGAGGGTTTCTGTCTTTGATTTTGGTAATCTGAATCTTTTTAACAACAATCCTCCTTCTCCAAAGAGATCTCCGAGACCAGGCTGTAAAGTTGATGCGGGTCTGGCGCACCAAAGACCAACAGCGGATCAACTCCTGGAAGACATTGCACTCATCAAAGAATCTCGGAAAAATCTGCCAGCTAATACGGATCTAGGCGAACTGAAAAATGATCTTCTCAGAAAGCTTGAAAAAAAGCTGGAGCAGTTGCTGTTTATCGTCATGGAAGATATGCCGATGCACGAAGACATTAACGCAAATATAAGAACAGTAGTGCAGAATGTAGATCAGCTGAAAGGAAAAATGGTAGATGGGCATTTAAAAACGCGACTGCTATATGAATTCCTTAAAGAATACAAAAAAATAGCCTCTGAGCAATTGGAAAGCGAGGAAGTCGATCAACCTAACATTCAGGAGGTAATAAGGTGAGCCAATATAGATCCACTAATTAGTGTGTTTAAGGAAAAATCTTTTTCAAGACAAGGCAAGAGCCAAAAGAGTCTCTCTAAGGACTTTTCATGGTCGAGATCAGAGTAAGAAACTCGATGTTGCCATCGACTTAATGCTTTGCGTGCAGTAGGAAATCTCCGAATCTCTCGGGCAGAGCCAGTTCTCCGAATCAACGGAGTCAGGGTCGAACTTTGACTCCGACTCCTGCGTCGAGTAAGAGAGGCTATAGAGAAAAAAACATACAATCAAGCCCAAGGAAAGTTAGATCGAGCTTTAAAGGGCAGTTGGGTGGGAGAGCTGCAAAGGAGACTAAAGGGCAATGGATTGGGAATTCGCGTTTTAGTGATGAACTTGATAGCGAAGAAGGATGGGTTGCGATCCAATAGACTTGTTAATGCTTTATCTTGGTCATCAGAGGTTGAATAACTAACTTTTTCAATTCTTATGAGGGTCAATAAATCTGTAAAAAGATTCCAGATGGCATAGAATATCATATTTTTTATGTAGAGATAAACTAATGCAAAGTTGCATATTGCATTGTTTTAGTAAATAATGTTGATGTTTTTGTTGTAAATAATTTTGTCTGCAAGTACTCATTGTAAGCGAACTATTCGTCTAAAATTATTGCCTCATTTTAAATAAGATTCAATTGGAGGTTTAGGATTAATACATTACTCCACCGCAAACCTCAATGAGAAGTGTATGTTGTGTGTATCTACCACAATAAAGTCTCGGGTTAACAAGTCAACTCTAATCTCTGCTTTTGGGGTGAGAGAATTCCTCTTGCAAATTCGTTTAAAGCAGTATTACCATTTTGTTCAGTCGAGATTGATCGAATTTTTTAGAGAAATTAATTCACAATAAAATTCTTATCTAAATATTTAAACTGAAAATTAATAAACAACTCTCGTCCTGCAAGTAAAGGCCTAACAAAATCCGCGAACAGTTTAACGATGGCCAAATCTGCTACGAAAAGAACCAACAAACTGGACACAACGCAGAAAATCTTGAGGAAAAAGATCTCGAAATCCGCTGAAACCTCACGTCCTTCAACCAGAAATAAGAAAATCGAGGATCGAGATGTAGTCAAACTAAGCAAGGAGACAGAGCAGTTCATTCAAAAAGTCCGTACTGTCTTTAAAAAGTTGAATAAGAAAAACCCAAGCGCAGAAAACCATAAAGAACAATACATCGAAGAGAAGCTCTGTGAAAAATGTTTTCTTCCAGAAAAGGAAAACCTGCTTCTGCTTTGCGACGTCTGCGATGACGCTTATCATACATACTGCTTGGTATGGCTCTTTAATGAATAAGATTTTTCTAAAAGATTTTTTAGGATCGACCGTTAAAAAGACTACCGAAGAAAGATGACGATTGGGTCTGTCCACCTTGCATGAAACTCCATAGAAAAAAGGAAGCGGAAGAAAAGAAAATGCGACAGAGCAAACTTGAGGAGCATTTCCTTGTGACCAAGCGCTCGAAGTCCAAAGTAAGATAGTTCTAATCGGTCTCTTGAAAGTAATATCAATTTCTGCTGATAGACGTGCCATCAGTGCCAGAAAGACCTGAAACATCCTCCCGACGCCAAGAAATCTGAGAAAAAACCTGAGAAAAAGCAGAAAATTAAGGAATCAAAGGAAGTCTGCGTGAAATGTCAGCATGTTTATCATAGTGTTTGCTTTAATACCCGCAAAGGGGCAATTCTTTGCCACACTTGTGAAGAAGTTGTTCGAAGTAACCCTGAGATTAGAGCTCCTGTGTGATTGTGTATCCTGGTAGGTGCGACACCGAAATCGAGCAAGACTTTGTACGAATTTTTTTGCGTGAAAACGAAATTGCCGATTACTCAAGCTCAGAAAAACGTTAAGGAGTCGAAAGACTCCATGGAGGAGGAGGGAAATTCGCAATCGACGAGAGACGAAGAAGAGACTCAGGCCGCTGAGCTGAAGAGATTAGAATCGCCGCTTCGTACCAAGAAGCGGGTGAAAAAAGGCACAAAGCGTTTGATATTAAAGAAACAGAAAAAACCATTTTTCAGATTGCCCAAGCTATTAGAAGATGAGGAAGCTCTCTTACATCAGAAGACCTTATTTGCGAAAGCGCTGATCTCGAAGAACCTCACTTTTGATGATGATTTATGCTTTAGCAACCCTGATTGCCCTCCTGAGGCAAATGACGCCAGCCTCGAGCCAAATTTACAAGTAAGTTTGTTTTCCCTAAATTTTTGCACTCATTTTCTCTCAAGAAAATGGATGAACCGACCCTTCGAGTTTTTCAAAAGTTTAAAGAGATGAGTCGAAAGGGGGACTACGCTCCAGTCAATGTGATTGAGGACAAACTGCAAGGGTTTGTTGTGCAAGCGATGGAAGACATCCCAAAATACACACTGATATCAGAGTATGTCGGTGAGGTGGATTATGCACGAAATCGGTTGTATGATAGCAATGACAGCATTATGGACCTCTTAAGAACGACGAGGTCTGCGACGAGTCTTGTGATTTGCCCAGAGTCCCGAGGAAACCTCGCGAGATTCTTGTCAGGCATCAATAACCATAAATCTACAGCGAAAAATAAGCTCAACGTAACGATTCTTCGGGTTTTTATAAATAGCAACATTTTCCCTTTCTCAATAATTAGGTCAGAAGCATACGTTTCAACGTTGAAGGACATGTAAGAGTGATGTTGTACGCTGATAGAAATATTAAGAAAGGAGAGCT
>ENA-UOUE01002091-UOUE01002091.1-compost-metagenome-genome-assembly--contig:-NODE-2091-length-10249-cov-57.370920_pt1 | contig 10249 bp, 9 predicted proteins | sample MGYA00238146_ERZ747223 | MGnify/ENA primary metagenome ERZ747223 (study PRJEB28781, sample SAMN06268865) | compost metagenome | isolation source: single cell | place: USA: California, Emeryville, Joint... | reverse complement strand
TCCAATCCGAACTCAGACTACGAGCCACCCAAATTGAAGAAAATCTTACTAATCTCAAGTCAGTTAAGCACGATCAATTGAAGCTTAAGTACAATGAACTCTTGAATCAAAAACAACAAGAGTCAGGCTTCTCCGGCCACGTGCTTGATACTGTAACCCAGTACTACAAAGAATTTGTGGGAGAAGACGTTCCAGCTGATCAAGGAGAGATTGTTCTTCGACTTTTGGAGCAGCTACGAAAAACTGGAGGTGCCCAAGGCAGCGATAAAGACGAAGAGCTGAGAAATCTTACAAGCAGATTCGAGGAACTTCAAAATGAAAATCATCGGCTATTGGACACTATTGCGCTGCTAGAAGGAGAGAAAGGTGAAAGCCATGAGATCAGCAACCTGCAGAGCTTGTTAGAAAAGAAAACGAAGCGCGTCGATGAGCTTAACAATATCATAGAAGAGAAAAATAAAGAAATAGAAAGATTAAAACAGAACGCTGGCTCACCAACTCAAATTAAACAACCAGAGGCTTCTTCAGGAGCCGGTAACGAAGGACTTGCCAAAGAAATTGAAAAACTTAAGGTATTCTATTGAAGGCGATTCATTTCCCGTTAATAGCTTAATGAATGTATAGGCAGAAAATGAGCAACTCAAAAAGCAATTGGAAGATCAGGCAGATGAAAATGAGGTCTTGGAAAAGAAACTGAAGCTAATAAGACAAGAAATAGATATTGTGAAATTGGGACACAATGAGGAAATAGAGCTTCTCACTCAGCAGATCAAAAAGAAAGAGGAAACCGAGGCTCTTCTTAGGAAGCAATTGCTCGATAATAAAATTTTGGAACCCGCCGTGCAAGTCATAGAGAAAAAAATCAGTTCAGACTCCAAGTCGAAGCTGCCAGAAGACCCTGTGATTATAGGAAAGAGGGGTGGTGAGAGCCCTGAAGGTGGTGCTAAAAAGAATGAAGAGGTGAGGAAATCGCAGGGAGGTGGATTCCTGAAGGGTGTTGCAAGCTTTTTCCTGACTGAAAATGAGAAGAAAAAGCTAATTCAAGAGTAAATTCCAAAGTTCTTCCTGATTTGTTAGTGAAAGCTGACGGACGTCCACCAGCAGTCATTTCTATTTATTCATTAGTGCATTGAACTCACTGAAATTGTGCATTTCGTGTCAAAATTTATATCATGTGTTGTCTACGTTTTCTGGAAATTCTAAGAGATCAAAGATAAGTTAATACAATCAAAATTAATTTTACAAGCTTCTCGTTTATTGAATGATTTAGAAGAAACTTGATTCAGGTGATAAAAAGGAACTCCTAGAGAGAGTGATAAATAATTAGAGAGATTTGAACTTTTAAATCACATGAATTAACCTACACACTCGCATATTGAAAAAAAACCGATGCATTTAGCAAGACTATTTCAAATCACAAACAGTTATTAATACATGTTTATTTTTGATAATACAACTGCTCTGTTGGATTAGCTAGACGCCCATTCTTATTATTTGAGCTTTTAATTGGCGAAATCAACTCGCTGATATTCTCCAATCCTTCAGCGCGTACGTTTCCGCTGTTCGAAACATTGTTTCTGCTCGTAGGTAGCTCTGATGGGTTACTCATAGAAGAAACAGCTTGAGTCTCCACATTGCTCAACGCGTTTCTGTTACTCGAACGGTTGGTCTCAGCACTTACTGAAAAATCATTGACATTAGACAGCTTATGTCTCACAAACTTCGATTTAGCGTTGTTTCGTGGTCGTTGGGAGATTGCATATGGTGAGACGATTTTTTCAATAGTAGCAATGCTCTTTTTCATACTTGAAGAAATTGCTGGGCTAGTGTCCATTAACTTAATTTTACTAGCGCTGCTGTTCACTTCCTTTTTAAGAGCAGAGTCTAGAGGCGGAACGTTCTTTGGAATTCTATTTGCTCTTGCTGTCAGCGGGGTGTCGTTTTCGATGACTTTTATCAGGCTTTTCTGAGATTGTCTCTCAGTTTTTAGCGGCTCCAAAAGCAGTTTTCTGCGGTTAATCGGACTATCTTTCGACTTGCTCGAGGGAGATGTTGATGATTGCATTGCGTTCGAGAATAACGAATCTTTCGATGTGCGATTGAGGACGTTTAAACTGGTATCGACGTGAAAACCGCGGATTTCTTTAGAAAAAGTGCTCTCTCTATTCAGCTTGGTCCGCGGTGTGGGAGAACACATTGAATTGTCGTCGCTTAATCCATTGGAGAACTTAATCGTCACATGTCGAGAGGGTCCTCTGCTAAGATCGTTGAACGAGGTCGTTGAGGTGTTATGCACAAGCGATTTTATTTTGCCTAAATCTAGAATGGTTTGTCTTGAACCAGTTTTCTCATCCAAACGATCCCGAGAGCCTTGAGTCGGTTTCCCCTCGCCTGTAAGCTTCTTATTGTTTTCTGCTTCTTTTCGCTTTGCTTGTTCTAAGCGACATATTGTCAATAAAGTGAAGCAATAATCAATTGTTACGGATTCTATGTTCTGCTTTAGAAGTTTCAAGTTGCGATTTGAATTTCAAATCTAAATGAACGATCTTCTTCAGCAGCTGGTTTGAATGCTTATAGCTGTCTCTGAGATAAAACGGAACATTTTCAAACGGATCGCTTTCGTCCTTATCATTGTAACGGTTCGTTATGCTCTCCTGTAGTCCCTGACGAGTCTGCGCGAAATAGTCATCTTCGAACTGTTGTTCCTCGTTCACTCCATCTAATTGATGATTTGAGCGAGTCCTCATCTCGGCAATCTGATCCTGCAGGAGTTGGATTAATGAGACGTTAGCTGTGGGCCGCCCGCGCTTGGTCTCCTCTCCTAACATCAATTGGATTTTCCTTGCTCTTTCAACATGGACGCGTCTTTTAAAGTCAGTCAGATTCCGTTTCTTCAGCTCATCGGGATGCGCAAAGCGCTCTTCTTTCTCAAAGACATGAGTTATCTCCTCAAATTCTGGAAATTTCGCTTTCATTTGCTTGAGTTGATCATTCCGCGTCCCCTCTGCCAGGACGTACAGCTCTTTCAGATAGTTAAACAGTACAGCGAAACGCGTGTGTTGGATATCCATTGCTTCTTTTTTTAAAACCTGAATATTCTCCAACGCTAAAATCGCTTTATCTCTCTCGATTAGGTCTCTGCGTGAAGCATAGACATCGAGGTAGCTGGAGTACCGATGATTTGTAGTGAAGTGGTAAATCAGTTTATCCTATCAAAATTAGTATTTTTTATAGAAGTGAGTGTTTTCTTACTTTTTTAATGAGAAGCGCCCAAAATTCCGCTTCTTTCTGGCAACTGGGGAACCTCGAGAGGAAAATCGCTGCTAGTTCTGCTGCTGATTGAGGGAGGAAAGGTTGTACACTCTCAGTGAATTTACTGGTGAGCTGTCTCGTCCTTTTCCGCTCAAAATGTCTCCCTGCTTGTAATTTGCTGGTGGCCGAAGAATGATCGGATATCGATTCCAGCGAGCTCATTGAATTTTTTTCAGAGTCATCATCAGAGCATAAGATCGTCTCCGAGAACCGAATGCTCTCCTTCTGTTGGCTATCACGAAGAATCACCCCTTTATGCGCAAAACCTAGACGCAATTTCTGCAAGCTACTCTTGACTTTATTGCCCATTTTAAGTAGCTGTAAGCTCATCCCGAAGTCATCCACTTTACTAATCGATTCTAGCAAGGTGCAAAACCTAAAGAAACACATCATTTGAACCCAGCTTGAGAATAAACATACCGATCTATTGTTTCTGTTAGGAACAGATAGCATCCAAAGATAAAATTCCCTGATTTATCACTAAAATCGCTGTTATTTTCCTCTACAGTGCCCAGCGTTTGCTTCAGAGCTCCCAACGAACTCTCTGCAAATTGCTCTTCTCTTTGCTCTTCAATTACCCTTTCAAGCTCTCCCTCATTCAAGCCTAACTTGCCTGCTCTGTCTCTGATGGCTCCAGCCTGCACCTGCAGTTGGGTGAGCTCTTCTTCTTTCGTTTGGACATCAGACGCAAGTTCCATGAACCGGTTTTGCAATGTTATATCTCGCAGCTGCATTTGATGATAAACTAGCATTAATTGTGTGACTAACTCTTCTGGGTGCATGCGAATGAAGCCATATATCTGATTTAATCTCTTCGCGATGAATTCTTTATCATAGGTCTTGATTTTCTTCATACTAGACACCCTAGGCAGGTTGTTCTGTAACCTTCGTAATGATTGTCGTCTCGAATCATTGGAGATGAAAGCGCCGGTTAAATGTGCTGATCTCGTAGTTTTCGCTGGAGTTGATGGCTCGCTCACTGAGATGCTGTCTTGGCGCTCAGTATTTAGTTTATGTGGACTTTGAGATCCTTCGAGAAGAGCTTGCCATTTGTAAACATGTCTGTTCTCGGCAACATAATAACTATAGGACAAATTACATTTGTTAGCTTCAAAACTCCTATGCTACTGCGATACTTGAATAGCTTCTCAAAGATCTCGGCATACAAAATGACGATCTGAGAGTCCAAATGCGCTTCCTTCTTTTTTGTGATAGCTTCCTCCAATTGCTGAAGAGTGCGGTTAAGATTCTTACTCCTCGTCTTGGTCGCCTTTTAAACTCTCATTAACAACGCATTTGGAGGAATTTCTTATTTACTTCAAGTGATTTCCTTTCCTTGATATTTTCGCCGACCAGCCAATTGATCTGCTTCTTGATTTTCGCTGCGACCTCCTTCCGTCGCTTGATTTCTTCCTGCTGAAACGCCTTTTCTGCTTGGATCTTTGCCTCCAAGTCAGCGAACTGCTTTTTGCTCATTGCCTAAACCCAAACCATTTCAATTCTGTTTCTCGGGAACAAAATGTAAGAAACCTGCTTATAAGTTTCTTCTGTGGTTATGGTCTCATACACCGGAGTTTTCTTTCCCAGTAGACCAGAAAGGCCATCAATCTCTTTTATTCTCTTCTGTACGACATTCTACACGCAACAACCGCTCAATATGGCCAGCGAAAAGAGATAAACTAAACCTTATCGTGTGTAATATCTGCCATTGTCTTCTTGAAAGACTCGGTCTTTTCTTCCTCAGCAAGCAGTTTATCATTCAATATCTCACATTCAGTCTCTTTCTGCTTCAGCCTTTCCTGGGCTTGGTAATAAGCGGCTAAATCCTCCGAAAGCTGCGTTTCTGGCACGAGTACTAAAAGAGAGGCTCAGAGCACAGTATTTCAAATTTTGCTACTTTCATCACTCATTTTCTCCTTAGAAACGTTTTCTATTTCGAACTGCAAGTGGGCAAGATTCTCTCTTCTTTGGCGATTAGATGCTAATAGCTGATCGTATTCATTTTTGAACTAAACAAAGAAAGTTGCCGGTTGAATCTCAAAAGGGCATGTACCTGAAGTTCGTGCTCTTGAAATTTCAAGTCCATTTGGTTGCGAAAGTCAGCTTGTTGGAATTCTTTATGCATTTCGTCTTGAACTTTCAAAATCATGAAAGGCGCTCGTTTGTCGCGAACGGAGGTATTCTTAATGAATTCGACTTGAGCGTGAGTCGCGCGCTGAAAGAACCGAAACTTCTTCTTTTGAGCGTCTCCCATCAGTTTGGTAACTTTTAGCTTAAAAGTCGAGTGATTAATATAAAATTTATTGCTGTATGCCTCAATAATATTACCTTGCTCAAGATATCGGAAACACATCCAATGTAGCCAAGATCCTGAATGGAATATATGTTCAAATGGCTGAGAAAAGCATAGTACAACCGAACTTTAAGTTGTCTTATTTGTGCTGGAGTACTGAACTCAGATGAATTTATGAATGATGAAACACCAAATGGTGTGGTGAGAGAGGTACTACAATCCAATATCTGTTATCGTACCCAGTGAAGCTGTGTGCTACGTGATGGAAAACTTGGATTTCGAGGAGTTTTCTATGCAAAGAATGAATCGATATTATCTCTCGCTGATTTATTGTTCAATTTTACGTGATAAAATTAAACATATATCTCTTTTCTTTGAAAAAAGATAGAAAAGCAACAAAAGAGTCATGAAAAACCTCACCGAGGAGGCTAGAAAATCCATACTATAATCAGAGAATGCTCGACTCAACTCAAAGCTAACTAAATAAATTTATTATCTCCTCGCCGCGACAAATTGAGTCAGTTTTCATCTTAAATGTTATCCTCAGTCGATTCATTATTGCCAGACTCCTCCTTTCCTTCCTGAGCACCATCCTTCTCCTCAGTTTTCTCCTCTGATGTGGGGACTGGGTCTTCAATCTTTGTGAGCACTTTTTCAATCTCTCCCTCCAACGAAAACTCAGTTTCAGCGTTTGTCTCTTCCGTGGCCTCTTCCTTAGGCTGCTCCTCCTCCTTAATTTCTGCTTTCTGCTCTTCAACTTTTCCTTGCTGTTCTCCATTCTCCACAGCATCTTCATGGCTCTCGACCTTCTCTTCTTGTTTCGCTTCTTGACCTTCCTTAACCTCAGTCTTTTGCTCTTGAGCTTTGTCCTCAGAAGCTGACTGTGGGACTAGCTTTTCAAAAGTCTCCTCTTTTTTCGCCTCTTCTTTTGGTAGTGTGGGCGAATTGCTCTCAGATTTTGTAAATTTCATTGACTTCGTTCTTGTTGGGGAGTTTTGACCGTCTATTTTCGCGATCCAGTATTTAACGTCCATGCTCTTGTCTTGTCTCATCACGTTGATCAGCTCTACGATAGATGGCTCCGACAAAAGAGGATCTAACAGGTCATTAATTAGCGATTGGGAAGTCAAAAGGGAAATATATACTTGAAGCGGCGTGTTTCTTGTAGAGGACCTGAGCGACCAGGATGCGGACATTTGGTACCTTATCCTTTCCGAGCTCGACGAAGTTATCAATGAAATATTTCTTGAATCTCTCTGGGTTATCCATGAGGGTTTCGCACATAAACACGAAAGCCTGGCGGACAGTGAATCGAGGGGCCAAACTGAACCCGATGATGTTTGCTATGATAGATTGTCTGAACTCTTCATTGTGATCGTAGAGGTTGTCGAGCAGAGAAGCGATTTTCTTGGAAGCTTCTTCTCTGACGATGGAAACAGGATCGCTGCAGAGTTTGAAGCTGATTGGGGTGATGATCTGGAAAACGATGTCTTTCGAGAAGATAGAGGCCAGTTTGTCGATTTGATTCGCGATCAACTCTCTGATACGCCATTTCTTCTGGTCCTTTTGCAATTGGAGGAATATTTCGATCATGTTCTCACGTTTCTCAGGGTTAAAAACTTCGATGAAAGAAGCCAGGTTTTTAATCACGCCGTACTTGATTTTTTCACCTATGAATCAGTTTGTAAGGAGTTCCAAGCGAGTAAGAATTACTTGGATCTTTGAGGAAATCCTCCATGATCTTGAACAAGTCCTTTTCGGTTTGATCCTCGCCGATTATTTTCGCGATTTCATGCAACGAGCAGGCCAAAGTTCTCTTCACCTATGATGGATTATTTTCGTAAGGTATTGAATCACACACATTAGTTCTATACCTTTTCAGGTCCTTTCATCAAATCCTTGAAGAGACGAGAAAGGATTGACCACTTGGAGCCACCGAGAGTGAGCAAGACAGCAGGGAAATTGAACGCGCACTCGTAAAGAATCTGAAATTATTGCAATATAAGCTATTGAAACGAATGGATGGGTACTTCATTGTCAGTTGAGAGGCCATTAACTGATGCATGAGACATCTTCAAATAGTTCTCAATCAATTTCTCATGGATTTTATTTCCCATTAGGGTAGCGATGTACGGTCCCAAATTCTTATACGCTGCGATTTTCACCCATTTGGAGGTATCTTCCAAAAATCTGAGATAAACCTCGGTAATTTGATTTTCTCGTGTTTCTGTCTCGCTCAACTTTGAGATTTCACACGCGTTTTCAATGCACGCTTTTCTCACGCCCCAGTTTTGATCTTTGCACAGTCTAAATAATCATAAAGTCTATTTGTTGGAGGTGCACCGCTTACCTCAGGTAAAAAGGAAGCAGTCTTTTATTGAAAAATTCCTTCGAAACGACTTTTCCAATGGCATTCAAATGAGTCACAGCTTCCTTTCTCACTCGAATTTGAGGATCATCACCTTTTGATAAGAACTCCAGGCCAATAAACTGCTCGCAGAGATCTCTTCCAAAAATATTCGCCATTTTACTCAGCAGCTAATTTGCTATCTATCAGCAACCAACTCGCCACAGAAGGGATTTTGTACCTGCACAGCAATCATACGATTCTGATCGTTTTCATCGTCATGCGACATCGCCAGCACTGGGGTCAGGAAATATTCTCCACGGTCTTTTTCATTCAGAAACGATGCAATATTGGCGATTTCTTCACCCGCCTCTTCTTTAATCTGCCAAAGCACTCATTAACTGCATGCTGAAAAGAAATACATCGTAGCTGTTATCGTTCAATAACGTCGAGATAATTGGCACAATCTGCTTGATAATTTCCTTATAGCCGTATTCTCCCTTCTGTTGGAGATATCTCACGAGAGGATGAATTTGCGAGAGGACCGCTCTTTTGATTTCCTCTGTATCCTTGGTCTGGAACGCCAAATCATTAGCAACCGAGAAATTTTCCAAAAAAACATACGAGAGGGTTCAATATTTCTAATAGCTTGGAGATACAGTCATCTCCCATGTCCTCTACAAGGTCCGAGAGATGCTTTATATACTGCAGCCTATAAGAATTTGAAATGGACGATAATTATATAAGAAATGCTGGGATTCAAGGTAAGTACTTTTCGCTAGCGTTCTGGTTTTGGGAGAGTGTAAGGAGCTTTTCCATGGCGATCTTGGGATCGTATTCAACAAAAACTGCGTTGATATCTTTCTTCAACTGAGAGTCAGTAGGCATTGCCTCTTCTTTTGCAATGTCTTCTGCGATATGTTCAACTATGGGCAAGTTAGAGGGGTATTAATGCATAAGAGGACTTGAGGAATCCATCAGTGCTTGTATATATTATTTGTTGTGCTATTGGTATGAGGCAATAGATAGTACTCCCGGGTCTGTTTGGGAAGCTGAATGCAAATTTAATAGTTTAATGCTTTTATTTTGGAATCAGCCGAGCAAATTTAATCTCTGTATTTCAAATTCTGAGGATTAATGCTGCGAAAAGGGCAGAAAAATTTGCTTGTATTGATTTTCATGTGAAAAAGTCACTCATTGTTGAGCATCATAATTAAGCTATTTGGAGGATTCTAAGGTTATTGGGCTTTAAGTAAAGAAGGACAAAATATTATTATAATTGTAGTTTCATCTATTGAAGAGAATTCCAAGATTTCGGATCTGATGCTATTCAGACAAAACGCCTTGAGCGGCATCAAAGAAAATTCGATAAGCATTAGGTGTAGAAGCTGCTTAATTATCATATTTATGAGGTTTTTCAATGGGATTTCAATTGATTTCAGTCAGTTATCCATGAGCGAGGCTAAAAAAAAGTGCTGTTGCATGCAGTGAAGGGCAACAGTGCGTTTCTCATGGTCTTTCAATTTTTTTATTCATATTATTCGCAAAATGCCAGAATATTACTCTTTCTCGCTCACCATATTCCTTATTCACTATTTTAATATACTCCGGCAACGCTGCAACAGTAGCCAAGCTATCATCTGCAGAGGGCTCTAATCGCCAAACACGGAAACGATCAATCTCGGTTTATTTTTGTGGAAGTTATGATCAATATTCTTTAGTATTCATTATTAGAATACAAAATTCTTAGCTTTCTGGAATATGCAGTGACAGGAGGTTCGGAACGAAAGTACGTCTTTGTACCTGAGAATGTTGTCCAAATTGCGAGAGAGATATCGTTGAGTCTAGTTAGGAGTGCTGAAAGGAAACAGAAACAGATAAAAATGTTAATTCGAAAAGGAGTTGATTGCTTCGAGTTGGATTCCATGGAGCTTCGTCGAGTTCCTATCTTTTGCTTCGATCAAGAAAGTCCTGTAATTACAAGAAAAGTTGAGAGAAGCGCTTCGTTTTAAGGCAAAATCAAGTTTAAATAAATTTGTTGGAATTTCTTTTTCTGTTAGAAGTTTAAAATGATCTTCCTTTTTCATTTTATAGAACTACAATTATGTCGCCCTTCTTCTTAATCCTCTCATATTCCAATACTATCATAATCCTGGATGCCTGGATGTGACTTTATAAAATCACTTTTTCAAATGAGATACTTTGAATTCTACAATTTCATATGCGTCTTATTTTCAAGGGTTTCTTCGAATATAATTAATAACAATTTTTTTTCTTTTGGCTGAAAACACATGTAA
>ENA-UOUE01002090-UOUE01002090.1-compost-metagenome-genome-assembly--contig:-NODE-2090-length-10250-cov-9.244471_pt1 | contig 10250 bp, 8 predicted proteins | sample MGYA00238146_ERZ747223 | MGnify/ENA primary metagenome ERZ747223 (study PRJEB28781, sample SAMN06268865) | compost metagenome | isolation source: single cell | place: USA: California, Emeryville, Joint... | reverse complement strand
GCCACATTGCCTCAAAAGAATATCATGCATACTAGTAAACTCATTTTCAAGGCTAAGCAAGCTCATTTACCAAAATTATCTAAACTTGAGTAGAAGAGACAACCACGGGCTCTCCAACTTTACTTGCTTGGTGTTCGGAATATACCAATAAGATCGACATTACTGACTTCAATACTCAGGAAAGTTATGGAAGTTTTGACGGAGTTCAAATTAGTGTCCCTGGTAAAACATAGTTTTTAAATTACTTTGAGGCTGATATGCTGTAATATTTTTAGATGACAGTTGGACGCATGTGAAGGAAATACCAAACACAAAACTGCTTGTATCTCTACATCATAGATGCTCCAAGTCAGCCAGTATGGCAATATTTGATATTTCAAAAAAAGATCAAATCAAGGAAATTTATTCTCTTGGCGAAGTCTCAGGCTGGTGTATAATTATTTTTTACCTTCCTCTTTTGAATAATTATATTTTCTCTCTAGCCACTGGTTTTGGAGATATTACATATAACTCACGTAGAAGCATCTTTGGTGCAGTCCCGTTTGACAAAAAAATTTCTTACCACCTATTTAACGTTGATTCTAATGCCTCCAAGACTAAAGATATTGTCAAACTTATCCGCAAGTCGAAATGGCACCACCAATACAGTAATCATCAATCATAATTGAAACATCGAATTTATTATACTCTTTAGAGGGCATGATCACCGGACTTGATTTCAATCCTACTGGAGAATATGTGGCTACCATTGATTGGAATTGCGTGTGCCTAGTATCAGATCTGAACAAGAACGACTACAGTTTTCATCTGCAATTTCTTCCCTCAAGGACTTACGGAGGTAAGTTCGAATGCTAAAATATTTACTCTCTGCTACACGAAAAATAAATCATTAAACTTTTGGAGATATTAATTTCACTAACATCACTAAACTAATTTATTAGACCCACATGCACGCTGTAGATGGAGTACCAATGCTGAAGAATCATTACTCTTCGTGAAGTACGACGCTAACCAGCTCAATATATTAGATGCTGAGAAGAAAACTCCCACTTTAAAGAGTGGGATTCAACTTGAAAATAAGAACCGTAATTACAGCTATATTTTTGTTTTTCTCTTATGTGGATTGGTTTCCAATAAATTCAGGGAAGAAGGACTATGTTTCTTTTTTCTTAAAGTAAATTGGGAGATTAATTTTATGACTTCACTCCTCGTCATTTCATTATTTGAACTTGATAATATTTAATCTGTTGTATAAGGGTCGACATACTGGATTGATGTATGCCAAAACGATGGGAATCTACTGGCTTCTGGTGGGAGCGATAAGAGTATCAGGATATTTGATAAGCGAGAATCGAAGATTATCTGGACATTTGATGGCGTTCACTCATGTAAGAATTTGGATCTGTTTAAACAAATTTTAATGTTTGAATATTTATTGTAGATCCTATTAACTGTGTGCGATGGAGTCCGAGCGGCGATAGGCTCGCGACTGCTTCGCAAGATAAAACAGTAAAACTGTTGGATTTCAAAACAGGAAAAGTGCTTTATACTGGAATCACTTCAGACAGGAGTAAATTATCTATTTCAAAATACATAATCGTTATTCACTATCAGTGTCGGCAGTGTCAGTTTGCTTTATCTAGATAACCATGAAATGCAAAGGATCAGAGAGCAAGAATTACTCTTAAGAATGTCGGCCAAGCAGCACAATTCAGATATTGGCTCTGGGAATTAGGTTACTAATCCTGACCTTAGGATTCTAATTATCCCTACGTCTAAATATTTTGTTCTCATTCGTGCGTATCGTAAGTAAGAAATCTAAGAGTTGTCGAACTATAAACAATTAGACAATAAAGTTGAATCACTAGCATAGGGCAATGTAACACAAATTACATGTCCAGATCATGATGAGTTCTGGATTGGCAAAACAAGACAATAGATTTGTTACATTATTTTTATTCACTCAAGCATTTGATATATTGTTAAATTGTCAATTGATCAGAGTTATCAGTAACAGCACAAGAATTCTAAGTGGTTTCGAAGCCGATACTTGGATTCAACACATTACATATTGTCATAGTTTCCAATACCCATTGAAAAATTAATCACTTTAACCAATTAAAGCCAAAAGACCCATTTCTTCCTTGCTCACGATACTCACAAGTCCAATTGCGGTCATGAAACGACAGGCAAATTATACCTCGAAATAATATAATTCACGAGGAATATACATGTGATCTGAGTCTGACAAAAAATGAACATTTCTTTGAAGAAAAAGAAAGTTGGCCACTGAAAAAAATCACAAAAAATCCATCAAACTCCGTCCAAGTAATCATCCAGAAAAAGCAGTCAACTCAATTTTATTGAATGATCGTAGCACTGCTTAATGGAGATAATTCAACAATTAGAAGTCGATACGAGCGTTTTCGCTCAGTCTCAATTAGGAGATCAGAAAATCACAATAAACCATCTTATTAGCTTCAAAATTAAAGAATTATTTGCTAACTTCACTGGTAACGATCTCATCTACAATTCCCCTTCTACTATATAGTGTCATAGAGAAAATTATTAACCAATCCAAGTTCAAAATATTTTATTATTATCGACTAAATTGCTCCTAACAGCTAAAAGCACCTTCAGCCAGTTGCCATTAGCAGACTTGAAATAGATTTCCAGACTATTAATATTATGTTCCTTTGAATTTTCTATTTATCCTTTCGTTTTTGGTTAGAAAGAATATATGATGAAAAAACCTGATGGATATATGGAAAAATAAAATATGATCGCTGGTATAAAGAGTTCGAAAACACTCTTAATTGTGACCATTAATTGTTCTCCACATAGTTTCATCGAATTCATCTAATTTGATTCGTGCTCAAATGAAGCAGACAGACATGGGAGGATCTAAGAAAAAAGAATTTTGTATTAACTTCAAGCAGTAAAAAGCTACGTTCTGTTGAGGTCTTCTCATGATAAAGCTTCTTCCCAGTCTTGAAGTCTAATAGTGCTACTGTCTCATCAGTTGAACCACTAGCGATCATATCTCCGCTCGGACTCCATCGTATACAATTTATCTCATCTAGAAAACCCAGAATTGAGCGTAAAAATAATGCTATTAAACTTATAAAACATAGTACTTTCGCAGGGAATCTCAAAAATCTGGACAATCTTTGCTTCTCTTTTGTCAAATATTTGAGATTCTGATCCCAACCACCAGCTGCTAGGAGGTTTCCATTACTCTGGCACACATCAATCGAGTTGGTCACCCTACAAGTAAGGTATGTAAATCAAACAAGACGTAGAAGGATAAAAAAAAGTAGAGGAATTAAAAGCTCATTCTTGGGTAAAATATTGAGAAATTGATATCTTGATAAATGAAACCAAGTCGAAGTAAACAAATCTTCGATGCACATACTAACAGAGCCTCCTATGTCTCCGAATTCCATTTGAATCGGACTCTTCAAAGTGAAAGCGTTTTTCTCAGCATCGAGGATATTGCGTTGTCTCCAATCGTACCGGATAAACAACAAAGGTTCGTCAGAATTTGGGCTCCATCTGCAACGACCCAAAGAATCTGAAGAGTAAATATAAGAAAACAAGAAATTTTAATGGCGCCAAGAAATTAATATAATAAGGAGAATGAATATGCCTGGTCATGGTATAATTCGGGCAAATTATCGATATCTAACAATTTTGCTTACCGGAGTAGTTTTCCAACTCAATGTCCATATGGGAGAGATAGTTGTCAGTGTTTACATCTGCTATTAAGAATGTTCCAAAATTATCAAGAGTTGCCACAAGATCTCCGTTAGGATTGAAATCATGGCTAACTACAACCTCATCTACATTGTAATCCGTTAAATGAATCTGCAATGAAAAAAATGATTAAATACATTGGTCAGTGCTGTATTGGGAGTGCCATTTGGATTTTCGGAGGAGTTTTACAATATGGCCAGTCTTCGAAGTGGAGAACTTGTACAGCTGATAAGCTATCTTCTTCCGTCCAACAGAAATCGCACAAAGCAAGCCTCTGCGTGGATTATAGGCCACATCTCCTTCAACATACCTAGAAAAACAATTAATTTAGAGAGAGATTTTAACGATGCTCTTACTCATAATTATCAAGCATGAGTTAAAAAAAAAAAATCAATTTGGAAACAACTACCACTGAGTCACACACCATAAAAGTTCGCAAACTCCTCCTTCGATTCAAGTTCAACGATACGAATCTTATTTCGATGTGAGGACCAGGCAAGAAGTGTTGGCGATGCATGAGGTATCTCTTCTATCCAAAGTTAACTATAATAAGGGATTGGAATAATGAAAATGCAAATTTTATTAAATAGTGGATTTCCGTACTAGTACCAGTTTTTATCGAAATGCTCAGTAAGTCATCTCTTGATGCATTTCTCTGACTGCTACTCGATTCGCTTTTTTGAGAGAATTTCACTTTGTTAAATACAAAATGTAAACTAAATTTTTAATTAATAGAGTTTTACTCATGCTCAGAGGTGAGAGTTTGATGAAATGAGAGAAAAATTAAATATAGACAGAATTCCTCAGTAATTATTCTTCAAGATTCTTGCGAAAATAGCAATTTAACGTAGTAATTCCTTGAGTTGAAAGAGAGTAAAGAAAAATGAACATCGGATCTTGTTGATCTTGGCTATTAAATAAGCATTTCTTCCGGAGAACGAGAATCTGACTCAACTTACCTCAAATAATAATCCATCAGCAGCTCAACAGCATCAATTATCCAGGGAATTTGTTACAAAATTCCTTTGTTGCGACAGCAAATTGTGAATTATTCCGCACCTTCTGTAATTTTAAATATATATAATTTACTATTAAATTTGTATATATGCAGGAAAAATAGATCTGAGGCCAAACCTGCAGAAATATCGAACATAAGTAATGAAGATAAATATTGAATCTTTCAGATCTTCTGACTTTTCACTGCCATTATCTTAAGTTTGATAAGATGATCGGTAGCAACAATTCAAACATTTCTCAATAACTAGAAAAAGCTCTTGATTTAAAGCAAGCTTCTAGTTAGCTCTCTCTTATTTCAGTCAAGTGATTTTTTCAGCATTGAGAAGTGAAAGCCTCTAAATAAATAAATTCTAATCTTTTTATTAATCGGTGCTTCGTTTTCTAATTGGTGGCTGTGGTAAGTGGGATCTAATGATTCGCCATTACATAACTCTCATTGTCTCATCTAACTCGTCTTATAAACCTTATCAAATTCATAACGACAGGAAGATATTATGAAACTCTTATGTTGAATTTTTTATTGAGAATTTTTTTCTTCAATTAAGTCTCTTTATCCAGTGCAAAATTTAATATAGTTAGTAGCGATAAAGAGAAAAATTTAACTCGCTAATATAACCATTAGATTAGCCTTTAGAGATCAGTATTTATGAGTTTCATTTTATTGTTGAAAATGTTAGTATGTATATAGCACTCTTCAAATAGAATCAGAAACTTTGTTTGAAATTCCCTTTTTCTCTTGAGTGCCATTCACGAATCCAACAAACAATATCAATGCGCTACATAAGGAGACAAAAACGTCTTAATCAACTCAGAAAATTCTCTTAACTAGAACATGCAGCTCTCATAAGTCGGCACCATATACTTGATATTAATGTATGCGTCTTCTCCACCATTCTTCTCAAGAATCTCCAAAGTTTCTTGGATCAAATCGCCTAAATTGTCATTTTTCCTCTGTGCATAATCAATCTTATCACCCAGATTCTCTAATCACGCCATAAGCCACTCAATAAACCAATAATTCTTACTCTTTTTATTTTTGAAGAGATTGAACACAGGGAGAATTTGTCTATAATAAGGAACAAGGGCTTCGCCAACCATATCTGCTGATAAGACAAGCTTTTGAATCTTCTTGAGAGTCTTGCACATGATTTCATGATTCTTCGTTGAAAGCGCCTCTACAAGAACATCATTAACCCAGAGTTTCACAGGAATAAACAACTTTTAATCGGCAAAATGAGTTGAGGGAGCACTGGGAGAAGCTTTGGTCCACCTCTTTCGAGCAACTCTTCGGTACCTGTATTCCAATTAGATTTTCAGAAGGAAAGATCGTTGTTACCTTGGTCTGCTAAGAATTTGTAAGGCTCATCGTACTCTCTAAGTCCTTCAAAGAAGATAGGGAGGTAGAGGTGATAGTCAAGCAATTCAGGCTCAAGTTTCCAAGTGACCTTTGCAATGGAGGAAAACATTATGGATATTAGCCAAAAATGCGTTGGTTACCTTTCTGTGGGCGCCCTTAGCGGACACTGCGATCGGAAGGTCTCCTCTATCGTAATATTTTTTGAATAAAGTCGTTTCGAAGGTCCTAAATCAGATTTTCTGAAACTGTTTCGGCATTTAGGGTTACTTGACAGGTTTGAAGATGTCGCTTTTGGGTGGTTTGACCACTGGAGTGTGCTTCTTGACCGCCAGAGAAGAGGAGTCTAAAGAAAGGAGTCATTTAGGCTTGAGTTTTGAAGATAATGATGCATACTGCCTCCAACGCCGTTTAGTTTGGTACTGATGTTGAGGAAATTAGTGTAGTCCTTCGCTTTGGTGACGGAGATGGGGACTGAGCGGATGGTTGCTCTCTCGAGTCCATCAGATTTTTTCAGTTGGCTCTTTTCGAACTCCTTAGCAGTTTGCATCTTGCTTGGTTTGCCTAACTTCTGAGTAATTTATTTATTTCGAGATAATTGTGCCAAAAGCTCAAACAGTTATACAAATAAACCCTCAGGAAATTTTTGAAAATGGAATGAACCTTCGAATAAAATGGTGGTGGCTGATGACTAATTAAGTAATTTGATGAGGAAACTGGTACTTTGCGGCTGTAATATGCGCATGAAACTCAGCTGAATCTAATATCACTGAAAATTGTATGATAGAATTTTTCTATTTTCTTTCCATCTTGGTATGGACCGAGTCTGGTGTAACCAGAGGAGGATCAATTTCTGCTGGCAAAGAATTCATTCGTTTTTTTCATCCTTAGGCTATGAATTTTTGTAAAAAGCCGCTAAAGGTGTTGAACAATTTAATATTAAAAAGATTGAATTATGACACGAAGTTTTTATTGGAATCACTTCTCGTCGAGTGTCTGTAGAGAAAGTTCTTGAGTCATACTTTTATCAATTATACTTTTGCTCCAAGAAGGGACAATAAAGAAGCTGTCTGGGTCCGTAATTACAATCAATTTCACAACGTTAATTATATGTACGCAATCTCTGTGAAGTTTTGGGGTTATCTTATTTTCCAACGAATCAAATCAGTCTTCGTTTGTTGACTTGTGACTAGCCGGACATCTGCTGAAAGAAAAAAAATTACTTTGAAAATTCACGAATTTAAAGAGCCTTCTCGAATTGGGAACGATCACAATTTCGATTAAGGCGGATTTTTTCTGATTATCACGAAACTAGGCTTCCAATTAAGAGAAAGATATTCTCACAATATTTTTCACACTGAGAAAGGTTTTTCTTTCGTGAAACCAAGAATCTATTGCAGAAACAATAGTTACTTCATCAGCATCGTATTTTCTCTGCAAGTGCTCACATTATAATGAAATTTTTGAAAGAATTTTTAAGGTGACATTTTTCTTCGATTTTTCTGGAATTAGTTCGGATTTTAAATAATGAATCGTGTGGATAATGATCATCACGAAGAATAAATTCCAGGAGGTAGGCATCAATCTCTAAGCGTTCCAGATAATCTCTCAGACTAAACAATTTGCAGTTATTCTCACCTATAATATTTGAAATCTTGTCACCATTGAAAAAAATTTTTATTTCCAGAGATTATCCACTGAGATGATAGACAGCAGAGGCTCTCCATGGTAGTTAGAAGCTCTTTATAGAAATAGGGAAAAACGAATACATCTTATGAATAAACAATGTGAAAATGCTTCCAATTGAGACAGACGGAAACCAGTAATTACTAAAGGCTTTTTTTTTCCTGTAAGGGACCTATGCTTGTATCTCACTTATCTACGTGTAAGGAAAAGAAGTATATACTAAATGTCCTATGCGAGACTTAGAAACCAAACTTGCCATAAGGAAACCCAAGTAGAAATGAAGTTTCTTCAGTAATAAATCACCTTAAAAAATGAATCCAAAAGTGCGGCGTTTTCGCTAAACTCCTCACAAATTCATTTATTTGTATGAAACCTCAATGTCCAGCCGAGGAAGACTTTCGGGAACAGAGTAGAAAGATGGCAGTCTTGAAATAATCTCGGTTCTGAGAATCCCTACGCATTTCTACTGGATAATTCTAAATACGATTCAGTAATTTTTTTCAGCATTGATTCACTTTAAATTATTCTGGAAATATTCTGTTTTCTATGAAATTAGAAGCTAAACCACCTTATCAACACAGTATCTTCGAACGTAATAATAAATTCGATTTAGATTTAAAAACTCACAAAACCTCATGGCAGAAGGACAATATTTCAATCAGCAAAACAAAACTGACGACCAGAAATTTTCGGCTAATTCATTTCAGCAGAGTCGAGGCTGGTTTCCTGTAGATATGGGTGCCCAGAAAGGTACGTTCCCTGAATGGGCCGCCGAGGGAGACACAATCAAAGATATGCAAGGACACGTAGTAAAGCCAAGTATTATGGGCCAACCTCTCAGTGAGAAGCAGGAGCCAGTAAAACAGCATGCAGAATTGGAGAAGATCGCCAGAGCCTTGAAAGAGAATCATCTCAAAGAATTGGACCACGACCTAGTAGAAGATGAAAAGATAGTCGATAGAGCTAAGATAATGGCTGAGGAAAGAGCTGTGGAAGCGCATAGAAAAGCCGAAGAAGAGGCAGCTCATGCAAAGGACGAAGCAAAAAAAACAGCAGAAGGTCTCCTGGGCAAAGCGAGTGGAGTCTGGGATCACACGAAGGAAAGAGTTGAAGAAATCAAAGACAAGATTTTAGAAGAAGAAGCCTACCTTAAAGACAAGATTTTAGAAGAAGAAGCCTATCTCAAAGACAAGGCACACTTAGTCAAAGAGAAATGGGAAGAAGGTGTAAAAGCCATTACAGGAAAAGCAGGAGAAGGAGTAGAGAAGATTAAAAACAAGGGATCTGAGGGTGTCGAAAAGCTCAAGGAAGAGGCCGCGGGAATGGTCCCTGTAGTCCAGGAGAAGGTGAATCAGGTGTCAGAAGTGATCAAAGACAAAGCAGATCAAGCCTGGGAAAAAGCGAAGGAGAGCGCAAATGAAACCTATGGGAGAGCGAAAGACGAAATCAAAGAAAGAGCGGATGATATTAGAAGAAAAGCTGAGAAAACGTGGGAGCAAGGGAAAGAACAAGCAATGGATAAGGCCTCCGAGTTTGCTAATAAAGCGGACAAGGCTTTTGAGGTCACAAAGAGTCAAGTCAAAAGCAAGATGGGTGACGTCCAAGAAACAGCAGGTGAATACGTTCAGAAAGGAAAGGAGAAAGCCGGCGAGTATATCGAGAAAGGCAAAGAGACAGCTGGAGAATATATCGAAATAGGTAAAGACAAAGCCGGCGAATATATTGAGAAGGGCAAAGAGGAAGCTCAAAGAAAAGCCTCTGAGTTCGCTGATAAAGCCAAGCAAACGTTTGAGAAAACGAAGAGTGATATCGGCAGCAAGGCTGTCGAGGTCAAAGATACGTTTGCGGACAAAGCACATAAAACTTACGAAAGAACCGTAAGCGAGATCCAAGACAAGGCGGCTGAGGTGAAAGACGCAATTGCTGAGAAAGCAAGTAAAACTTATGAAAAGACCAAAAGTGAGATCCAAGAAAAGGCGGTAGGAGCAAAAATGACTACGAATGATTATATCGAGAGGGGCAAAGAGATAGCTAGGCAATATATTGCGAAGAGCAAAGAGCAAACTAAAAGAAAAGCTTCTGAACTCACCGACAAAGCCAAGGAATCACTTGAGAGAACGAAGAGCGATATCCAAGACAAGGCTGCTGAGGTCAAAGACACTATTGCTGATAAAGCAAGTAAAACTTACGAAAGAACCAAGAGTGAGATTCAAGAAAAGGCAATCGGAGCGAAAGTAACAGCGAATCAATATATTGAGAAAGGAAAAGAGACAGCTGGAGAATATATCGAGAAAGGAAAAGCGACAGCTGGTGAATACATCGAGATGGGTAAAGACAAAGCCGGAGAATATGTTGAGAAAAGCAAAGAGGAAGCTCAAAGAAAAGCTTCTGAGCTCACTGATAGAGCCAAGCAAACGTTTGAGAGAGCGAAGAGCGA
>ENA-UOUE01002089-UOUE01002089.1-compost-metagenome-genome-assembly--contig:-NODE-2089-length-10250-cov-12.945149_pt1 | contig 10250 bp, 6 predicted proteins | sample MGYA00238146_ERZ747223 | MGnify/ENA primary metagenome ERZ747223 (study PRJEB28781, sample SAMN06268865) | compost metagenome | isolation source: single cell | place: USA: California, Emeryville, Joint... | reverse complement strand
CAAGATAAGGTCGCAAAGGAAAGAATCGACGCTAGAAACGCCTTTGAAAACTACGTTTACTCCATGAGAAACACCGTTGAAGACCCTGAAAAGCTCGCAAACAAAATTTCTGATGATGAGAAAGAAACCATTAAGGACGCTTTGAAGGAAGCTCAAGACTGGCTCTCCAGCCACCAAGACGCTGAGAAGGAAGAATTCGAAGAGCAACAAAAGGCTCTTGAAAAGATTTGCAACCCAATCGTCAGCAAGGTTTATCAGCAATCTGGACACTCCAGCGCTGGTTCTGATGATGCTGGTGCTGATGAATTGTAAAAAAACGAATTAGATAGCAGAACAGGCGATCTTAGCCTGCTAAAGACATTATTGTGTTACCGATTCATTTACTCATTTGATTTGCTGTTGCTTTTGTTATTTTGTGATGATAATTGAAAAAGAAACTCAAAATCGAATCAAATCAAATGATGACTTAGCAATTGGCCATTTAGCAATTTAACCCATTAAAATCACGCTCATCTAATGAAACAAGAGATGCACAGAATTAAGAGTCAAGTGAGCAATACTTTAGTCCTTAGAATTCACCAGTAGCGCTTTTTAATTGATGTCCCTATCTGTTAAATTTGACGACTAAGTCATCCACGACTTTAATAGAGTGCGGAATGAGCTCAGCTTCCCACATTTTCCCAGGAGATTGCTTCGTGTTTAGTTGCATAGATTCGTTAGATTTCTAACGATCGAATCTGATTTTTAAGCAATGAAAAAATCATTCATTTCAAACCGTTTAAAATTTATCAGCTAAAAATGACCACGACTTTTGCGAACTTTTTACACAATCATGGTATCCTGTCTGCAAAACAAACAGAAAACTACCCAGAACGAAACGACGACCAAGATAACCCTGCCATCGTCTTTCAGCTCGCGGACTTTTTTAAATCTTTAACCCCTTCTGATTGCTACGACCTCGCACTCAGACTCTACTTGCTCTATAAGAAGCAGCTTGAAAAGCCGAAGTTTGACGAAAAGCAGATCAGCAAGCTCAACAAAATGATCGAAACCCTGTCTCAAGTCAATCGCAGATGGCTAAATTTCGGCTTCGAGAAGATTTCGACTGTCCAACCGCCTCTTAAAACGTTTGAGGGGAGCTTCCGTCAAGAGCCGAGTTCATTTCTTCACGGGAAGCACACCCGGACCAAGAGTTTCTCTACACACTATTTTCATAGTGATGATGCCAATAACTCTATTCTGAACACTTCTTCCATCCACGAACGCTTGTACAACGAATCTGCTGCTCTTAACACGAGCAAACTTCTCAACGAAGAGAAGAAATATATGAACGAGATCAAGGGCTGCACGTTCCAACCGAACGCTTCAGCGAGGAAAAAGAGCTTAGATTCGAGCAGTGATGTCTTTAAGCGATTACAGCGTGATTATCGAAGAGAAAGCGAGCATTTACGAGAAGCTGTAAAGGTCGAGTTGGAGCTGATGGGCTGCACTTTCCAACCAAACACAACAAAGGCATCTGGAAATTCGTCGTATATTAGCAACGCGAGCAACGTTTCAGAGTTTCAATATCCTTCAACGAAGCTGCTCTCGAACACTTTCGAGCGTCTCCATAATGAGAGCGCTTATAAAAAACGTCAAAAGATAGAGAATGAGATGCTGAAGCAGAGCTACGAGCTTGCTGGGTGCTCTTTTACGCCTAGAATTAACTCATCGAGGAGACCCAGTGTTGAGAAAGATATCAGGTCTGCACGTGAGGCCAGCACTCAAAGAAGCGAATATCTATACGCTGATCATTTCGATAAAAAGAGGAATGCCACGCTGAAGGCATTCGCACGACAGGAAGAATCTCTGAACGAATGCACGTTTAAACCAAAGCTGGTTGCTAAGACTCCTGAAAGTTTGCTGTCGGGGCGAAAAGGCAATTCTTACAATAGGATGACTGAATGGGAAAAAGAAAAAAATGAGAAAATTGCTGAGAAAAGGAGACAAAAAGAACTGGAAGAAGCAGCGACCGTCACAAGTCCTATGATAAATCTAATTTCTAGAGGACTTAGCAGCAATAGCACTGAACCAGCACATGAGAGACTCTACCGCTATCATGATGAGAAGAAACAGAAGCATGCTCAGCTGCAACAGAAGTTTTTGAGTGAGGCTGGAGCTACTTTTACTCCAAAGACTAATGTCAAACGTCCTATGTTCACCAGCAACGTTCCTAAGAACGCATCAGAGAAAACTGAAGAGGGAGAGCAAGGACAGCAGCAATATTTCTCAACAAATGCGTCTCGAAATCAGTCGCCTAACAAGTATGAAGAGCTTCAGAAGCTTAAAGAGAGACTGCGAGGGAAACCTTTCGTTTCGGTGTCATCACATCAGAATACAGGAGAAGACTCTGGACAGTATGCTTCTAATGATAATAAGGAAAACACAGGGAACTCGGTGAATACGAAGACAATGAGTCCAAGTGATCATAAGAAAATCTTCCAGCAAAGCAATGATCACAAGCACTATTTCCAAGGTGCTCAGAGCAAACCGAAAGGGATGCCAATTTTCACGTCGCAAGCGAGCCAAGATTCATTCATGAATTCAGGTGACAACAGCATGATGAGGAAAAATGAGAGCATTCGCCCTTTCAATCTTGGCCAGCTTAATGACTCGAGGCAACAGCAAAGTTATCGGGACATCAGCTTCGATGATAACGAAGAGCAGTTTTAATTTGTAACCATACCTTAATCGGTAACTTGATAAGGAAATGATTGACATTCTCAATGAATTTAGCAAATTCGTTGCAATTTATAATTGAATTCTATCTTAAACAATCAATTATCAGAGATCTAAATGACATTCCACCAACAATATCTTCATTATTGTTTGAAAAAGATATTTGAATGAAATAGGTTCTACTTTGCTCATAGTTTCGACCATTTGATGGTTAGCTGAGGTTAGGTGTTCATATGCAGCTAATGTTATTAGCCGATAAGAAAGGAATATATATGTGTACTCTTACAGAACTAAGCACATCTTTTATTACGTCATAACTACGGTTGGTCTACTACAAGAAAATAAACCAAAATGGTATGATAGCTAATTCAAAATATCCGAAGAAAAATATTGTAAAAAAATTGTAATTTTTTGGAGAAAAAAGTGCGAATATCAAAACGAAAAGTGTAAGAGCTCCTTCAACCTGCTTTCCGAGAATCATCATGGCTGCGCGTGCTTAAATATAATTTGCTGAAGCTCATCAAAGTCAACTGGTTTTGTTAAATACCCATTCAGATTGTCAGACACATCGCACAATTTTTCGAGGTACTCTCTGTCTTCTCCAGAGACGAGGTAACAAGGAATCGTCCCGCAATCATGTGCGTCCGTCAAGATTTTAATTTCATCACTCAATTGAATTCCAGTCATATCTTTGAGATTTAGATCTATTAAAGCAAGTGCGATATTCTGAGGCTCATTATTGTCAAGCAATTCCAGTGCTTCTGCTCCGCTATAAGCAACAATAGTCTGAAAACCGAGCTTTTCCCCAACGAAATTTCGTAAAAGTTCTACATTAAACACGTTATCATCGACAATCAGTATTTCAGTGGGATTCGCTGTCTTTTCCAAGATTTCCTCCCGTTTCGCGCTTAAGATCCCATGAGGATGTATCACCGGCGTGTCCAAGGACGTAGTCGATTCCCAGCGCTGGTCTCTGAGGCTCGAATGAACGTCTGAGCGAGTTTCTGGAAGCCGGATCGTGCTAATGTTTTTATCGAAAAATAAATTGCTTTTCGTCAAATACTGCCTCGAGAAATCAGATTTTGAGAGGCTTCCCGAATTCAAGCTCAGTAATTTCGCTCCAGTGAGTGAAGAGCCTCCTGGAATTTCTATGGAGAGCCCTGAAGCCCTGTCCTCGATCACTGTAGGAATAGAGATATCGAATCTCGTGCCCATTCTCAGTTTGCTATCGACTGAGATCGTTCCACCCATTTTATCTATAATTTGCTTCGTGATCCAGAGCCCCAGGCCAGTCCCCAGCTGCCGTTTCTCTTCCTCCTCAGAAACCTGGGAAAATCTTTCAAACAATTTCTTGCATTGTTCTTCAGACATGCCGCTTCCAGTGTCCTGGATAGAAATTTTCAACATGCCCTTTTTCCCTGTGCGTTGTCGAGGAGGACTCATATTCCCTTTCCACTCTCTCTTTGTTAAATTTACCTCGTAAGACCCAATTTCAGGCTGAACGAATGCTTTTGTTTCATTGATTTTGATGAGCTCATCATCAAATTTCTCTTTAGTCAAATTGTCATCGAAAGAAGACGGATCAGTGTCTTGCTGTTCGCTCGTTAGTTGCGACGGACTTAGAGAAGGACGTATCGGTGTATTCGGTCTGAGAGGTTCCCAGGTAACTTTGACGTGAATAGAGCCTTTTTCGGTGAATTTCACAGCGTTAGTAACCAGATTCAGGAAAATCTGGGTCATCCTCTGTTGATCCAGAGACAAGCAATGAGGGACCTGGTCTGATAGGGTAATCTTTGCTGTTAAATTGGGTTTTTTCGATATTATTTCTGCGCAAATGCTCCAAATGTTCTCAAGCAAGGAAGGCAAATGCACTTTTTGCAGCTTGATGTCGATATTGGAAGAATGACTATGCTTTCCCGAATCCAGGATGTTCATCACCATATATCTCATCATCTCAGCCGAAACAAACATTGATCTAAGTGCCGAATTATGCGAAAAACTCTTACCCGCGAGCTTTAAATTTCCCAGCAGCGCGTTTAGGAGGTTCTTGAACTCATGCCCGAAACTAAGCAGATAATTTTCTTTATCCTGTATAGTTCCATTGAGATCACCTATTCTCTCCTCTGATTTCTTGTATAATTGCAACAGCATGTTATATTTCCATTCAAACTGCGCGATTTTGTCTCCTAAGAACTTATATGCGCTGATCCATAACAAACTGGCCATGAACTCAAGCTTCCATCCCAAAAAATCGATTCCTCCTTCTTCGTTCGAGCTCCATTGAGACAATAAACTGACACCTGATAATACGAAATGGAACGTATGAGCCACAAGGGCCTCTGATAGCCGCTCGGATATTGTAACACAACAAACTCCAGAGATATTCACAGTAAACAGTAACCATCTCCGATTGCCTAAAATGGAAACAATCAGTGGGTATACGGCTATTAAGATAAGCCCCGCTGTCCTCAACTGCCTCGGGCTGTACTTTGGTTTGAGCTCAATTAATCCCAACACAATAGGAAAAACCACGATGCTCGAAAGAAGAGCAGAGGGTAATCGGCTAAAACAAGGCACAAGGAGAAAGGAGAGAGAAAGGGGTATGACTAGCTTGTGGCTCCAGAAAGAAGTTCCGGGAGGAAGATTGTTAGGCACAGGATCGCTGCAGTGAAAACGTTCCATTTAATTGCCGATAAATTTTATCTTTTATAAAAAAATTGCTCGAATGGGCTGTGAAATATTGTGGCTATGAAACAATCCGAATCTGATAAATTTACATTAAGTTGTTGCTTCTAACAGTTCCGAGCAATAGCTATCTACTAAGTTCTGATTGGATCTAAATCTAACTTCTCATTTATTTGCAGAACTATTTCGAGGCGCAAACGATTCCGAATCAATAATTTTCTAACTTGTCTTCTAAAATATTAGTTTAATGGTTCGAGGCCTTTTTCGAAGTATCCAAAACATTCTTTCTCCCCCTATGCAAGGCAGCTATGGATGTTGTATTGAGTCTAGTGATTTAGCCGGATCGATCTGGTAATATTGGGATATGATTCGGAGTAAGGCTCTGAAAAGCGAAAAAAGAAAGTCTTCACGAAGGTTATAATGAGAACAAATAGGAATTTCCTCTGAATGGATTAATAAAATTCTTATGTGCATTGGATGGTTTAGCAAAAAAATTATTTGGAAATTTATTGAGCCAGCGAGAGCGCGAATTTTTATTCGCATTTCGAAAAAATTTAAGGCCTGCAATCTCAATCAATTAGAACACTTGGATGCAAATTTAGATTAATATAAGGTTCTCAAACCTTCTTTGGGGCTTTTTTCTTGATTCAAAATGCGAAGTACGAAGAAACCATTCGAAAAATAAGTGTTTCACGGTCCTACCTCGTGCGAAAGGTTCCTCTATGAGCTTATCGAAAATTTTGGAAGCGGCGTAATTGGGAGCTTTGAGGACTATAACCATTATTATTTAAAATAATGAATATCCTCAAGATTCATAATTTATTTAATCTTGGATTCTGGTATTTTTCTTTCGTTATTCAGATTAAGCGCTTTGATATCCAGAATTGGTCACTTTAATAGGTCAGAGGACAGAATTGCTCGCGTTTCTGGCACAGATAGCAGGTTTTTGGGTTGGTGAGGCAAGAAATTGGGTTGTTACTCAATCCAAGGTTTCACATTGGATTGCGTCTGGAAAACAGAATTTATTAGCAAGTGTTCTTAAGTGACTGAACGTTCTCAGTTTTTCAACTGTCTTTAATAGTAGCTGTCCATTTATAACGGTGTGAACTCATAGATTTTTCGTGTCACTAAGCAAATAATTGATGAATATGATGACAAAACACAGCCAAAATCTTCCAAACGAACTCTGCTCACCCTAGACAAATCAATTCTGGCCGATGAGAATGAATGCCATTTAATATTTCCTTTCGTTTTGAATGCCGTCAGCAGTGTCTTAATGTTTTCGCGGTAACTCCCTTTTTCTGAAGCAGTTAACAAAATAGTTAAAATATAAAACAGGCTCGAATAAAATTATAATGTCAAACAAATAAAATAGCTCTCTAACTTCCTTTCCGCTGTCTGAGTATCAAGCAATCAAATTGGGCCAGGGAAACATAGAGACAAGAATGAAAATACCGTCAGCACGTTTGATTATAAGCGTACGTTTTCATTAGTGCATTAAAATAGAAATTTTAGTGAGCAACGAAATAGGAAGCTCAGTAGTGAACTTCTAATCTTAGATGGAATTAAAGCTAATCTCTCTTTTAAGGATAATGTCTCAGTGTTTAAATTTGGTGTATAGGTAACAAACCTAAGCTTAGAAATTTAACATGCTGCTGACAAAGCCTGGCGATTCAAAAGTTTTAGGAAGGATTAAGCCGTTACTCTCTTAAAGAGATCGTTCTTGCAGTGGGTACATTGAGAAGGCAGAAATAACTAGCAATGAGTTCTCTCTCTCTGCAAATGAGCGAAGCAGCGATTTAAACCAGTTAATCCACACTTTAGACATTTTTCAAAAGCATTTTGAAGGTAGAGAAGCTGCTCTCAGGGTGAGGGCTATTACTCCATGAAATAAGTATGTATTGGGGTTTAGAGACTTCAGAAATGTAAAATGTTCTAACATACCAATTGCAGTAAATTGCTCGCGAAAATTCTGATCTCTAGAAGAACAGTAATTTTGAAAGCTGAATCCAATATTTGAAGCAAGGACTTGGCAAAGTAAAGCGTGCTTGAATTCTTTTCAGAACATTAAAGACTGAAAAGGATAATTTCTAGATTAACTCTGATTGAGAAGTTTCCTTTCAATAATTGAACAATTGGTGTAAATAAAAATAGAACCGAGATTACTTTCTTAATTAATTCATGTAGTCCATGTTTTGATGAATGAGTTCTGCAAAGCCGTCTCGAATTTGATACCCTTTTCAAGAGAATCGTTCAAACAAATCGATAGGGATCTCGGATTTAAATAACAATTCCTCCACCATCTTTCACAGAGAATCCACTAGTATATACGTTTGCTACTAATCCTTTTATAATAAGGTAAAAAATGGTAAGAAAAATTGAACAATTCGGTGTCTAATTGTCCCTTTTTGGACCTTCAAATTTATTGATTCTTTTTTCTTTTCATGCTAAAGTTTTACTGATCATTTACCACTATGAAAGCTGTTCTTGCATGAAACTCAAATAAAATTTAAGACTGTCCTTGAAATATAGCACCCTTTCTATCTACTGACATATAATCATTACCTTAATTGCCATGAAATCATTGCCTTAATTTTCTCAATTCAATTTGTAATTTCTCTCACACTATATTCTCTTTAAGGTGCTAATCCAAATCCACCTTTGTTTATTACTTCTTTTCAGAAGACACTGGTTTCCTTTTCGTGATCACACTCCCATCGGTGCCTACTCCTGATAATTCAATACTTGAATGAGTCTCATCAGTCTTTGTTGTTTCCGCCGTAACGTTAGCATATCTTCCTTTTCTATCTTCTCGCTCTCCGATATAAATCCCACAGAACAGCAGGCCTCCAATCATCGTGATAATTCCGCCGATGATCAAATACACAACATATCGCGGAGTGCGTTTCTTTTTCTCAGTCACGATATTTAAAAACGTGTCCTTCCCTTTATTCTTCACTCCAACTACGACACTTGATCCCAATTTCTTCAAATCGAGATGAGAAATGCCAAACACCGCTTCCGGATTTTCTTTCTTCATGTGGTAAATATAGTGGAAAAACCTCTCGCTTGGTAGTTTGATGTTTTCGCCTTGGTATCGGACAATGATAGCCATCCTATTGTTATCTAATTCTCGGACTTTGAGATCTAATTCGGTGTCAAGATCCTGGCTTCTATCGTGATAGAAGAAGTACCATTCATTAGATGCTATCGACACATCGTAGGTGGTTTCAATGGTATGCTCATTGAGTTTAGCGCTGCAGTCTGGGAGGTAGTAATCCTTTTGACATGCACAGACGCCGGTAGCAGTATTGCAGCTTCCGTGATCTGAACATTGCCTTGGGCAGGGCATGTCGGCATGAGCACTCAGAGTGACCGTGTAATGGATAGACTCGTCATAATTGCCACCAGAGCCAGAGTCTCTTTGGTAGAAAGCGAAATATATTTTGTCGCCCAAAGCGAAAGTGTGCTTTTTAACGACATAATGATGGTAATTTAAAGTAAAATTGTAAGCAATTTCATCAGAACCATCAGCAACGACGTTGTAGGTTGCTATTCCCTCGACATAAATATGAGGACGATCGTTCTTCCTCACAGCTAGAAAAGGCAGGAATTTTTCTCGCTCTGGGACTTTTCCAGTGAGCAGGATCTCGATCAAGATGTTCTGTCCAACGAGATTTTGTGTGATTTCAAATACAAAAACTTTACTGCAGGAAGTTTGGGTATGAGCTAGCGTGGTTGGAACGCTTAGGTCGATTAAAGAATGTTCTTCGTGGTCCAAGTTGACAGCTTTGCAATATTCTCTTGGTTCACGAGCGCGATGTGAAGGACCTTCCGAACCTGGAGGTGGAGCGTATCCTAAAGCTCCTAACAGAAGCAAGGTGGAAAGGAATAATACTAATACTGAGTTAGAACTCATAATGATGGAGAATTTTATTACAAAAGCAACGTTATTGCACTAAATAAATTCAGATCTCTGTATTGCGAGTAGATCTTAGTTATTGCTTGTATTAACGATAGAAAAGATATCGTGAGTGAAAATAAGATTATCTTTTCTAAAACACATGCCTAAGGTAAAGTCTACCTCCATAGTCGAATGAACGAGCTCAACCAAGTATTTTTGAGAGTTTATTCCATGAAATTAAGAACTACTGAAAACTTTTGATTTGATACTTATGAGTGAAAGAAATCGTTAGAGCTTAGAACCGCTCGGAATGAATAGTTATTAACTTTTCTATGCGACTCTTTGTAACAAAATATAGCAATTCTCAGTCTGATTAATGATGCTGAACAAACTTCTGCTTCTGCTCTATTTTATTGCTTTTTTGTTTTTGGTAATGATTTCCGATTGAGGTAAATTGTGCTGGTTTAATTCACCCACGAATGCTTGTATCGGCAAGCGTGGCTTTGCACTCTTGTCAGCAATTAATAAAATAAGCATCAAATTTAATCAAATCGCGTAGTTCTCTTAGAATGTGGAATCATACTTAGGATTTTATTTGAATGTCGACGGTTTGCTCTAATTTCTAAGCAGTCATGAGAATGCCTCCTCGTTTACTAAGCCTCCATGAGTGGCAACATGAATGAGACTTATATAGATCCTTTTAAGAGAAAGATATATCTTTAAAGCGAATCTAACTTTACATATTTTCATTACCAACGATTTGTTCTCACCGACCTCACTCTCAATTGATTTCTTTAGAATACTTATCTTGTAGAGCAGCCATTCATTGGGCAATCTTGCATTCATTATTCTACCAATTGCAAGCCTTTTTTTCATATCTTGTTATCATGAGATTGTGATACCAGCTACATTTTTTGATCTGCAATACTTGATTAGATCTCAC
>ENA-UOUE01002087-UOUE01002087.1-compost-metagenome-genome-assembly--contig:-NODE-2087-length-10258-cov-20.664768_pt1 | contig 10258 bp, 8 predicted proteins | sample MGYA00238146_ERZ747223 | MGnify/ENA primary metagenome ERZ747223 (study PRJEB28781, sample SAMN06268865) | compost metagenome | isolation source: single cell | place: USA: California, Emeryville, Joint... | reverse complement strand
TATGACTTGAAGACAATCGAAGTTAAAGAAAGAGTCCCTCCTCCCTATCGGCGATTAAAACCTGATTTTCAGAACAAGAGTGTTAGCAGACAAAAAGCTTCTTTCTGATTACAAGATTACTGAACATAAATGATAAACTTGAAGGATCAAAACAATTAAGGTTTATAGTTCCGCAACGATCAACAAACTGAGAGTAAATTAAATGAGAAATTGGATATTTTTCAGCAACTAAAATAGAAAATGGATATAAACTTCACCGAAGAGAACAAAAAAAAATTATCTGAGGTTGTAATGAATGAGTAAAGCCTTAATCTAATTATCAACAAGGATATTCTTGAAGATTCAATATTCTCAAGCTCATGTGTTAAGCTCAAGGAATGGAGTTTGGATGCTTTCAACTCCCATTTGCACTGGTACTTGATTGCAAACTTTTCATGGAATTTGTTTTGTTATTTTTGTCCGCTTTATTTTAGAAATAGATCAGAGAAATTCTTAAGACGTTGACTGTAAGCTTCCACTATTGACATCCTATTCAAATAGATCCCCCCCGGCGGACGTTATATCTCCTCTAATCCTCTAAATGAAAAATAATCAGATTCGTTTTCAAAAAACGCTTTCAAACGTCCCAAAGGCATCTCTGATTTGTCCTTGTCTCACTGTTGAGTTTAATCAATGAGTATTTTAATTCACTCTTACCCTTTTCTCAAATAATTAAAATCGAAAACTAAAACTAGTCGATCACCAAAAACGCGATGAACAAACTTCAAGCTTTACTTCTTCTCTCTTTACTATCGTGGACAGTTTCAGCCACATACACTCTCAACACCACCGCTTGGATTAAGCCTCCAGTAAGCGCCTTCACAAGCTCAGAAACCGGTTTTTCATCCGCTGGAAAACTTTTCCTTGCACAAGCCGATAAAACCCTTCTCGTCGTTGCTACCACTGAAAGCCCCATTAACTTCACCTATCATTCAATAACTCAGAAACCTTTCAGCACGAAAAACTTAGTTCCAGAAGACAGCGTCACATATTATTCAAATACCGGAGGAAATCAAGGTGGATCGATAGTCGCAGACTACCATCTCGGCTACACAATCGAAAGTGACTCAAGCAACATACCTCAGCTTTATGTTTATCAGACTTCTTATGAAGACAAGTCGCAGCTCAAGACTCAAATCACCCAAAACAATCAATTGAACACAACCCCTGAATTTGTCGATTGGTTCGCTATTGACAACGTTGTATATATTGTATATGAGCTTATTGATGGGATTATCTTAATATCCCACTTTGAAACTGGAAAAAACGTGAGGGAACCTCCTATCACATTGACCAATACGGCTGGCGATCCTCCATCTGCTTTTTGCACATGGGGAAAAGCTTTGAAATCGGGCCAGGCGTATTGTGTCTTCACCGAATTTGATTCCAATGGGCTCTATTACCTGAAAGAGGCGCTGGTTGACCTCTCTGGAAGCACTGCCCCCATCATCAACGATTTATATGGAGGTCCGCTGCCAGCAAACACGAGGAATTTTATCGCGTTTGCATCGGATTCGACGATGTATGGAGTGGTTTATTGGAATTCAACGGGGTATTTCCTGAAAACAAATTTGAATCTGTATGCACAATTGATTAAATTTGCTACTAACTACCAGCTGATCACGTTGTTCCCATACGGACCGTATTTTGCAGCCATTTGGGTGAATGTTGAGTCGACGATCGGGAAGGCGACGTATTCTTATCAGATTTTTACAACTGAACTCGCTGCGTTGAATAACGAAGAGGTTTTCTTTGCGTCGGGTGATCAGAAGTCAACAGTCACACTAAGTCGCGTTTCAGGGAAAGTTTTTGCAATGTTTTATAACCGAGATGGCGGGATCTTCACTGACGCAGTAGTTGGACAAATTTTGTCTGGCTCTATAATAAAGAGTTGTTTAGCTGTTTTATTAGTGGCATTATACACTATTTTTACATTATAGGATATAAACCCATCGTTTCATCCCTATAAAGCTGCGAACCCAAATATAACTTTAAAATAAGCTTAATTGGTTCATTAATTGCTCTAGAAGGTAAGTCAGAGGCACAAATAATATTTTAACTTGATGAGCACCAAGTTTTCTACTGGCCTTTTCCTTTGGATTCTAAAGAGAGCTGAAAAATTCGTGACTAATTCGACTTCAATCTCATATAGAAGTATATAGTTGTAATGGAAGTAGCAGAGCAGTATAACAAATAAAAATATAGTTAAGAATTGACATTAAAAAGAATATAACACGCCATATTGATATCAGCATCGTATGTATATTTGAATGTATGGCAATTAGAAACAGTTAAAAATGTCCTTGGCTACTATGGGACTCTTGAATAACTCTTTAAATTTGCAACGCTTCGAATTATTCAACGTGAAAGTCGCATTTTCCAACACAAACAACACGGCTAGCTTCCGCTGATGCCGAGTCAGCACCTGATGATACCAGTCAAACTCGAGTAAGGAATGATCAGCCTCTGCACTATTCGAGTCGCAACTAAATATCACATCCTTTACCACAACAAAACCATCACCATCGCACTGTCCGAAGGCAGTTAAAACATCCCTCGGATAGTTATGAGTCGCGAGTAGTTTCCCAGTCTTCTGATTACATACATGCAATACTCGGTCTTCTGCATTAAAATCATCGAAAATAACTAGATCATGTTTCTGGCTTTTGTATGGCATAAATGAAACACCCATATTTGACTGAGGCCAAAAACCTGGCAAGTACGGTTCTGATGCTTGTTCCAGCGTTTTCTGGTCCTTGCTGAGATTATACACAGATCCAAAATTTTGATATTTCCTCAACAAGACCATTTTATCATCAGTAACAGGAATAAGTGATATTGGATCCTGAATCCCAATGGACTCTTGGACCTCAATAGCCACTGTTGTAGAAATTTGAGGCTTCAGCACATCGACCAACACCACGACGAGTTGGTCCTGCCCTCGAGCACTCTTTGTCACAATACAAGCCTTTTGGCTGCTTTCAAGGATCGAAAAATGAGTCACTACATGAAGGCGAAGTTGGTGACTTTCGACAAAACTGTTGAGCTCGCATATTTCAGTCGACCCTTGGATGGAACAAGAGAGAAAAATAAAATCGGTTGGCGTGTAGCTTCTGAAATTTGCACGACCTCTTTGCCAGAGAAGGACGACTCGAGATAGCTTCTGACAGTATAAGGTTCGAACGAAAGCACCAATGGTCATTCCCTTCTGGAGTAAGGACTTTAAGCTGAGGGATTCCGAGGCAAGTTGCCAAGATTCGACCCACGGAGTTGATAGAATGTTATTTTTGAGATCAAGAGAATATAATTGGAAATCGTCATCGTTAAAAAAGACGATAGAGTTGTCGCTGACGGCGATCGGGCTAAAGATAACAAAAGGTGTTTTTCCTGTGTTTAGGCACTTTTGATTTTTCGCATCAAAGAGAATCCATCGAAGAGAAGACAGAAATACGCAAAATCTGTGATTTGGGAGTACTACGACGTAAGCAACAACAGAATAGTCAGCATTGGGAAAGCGAACAGAGCAGTTTTCCTTGACAAGCTCCGTTTTGAGGTGATATTGGCGGTGATCTTGTTTTATCATGCACTATTTGAGTAAAATGATTACTGAATGAATGAATAAATCTCTTGAAAGGTCAAATTCTAATTTCCAATAGAAACTGTCAAATTTTGTTAATCTATTAGTATTAAAGACTAAATTCGCATGATAAAGCAATTCTCTCAGCAATATTACTGCAAATCACCATATCGTGGCCAACTACCGATAGGTCAGATCCACCTGATTCGTATTTTCGTTCTTTTCAATGCAGAGAAAGCTAATTTTTCAATAATATTCTCTTCAAAAGTAATATTGTCGCCATTCTGTAAACCGAAACCAGAAGATGTCCTTGAATTGAATGAAATTTGAGTCGATAGACCGGTTTGCCAAAGATGGTAATTGATTCCGAAAAAAATAAAAATAATCTGCAGTTGCTAACTCATTTCACCTTTATTGGGATCGTAATTATTTTGTTCAGCACAAAAAGTGAGAGAAGTGAATGCAACTCTTAAAAGGCAAAAGGTTAGGCATTATTTCTAATGGTTTTTATAAGTACTTTTGAAAGAATGAGATCAGAAATTACAGAGCAAATAAGATGAATGAATCATCGTAAATTAGATTGAATGTAATGTTTGAACACAATGAAGCTCTCTTAGCTGAATTCTGCCTTACTAAATCAAATTAACCTCCAATGTTGTTCCATCCGTGACACCCAATTCTTGGAATGTCGATCTCATTTTCAGAGGAAAATGACCGTTTTGCTTGTGAACTTCCATTGCAATTGAACGATCATATCCTCGACTTTTTTTAAATTCGTCGATCACCTCCTCCAGTACACAATCCGAGGTAGTACTAATGCTGACTTCAGTATCAAAAAATCTGAGGGTAATTTCAAACTTCTCGTTTAACTCGAGCACTTGCTTATCTTTTATTCCCAACTTTTCCAAACTTGAATTTGGTTCTAAAGCATTGTCTTCATTTTCTTTAGTCAAGTAAAATATGGAGTCGTTAGGCATCTTGCTCTGGGTTCTGAGAAGATTAATGACATCTTTGATAGTATGATCCACCGGAACTGTTATTTCGAATTTGCCATCGTTATACTTGATGATTAATGCGATTTTCTTTGGAATCGAATTGTTACTGGAGTTTCTTCTATTGACTACCAAAAAAGTTAGCAACAAAATAGGGATAATTATTACTTTTGGTTTCTTCAAATATGTTAGTATTGGAGTTGCTACCAAATTCGGCTTTAAGCTGCCGCCATGACATCCGTTTCTCAGGAGATTTTGTCAGCAGTTGCCCTATTAATTTCTTTGTGTCTGGAGAGAGATTCTGATTTTCTGCTATGATTCCCTTTATCGCTGAATCATGTATAAAAGGCTCGTCCATCATGAGAATTTTTTCCACGTCACGACTTCTCAACCCAAGCTGTTCCAATGCGATTAATCCCAATGAATAAACTCCATCAGGTTTGTCTCTTAGTCTTACCACTGACTGATCCAAATTTATTGATAGATCTGATTCTAATGCTTCGGACCAGCCACCCAAGAAAAAGGAATTATCTTCCTTAAATCTATAAATACTGTCAAGTGTGATGAGATCACTGCAATCCGCTTCAAGGCTTTCAAAAAGCTCAGTGTCAGCTATGATATCTTGAATCATCTTTTCAATGTCTTTCTCTCTCAGAAGTGTTCTCAAATTGCTGTTGGACTCTGCAGGAACTGGATTATAAGGAATAGAAGCGAAGACCATTTTCTGCTCACTAATTTCGAAGCTGCTGAGAATAACCTGCAAAGCCTTTGGAGAATGAGAAGCAATCCTGATCATCTCTTTGATGAAAAGAGTTGCATGCTTATCGTAATCGATTTGAACTTTTTCATGGGACAAGTTGAGCACTCGGAGAGTGTGGACTTCTTGAGTAGCCCTTGATTTTCCTTCATAGATGGTGAATGTGTCTTTATTACAGATTTGCTTGAGGTCAGTATAAAAGCTTTTTATTTTGGGAGTGAGAGGATTCGACCTCATTCCCAGCATTGATATGCGCTCTGAAAGCATTGATAGCATTATATCAAATGAAGACGAGCAGCCTCAACTGCAATATCGAGGTTTCCAAATAAAAGATTGATATTATAAGGATATGGTAATCCTAGCTTAAATAATCTCTTTAATCAAAACTCATGAGGATACCTATTTGCTTGATAATTGTGAACTAAGCCAAAGAAAATTAATGCGAATAACTCACATGCTATCGAAATCTGCATCCAATGAAGCATTAAATACAAAATTTTCGTGAAATATTATCTTGACATATAAATACACATCACAAAATTAACAAACTTCCGCCTTAATTGACGGTAACAAGTGACAGCCTCATCTGATTTTTCCCACCACTCTGCGTCTATATAAAACAAATTTCTAAAGTTGTTCCATCCGTTATACCCAAATGATGGAGTGTTAATTCCTGGTTTAGAGGCACAGATTCATTGTATTTATAAACTTCTACCTCGATTGAGGGGTCAAATCGCCGAGTTTCCTTAAATTCATCAGCCACAGCTTTCAGAACTTTATTCGTGTAGGCGCTAACCGCAACCCGTATGTCAAAAAACTTTAGCGTGATTTGGATTTTCGTTCTTAACTCCAGCACTTGTTGGTCGTACAAACCCAATTTTGCTAAACTCTCAGTTGTTTCAAGAACTCTCAGTGAGTGTTCCTGTGCTAAATGGACAATTACATGTTCAGGTATCCTCTTCAAAGCTCTGACACGATTAATGACGTCTTGGATAGAATAATTCACTGGAACTGTTATCTCAAAAAGACTCGTATCATACTTTATTTTGAACGCGATGTTCTTTGTCATAGAAATATTACCAGCAGAATCTTCTTGATTGCCTATTTAAACAAGATAATTAGCAGAGACAAAAATAGCAATTACTATTGAGTTCTTCAGGAAAGTTGGTCATCCAGTAATTCTCAAGTTCAGCTTTAAGTTGCTGCCAGGACATCCGTTTAGTATGAGTCTTAGTCATCATCATCCCTATCAATTTCTTCATTATGGGCGATATATTCGTAACGTCTGTAATGATTCCTTTCACAGCTGCATCATGAACAAAGAAATCTTCTATCAATAAAATTTTCAGGAGGTCGCTACTTTTCAACCCGAGTAATTCCAGCGAAATTAATCCCAATGAATATATGTCATCAGGCTTTTCTTGTCCTGGCATCACTGACTGAGAAACTGAAGGATCTGAGCTTAGTCCTTCAGTCCAACCACCCAAAAAAAAGGTGTTATCTTCTCTGAATCGATAAATATTGTCGAATCCTATAAGATTATTATACAAACTCTCTAAGCCCAGCTTTCCAAAGAGCTCGATGTCTGGAGTAAGGTCTCGCATCATCTTTACAATGTCTTTTTCAAGATTAATATCTCTCAAAATAGGCTTAGCCTCGCCTGCCAATGAATTATAAGGCACGGTGGCATAAGCAATTTTCTGCTCGCTAATTTCAAAACTTTCGATGATAATTTCCAGAGCTTTCGGAGACTGAGAAGCGATCCTGATCATCTCTTTGATGAAAAGAGTCGCATGAGCGTCATAGTCAGCCTGAACTCTTTCACAGTTCGGATTGAGTATCCGAACAGTCTGGATCTCTTGAGTAGGTTTCGATTTTCCCTCATAGATAAAGAACGTGTCTGCCTCGAAAAGCTTGTGTAGGTCAGTATAGGAGTTTTTGATCTTTGGAGTCAAAGGATTTGTAACAATACGCTCAAATTGAAGCATTTTGAGACTTGTAAAAGATTATTTACAACTATTCATAAATCTTCTAGGTGAACCAAATTTTGAGTTTGTGATTTTGCTATTTTTTTGAGGAAATAAAATAAAGGTAATGTTCAAATGACATGAGGAAGAGCTGATAAGTTATGAAATATTTGTATGTATATTTTGCACTTGCCATATGTTGACTCTCGGTTGTCAGCAGTTTTGAATTTGGACTCTTGGAGCAAGAAAATACTAAAATAATCAGACATTTTGCAGTTCTTCATTGACTGTCTATAGACCATACTCTCAAGTTTATTCAAATAAAAAATACATAGAAATATTACTCAAGCTATATTAGACTCACAGCAAAAACCAATTCTTTTAGCTGCGTGTTTAAGAAAAATGCTAAATTGAAAATGCATAGAAATTTCAACCCATAAAATCAAATAACCTCATGCCTCAACTCAATGAGGATCTTTTGAAACGAAACCATGTTGGTTTAAACTAAAATGACGTCCAAAGTTGTTCCATTAGCGACCTCCAATTGTCGGAGCGTCAAATCTTGATTGAGCTTGACATCAAAATATCCGTTCTGCTTTTGGACGTTCAACTCAATTGAAGAATCAAATTTTTGGATTTTTTTAAATTCGTCTATCAAATCCCTCAACACGCAATCCGAAGAAGCGCCAATCGTAACTTGATTGTCATAAAATTGGAGAATAACTTCGAATTTCTCGCTTAAGTTACCTACCTGCTGATTCTTTAGTCCTAACTTTTCCAAACTCGTACCTTTTTCTTCTAACAAATCAACAGAGTTTTCTTTTTTCTGGGAATTTTTCGCCGGTGAGTCTTCCTCATTAAACACTAATATCGAAACAATAAGCAAAGAATAGTAATAAATGCTCATACGTTGGGTTGTAAGTTTTAATCGGGACTTCTCTTTCTCGAGAGATTTTGCCATCATCGTGGATATCAAGCTCTTTGTTTTTGGAGATATATTCTTATGATCAGCTATAATTCCCTTTAAAGCCGAATCGTGAATAACAGGCTCGTCTATCGTCGAGATTTTCAATAGTTCTGATTTTTTAAACCCAAGCTGCTCCAATGCGATTAACCCCAAAGAATAAACTTTATCAATTTTCTCTCTCTTCACAAATGAGCTTAACAGATCCAATTCTGATGCTTCGGTCCAACCGCCCAAAAAAAAGATATCATCATCCTTAAATCTATAAATATTGTCGAGTGCGATGAGATCACTGCAATCCAAGTTAATTTTTTCAAAAATTTCAATATCGGAGATGATATTTTGTATCATTTTTTCAATGTCTTTCTCATTTAGAGGCTTTCCTAGATTGTTCTTGGACTCTATTGCTATTGGGTGATAAGGAACAGAAGCGAAAGCCATTTTCTGTCCGCTAATTTCGAAGCTTTGGAGAATAACATTCAAGGTGTTTGGGGAATGAGAAGCTATTCTGACCATCTCCTTGATGAAAAGAGTCGCATATGTATCGTAGTCAGATTGGACTCTTGCACAGTTCAGGTTGAGGGCTCGGATAGTGTGGATTTCTGGAGTGGATTTTGAATTTCCTTCATAGATCATGAATGTGTCTGTCTTAACGACCGGATTTAGGTCTGTATAATTGTCTCTGATCTTTGGAGTGAGAGGGCTTATAACGCTACTTTCTTTGGGAAGCATTTTGAGTCTTATTTGTAGTTGTTAATGACGGACTCTTGCTTTGTTTGAATAAAGCGGGTTATAGTTTTCTAGTCTAAAGAAAGATTTTTATTTATTTCGGGGTCTGTTTTAAGACGCATTGAAAATACGTTTGAGAAAGAATGAATGAATTCCATATATCTGTAAATAAACTCAGTTTGAAATTTCCAGAATTGGCAAACAACTTGAACTATTACTTGAATCGAATCTTTTTGATTTTTCTCTCATTGAAACAGAGAGATGAGACATTTCGCTAACTCCTTCTAATCTCAAAGCATCTCATGAGAGACCTCTGTTAAGTCATTCAATGTCCTCTTTAGTTATCTTTATCAATCTTGAATTCAACTCATGCACTAACGATTATAAAGAGCAGATGATAAGGAATGTCAATGGAAAAAAACTTCTTTCATATGCATTGTCTTCTTTGTCATTGATCCATAGCATTACAATCTGAGATCAGATAGATACTCAACTGCTAAAAAAAAATAATAGTCTGCACTCTCATTTTTGCCTGAGCTTTGAAGAAAATCATGTGAATTGCAAGTGGTTGTCGGAATCGTTAGCCAAAGGACAGCATTCTATTATCAACTCATACAAATTCTTTCGTTCAGTTTAATTTAAGAATCCAAGCGGGATACAGGAGTCATCATGATTAAAACGTTCCACTTAATAAAAAATCGCGCAATTTGGGATACTGCTACCGCATTGTTAAAAACAGAATATAAAATCAAACCCTTAACGCAAGACCTATTACTTATTTCAAACCATTTATGAGAAGTACACAACTTAACACCTAAACCTCTAATACACTCCCCGAAGCATCAAAGCGATTAGATTCGATATTCTCAATTTCAGTAGGAGTAATTTATTCATTCGTTGTTCTATTAGAAAGACAATGCGTTTAATAATAATATCCGCATCTAATTCAGGGCTTATTTAATCTTTTCAACAGAGCATTTTTCACTCTGAATCAAACAGCCAATAAATTATATTAATCTTCAAGGTCGCAAAATCAGAATTCAGAGCTCTGAATGTGACTTAATTGCATTATTTTGCAACTTGTCAGGATATTTAGATTTCTTATAAAAAACCCCAACAATGAAAACCGCGTTCGATCACCTCATCCCACCCAAACTAAAGCAAAACTACCCCGATCTGAAGCTCGTGGCAGAAACTAACTACTATAAAGTCTATGAAGGAAAGTCTTTTCTC
>ENA-UOUE01002082-UOUE01002082.1-compost-metagenome-genome-assembly--contig:-NODE-2082-length-10271-cov-28.833824_pt1 | contig 10271 bp, 6 predicted proteins | sample MGYA00238146_ERZ747223 | MGnify/ENA primary metagenome ERZ747223 (study PRJEB28781, sample SAMN06268865) | compost metagenome | isolation source: single cell | place: USA: California, Emeryville, Joint... | reverse complement strand
AAGGTGTCTCTCCTATATAGCATACAGTTTTAAGGACGGTCCGTGGAAACATGCATATGTTAGGTTTAACTACGATCCACGAGTTAATCCTGAGTCCCTCCGTTATCAAGTCATTGACCTGGGCATCAGAGAGAACGATGTGAAGCTTGAACCTTCAATCAAAAGAAAAGAATTGTAATAGGAAATTCAATTGACTTTATTTTTTTCATTTTACCTCAGTTCAACGTACGATCCGACATTTGCAGAGATACCTACTCAACAGAGGCAGCTGTATCAGCTGTGCGATATCAACAACAAGGAAGTTAAGAATATACTGGAGATCGTTTCAAAGAAAGACCAGGACAGATGTGATGTAAATAAACGGCTTTAGTGTTATATTCTGAACAATTTTTGTCTCTAATAGAAAAAGTTTGGCTGGCTTAGCAGTTTCTCATACAAGCAGATCGTCAAGATTCTAAAGAATAAAATCCAAAGCACCTAATTAGCAAGTGACGACGGTTGCTGGGTCAGGCCATGATGAAGAAAGGAGATACTAACTGAAAAACATCGTTTATCCCTGTATTTATGGTAGTTTTTTGGGATTTAGAGCTAAGCAAATATCTTTAATTGTTCATGTATTATAACGTAATAAAGGATTTAACCAAAGCTTCTGATGGGTTTATGTTTTTAGTTCGTGAGTTTATTCCAAATAGGAATTATTATCGATATCGTTGCGATTTCTTGACCAAAAAAAGCAACCTTTGCTTTTTTTCCCCCTGTCGACAATAACAGGCGTTCTTATATCGTGATTTATCCAAATCACTACGAGCTGTCTTGATATTCTTAGCGTGTGAGAATCATTTGTTCACACGACAAACAAACTTTTTCAGTTATGTCATTGCCGTCATCAAAAAAATTCTAACACTCTAAATTTAGTAGTTTGATCTGGATATATAATCTGCTCAGTTCTGATTAAAATCAGGATCTCTAAATTTATCTATACCTTGTTAAATGCCGAATAAAGACACCACTACTGATTCCGCCACCAAACTGCTCAGTACCTCTCAAGGAACAGAGGTCAAGCGAGCCTTCTACTCCAAAGAAGAGAAACCAGCCGGTCTTTTCAGCACTCTTCCTTATTACAGCATCATAGGCCTTTACGCTCTCGTTTACTGGCTGGTTGTAATCTGCCATCAACCTTGGACCGCCTGCTTCATCGTATTTGTTTTCTTGCCTCTCTCTGACTACGTTTTCCCTGAAGACTGGCTCAATCCTACCCCCGTTCAATATAAAAAACTCGACGATGACTTCTATTTCAGAATTCCCCTCTTCTTATCTGTTGCTGTTGAATGGATATATTACTTCGTTTTCATCAAGCACCTATGCAACGAACCATTCGACTTGATTTATTGGTCAGGCGCTCTGTTCATCACTGGCACCCTCGTCGCAACGAATTTTATGGCAGCTCATGAATTATTCCACAAACACGACGCGCTTGGCAGATGGGTCGGAGGACTCACGATTACCAAAATGCTCTACACACATTTCTTTATCGAGCATCAATATGGTCACCACAAATGGGTTGCGACCCCACATGACCCTGCCACCTCCCGCTTTGGAGAGCCTCTCTACCATTACCTCCCAAGAAGCATTATCGGCTCGTTCATCTCTGCCTGGAACATCGAAAAGAGAAGACTTGTCGAAATTGAGGAGTGCTCTACTCATTGGCATCCAAAGAACAGAATGATCTGGTACGTGTTGGGTTATTTCGCCTTCCCACTTGCGATTTATGCGTACTTTGGCTGCGCTGGCATGCTTGTGTCGTTGTACCTTGCTTTCCACTCAGTCTTCTTCCTAGAGTCGATTAACTACCTCGAGCATTACGGCCTTGAGAGAAAAGAAGTATCTCCTGGCGAATACGAGAAGGTTAATATCACTCACTCCTGGAACGCGCCTCACAGAATTACTAATTACGTCCTCTTTAAGCTCCAAAGACACTCAGATCACCACGAAAACGGCTATAAACCATATCAGACGCTTGCTACCTACGACGAGAGCCCAATGTTGCCAAACGGATATGCCTTCTGCATCCTTCTGAGCTTCTGTCCACCTTTCTGGTTCAAGATTATTAACCCTTATGTCACTGCACACAAGAAGAACACCCCGCTTACCCCTGAGGAGAAGGCAAAGATCCATGCCACAATGGTTCGATTCTTCGGCTATGCTATCCTCGTTTTTGGTGGTCTTGCTTCACTAGGATTCATATTCCCACACAAATCCTTCTAGTTGTCATAGTTTTGTAGGAGCACCTCATATATTGAAGGAAATTTGATTTATATTACGGATTCATCTCCTTAGAAAATTGATATATATATCTCTATAGATAACGATAGATAACGACAGTATTGCAAAATTATGTCTTGCACTGTGTAATCGCTCGAATCTCCTGAAAATATTAGAGGAAATGAAATTTCGTGTTTGGCGTAGCTACAGATTTGTCAGAATAAATCAAAACAACTCTCAAAATGAGTGTATCAAATGGCACAGAGGGAGAACCTAGCACGCAATTCAAAACATGGAAATGCAACATAAATAAAGTATTCTTTATGAAAAAGCTCTTTTTTAGATCTTATCAAGCTGAATCTTCGCAACCTCAAAGAACTTAGGTGCGGAGAATTTTCTTCTCACTGCTTGAAGAGAACTCTTTGGAGAGTTATGAAGCAGCACGCACATCTCCTTCGCACAGGTACGGAGCTCTTGCTCAGCGTATTCAGTGTTTCTGACCATGGTCTCGCTCCAGCCCTCCTTCTTATAAAGCTTATTTGTGAGATACACCGCGGCACATGCCAACAAACTAGGCTTATATTTCTGAATCTTATACTCAATCAAGCAGAGCTCTAGCAAATATCGGCCCATGCTGTGGAACTTTTCATCAAAACCGCAAACTCTGCTGTATCTCTCAAAGAAACGGTATGAAGATGTATGCGGAAGCTTGAAATTTAAGGCACATAGGATTTTCCCTTCCATGTCAAGGATTTCGGCTGTGGTGTAAGCCTTGTCGGTAACATATGCAAAATCTTTTAATTCCGGAGGATAGATCTCCTCGTATTTCGAAGCGATAAACATAGACGCCACGCCGACGAGCTGCAGTTTGGTTCGAGGAACCGCAAAGAGTGATAAATATCTGTCGATGAGATTAACGGTCATGTAGAGCGTTTCAGGCACGAGCTTGAATTTCAAATGCACGTCAACCAACCAATCGATGAGAATTCCTCTCATCTTCTCATTGATGTCTTTTTGAACCTTTGTCATGTAGTTAGGATCACAAAGATAGGACTCCTAGAGGGAAATGTCAGGTTTCTAGAGCGCAAACAAATGAGTGCTACCTCTTGTGAGCGGACGTAACTCATGATTTCTTTCACATAAGGAACAACGCATTGAGGATCATGCTCATGCTCAGCGTCAAACTTCTCCATCCCTTCGATAGTCATCATCTTTTGCTCGTCGATCTTGGAAGTTTCAATGGTCATTTTATCATTTCCGCTGAGTGCTCGAGTGTATAGTGGCATTTTCTGCTTGGCGATACCATTGTCGAGGTTGCTGCCAATGTTTGTGAGTTCCCGTCCAAAGGTTCTGGTCACGGATGAATTAGCACGGGTGAGGCTAGGGATCGCTTGGGCTTTTGGAAAATTGCTATTGTTTTCGTTTTGAATGTTCTGCTATGGGAAAGTGTGAGAAATTTGATCGATTTGAGAAGGAAGCGATTACATTGTATAGCATTTGTAAGAAGGAGTCCTTGGAGTTAGTGGTTGCGCAAATTAGAATTCAATTTATTTGTAATTTGAATGCTGATAACGTTTAAGAAGGATAATTGTAAGTTAGAATCTTGGTAAATCAAATTCAAAAATAATTTAGCGAACAATGAAGGAAACTAACCGAATCATTAACTGTTAATTCAAATCGATTTGTCCTCGAATTATAAATTAACAGCTATTTCGCATCTGTTAATTATATTCACAATCTTTCGATTGAAATGGAGCGCAATGCATCCAGGTGAGAGGAGAGAAATGGATATACTGGATTGGTCCTAAGGCTATAATGTGCATACCATGCAATGTAAGATCTACCAGCTTCGTTGATTTGGGTTCTACTGAAAGATTGAGATGTGGATTCAGAGTGGCATGATGATTTGGCATGAGTGTAATTATGGATAACTTGTAAAAGGGATTTCAAAATGCGCATTCAGTATTTTTTTATTTCATCTTTGAAAGCGCAGTGAGCTACAGCTGTCTCATCAAAGAAGAAAACTGAAATAAAAAGATAGAAATTAGGACAGATTTAGGTCGTTAAGCTATGCTGGACAGACCCATTAATAAAATAATTGCATGAGAATCTCGATTAAAGGAACCGAAAACCAAAAAAATGATTTAATAAATTTAGGTCGTAGGATTTAGAAATTGATTCAGCTCTTTGAGTGAAAAGAATTTCGTATGAACTTCATCAAATTACTAAATTGTACTCTTTAGAGCACATGAATATCAATACGTTCATGAAAAGAAAAAATTTGTAGGAAAAAGATTATTCAATGCTACGAGTAGTTGGATATTCAAAAAGGCAGCAATTCATTGCCGGAAGAACATACAACAACATAGTATATTCAATATAGATTTTCCTTGAGAATACTAGTCATTAGCGTTCATGTTAAAATTTTGATATTGAGTAGTAAACTGAGTGTATTTCTATTTTTCTTGTACAACATTAGCTCTGCGTATGTTTTGTTAACTATCAATTAGAAGTTTATCGATTTGCTCTCGTGGCAATTAATTAATTCTTTCAACCAATTTCATTTCACACAAAATGAAATATACTTCCTTTTTAGACATTGAGGTTTAAACAGTATTACATTATATTTATTTCTGGGATCTTGTTTTATTCATTTCAACTTGTGACTAAAGAACCTGAAAAACTACCAATACTCTTTTGGGTATAACCTATCATCTCGTTTAGGCGTGAAGCCTAAGGAAATTTCAATCGATCCATTACGAATCAGACCAAGAGAAAAAACTTGATTTAATTGCTACTTTTAGCTTTTTATTTTAGTCATTATAATTCTATCAGTTAGCTCTTTAATTAGGCAGTTTATAAAAGATACTGCAACTGTTCTTTGATGGTGCCGAGAGAAAGTCTTCCAAAACAACCATCCCTACCAAGGCCGAGATAGCTTCCACTTCCCCACTTTTTTTTTTCTCCTCTCACTTTTTTCCTCAAAAGAGCAGCTTTTATGCTTCATTTCATCCAGAATTCGAAATGTCATCGCGCTATATGTGGCAGTTATTGTTGAGAGACAGCATTAATTTGTCATTGTCATTCTAAATGGGAAAAAAATTTGACTCAGTCTAAAAAAAAAAGAAGCACAAACCTTGTAGTTAAACTTAATACATGGACTTTATCGTGGTTAAGAACATAAATACCTACATTCAATTCTCTCAAGTAGCTTCTCCTTGGTATTTTTCCAGAGAAAAGAGATGAGATCTCAAGCTTCTCCGCTTTTTTTTTTTCCTCCTCCTCAAAATTCTTCATATGCTTTTAATCGTAGCTTTTTTTGGATAAAGGTAGTTCTGATTAAATTCGCTAATTTTTAAATAGCAATTTAATCGGCCATAAAAATAATCGCGAACTCTAATTGTCTCTAAACGCACCATGGGTTGTAAAAACAGCAAATCGGACTTTGGTAACGTCCGCAGGGTGGCTGCCTTCCCTCGATCCGCCGAAGCGGTCACTATGTCGACTCAAGATATTTACAGGGTCTATAGATTTGACGCGAGAGCAGTTGGTAACCTATTTTCACCTTCATTCAACCTCTAACCCCACTTCTTACACTAGGTCACGGCCATTTCGGAACAGTCCGGACAGCCACTCCAATCAACGAAGCTGGGAAAATATACGCCGTGAAAACCGTTTCTCGAGAAAAAGTAAAAAAGGACCTGCAATTTCTCCAACGAGAGCTAAAACTCCTTCGCGACCTCGACCACCCAAATATCATCAAACTCCATGAAACCTATAATAACGGCGAATTTATCCACTTTGTTATGGAATACTGCAGCGGCGGGAATCTCATGGAATACGTGCTCAAACGCAGTTTCCTTAAAGAGGAAGAAATCGCTAAAATAATGACCAAAGCGTTTTCCGCCGTAAAGTATCTTCATGAAAAAGGCATCGTCCATAGAGATATCAAAGCCGATAATTTCCTCTTCTCTTCCAAGTCCTCTGATGCTGAGCTCAAACTCATCGATTTTGGGCTCTCGCGGTCAATTAAACCCGGCGAAAAACTCACAACTCAAGCAGGAACTCCGCTTTTCATCGCTCCTGAGGTCATAGAAGGGAAATATGATGAAAAATGCGATTATTGGGGCTTAGGCGTCATGCTGTATTTCTTTTTAACGAAGCATTTTCCTTACGACGGCGACACCGTGCCTGAAATCGCGAAGAATATTCTGAAAAGCAAAGCATCTTTTGAAGGTAAACAATGGGAAGGGGTCTCAGCTGACGCGATCAACCTCTGTAAGAGACTCCTCGAGAGGGATCCAGCAAAGAGGATAACAGCAGCAGAGGCGCTTGGGCATCCTTGGATCAAACTAGTCACTAAACAGCCTAAATTAGACCGCACCCTCACTTCGAATATCGTTGGCAGCCTCAGGGCCTTCACAAACGATAGAAGACTCAAAAGAGAGATACTTAATGTCTTGCTTTATTACCTCAATGAAAAAGAATTGAAACAATTACATGAGGCGTTCGCGTACTTCGATAAAGATCGTTCAGGGAGCATTACCGTCGCTGACCTCAAATCCGTGATTAAAGAAAATAATATTCAGGTAGCTGATGATGAACTGGAGAATATAATATCGAAAGTAGACCTCGATAAGGAGCACAATATAAGGTATTCGGAGTTTATGCTAGCTGCGCTGGATTCGAGTTATTACCTATCGAAAGAGAGATTGTGGGCCGCGTTTAAACATTTTGATTTGGATAATTCGAATTACATTACTACGGCGAATGTGAGAGAGGTGCTAGCAAGAGCAGGCAGAAGGATTCCTCAGGAGGAGATAAATGAGATGATAAAGGAAGTGGACGCGAATAAAGATGGAAAGATTGATTTTCAGGAGTTTTGTAAGATTGTTAAATTTAATGAATATAAGGCTGAAACGCCAAAAGATTTTGATATGGCATATATCACTAAGACCACAACGTTAAGAAGTTCACAGGGGCCGGGAAAAACCTTCTTCCAGGCTACCGAGTCAACTATTTAATTGAGGATGCATTCGTCGACTGAATTTGATATTTGACGCTTAACATAGTTGAATTTTTTCATTGTTAGTTTTGATTTAATAGATTCTGAAAAAGCCTGCCTCTCAATTCTAAACACCTCTCTTTTAAACAAATATAACGCGCATCTGCTAGGTAAGACATTTTTATTGGTAATATGACACATATTACAGCTTTTAAGAGACTTCATTATCAATGCATTATAAATTATTATTCTTTTGTGCCATAATTATTAAACAAATGAAGCACTTTCCCAATGCGAATTTGTATAAGTTTTTCTTTATTGATACGAATGAAATAACTTAACAACTTAGCAATTAATCAATTTCAAAAGCAATCCCAGCAAATGGTAATTCTGAGCTATTACTTTACATAGCATCAAGACAAATCAATTCAAGAGACTTAACAGCCCATTTCTGGGTCCATGAATCTTTATTCAGTCTGAGAATCGCGAAGTCCCCTTGAGAAAGGCTTCCTGGATTTATTACCTCCCTCCTACGTAAAGTCGCTCGGCCTGTTCCTTCATGTGTATGTCCATGAATATTCGCTAAAATATTGTTTTCTTCTTTCATGACGACTTCATCCAGGAACTTAGACCCAGACTCAATCAAATCAGGGTAGTCCTGAAAATAATCCTTTGTTGTTGAACTACTCCATGGTCCCACATGCGTCGCAAGGATCGTTTGCGTAGCGCTATTGAGGTAGCCTTGAGCGATTTCTTTGAAATTTGCGGCTAGCTCTTCATCAGATTTAAATGGCCAGCCTCTCCAGTGTTGTTTCTCGCCAATGTACCCTGGAAGACTGCCTCCGAAGCCGACTATTTGGAGTCCTTCAGCTAGTTTGAAAGCTCTTCCATGAATATTGGTTGAATGCTGTGTCAAAGTGGGTCTTTCAGTGAACAGTGACGGAGCGTCATGGTTTCCTGGGATATAGAGGATTGGAACGGAAAAGAATTCCAAGTAGAGTAGTTCATTGCTGATGTTGGATTCCAGTTTGCTAGGAAGCTCTTTTTGAGTCTCAGGGTCATTGTTATCTAAATTATCAAAGTCGCCGAGCCCGATGACATAGTTGATTCGTTCTTTATTCTTCTCTACGTACCAATTTTTCAGTTTCTCTAGTTTATCTGTAGCTACGTGCAAGTCTGAAACCAGCATTAACGTCAACTCGCGATCAGCTTTTTCCTTCGCACCAAAAGGATGGTCCTCAACCTTCTTTGTTTCTTCGATGCTCATTTCGTTCTCCTTTTTTTCCATGGATTTTCGATTAAAGATTCAGAGTGGATAACTAAATTATTTTGCTAAAAACGCGACGTATCTTACTATTTAAGGTTGACTTCCTTATACCAGTGTTTTAAATCAACCTTATAATTAAATCAGGACTTGCCAGATTTGTTCAGAAGGAACGTATTTTGAAGAGCAATACCACGTAAGCGAATTTCAACTGACAAAAACTGCTTTCTTGCTCATATCGCGTTCGAGGGGCCAAACGCAGCAGGCCTCCATATATGAAGCTTTCGTCAATCAATAGCGGAATAAGTGTTAACGAAATTACAGCAATGGATTCTTAATAAACAATAATCTTGTCATAAGGAAAGAAGAGTCTAACTATAATATGCTCTGTTGATAGAAGACATGCCTTTGAAAAGCTAGGAGAATTTACCTCACAGTATCTGGGACATGTGACGCTGATTCGCGATTTCTCCGCCTCTTTTCATTGTGATATTAAGAAAAATCAATTGGATTCATTTAATGCTCTTTTCCATTAATTTAAACGATACATTGGCTATACACAAAATCACAGCTGGCAATCTTTCTCTTCAAATTTTAGAAATTCAAATTTATCTGAACGATATATTCTGGTAATTGCATCACATTAACCACACACAGAAAACTATTCATCTGTCATTACCACAACTTGGGCAGAGTAGCAAGGGACCGAAGCTATTCTGAGGCATAGTCAAAAGAAATTAGCTCAAGAGATTTAACATCCCATCTCTGCAGCGAAGGTCCTCTGCCCAGTCTGAGAATCGCAAAATTTCCTTGCTTGACGCTTCCTGGATTGATAATCTCCTTCCTATGCAAATTAGCACGGCCTGTTCCTTCATGAATATGTCCATGCAAATTCGCTAAAATGTTGTTCTCTTCTTTCATATTCACCTCATCTAGATACTTACATCCCCCTTTAATGATCTCGGGAAACTTCTCAAATGTATCTCTTGAGGTTGAACTACTAAAAGGTCCTACATGCGTCGCTAGCAATGTTTGCGTAGTGTAATTCAGATGTATTTGCGCAATTTCTTTAAACTTAGTCGCGTACTCTTCCTCCGATTTATATGGCCAACCTGGCCAATGCTCCTTGCCTTTGATATATCCTGGAACACTACCTCCAAAGCCCACAATTTGGATTCCTTCCGCTAGTTTATAAGCTTTTCCTTGTATATTTACCGATTGCTTAGTGAGAGTGGGTTTGTCTGTGTAGAGCGAAGGCGCGTCGTGATTCCCTGGAATGTAGAGGATCGGTACTGATAAGGACTCTAATTTGAGGAGCTCTTCGCGAGCTATTGATTCCAGTTTGCTAGAAGGTTCCATATGGGAATCTGGATCATCATTATTTAAATTATCGAAGTCTCCGAGTACGATAACGTAATTGATTCGCTCCTTGATCTTTTCTTTACAATGAGCTATTAGTTTATCTAATTCTTCCGTGGCTCCGTGTATGTCGGAAACTAGTAATAATGTGAGCTCGCTGTCAGTGCTGTCAGTGCTGCCCTTGGAACCAGAAAGATGCTCTTCAGCTTTCTTGACTTCTTCCATGCTCTTGTTCTTCTCAATTTGGCTGAGTTTCGAATAAAAAGATTCTGAAAGAATATCAAATTTTGTGTCGTTAAAAAAAATCAAACAAATTTATCATATTATCTGAGAGTCAAACTCTTTGTCAAGCATTATTAAGAAGTGTAATGAGTCAAATGA
>ENA-UOUE01002081-UOUE01002081.1-compost-metagenome-genome-assembly--contig:-NODE-2081-length-10279-cov-10.759851_pt1 | contig 10279 bp, 14 predicted proteins | sample MGYA00238146_ERZ747223 | MGnify/ENA primary metagenome ERZ747223 (study PRJEB28781, sample SAMN06268865) | compost metagenome | isolation source: single cell | place: USA: California, Emeryville, Joint... | reverse complement strand
TTGCAAAACCACTGATCAAATTCAAAATGAGCAATTATCTTGATCTACGGATATTTGAACGTATGGAGCTTTCGAAAATCCGAACATACCAAACTCTAGCAAGAGATAATGTATGAACTACTATGATGGTTATATAATTAACATTGTATTGCGTCAGCCGAAAGCATTAGATAAACATCCTGATCTCGCTATCTTCAAGGAAATGGCAACAATTGTTAGAACGTTCACGCTGGAGAAACTTTTCAATGTGCAAAGTGAATCAAAGTCAATGAATACTGGAGGAGTTGATGAAAGGCAAATTCATGCCCTTGTGGTCAAGAGCGATAAGTTATATTCAATCAATCGGGATCCCCTCACCCCATACACAACGGACAAGGTACTCTGTTATACTTAGAATCCAACCTCTCTCACACGCACTCCCATGATTATTAACAGATTTGCAGTCCTCTTGTATTTGAAATTTCCAAAGAAAACTCTTCGCAGCAAGTCCAAGAATTCTTCAAATCGTATTTCAAAGTCCTTGAGATTACAAAAAGCGGTCAAGATGTAAAAATAAGTTTTATCGCAGGAATTAACTTTGTATTTTTAGCTCCATGAAGAGAAGATGGCAGAATCCCTCGTGAAGGCTGCCCTCGCCAAATATCAAATCGCAAACGAAAGCAGCATTTTGTTTGCTTGTATAGCAAAGTCTATCACTGCCGAAGGACCTGTATATGGTTACGTGAGTCTTACTGATAATGGCTATCTGAATTTCTTCCCGGTTGTGAACAACATCTACAAGGAGCCAATCCAAATCAGATTTTCAAATATTAAAGCATTTATCCGATATCGATATATGTTTCGTCACACAGCAATAGAAGTCTGGGAATACAACGTACCACATAGCACGCTTATTGACTACTACGATGAAAATTCTCGGGAGACAGTCTATGCTTACCTTAAAAAATACGCAGATAAGGTTCTCATAGACTGCTTTAACCGAGAATATTTCGCTTCCTTGTGGGTCCAAGGCCAGCTCACGAACTTTGAATATTTGATGTTCCTCAATACAATTGCTAATCGAAGTTTCAATGATCTCTCTCAATATCCCATTTTTCCATGGATCATATCAGATTATTCAACAGATGGTATGATTATTTTAGCCAATATTTGTCGATAGATAACTTTAATTTGCGGTAGTTTTTTCGCTTGAAGACCCAAATTTCTTTAGAGATCTAACGAGGCCAGTTGGTGCAATAAACAAAAACAGATTAAGAAAATACAAGGACTTCTATGATGATATGCAGAATTCAAAGCACGGCGAAACACCATACATTTTCCCAACGCATTATTCTACTCCTGGATTTGTCGTGTACTATCTCATCAGAAAGATTCCAGAGTTCGTCATAAAACTTCAAAATGGAGTGTTTGGGCCTGCAGAGAGGTTATTTAGAAGCGTGGAGAGTACATGGTTCCAAACAATTAACATTGGGCCTGATGTTAAAGAACTCACCCCAGAGTAATTAAGAACAGCTATTCATATATTAAGTGGTTGTTACTTGCTGCAAATTGTAGGTTCTTCTCGGGTGATGCAGATTTTTTAATTAACTCTGAGCGTTTGCAACTTGGAGTGACTCAGGATGGAGAAATAATCGACGACGTTGTACTACCTCCATGGGCTATTGTAATCTACCATTTTCCCTATAAGATTTGATGTCTGACTGCAATTAGAATGCAAATGATTTTATTCACAAAATGAGGGCAGCTTTAGAATCAGATTACGTGTCACTAAATTTGCAAAATTGGATTGATTTAGTGTTTGGATACAAGCAAAAAGGAAAGCACTGCGTCTTGAACGACAATCTTTTTTACCCATTAACCTATGAAGAAAACGTTGATTGGTCAAGAGAAATGGTAGCACATAGCTAGTCGCACGAGTTTATTTTACTAATTATCGTAGTCGCAACTAGAGAGGGAAGCGCTAGAAGTTCAAGTTGCTGAATTTGGACAGACTCCAATTCTGCTTTTTGATACACCTCACCCAGTGAAAAGAGCGAAGTCGCTGTCGATGAAGAAGTATATTCTTTGAAATCTTTAGTTAGGTTATTAACAATGCTGCTTGATCATTAGCTTGCTAACAGGAGAAAGCGATTATATTTTTAATCAAGCCGCAGTCGCGAATGAAGAGGTAGCATAGCAGTTGCTATTATAATTTTATAATTAACATATAAATTCCAGGTCATAAGACTGCGCAATGAGTTGGAAAAGAATAAATATGAGAATGCCGATATCCTCGAGAGACAAAAAGAAGAATTCCATCTCTTGGAAAGAAAGAAGAATGAATATATTGATAAACTCATTGAGTATCTAAACGAATAATTTATATATCTAATTCTCCTTGTTCTAAGGGCTCACTCAAGTGAGAAAGCGAAACTTCAAGAGGAGATCGCGAAGCTGAAAAGACAAACAAAAGAAGCAGGTTCAAAGAGCAAGGATGCTCAGCAATACGAAAAGGCATTAGCGTCAATGAAGCAAGAATTTGATGAAAAACTTCATAAGTAAACACGAAATGATTACCTTTTTTCTAATTATTCTATTAATGAATAGCCTTGCAAATCGCCAGAACCTCCTCGATTATCTGAAGAATTTGGAGCAAACAAATTTTGCTCTAAAAAATAAGCTGAAACAATATGAAGGTAGCAATGAGCAATCAAATAAAGAAAGCCCTGTGAGAATGCAGGCTTCAGGCAAAATGATGAGAAGAGGACAGGTAAACTAATTCATCCTTCCTTATATTTATTGGAGTTTAGGATGATTTCATTTCGAAGGAGGCACCATAGAGTAAGTTAGAGATGAACCTTGAAAGCTGAGAATTAAAAAAGTCTCTAAAATATATCAATACTTTTAATAAATATATGTCTTTTCAGAGAAATTTCAATTGAGTTGTAACAATTTAGCACCAGTATTTTGTTCCTCAACCCATAACGAATGTATTGTCCTGAAATGCATGTAATATTTATGGATTTTTCAGATTTGCCTTCATATTACATTCAGTCCAACACTGAAAAACTGAAAAGTCTGTTAACTCCTTCAGAAATTAGTGGATAGCTAATCGAATTTTCTTCACAATGATCTATCAAGCTTCTTTCAAACTGGTTTGTGCAATTGCTATTCATACCTGTGAATTAATAACACGACTTGTTGCAGATGGCCGTATTCGCTTTTGTCCGGTCACTTATCATCACTCTTGACATAGTGGTGTACGCATCCTAATAGTCTGATAAGGATTTTATCTTCATAATTTACATTGGGGCTGTGTGTAATATCCTTATATGCCTTGGCTTCTCTTCCTCCTGTTATGTGCCGGAAGAGACACATTGCTGTAATTTGTTGTCTTTGGAATTGGATCAGAATTGTTTAGGCGATTATCGATTAGGAAATTACCTTATTACCTATTTCTGGTTATCTCTTATCGGGAGCACAGATTCTTACACAACAAGCTCTCCTTATTGATTGAAGCTTCGAGGTGATATACTCATCAGTTTAGAGACAAATCTAGGCTCTCCGGAAGTCATTCTGAATGACTGATGGCCGAATTTTATCACTGTTGTTTAGAGATATTTATGAAAGTGCCTTTCTAATCGAGACTTTTTTGTTATATTCAAAATGCAAAAATTCAATCCGCCCTTTCCATTCCAACTGAATTAGAGTTTCAATGAATAGGCGAGTTTCTACATGTAAATTCCTTCAAAAGTCATATTAAATTCTGATAATAAAAGTAAGTTTAATATTCAAGAAGTAAGCGAATAGTGTGTGATGGAAGGAGGAACCACAACTGGCAAAGATGATTTTGATGAACTAAAGCTCAGAAACAACCAAAGTTTAAAATCTAATTTCGATGCAGGCGGTAAATATCAAAGAGATTTGAATCATGGCTGATATTCTCAATTAGAAAAGATATTGCTCTCTACTCTGGTCATAAAATTCAACAAGAGGGATAAAAGGCAAGAAAGAATACTCTTGATAACGACCAAGGCTGTCTATAACATTTCCAATCAAAGTGCTTTAATGTCGTTGATAACCAGTCCTGTCAAACGAAAAATTGACATCAAAAAGATTTATGCAGTCACAATCAGCGAAATGAGTGGCGAGTTTGTTTTTCATGTGCAAGATGAGTATGATTATCGTTATTCGTCACCAGAGCGCCGAGATCGCATCCTTCAAATGGTTTGCAGAGCATATTACTTGTGCGTGTCGGAGAGGCCTCTCAAATTTTACTTCACTGTAATGTTCCCACTAGCAAACGTCTCAATAATGAACCAAATACTCGCAGGATATGATAGAGTTGAAATCTGTCACGACCACAGAAGATGACCAAAAGAAAGGAACAAGAAAAAGTCAAGCAGGTCGTATGGAAAGTCTCAACGAAGACGAAATGAGAGTAATTTGCAAATTGATACCATAATGTCATCTCTGAACACTCTATAAAGCAAAAAAGTGAGGAATTTAAGAAAAAAAGAGAGAAAATGCGAAATGAGACTGAGAAAGTTTACAGCAAAAATAATGTCAAGGTCACTCTTGACGATTTTAACTTGTTGAAAGTTCTTGGAAGAGGAGCCTTCGGAAAGGTTGAGCATTAGAGAATGGCTGAATGCTTATTATTTGCTACTAGGTTATGCTTGTGGAGAAAAAAGATAACAAAAAGATATATGCATTAAAATCACTGCGAAAGGACGAAATTATTGGCAAAGATCAAGTACAGCATACTAAAACAGAGCGATATGTGTTGGAAAAGGTATATCTTGCAATTAATGATGCAATACTGAATTATGAACTACTTACTCTAATAGAGCAATTGCCCATTTCTTGTTAACTTAAAGTACGCATTTCAGACGTCTGATAAGATTTTTCTCGTGATGAACTTTATGAGGTAATACAAATCTATCAGGCGTAGCGCGAAAACTCATTTAATGGTATATAGGGGAGGAGAACTTTTCCAGCACTTGAGGAATGCTAGGAGATTTGACGAGAATCGAGCCAAGTTCTATGCAGCAGAGATCGTGTTAGCGCTGGAATATCTTCATAAGATAGATGTTGTTTACAGGGACCTCAAACCTGAAAATATTTTAATGGACGACGTTGGTCATATTTGCCTCGCAGATTTTGGAATGGCAAAGCAACTTAAAGCAAACGAGAAAACTTACACCCTTGTTGGAACACCTGAGTACTTAGCACCTGAAATTGTCGATGGAGTTGGACATAATCGGCCTGCTGATTGGTGGGCACTTGGAGTGTTCATGTATGATGAATTTACTTTCTTCCTCTCATGTGTACCTATTAGCTATGAAATGTTAATCGGTATCCCTCCGTTTTATAACAGAGATCAAAACTATGATTTGATCTATAAAATGATACGAGAGAAAGAAGTTGGTTTCGGCACGAAGATTCCAATTTCTACGAATGCTAAAGACCTCATACTTAATGTAAATCAAATGCGCTTTCTATAGCTGCAATAAAAATCTGAAAATACGAAGTTGCTTATAAAAGATCCTGTAAAAAGACTGGGTTCAAAAGGCGTCCAAGGTATCAAAAACCATCCTTGGTTTAGCGAAATCGATTGGCAAGCCCTCTACGAAAAAAAGGTACCGACTTTCTATTGAGCAATAAGAAAATATAATATTTGTTTTTGCGAAAAGGTGACCCCTCCTTTCAAACCTGATATTTCAAGCGACTACGACGTCAAGAATTTTGATCGAGAGTTTACAAATGAAGGTACAATCGTTAGATTTTGCAAGTGAATCATATGTCTTTCTTTACAGAGGCGGTCAATTCAATGAAATCGAACACAGATATGAGCCTGATCAAAGAATTCCAAAGAGAATTCGAGGGCTTCTCATATAACATGGGTACACAAGGAAAGAGCAGTATTGTTTCAAGAGACAGTAAAAGCATTCGGAATAGCGAAGGGCCTGGAAATATGCGTGACAGTATGCGTGAAAGCACATTATCTATGGACCTCTCCATTCCTGAAGCAAAAGAAAATGAGGAAGCGTTGGAATGAGATGCAGGACTTTGAAGTCCTCAGTCAAGCAGGTTTGAGTCATCATCATCTCTCTTGCTTTCTTCCTCGAATAGAAAATTCTTCGCATGAGATTAATTTCTTTGTATAAGTTGAGCAATGTTATTATACCAAAGAAAAGAATGTATATGGGCTGTAGTTGAAAAAGCGTTTAATTTTGATATTTTTTAATTTGAATATTGAAGACGAAGAATAGTGGAATTCAAATATCAATGAATCTGAGCGAGCCTATCAACCAGTTAAATGATGTTGAGTACGCCAAGGTAGTAGCTAGAAGGATTTTTGACATGTATGACAGAGACAAAAACGGCATCCTTGACCCTTACGAGTCTAGTCCGATGTTGCAGGATACCTATTTGAATATGAATCGTTCTATTACCCCTACCAAATATGATATTGAAAGCTATCAAAAGATTTTGGATCAAAACGGTGACGGTCGTGCTACTTATGCGGATTTCGAAGCGCTTATCATAAAATATTTGTGTGGAGCGAAGGAAACGACTCGCTTTGGACCTCAGGATCCCAGATACGCAGAGAAGGTGACAATGGCAGCCTTGAAAACTGAACCTAGCTCAAGAACTGGAACAAATGTAGGTGAGCAGCCAAAGCGATCTGCTCCAGAAGATCTTGGAAACAAAGGGTTTGTCCACAGACAGCTCGAGCAGGCTCGTCGTATTTTCCGAAAGTATGATCGCGATAACAGTGGATCTATCGATGAGGATGAGCTCATTCCGATGCTAGAGGATACTTATAAGGCAATAGGTGCAGAGCGCAAAATAACAAAAGAGGACGTTGCGAGTTATATCGGTATGGTTGATTCCAATCGTGATGGTAAAATCTCGCTAATGGAATTCGAAACGATTGTGATTAAGGCTCTCGAGAGAGTGGGAATCTCCTTCGATTAAATGAGGGCCTTAATGAATTCATTGAGTTATTACAATTACTGTCATAATTTCTATCAGTATTATTATTAGATGAAATTTTTTTTAGAAAAGGGATATCGCCACTATCAAAAAAACCCGTTTGCATAGAGAATATTAAAAATCTTTGTTTATTGATGGGCATGCTGAAGTTGAAATTGTCATATCTCGGAATTTAAAGAGAAATTAGCCTTAACTCAGAAATGAATTTAGATGAGTTAATAATAATAACAGAATTCTCTTAAGGATAGGAGATGGGGGAAAATGATACGTCTTTGCTGAGGTAATATCGCAGGAAGTTAAGTTCTTCTCTTTTGAAAGTTCATATTAAAGCGTAGAATTATGCACAGGATAATGATGAAATTGGATTTTTTATTTTTTAGAATGTTTCATCTGACGATAATCCATCAAACCCTATATTGCTCTAAAACTTCCTTGAGCTCACCCATTTCATCAAGTTGCTCAATGATGTCGCTTCCACCTACAAGTTTACCTTTGACGTACAGTTGTGGAAAAGTTCTCCAGTTTGAATGATCTTTGAGATTGTCACGAACCTCAGCATCTGTGAGGATATTAAAATGTCCGAATTCTACATCATATTTTTTCAAAATGTCGACTACTTTTTTGGAGAATCCGCACTCCGGATCACTTGGAATTCCTTTCATAAAAAGCATCACAGGTTTCTGGTTGATCAAAGCGTCCAATTTTCTGCGGATTGTTAATACGAACTCTGATGAAGGGATCAATTCGTCAATTTTGCTACCTTCATTGAGATTCACAACCTGTTTATTCACAATTAGCTGAGGGAAGTTTTCTATTTTGAGCAAGGTTTTTAAAGCATTAATCAGTTCTGTATCTGCTGTAGAGACATCAAATGATCGATACTTGACTCCTTCTGCTTTGAGAACTTCAACTAATTTTATGCTATTTTCGGACTTTGGAGCTCCCGGTGTACCTTCAAGAAGTGTCACGACTACCCCGCTTCCTATAATGCGATTAGCAGTTGTAAAAGGATCTTCTTTGATATCCAATTCCTTGACTAACTCTTGGAATTTCCCTTCTTTAATCAGAGCTATTGTGGTGTCTATCCCTCCTACAAATTTTTGATTCAACCAAACTTGAGGGTAAGTGTTCCATTTCGCATAATGTCTTAACCAATTTCTGATATCTTCATCGGCAAGAACATCAAAATGAGCAAATCGGACTTTTAGCTCTCGTAATTTAGAGACGAGAGTAGCACTATAATCACATTTTGGGGTGTCAGGAGTGCCTTTGATAAATATAACAAGTGGGAATGTGGCCAATATTTTCTCAATCTTCTCAGACATCTCAAGTCTTTTCAATTCAAAAGATACTTTGTTGGCTTTTTCATATTCTGCTATTTTGTCTGTAAGCTTTTGTGGAGATTCGTTTTCAAGCCTGAGGAGTAGTTCTTTACTGCCGTTGAAAAATAGAATCGTTGGGACAACCTCAACAGAATATTTCTGCACGAGTTTTCTGATCTCTGGATTTTCTGTGTTCACGTATGCAAAGACGCTATCGGGATGAGCTTTGCTTCTTGATTTGAAAACGCTAACGATGTATTTAGACTGCTCATGCCAGTCCGCATAGAACAGCACGACTATCAATCTTTCGAAGTTGTTCGGGAAAGCCTGATTAAACTCCTCTTCCGTCTTGAACTCTTTGAAGTTAGATATTTCGGTATCCATTTTCCAAATCAAAAGATTCGATAAAATTTATTTATTAACCAAACTCCATCAAAGAATCACACTATGAGTCAACATCGAAAATCTTATTCTTTTGGATGTATTGATGGGTACAATGTGCGAGCAAATTTTGGTGCCCAAGTAGTATAATATCTACGGATTTCTATTGAAAGCAATTAATTGAAGGCAGTTACATAATTCGCCATTGCAAGTTCTGTTTCTGATACAACAATTTCAGAGATTTTCAATAAATTGCATGGAATGTATAGTTTCTCTGAGTTTCAAACTTCACCAAACCTTGAAGTTTGACATTTATTAAATTATTACATCTCTCTGAAGTGATCTTCTCATGATTCATTTTTTTTAAAAAAAAAAATCCTATCCATTGTGAATTCTGTTTTTCCGGGTTGATATCTAATGAACATGCTTTAGCCTTCCCTTTTAGGAGCATCTAAAACTTTAAGGTTGTTGAAAATAAAATTCTGAGGACATATCAAGGGCTCTTTAACAAACGCTCGCAGAAATCATAAGAAATTAATTTCAAAAATTCAGAAAACTTGATATTCCGTTTGTAAGTCCTTCATGGAGCTTAACGTAGTCAACGAGATAAATACACCTAAAAAAATCCTGGCTTTAACCTTTCCACCCGAGATTACGTTTTTGGAGATGAAAGAAAAGCTAATCAAAGACAAATTTGTCGCATTCGATGATCCAAAAGGCATGCAAATATGGCAATCCACGTTGAAGCTGTTCCCAGATGATGTCAAACTGAATGAATCGACCCTCATTGATGGCGACACAATTATCTTAAAACCAGGTTCAAAACTCGAACTTGATACAAACGATAATTATATAAAAATGGCTTTGGAGATGGGATTTGCCAAGCCTTTGATCTACGCAGCAGTTGCTAACTCTGCCGGTAATACTGCACAAGCTATGACGATATTGATGGAGACTGCCGAGCAGAATGATGGAATTCAATATGACGATGACGACGATGATGATGAATTTGCTGACTATGAAATATTCATCAGTGTCGTCCTTGAATATTTAAAAAAGAATCATCCAAGCACTTACGATCAGACAATAAAGAACCCAGATTTAAAAAAAGCTCTTTCTACACAGATCGCAGACCTGGTTGACGGTTTCTATGAAAAGAATCAAGGTGGTGGCAAAGAACAGGATTTAGCCCTTGAGAAATTGATGTTCAAACTTGCAGATGACTTCGTGGTACAGGTAGTTGAGAAATCGGAGTTTTCAAATGTGGAGATAGGACCTTCAGATGAGGAAGTGATAAAAAAATTGATGTCTTTCGGCTTTGAAAGAGAGCAAGCAGTGGATGCATATAAAGTAACAAACAAAGACGAGAATGCTGCATTAGATCTGTTATTTAGTAATCAAGAACTAGTTCAAAAGGATACTTTCTAAATTATTTCCATATGATTGATTTGTGGCTAACTGAATGGTGTCTCGAACAGTTTCTGCTTTAAAAACCACGTCAATTGAAGCAAGGGAATTTTGAGACCTTAGCAATGAGACCCAAAAACTTAAAAAATAATGTCTTGATGTAGAGTATTTAATTCTCATTTTGAATT
>ENA-UOUE01002080-UOUE01002080.1-compost-metagenome-genome-assembly--contig:-NODE-2080-length-10284-cov-9.538454_pt1 | contig 10284 bp, 11 predicted proteins | sample MGYA00238146_ERZ747223 | MGnify/ENA primary metagenome ERZ747223 (study PRJEB28781, sample SAMN06268865) | compost metagenome | isolation source: single cell | place: USA: California, Emeryville, Joint... | reverse complement strand
TCAAATAAGAAATGTGTCTTCGTAGTTCAGAAAAAATCAAACAGAAGAGGAGCAAGAGAGAAAAATTGGAAGAAGAAAAAGTTAGGGAATTTATTTTGAACAGCTTCATAAAATTTTTCGTTTCCTTTCAAGAGGAGTGGCTTAGTCGCCAAATGTGATCTTATGTAAGCTTCTTTGACCTTTGAATGTGTCCTAACATTACTAGAAATGATATTGAAAAAGAATAGAATTCCCAAAAAAATAAAATAAAATTAATAGCGGACCACCAAAAGGAACCAACAATCTTGCTGTTCATGTTTGAGAGAGTAAACCCCAACTCCAACAACCTCCTACCCAATAGACCTCTCTTCCGAAAAGCTTCATGCTTTTCGAAATTGATCGTTTATCAGGATCCACACGTTCAATGTACTTTAAAACTTCCTCTTCTAAACCTGAAATATTCTCACAATATTTGAGAAAACTCATCTACAATTAAATTATCACCTTACCAAAATCATTCCACATATCCTCAATTGTCTACATCTACTTCAAAACTACAATTCAATGGTGTTATCGCAGGATCCGAGCTATTTCACAGCAAATCACACAAAAAGCTAACATTATCTCCAAATAACAATTTCAATGTCGCTCAAAAGACACTACAAATACTATACATGAAAAAAGAAACGCAAAAATTTTATTTTTTGTTTATTTCTTCTTACGCTTCGATTTGATCTCAGCATCGCTTTTCAAAACAAGCACCTCTTCCGGTTCCGAATTATCTTCTGAAACTTTCTCTTTAACTTCTGAAGCTTTCTTTTTAGGGACCTCAGGAGTTGGTACCTTATGCTCTTCGCTTGGTTTCTCAGCGGGTTTATGAATTCTCTCGGCTCCAAAAATGAGCGATTCTCCCATACAGTTATCTGCAGAATATTTATAAGTCCCAGTATTATGCCTGCAATGGTACTCAAGCGAACTCTTCTCTTCATACTGCACTCCCAACTCAAGATATTTCTGAATATCATCTCTCATTGCATCTCCCAGCAAGTTTTCTACTGAAGTGGGGTCACCAGCGGCCACAATGTTATCGATAATCGCCCATTTCTCTAACAACTCTGATTTCCTCTGAATGTCATTTAAGCCATCAATTTCATACAATTTAGTAACGAAATGCTTTCTATTGAAATTCCAACCCTCGAATTTGTCCATGTTTTCAATAATTTGAATCAGTTTTTGAATTATCCTTAACAAATTATAAGACCCGAACAGCGCAAATATCTCCGTTTCTGAATTTCCTCCTGTTCTCCATGCAGCATCAATAAGCGAATTCGCTAAGAGCTCATATCTTTTCTCTAAAGGCAATTCGTCTCCTCCAGCAAGGATAAACTGTCCGTCTCTCGGCATCCAAAAGTCTCTTCTACCTGAGCAGATGGCGCACCCTTTCGCCGACATGTCATATGCGGTGCTTAGTTTCTCCAAAAGAGAAATATAACACATGATCGCATGTAATTCTTGAATTTCCTTCAGGCTTTTCTCTTTGATATAATAAGCTTGTATTTCTCTTAGTGTGATGTCCGCCAATTGAATCTTGATCGGGAAATTAGAGCTTATGAGAAAGTAAAGGAAAGTTTATACTGTAGGAGTGAGGTGTTGCGTAATCGCTTTTTTATTGAATCGATAGATCGCCGTCGAAAGTACATTGGGTATTTCGATCCCGACGATCGGATTGGGGTTGGTTATCATGTCATTTTTTGGGTTATATTTAAAAAATTGCGGGTCTTTTGTCATTCTGTCAATGTATTCTTGCAGGTCAGCGCCTTCTAACCAAGCCTTTTGTGTGGCATATTTTGACAGCTGCACCATATTATTGACGAAATTACTCGGATCAATAGGTCCCAGACTGGGAGACGAGTCCCTCGGAGCGTCTTCGAGGACGAGCGTGTTGAATTTTTTCTGATCGTTCATCAACGCGCCCAGCACGTTGTCCATCGAATTAGTAGGATTCATGTCAATACCCATCATAGTGATAATGCGACCAATTGAAGGAAACTCGACAACGACCTTCGATTTTTCAACATCGTACTCATGTATAACGAGCTTAGATCTAAGATTTTCTAATTTCCCGTTCGGATCCAGAGACTTGAGGACTTCGTCAGTAGTAGGCGTTTTAAGTTGGAGTAAAGAGTAGTCCTCCTCGCCGAGTAAAGCATCGTTCCAGCTCTTTAGGGTAGAATTTATTTCTTTCTTCTGGGATACGGTGAAAAGATGTTGGATTTCTAAAATTCTTTTGTGAATTGCTTGTAATAAAGCCTCTGCTTGGGATACCGGAAGATGCTTCAGCACGTGTTTGTTTGTTATTCCTAAAAACAAAAAAATACACATCGTATCATTGCCCATGAGAATAATTAGGAAATGATACCTTTAAGCGCATTGATCAAGGCGTTTTCATCTGCTCCAGTTAAATTGCTTGTCATGAGGTTCTGATACAACGTCTCAAACATCTCTTTATCGCCTTTCTGAAGATCTGCAAGACGCTCGAGATAGTACGCCGAAACTAAGGTTCCTTTATTTTTGGCTAAGTCTTTGATCTCATTGAAATTATTTGAGAAAGCCTCTTCCAGCTCGCTTCTCGCGACGCGAATCTTTTCGCAGCCCGTTGCAAAGCTCCTAGTTATATGCTTTCCATGGATAGACTTCAATGTGTTGAGGGTCTTCCCAAAAACGATTTTTTTGAGCATTTGTTTCTATCCAGAATTAAAAATTTATTTGATTTGATTTCCTTTCGTATGTCATCGAGCGGTTTCTCAAAGAAAAGCAATTTCATGAGCTTTTTCATCAAATAATAAAAATTCATCAATAATAATGCAACCAACGGCCTCTTATGCAAATGAATAGTAAAAGCAACTTCATATATATAAAGCGCACAACTTACGGCTACAAGAAACGACTGATTGACTTTATCTAATTTTTACATACAAAAAATGCTACTTCGTAGCGATTGGCTGGAGCCTACAAAAGAAAAGCAAATCAGCAACGCAGAAATATCTCATTTATTTACTTTCTCTTATAATAATTGATCGTTTTTCTATCTGGAGCCTTCCATTTGTAACCCTCTTTAAACGTAGTTTCCAAATGAGTTTCCACATCGACATTAAAGGCCATTGGCTTCTCGTTCAGGAACGGAGAATTATAAACGCCTAACGCACCGCTTAGCTGCTTTCAGAAGAAACTATATTACCTGGAATAGTTTTTGTTGACACAAGATGGTGCAAATTTTTCGCGAGTTGTTTGAATTCCGTTCTTGCCACTTCCTCTTTACGTTTCTGAAAATTTTTTATATAACGCTGGGAACTCTTCAATAGTTATACCTCTTCTTCATTCTTTGTCCTTTCAAAGTTTTCGTTCAGCTGGTCTCTGATCTCCTCGTTCTAGAAAAATAGATTGAGAAAAACGCAAACCTCCTAGCAGATATACTTTAATCTTGATGAAGTTGAGATAAGCTTGTCTCGCGTAGAAATCGTGAATGTATTTTCTGCAATAGAAACCTCTGAAACTAAATTCAAGCACGAAATAAGTATCCTGTGCGTTTTTGAGGTGTGGTTACTATTTCTGAATAACTTTGGCCTGGTTGGAATAATACTCCATCAGGTTGTTCTGATGCTGCACGAAACGGATCGTATTGCAGCGAAGTCTGGCTTTATAGCCTCGATAAATACGTTGTATTGTGATTGTTGCTGCTCTATAAAGGATATTTGTTGCTGGAAGCGAGTAGGGGAGGTTACTTGAGAATCTGGTATTTTTTGAGCGCGTAGTATCGTTTAAAGGCCCGCTGTATTTTCAAGGCGCAAACGTAATCGCGGTGATAATATTTTTCGGATTGTCTGGAATGAGGAAAGTGTATGGTTAGAGATGGGCTGATGGGTTTGAAATAGGTTACTGGACGTTGAAATAGAACTCTTCGATGATTTGGTCCCTTCTTTCGTTGAGTTCAGCGACTAATGTTGCCATTTCAGAGCGAGTCTGGGAATTTGTTTAACTTTCAATAAGAGTCTGGAATAAAATACGAATTACTGCTTTCGGTTGCTTTTTTTTTGAATCAGAAGAAAAGTGTACATTTTGTGGAAATTAAGGAATCAATAATTGCCTAGCTCTTGAGAGTTCTCTTTCATGAACGGATCCTTGCAGAAATCGATGTATTTAGAATGTTTTCGGTGAGAATATTAAATTGCAGTATAAATGGAAAATTTGAGTGTTTTCTTGGGTTTGTTAAATGCACGCTAGAGTTGAATTCAATAGTAATAATCACTACGCATACGCTGCTTCTTTTGATTATATAGTCGATACCTTTCCCATTTATTAAATTTTGATTAACACATTTTTCTGCTATTTCATTGTCTTCATTTTCTCATATTGCATGTACAATGTACAAGAGCACGGTTCTCTCAGACTTGTCCATTATTTTGAAAATCGTCAGATGGTATTAGAATCTAAATCAACAATATTCCTGAAACTCTCTTGATTTGATATTGTGATCTTTCAAATCACTCATCCTCTTAAAATTTCCAAAATCATGAGCAAGGGTACTTTTCTTTTTGAGAAAAATAGTTACATAATCAATTGTTTGTTCTTTTTTTTGGGACATTACACAGAAAATATTTTGCTCTATCATAAAATTGATTAGCTCCTCCAACACTAAAACTTAAATCTGAATAAATTTTATTACGTAGTAAAATAGACAATGCAAAAAGAATATACCATGCGCCGCCGCTTGACAAGTCGGCGATTTACTGAAGACGATGAAAGACATTTTGCCAAAATGACTCCAGCTCAACGTCGAATCGAAGTACCTCTAAATCCCATTGCAATAATCAATATCTGGCCCAATGCACAACTTAGGAAGCGATCCAAATCTTAAGAATTCCTCTGGATGAAGAAAGGACTCACGGCCACATCGATACCTTAAGAACTGCATTACAAGTCAATCTCCAAAAAATGCAACTCGGCAAAGGGAAGGAAATTTCCACCATTGTCTTGCAAAAACTGTACCATGAGGTCCATAGCCCTGACAGCGTTGTCTTCCATGCTGGTAATATTATATCCCAGGATTGAAAATACTCAAATGATTCTAGGGGAGATGGCAAAGGCATTTTATATGATAATTCGAGGCTCTGTAGGTGTGTATGTAAAAGTTCCAAAGAAAAAATCACCAGGCACTGAAGACGAACCGCAGAAGTTTGACTGGGCAGAGGTCAACGTTCTCCATGCTGGGACCAATTTCGGAGAACTCGCGATTCTGAATGACTCAACAAGGTCAGCGACTATAATGTGCAAAGAAAAAACTGATTTCGCGGTTCTTAGTGCTGAAGATTTTAAGCAGGTCACAGGTAATTTCCTATGTATGAGCAACAAATAACATTGAAAAAGCGGCTCGAGAGGAATGGCGTGTGAATAAGAACGTGAAATTTCTGAAGCAAAGCGTGCTGTTGAATGATATCAGCTCGAGATTGATCTCAACGATGATCTATCAAATCAAAATACTTGAGCTAAACAGAAATCAGTTTCTGTTTAAGGAAGGGGACGAGTCTACTCACATATACATTATTAAAAAAGGGGAAATATTGCTTCAAAAAGAAATTGATATCAAAATCGAAGAGGATATATTCCATCCTGTCAATGAGCTTTTGAAGCCTAAGCATTTCGTGAAGAAGAAAGTTGAGGTAATACCGCGTTCATTTTGTGTTGTGGAGAGTGATTGGGTTATTATTTGAACAAAATAGGTGGCGATTTTGGGACCAAAAGAGAGTTGTGGCGAAGAGGAGGTTTTTCTAAATAAGAAAAGACAAGTCTCGGCTATCTGTGCCTCTGAAAGTGCAAAAATATTTGCTATTGACCTCGTGGTAAGAAGATATGCTCCTGCTTATTATACAGTTATCCCATTAAGATTTATATCGTAATTATCTCCTACCCTATCCTATCCTTTTGATTCTATTCTATCCTTTTCTCATTTTGCTTCTTCGTATTTCTTAACTAATTGCTGAAACCCTCTAGAACTTTACAGAAAGGATACGAAATTTAAGAGACTACGAAAAATTCTTCGAAGAGCATTGTCAAAATAAAATCGCTGCTCGAAACGAAAGATTGGAAGCGATTTCATCGGTAAAGGATCAAAAGAAAGGTCTTTTGTATGGAAGAAGCACAACCGACATGCAGGCGACCACGCAAATCAGATCAAGTAGACCAAAGCTGCATCAATCAAAACCTCAGACGCCTTCGCAGTCCCGCAAGGCTAGTCCCATGAAGCAATTAAATAAAACAGCCACTCAAGCAGAAGTACTTGAGAATACTACTAAACCAACAATCTCAAAGAGCATCCCGCTTATAACCGTCGTTGAAATCAAGCCCTCCGAGCCTCACATACACAGAACCACCAGCCAGATCCGCCCGAAATCAAAAGTTTCATCAAGAAACGATCTTTCTCCTAGACAAGCGCAGAATGAATCGTTTGCATTGTATGCTCGAGAGCCCAAGAGACCATCAATAACCCCTGAGAAATCTCCACTCGTAAAAGTTCATCAGAGACACCCGAGTCAAAAGAAAACGGATACGAGCTTAGTCCTCGACAAAGTTGGCTCTATCCAAACTGCTGTTGCAAGAGTGTTGTTGAGACCTGAACTTACAGGCAGCAAGAAGGAGAAAAATCCACCCACCGCAGAGAACAAAAATCCAACGACTCCTGATTACAATCGAAGGCATATCAGTAATAAACCCCAAAAGTTCATCCGTGAGGACCAAATGCTGTTCTATGGGCTGGAAGCAAAGGAAAAAATATTTGAGAAAACTGGAGGTCCTCTTAAAGAGCAGACCTTAGCAGATAATTTTTCATTCTATAACGATTCAGATAAGCTCTCAAAAAACCCGAAATACAAGCTGCAACTGCTCAAGGACCACGAGCGGCGGCCAACGTCCTCGTATGCACGTCCACCATTTGGAGAACTTACTGTATCGCAAAGAGTCCAAACGCACCAACGAACGCTGAGCATATCGAAAGCTGAAGAGCCTCCGAAACCCACGAAAAATATTCACGTGGACAGAATGCGTGGATATACTAACATGAGCCGAATCTTCAAAACTCAGGCGAAAATCCTCAATCATATCTCTACAGAAGCCACTACACTCTCGCACGAGCGACAGGAGCGTGCTCGTACTGCTATTCATCCAAATTTGTCGCTTTTGCATCTCATTGATCCAAATCACTCCAATCAGAAGTTGGATTTCTCAATGAACGTGAACAGTGAAAATGACTTATTTGCGCATAGAGATGACGCGAATGTCAGCTCTGATCAGCTGATGGTGATCCAGCGGCTCGTTAGCAGTAGAACTAATACTAGGCGAGCGTCAAGACTCTAAGAATCTTTAGGCTTTTCTATTTAGAATGTAGAATTAAAAAAATTTTGAAAACTTCTTGAGCGTTGAATACGTTCGGAATTTTGTTGATAGATAGCGTGTTAAAAAAATCAAACGCTGAGAATGTAGTTGTTTGGGGCTATTCGCTATTTAAACACGCGAATAGATCAAATTGTTATTAATACAATATCAAAAAACTAAAAAACTACAGAAAAACTAGCGTACCATGAGCGACCTTAAGAACAACAAAAACTACGAGGCTACATCCGAAAAACCCGTTCTCTGTGTCAGCTGCCATGAGTTTTTTGGAAGCAAATCAACCGACGACCTCTGTTCTAAGTGCTATAGGATCACCACCAAAGTATCTGAAGAAAAAGTAGAAGAAAAGGTCGCTGCGTTTGATAAAGCTGAGACCAAAGTCCAATTCGAAGAAGAGAAAACTCAAGAGCCAGCTCCTAGCCAGACAAATGATATCAAAGAGGTGAAAGAAGAAGGAAATACTTCCAAACAGAAGGATATCACACGCTGTTTTGGATGCAGTAAGAAAGTGGGCTTGTTGGGATTCAAATGTCAATGTGAAATGGTGTTCTGCAGGACACATAGGCAACCAGAAGCACATTCTTGTACTTTTGACTTCTGCAAGGTTGCAAAAGAAAGACTTGCGAGGGAGAATGTGGTTGTGAAAGCGGACAAATTGCAAAGGTTCTAAAGAACCAGTCTGCTGTTATTAATGAGTGACTATTGAATTGTTGCTTGCTGAATTTCTGATGAATTTGAATGAGTGCTTTTTGGTTTTTTGATTTTTTTCATACTGTTCTTACTACAGATTAAATATGAGAATTACTATGAATATGCGGTCGGAATAAGTACCACAAAAATTGAATCAAAATGGTTTTTTTTTTATGGCATAGAAGTAGTGAGAATCTAAGATTTAAGATAATAGATACGAAGTTCTTTTTCTTTTTTCGATCGGAAATTGCTTCTAAACTGATGATAATAGAAAATTGACGTTTTTTGGGTACCTCAGCAGTAAAGCATTGTAACTAGAAAGATATTTGAAATTTTGAGATGTTCTCTGTCACCTGGAGATCTAGCTGCGAAATATATACTCGGCCTTCAGACTAATACTCCTTAAGGAATCGAGAACATCAAACAGGCATATTGAGTTATTATATAATACTTGGAGAGCTTCTTAAGGGGATTTTCAAAGAAAGTTTTTGCTTTTCATAACTTGAGCGGTCAATGGCAACAAATTCCTGAGAGTTGAGATATTTTTCTAATATTTTTTCCCCTTTTCCAATAAAATTTGTTGGTGGCTTAGTTAGCGTAATAATCATATCTAACCAGGCTTTTCGCTATTGATACTTGAAACAAGTTTTCGTATAGGGGATTTCTGAGTCTCAAGAGCAAATCCTTTTTCGGTTTTGATTCAGTTTGTTATATTCTGCAACCTTGATAACTCATTTTCCTTTTTTATTTTCACTTCCACTAATAAAATGAATGGAATTCGCCCCTGAAACTATACAAACAAAAGAAAATTCTAATTTTTAACAGAAAAAAATATTGACAAACTATTAGCAGGGAATATCTGAACAAGAACCAAAAATCTCAGGCCCATATCACTGAGGATCAACCCTTTCACGAGATGAGAATGACGAAATCATTTTCACATTAGTAGAGCTGAACGTGAACGATAGAGAAATTCTTTTTGACCGCACATTGAACTCAATCTCTATACTGAAAAGAAATCAAAAAAGAAAAAACCATTAAAGCTACTAATTTGAAACAATGATAACCCTCATTTTTTTGTTTTCACAATAAGACACAATTTAATAGCGCAAATGTATAGCTTACCAGTTTAAATTCTGACCAACATTGCTCTTCAGTGTATTGACCGATTCTCGCTAATCTCTTCTCTATTCTTCTATACGAGAACAGTTTTCACCAGATCGAAAAGAATTTGAAAGATAATCCCACCATATCTTCGATTCTAAGATTTTGAAAATACATCTGTATGAGTTTTATTTTTTCAAATTATAAAACTCCGAATTTTCAGTATATCATTTATTCGGCAAAAAACACCAAGTAGAAATGTCCATTTTCTCTCAAAGATACTGTACGATACCTCAGAATGAAACCTCAACTCGCATTTGCATGTCTAACACCGCAATCTCGCCCCTTCTTGCGGTTGCCACCTACCAAAAGGTTTTATTCTACGATGATAACTCTGAGAAGCTCGATTTTGAAATTTCTCGAGGAGCAAACCCCACTTTCCTCGAGTGGCACCCAACATCGCCTCAACTCGCTATCGGATGGAGCCATGGCCTGATAACTCTTTGGAACGAGGAAACTAATCTCGCAAAAGAAGACTCAAATGTTCATAAAGCTCCAATCTGCAACATAGCGTTCAATCAAACCGGATCACGCATGGTAACCTGCGATGAGAGAGGGCTGGTCGCAGTCTGGAGAGGTCTCAGCCCACTCAGCACCTATCAGAAGGAAGGGCCGATGACTCATACGATCTTTTGTGAGCTGCATCTCGAAAAAAAAGAGGAAAAGAAGGAAGACGAGGCTCCTAACGCGAAGCAGATTGCTAAAAAAGATCCGAGAAAAGACGCAAAGGAAAGCTCATCGAAAACGAAGACAAGCAATCTATTTTTCTTCGGAGGCAAGGCGGGTATCGTCTGCGTTGCGGATGACTCCAATCACTGCACTGAGGTCTGCAAAGTCGGCGGTTCAGTGCGCAGCTTGCTTTTCTATGAGAAAGAGAGCAGTATCATTATTATCACTTCAATCATTTGCGCATATACATCGCCAGCTCTCACAGCTGTCTCAACGTTTGGATTTTCCAGCAATTGCTGGCATTGTCGGATCATTTCACCAGGATCACTAGCCGCAAGC
>ENA-UOUE01002078-UOUE01002078.1-compost-metagenome-genome-assembly--contig:-NODE-2078-length-10285-cov-10.608542_pt1 | contig 10285 bp, 4 predicted proteins | sample MGYA00238146_ERZ747223 | MGnify/ENA primary metagenome ERZ747223 (study PRJEB28781, sample SAMN06268865) | compost metagenome | isolation source: single cell | place: USA: California, Emeryville, Joint... | reverse complement strand
TACAGAAGCCAGCAAGCCCATTTCCAGCGGCAGAGGTCCGCTGGCGATTGAAACAGAGAGCACAGAGCTCCCAAAACAGGATTAAATCTAAATATTGACCTAATTAATGACTCTTATCCTGGAACTGCGACCGGTAGTCAGAATATGAACACTAATACTACTCCTACCGGTGCTGCGAAGAATACCAATCAGCTTACTCCAAATCTTAAGAGCAGCATGCCATTTAGTCCAGGAAGTTTGTTCATGCCAAGAGCAAGAAACACGAAAGCGCAATAAAACTGTTGATTAATGTCATAATTCAATTTGTGCGATGAAAGTGAGTTCTATTTTAATAGGCTATCCTATTGTGTAAATATGTTGGTAGGCAGATATAATTTAAGTGCATTGGTTTTTTTGTGGTTGGTGGAGTCATAATTCGAATTAACCATTATATATATATCTATCTGCGTTAATTTTTTGTTAATACCCCTATGATTATGAAGTTGTTTATTATATCTATTTGTCCTAAGTTAACTCAATAACATTGTTTCATTCGAATTGGCAAGAGATTCGAATGTGACAATTGGTAATTCATAACTTTACACTGAAATTCTCATGTTGTTATTGGCATATAATTCCTCAATTCCTCTTTTGTAGAGAAAGTTTTTTATTGTATTTAAGCCCCCTAAAAACGAAAAATAAGGCAATAGAATATCAGAATAGAGAACAAGAAACACTAATACCACTGTGGGAAGTAGGCGTACAGCTATAAGAAGCTAGGGGCTCGGAGGAATTCTAATACTTGGACTACCATTAATGATTTAATGTGATACAACATGACATAGAAAGTAATTTTGATAGCCTCTACCGTTTAATGCTCGTAATTACTAAAAGAAATAAAATAAAGGCTTTCAATGAAAAATATTAAATAGTATTCGCTAGTGTAGAGTAGTAGTCCAAAAACTTTCATTCAGAATTTATACTTTTCATTATTAGTCTCATTATGAATCATACATTTAGTAAAAGTTAGTTTCTTTATTAATTCGTTTCTAAAAACAATTTGAAACTATTTCCAATTTTTGATTTTTCATTCTCTAGAATCTCTTAGTAAATCATTCATTAATCTTAAAACTCTTTAATTCCCAAACATTTTTTAAAACTATTTCTCACTTTTTACGATGAGCAAGAGACGAGACTTTGCTTATACTTGCAGAATCCGCAAGCAAAACCAATCTTCCCTCGAACCCATCTCCTCTCTTTTAGAGGACAATACCTTAAATGGCTTCATTTAAGTTTGTGTATGTGTGCAGAAGCAGTTAAGTAACATCTGCTCTCTTGACTAAAATACCACGAAAACATAAGATAACTTTTACCCTTTCAGAACAGACGCGACTTGCATTACGTTTAGAAGAATACAACTTACATATGAAAATTCATATTGGAAAACGTAGACCTGAATTTTTGAAAATACTCAATACGGATACAATATTCAAATACCAAAAATAATTACAAAGATCATATAATTTGAAATATTGAAGACCTTCTTTTTTAGTATTACCCTTACGAACGCTTACATTGAATTGGCTGTTTCATAATCGTAAAGGTTCAGAGAGGCGAAAAGCAATCTTGCTTCTGAGCTCCAAATAAAACATTTTTGGCGAGATTGCTTACTCTGAGCGCTTTTCCACAAAAAATGACCGAGTTTCGAGAGGGCTTTACCAAGCTTACCAGCAATTTTGAAATTTTAGAAATTGAATTATAATTTTGTTTCTGTTTTCTGATTTAATTAAAATTTATTGATGCAAAGAAATCAAATTCAAAAGTAACCCGACCTAATTTCAATTTATTTGGTCAGTCTAACTAAGTTTGAGCCAGATACCCTATGAGGAAAGCTAATTTATCTTTCATTTCGGAAGAGAATTAATTAATTCAACAAAGCCCTCATTTTTCTAGCTAAGTACGCAGTAACAAAGTGTTGTTTGCAAAAAATACACACTCAAACGCAAACAATTAGAGATAGCAAACGAAGGTTTTGTTTCAATAATGGAGACTACATTTGCAGATAGACTTGATTTGGTCGTGATTGATAGTTATCCTCCTGATTACGATCTTTTTGCAATAGTTTTCTCCTGTTAGATGTGAAATCTTCGCCGTCTGCATCAGTGTCCTGATCCGCTTTTTCAGGAAGCCAGATCGCATTAAACGCCAGGAGAGACAAGAAGAATAGTATTACAGCTATTCCGATCATGATGAATAAATACTCTGATAGTTCACTGAGGTGTGTTGCTCGAATTGATGTCTGTTCGATAGGTAAGGAAGCACTCGGGTGAATCAAGCATTGTTGAAGCGGCTGAAATTTAGTATAGCATGTATTGAGCGCTGAAGCTTCTTTCGCGATCAAGTACGTTGACATCAGGAATGGCATGGCAGCTAATCCGAAATAGAGATAAGTGAATTTGATCCTGCCGTGGAGGTCTTTAGTAGATGTTCTGTATATTATCCAGGATCTAAATAGTAGCACTCCCACCAAAACGACAACAATCAAAGAAAACCATAGTAAAGGCGATGCGATTCTCCAAGAGTCAGTGTTGCTGCCTTGAATGCAGCTCAGCATATTCGTAGTGTTATAGCTTGTACAGTTATCAGTATCTTTCAACTCCAGGCGAGGGAGAGCAAATAAGTACGCGTTGTAATTCCGCACTGATGCAGCAAAAGCGTTTCCTCGAACAAGAGTTTTTCCCCAAGGCTGGTGCTCTTCAAAAACATTGATTGAAGGCTCGTTGTCGAAATTCGACGCGTTAGGATATTTGCAAAAGGTTTTACAATCGGTCGGCACAAATCCAGCGACATCTTGATCATATACCAAAGGTTTTTCCGTAGTACTCAAACAAGGCGGCGTGTTCGAAATCGAAAGTCTCAAGTGAGTGATCGGTGCCTTGTCCTTCTCTCTTATATGATCTCGAATCTGCTGCTCCACTAATTCCGCCTGATCAGTATTGAAAAGCTGAATTTCTGTTACCGGGCATGGTAATGACGTTGAAATCCATATTCCTGATGAGCATTTCTGATATGAAACGCTGTTCTGAATCTGCTGTGAGCTGTTAACAAATGCTGTATATCTTTTCACACACACCTTATTCCCTCTCCAGGTTTTAAATTCATTATTCGTGGCATATTCTCCAAGGTTCTCTTGCTGGTAGTCTTCAGTGCAATTATCTTTTGTAAAGTATACGTCCTGGATCGGCGCATACCCAACTCCCATATAAATCCCTCTCAGCCCACCGATAAGGTTTTCGGAATCAATCCAGGGCTTTTCAGACTTTTTAAAGAGGACGAATACTATCATAAAGACTATTGCGATAGGATAAATGTGCAATAGTATTGAAGCCATTTTGATTAATCCTTTATTCCGTGCACTTTTAAAGACTTTATTCTCCTCTTTTTCAGCTGATGCTGCCTGTTGTCGATCAAAACTCGCTGACGAATATTTTTCAACCGGACTTGGCAAGGAGTATTTCTCAGTTAAACCTGAGCCTGAGTTGTGCTCAATTGAGTGAGTCTCGATAAATTTCGGCTTAATATACGGTTCTCCTCGAAGATAATCTGCGAATCTAGCAGGATCGATCTCTTCTAGCTCATTTTTGTGTTGCAGAATCGATTCTACTTTCTCATAGAAGGCATACATAGTGGGCCTTTGCTCTGGGTCAGAGGATAAACCCTCCAAAATCAATTTACAAAGCGCGTCCTTTGGGTTATAACTCAGAAAGCTATGGGCAGATTTCACCCTCTGAGCGTCGAAGGAAGCCAGCTCTTCATTCGTAAACCCTATCAGTTTCATGAAAGCCACGCTCAAGGAGTAAACATCAGCCTTGGACTGTACTTCTGTGTTGAGATTTTTCAATCTGAGTCGCTTTAGTTCCGGCGCACTGTAAACTGCGTAATGGGCTTTGATCTCAGAAGTTTCTAAAGTTAGCTCTGACCAACTTGCCCAGTTAGATAATTTGAAAGTTTTACGCCCATGATCGTCAGATTGCACTACAATGCTGTCCAGATTAAGGGATTTGTGAGCAAAATCTTTCGTTTTTAGATATGAAAGTGTTTCAGACACGTCGCAAAGCATTTTCACCTTATCCGAGAACGTAAGAAGACCATTGTCATGGAGATAGGATAAAGTTGCTGTGACTTGTTCGGTAATTATGTGAAGAGATAGATTAGTCATGCCGGGAGCCTGGTCCATATAGCATCTATAATGATGAAGGTTGTTAGGAGTTGTTTTCGCATTGGTAAGTGTGGTTAAATGATCCCATTCTCTGGATACACGAGGGATTGCAGCCTCTGGGACGTTGTAGTAGGAAAAAACGGTTTTTCGTTTCCCATCTATACTTGAGAGGACGTTTGAAATTGTGTGCATTGGTGCTGTGGCGATGATATCACCGCTTTCGAGTTCGAAATCTGAATCGATGGAATTAAAAAGCACTGAATCATGAGTAATGAGCTGATCAGTATCGAACACAGTTGTGGATTTCCTACTAGGGTAGTTGTTGGAATGACGGTAGCTGGCGTTCATGTTATGACCTGGTTTGATGAGGTTGAAAGATTTTTAATTTTTTATATGCTTATGAAGTTGAGATTAGTGGTGTCTGTCTAGCTCTGGATAGTAATGAAACTTCAAATCAGCAGATCATTTAAACTCATGAGACAAATAATATTAGGTTGAATTTATAATACAACTTATGTCTGCTGAGCAGGTTAACTCTTCTACTGATAAGGATTTATTGCGAAGTATATAGCGAAGGACTGCTTATAAGCGCTTATAATGTAAATAATTGCTGGAGAATTCTGAATTCCTTGGCATTGAATTCGCTAACTTCATCTATATTTTCGCAAATGACTAATGAGATCAGTACTAACTAATGATATTGAATTAATAGCCCGAGAATATGGGTTTTTTGTTTAAAAAAAAAAGAAGAAGGGAATACTATCCTTTTTCCATTGATCCAATCGACGATGAGACTCATACACAGAGGCACATTTTAAGTAGTCTATTGGGCAAAATTCCGTTTGGTCAAGATAGGAATGAGGAAGAATCCCATCAAAAAAATTTCAGGATCCCGAACTGAAATCTTGCCAATAAACTAAACGCAGACTAAAAAAAAGAGCAATCACCTTCGGTGGTCTTAGGCATCGAAAAGCGGACTAGGTTCAACTTAATTCGGATATAGGCGTCGATGATTCCTATAGTATTCCTCGGAATACAACACAACCCAAAAAAAATTTTTTTTTAATTTAACCATAAAAAAACGCAATGCTGGCATCGAGGACATCAATCAACTCCCTTACGAACACTGAAGTCGGAGGAGGTCATGGCACTGAGATTTCTTCTCACCACTTCAAAAGTACGGATAAACTCGATCGAGAAAACATCGAACCCATCAAGCGAAAATTGGTTGAGAATAGAGGAGCAATGATAATCTCTGAATACCTAAGCAAGACGAGGATCAATATCAACAACATTGAACACGCAAGGGTAGCCTGAACATAACTATCATGAAATTGACTTCATTCAATAGATTCTGGTGGACATATTACAAAAGCCTCCTCAACGAAGGATAATTGAAGAGCTTCAATTCGCAAAGGAGGCTTTTTCGGATATAAAATTCTTTGAAAAGATGAAAGGCGAACTTGAAGAAGAGGACTTCATGAGGATCTTTCGGCAACTCCGTCTGCGCGAACTTAAAAGAGGCGAGGTCGTCTTTAATTTAAGTAAACCGCAAAATCCTGTGGTTCCTTACGGCTTTTGCTTTAGACGACTGGGGAGAAGATTTTTTCATTATCATTAGAGGATCCGTCTATATTCTTCTCCCAAACACCGCTGCCGGTCACACAAGAGGTACGATCGATAATGTGATAGAGTCAGAGGTCGAAGAAGGAGATGAGGTAGACGAAGAAAGCGACGATGGTGATGATTTGAATGTGGAATCTAAAGTCTCACAAGGAGAAGTTGCGGAAGAAAAAGCAACTTTAACCCATTTGGAAAAGGTTTCACGGCCTGAGGCTAGGAGCAGTATAAATTGCACGAAATCTAAACTAATGCCAACGAACGCTAGGAACGGTAACGACGGTAGGAAAATTGTCTTCAGGCATGAGGAAAAGTACTTGACACAAAAGGTTCGAAAACTCATTTTCAAAAAAAAACTAGACACACTTCTTGGAAAAGCTGAACAGAGATCTGACAAAGGACGCATCACAATGGGTCCGAGGCACACTACAGAAGAAGATCGTCTTAAGGCAATTGAAAAAGCTTTTCCGGCTTTTTTTGTTGGAAAGGTCTTAAAGCAAGGAGATTCCTTTGGTGAAATCGCTCTTCAGCACCGTACTCGAAGGTAAATACAAATTATTGTGTAAAAAACAATTGGATGTGCTTTTTTGTAACCAAACAACTGCAACTGTTGTTTGTAAGCAGACGACGCTGTTTGGAGTATTATCGAAAAAAGATTTCGACAGCTTATTATGTAATTCTGATTACCTTTTGTGACAATGTATAATGAACGATTTCTAATACAGCGAAAGTATATATCAAACAGGACTACCAGAGCAGAATGTACCTCAAGAGCATGCATATTTTCTCAGACCTCACGGATGCAGAGTTGAAAAAAATCTTCCTTCAGCTTCAACAAAAAGAATTCCATAAAAATCATATCATCTACAAGCAGGGACAAGTTCCAGATTTTATCTATTTCGTCAAAGAAGGTGATGTTGAGGTAAGTTGCTCTTTCAAATTTTAATTTTTGAAATTTTTTTCTGCTAGTTAACAGTCGAGGCTGACGTTTCAGACGCTAAAAACGTAATCAAGGAATCTGAATCTCCAGCAGAAAAACACGTCTTGGCACAAAAGCGGTATTTTAGAACGCAAAAGAAAGAGATCAAAAAGTTTCGAGTAAGCATAACTGGATCATATAATTCAATTAATCATTTATTTCTGGATTAAATCAGGTCGAACAGCTTGGACCAGGGACTTATTTTGGATACGAAGAATACTTTGATCATAATAACAGAAAAGCCACAGCGACCGTGTGCTCAGCAAAAGCTATTATCTACTCTATTTCTCTGGCAGTAAGAATCGTTTTAGAGTTCCAACGTATTCATAATTAAAATTGTTAGCGCTTTTCACGAATAATGAGAGACCCAGTCTCACTCAGCCGACTTCAGGATGACATCGTTCGGTTTAGTAACAAAGTCGAAAATCTCATAGAGCAAAATAAACAACATGAACTTAAAATGACTATGGCTGTATCCCAGCTAAAGAAGCAAGACAAAAGGTTGAATCTCAAGCTCGAACTTGAGATGCTCGCGAGGAATTCCACAGAAGGTCCTTTCGAGGAATCTCTTGAATTATACACTTCGAAGGAAGAAACATTAGTTCCAAAGGAAGATACGTCATCAAGCTCAAGTCCAATTCAAAAGAGAAACAAAAAATCGTTAAGCATGCTGCCTCTCAATACGACACAAGGAGACGCTAGTAAAGACCAATTACTCAATTCGCTGACTCCTCGGCTGCCCGAAATCAAACCGGAGAAACCGAACGCCGAGATCTACTCTCCGAATCATCGTGTGATTCGGAAGGTCGATATCGTCGATGACTATGAGGAGTACCAAAATAAAAAATTCAAACCCTTCTTTCGAAACAGGAGCCAAGAGATCTTACAGAAGTTAAAAGCACTGAAAGAAGCAGATAAGATAGCTTCTCTTAATACAGAGCATCAATCGAGTCCTAAGAAAAAAGTTGAGTTCGACCGCCTTTCAATTTTTATTCCTAACAAAAATAGCTTCTTTGAACATCAAAAGAAGGTCAATAAGATAAGGTTCAATAGCGAGCTGCTGAAACATGGGAACACGGATCTAAGTCCTTATAGAAGAATGGAAAGCCTCACAAATCGATCTGAGCAAGAGCCGGGCCACATGCTGTGCAAAACATTGAAGTTAGAGAAAAAATTACTGGAGTTCAAAGAACAGAAAAGCTCATTAATGGAGTCGCTGGAGAAAATGAATACTGATAGGCAATCGACGATGAATTACCCGGAATTCTCGACAGAATTTAGCGAGGAATACGCGACTCCAAGAGTGATGTTGCTAAATAATAAGAGTCCAAGAAACGTGCGATTGCCTACATTAACTAAGGACAGTAATTTCAAAAATGCAATCATGAAAATACATGTCGTTCAGAGATCAAACTCTCCTATAACCAAAAAGTTGGAAGTTGCACTAGGGATAGCTGGTTCTAAAATCAGAATGCCTTGAGAGCGCTATTTTAGGAAATCTTATTTCTTTTTTGATTTATTCACTATAATTCTTTTGTTTTTATCTCTCTGTTGATACTTAGTAACTTGATGAATATCATTACTGATTGTCATCAACTTCATATCAATTAATCTATTTTCGAGACTTAACACTGAGTCGGTAAACTACGAATTGGGTTTGTTGATATAATTATTATTACAACTAGTAATAGACACTCTCAACGACTTAAGCTTTATGAATTTTAGCTAATCATCGGTTTATTAGTGTCGTCTCAATTATGAGTATCTCTTGAAGAGAGAGAAAATTGACCTCACCAGGTGAATAATTGTTACATCTAATATAAGATCTGGATTTTGCAAGCCATTTGGATTTTCCCTTCGAGTATTCTACCTTTGTTCAGTATCCTTTATCAGCAAAAAGATTTTCTGTGACTTCTTCTGTACATTACAAAGAATTTAACTTTCTTATGATTTTAATTCAATCACTTGATCAGCTCTTCAATATACTCCTAAAATCAGAGCACATAAATTTAAACAGTGTGAAAAAATGCGCAGATTTCTCTGCTGACTCGTAACAACGATGACAGTTTTCAACGATTTGAAGAGCTATAAAATAAAAATAGCAAATAGGATATTATTCTCAACTCGACTCGACTTTTTACAACTGCATAATCGGCAAGGCAATGAATTAACCCTCTTCATCATAATAAGCAAACATTTTTGTTGAATTATGCTTTAAAGGCGTTAGCATTATTCTTTGCAATTTTTTCAATTGTGACCCTTGCAAACTCACGAGTTTCCTCAAGCTCCGCGTTGGACCAAGGCAATTTAGATTTCGAATTGTTTAGCAACACCTCCGACACTCTTCTCTGAGCGATATCTCTGAAGCCAGCTGGGTTATTCTCATAAATTCTTGAAAATTCTCTGCAAATTTGGTCAATGACGCTGGCAATTTTCTCAATAACTTTATCTATCTTCTGATACCGAGATTTCGCGTACGTTTGAACGAAACTACAGTCTAAATATTTCAAAGTCTCTGCCATAAACCTCTTTGAGGTTAGAATCAGCTCAATATACTTAAGATTAAATGATTTAAGCTCATTTTTCGATGGGATCTCTCTCCCTTCCGCTCGGTATTTCCTCTTTTGGCACGGAGGCAGAAAGTTTGAAATATCAATTCTCATTGCATCGGCGACTTCTTGGAAATAAGTCACGTAGAAGATGAGTGGGTCAGCCTCTTTCTTCCGTGTTAGGTTGCGATCCTTCGCAAAGCTGGATAGGAAATTGTTTTCTATAAATTTTAGAGCTGACTTGAAAAACAGTTTCTGTTTTTCCTCCCTTCTTTTGTTCGTTTTCACACCCAGATTCTTGTATTTCTTCTCTCTAATACACGAAACGATCGTCCTTTCGATATCATTGAGTCCCTGAAGATCAGATTCTTGAGGGATGACGCCTTGCATGATCGCCTCGATTAGCTCTCGGAGTCGCACGGCGTTCTTTCTGATTGACATTTGAAGCTGTTGAGGAGAATGCTCGTTTCGTGATGGCTCCAGCATCATAGTGTTAGAGTAAGCTTCAGATTTGATCATCCCAGGCGTGTCAATTGGGTATTGTGAGAGATATCTCTGAGAGGACATGTCAGAGTCACTGCAGATAGTGGTAGACTCATCGTACATTGTGGCTGATTCTTCAATTTTCTGGTTATTATATTCAGCGCCTTCATTTTCGATTTGCATTTCATTGTTTTCATAGCGTGGTCTTTCAAAACTCTCTTCGATCTTTACGTAATCCATTAAGCAAGGTTCACCTTGCATCTCGACGTCGGCGCAGTATCTCTGGTCCAAATCGTTCTCGAAATCTCCTCCGTTGTAATAGTTCCGCTGATAAGTGCTATATTGGTCCATCTCGTTGAACTCTTGAGGCTCTTCATATTTATTGTAAGTAATTTCGGTTTCTTCTTCACTGGACATAGGACGTCCTTGTACTGGAAATGGCTGTCGGTAATACTC
>ENA-UOUE01002077-UOUE01002077.1-compost-metagenome-genome-assembly--contig:-NODE-2077-length-10302-cov-2.946406_pt1 | contig 10302 bp, 10 predicted proteins | sample MGYA00238146_ERZ747223 | MGnify/ENA primary metagenome ERZ747223 (study PRJEB28781, sample SAMN06268865) | compost metagenome | isolation source: single cell | place: USA: California, Emeryville, Joint... | reverse complement strand
CTCTTAGTAGGACCTAAACTTTAAATTTGCTAATGTTCTATTCGATTAAATCATGTTTTCAACAATTTTTATTTTCTTTCAGTACGAAGACCATCTCTGAATATATACAACGACGATAAAATGGTTTAATGCCCTCTATCTTAAAAATTACTGGAAGTTATTGCAAATTTTTGACAGCAACGAATTTAGGTAATCATTCTCTCAGAGAAATTTTGAAAACTAATATGAAGAGGGCTTGATTTTAGTGGTTTTGATACTTATATTGCAAGATAACACAGAAATATTACATAAGAGGAGCCGAAAGCATTTTCATAACATATTTATTATTGTGCAAATTCGAAATAAAAATCGAAAGGTGACAGTGACTACCAGCAATAATGTATCTTTATGTAGTGAAAATTTGATTACTACGACTTTGCGTTTTATTCAGCAGGCTTAATGGTAGCTCAGGAGAGATAAATTAAAACCTATCATTTTGTTGATATGATCAGCTAAATTTGAAAAAAAATTCGACTTCCGTTGCTTCACAATTCATTTTCTACTGGCTCGTAAACAGAATGATTGAGGTTGATTACCATCAAAACGGATTTTTTCTACTGCTTGAGGTATATTTTTCATATTGCATGATATCATTAGAGAGGAACCAAAATTTTTTATTTGTTTGAGTTTTGGAGTTGTTTTGTTATTAGGGAACCGAGTTTGAGCAACAGTTGTCATTACGAAAGCAACACATACATTATATACATTGTTAACCCGAACAACTAGCTCTATTGAAGGCTCCCTGCTTCAGTCCTTATTTATCTCTGAATTTTCGTAGCGGTTCCCAAAGTATGCCCACTGCAGAGTCATAGGTTCTCCGCTTCTTCACATAGTACCCTATGCTTTTTCCAAACAATGGGGAGAAAGCTCTTGCGGAATTTGGAGAGACCGACTTCCATACGGTCTTGCGGTTTCTTGCTGATTGCATTGAAGTCTTTGCATTTGACTTCGGTTTTCTTTTCCTCAACATTTTTTGATTTCCAAGGAATGAAGATGTGTTCACATTAGCTTGATTGATGCACTCTTCGCAATTTCTAAGGTGCCAAGGATTGACACCATCAAAATTTTGAGAACAACAAATATGAGCCTGGAGAGAGTTCAGAATGTTCCTTCTCTGCTGAACAATCTCCAAACCCATATTTGGATCTGTTAATAGAATGAAAGAATTATTATATGGAGGGGGTTCGTCATTTAATTGGGATATTTCGTATCCCGGGGCCTGGGCGGCGTCATTTAATTGAGATATTTCGTTATCGAGTTGCTCTTGTGATAGGTTCAATACAATATTAGTGTTAGGCAAGTTTTCCGAATTTTGATTACCTGGTTGAACAATCGCTTTGTTGTATGATTTGATTTTCATTGTTGTGGGTATTTGAGTTTTGGCGGAGTATGTTTTGAGATTTGAATCTACTCAAGAATTAGCTCTTTCAAGTTTACTGATTACCTGATTGATCGTTTGCTTCTTTGTATGTATAGACAACCCAAAGTTCCATTTCTGATGGCCTATGAGATTATCTCGAAATTAATTTTACGCTTTAGATCTAACTTTGGATTTACCGTGTTATTTCGCAGTTTTTGATCAATCTCCTATTAATTCAAAAATAAAATCACAGATATTCTCTTGCAGCTAATCCTAGACACGCTACTACTTCGTTGAGGCCCGATATTTCTTCGATACGTGTAATTTATTGCGACTCTCAACTTTTTCAAGTTTATTCTTTTCTGCGGAATCAAATGTATTGGTCTAGTAGAGAAAAACCGGATAAAATAATCTGATTTGTTGGCTAACTACTAGAAATATGGAGCGTTTGATCAAAACTTCAACATAAACCTGAGAGAAAATTAAATAAGACGGAGAGAAAACGACAAGCGATCAATGACTTGTTAATCCCACACACAAAAAAAAAAGAAGCACCTTAACTAATACGATTGGGTAATGCACCAAAGTCTAAGTCAAAAAAATGTTATTGATCTAAGGTTCCTTAGAGTTCTCATCGTTTTTTGGTCATTTGAATTCTCTCCTGCCTCACGTTTTTGAATTAATTCCAATAAAGTCTTTGTGGAAGGGATGAAGCAAAGTATTCATCACTCGATCATCAATTATGCTTTTCACGACGTCAGAAACAATCAGGGTGCCTTTGGATATTTTGAGTTCTGTTTCTTCAAATGAACTCTCAAATTCGAGCAAAGAGAAGGCTCAAGACAAAATCGTTTTTGGTATTTGGAATCACAACTTTCCTGATTTTCCATGAGAAAAGCATAAAGAGAAATTGTTGAGTTCTGACAACTCTATTACTAGGCCCACTCTTCTGATTTCTTTATTCTTTACTGTCTCTAGCAGACTTGAACGAAAAAAGAAGCAACTAATGAATTACGAGATATATCCTTTGGGACAGTAAAACTATACCATTCAATTGGAGTGTCATTGAATTCTAAACTTCACGAATTTCTCAAACTTTACGTGATAATATTACATCGATATTTCACATTTTGATCATAGTGAAACCTCATTGCTGATTCACCTGCATCCACGTTTAAGAGGTTTTGTCTGCTACATCTACAAGACAATAAGGACATTATGCTCGGCTACTGCTTTTTTTCTTTTTTCGAAAATTTACTTCTGCTGACTTGCTGACTAGTGTTCGCTGATTTGATTGAAGGTATATGATTCGCTAAATGATTTAAAAAGCTCTGTGTTGATTAAATTTTCAAAAAAATTATTCTGCTGCAAGAATTAAAATGATAATTCCTAAGCGCCATCAAACTAAACGTACACCTTTGAATAGCTATGAAAATACAAGTGAATTAGATAGTATGCCTGTTCCAAGAAACAAATTCCCTCTGGAACCTGCTGCAAAAAAAAAGCAAAGAGATGTTTCCTCGGAAACTTCATATCTTGAGAACTGGATTCCCGATCGGTAAAGATCTGCTGTTTGATTTCATGGTTGATCATCAGCGGACATCAATTGTCGAAGTCTCTCAATTCAATCTGCTGATTATGTTTTCTTCTTCGAAGGACACTGATGGCGCGGAGTTTGAAGAAGGTTTCTATTACTCAGTCATCGACTTGAAAACTCACAGGCTACTCAAAACCTCTGTAATTTGGGACAATACACCCGCTGCATTTACTCTTAAGTATATCCCGAAACATAAAATTATCATTTGTTTCAATGAAGATTCATTCGGGTTTCTTGACATTGCCAGAGGATGTACTTTCCATTTCAGGCCCATTCCGATACCAACCACCTTCGACTATATTGAACCCTTGGACTCGCTGATATTTTGCTACCAAGAAGCACATCGAGTTTCAGGACAACTTATTGAGGTGAAGTCACTAAGGATGCCATGTGTGGCCATGAGTTCCATTCGAATAAGCGATGAACCTGTGAAGAAGATACTCTATTTGCCTGAATTTGACCGGCTACTCGTTGGACATCTGAACCACTCTCATTTTTATTCGATAAATCCTGATCGCAAAATCACAAAAGACACGATTCATCCTGTTCCATCCTTTCTGAGAGATCTGGGTTTCGTCGATTTACGTCTTGATAAAAGAAACTTGATTCTCTGTGCGATACAGAGGAATATTAAAAAAGGTGTCAATCAGGAGGGAGACTATCATCACTACTTTAAAATAAGCGAGAGAGGAGTAAAGTACTTCTACAAAGCTTTGGCGCCAAGTTCTTCAGAGTTCTTGGGAATCGTGCAAGACCGAATACTCATAAGTTACTTCGATCTTTCGAAATACGGTCTAATTGAAACTACTCCTGGAGGAATTTTTCGTAGAGAACTCTCCCAGTATGTACTAGCTCTAATTAAAGAAAATAGTATGGCCTTACGATGCAATAGCGATGATTCACTCGGGACATTATCAATATGGAAAACTTGGAATGATGATAGGAGAATTCAGAAAGGCCAAGGAAATGAACACCTCCCTCAAAGCTCTCATCATACCAATTAAACCACTCTACATTACTTTTATGAATTGCGTTGAGGATCTGATCCATCTATACTCTAATTGTGTTTTATTAAGGCTCAATAAACTTTTACTTTTATAATACCACTTCCTTTGCTCGTGTTGAACTACTTTTTTCCCTGATGTTTCCAATTAATAGTATACTCAAATCACAATAATCTTATGTATTTGATACTTTATTTTCTGTGTGGATTAAATATATAACTTCAGAATATTTTCGGGATGTTTTCAAAGAAAGGAGAGATCTGGGGCTTTGAACCATTAGAAAATAATGAGTAGTTGAAGACTTTCCTCAATTAGATGTTCCAAGAAAAGTTTCGGGTCGTTATTAAGCAGTTGAGAAAGATTATTTTTCATACTTCGAATAATTTCAAAATTTAAAAGGTGAATGAATATTAACGAAGACGATTCAAAACTTCTGGAAGATCTCGCTCCAAAAGTCTCCTTACAGGATGCGTTTGCAAAATTTAGGAGCAAGAGAGTGGCATCCCACAAGTATGCTAACTATAAGAAAAAGGTAGAGGAAACTGACAGAACGTCAGAGAGCCACAAGGAGCGACTGCGTGCAAAGTTTATAGAAACTGCGAAAAAATACATGGGAGTACCTTATGCTAAACGCCATCTTAAGCCTGGGGACCCAAATTACGATTCACCTCTGTTCTTAGACTGCTGCGGACTCATACGACAAGTGGTGTTCGATCTCAGAGAAGATTTCGGCTTTACACTCCAGCGTTGGAATCAGGTAAGAGCTATTGCAATTTCTGTGTCATAGCTAATATGGAATTACTGTTGCCCTAGGCGTACCAATTTGATACGCTTCCAATCGATTTGAAATTTGAGGAACTGAAGCCAGGTGACCTTATATTTCACAGTGGAAAATCGCTTAATCCGAAAGTAAGTCGAACTTCTATTGAATCAGACCAGTTGAACTTATATATATGCTTTTAATTTAGAAAAAGCGACAAATTCATGATATGACTCATGTAGAGATTTTCCTGGGTGGTGAGACTGGAGAGCAAACAATTGGTGCACGCTGGACAAAAGGAGTGGTCAAAATCTTCGATTCTTATAAGTTCCCCTCTAAAGCTTATGAGTGGAGGAAGTTCCATTTTAAATCAATTGACACCTGGTTAGAAGGAATCTGCAAGTAAATAAATTAGGTATGACGATTTCAAAAATATCCTAATTTATAGGAGCCATTGCCCTCAACATCCTTGGAGAGATGATCGGAAATGCTGGACCTCAGAAAAATATTCCGTATTTAACGAGCAGCAGCCAGAAGAAAATGCTGATGGTAGGGAGTTATCTCGATATTATAGCAAAATTCTTATTTACCATGAATGATCCAGATGCTGAAGAAGAAGCTGAGAACTGTGATGAAGAGAATAAAACATGCTTTAAGGAAAATAAGCAGCCCATTCCAGAGGAACAGAAACTGTCTGAAATAACAAATACTTTCGAAGCGGAAGGTATTCTTGTAAACGCACTAAATCCCACTAAAATCAGCAAAAATCTTGAAAAAATTGCGTTTGTTGGAAAAAATTGCCATCAAGCAGTTATCGAAAAGGTGTTAAAATCAGAAAATTGGAAAGTGCCCGATAATAACATAAAGCCTTCAAAGTTCCAACTAAAATGGGTGAAAAGTTGCCTAGAAATTGACTATAACAGTCTCGCGGGTGATTTTTCGCAGCTCGTGAATCACATTGCCAACATCTCTCTATTAACGAACAAGCGAAATTTGGCACAGATTATAAGAGACACAGGAAATAGTGTATTGAATAGCTATTTACCCTCGACCTATAGAATGGATGTACTCTCTGATAGCGTTTATTTCCTCAAAAATGAAAATGACGGGGTTTGGATTCTCAAACCTGAAAACCGCTCCAAAGTGAAAGGCATTCAGATTATAACTGATCTCGAGACTTTCAAAGCAGATTTTGTCAAAACCAAAAAGATCAGTCTGGGGACATATGGAGCCCAAGAGATCCCTGGACGACTAGAAAAGATCAAAAAAAGTATAGAAACTTTACCCAATAAAGAAAGCAAAGATTCCTTAAATATTGACTATATCATACAGAAATATCAGCAAGACACCTTACTGATAGAGAAGAGAAGATTTAATCTCAAATTTTTCGTTTTGATCAGCTCAGTAGACCCTCTAGCCTTCTTTTATCAGCCCGCGTATATTGTGAGATGTATTGAAGATTGTGACTTGGGTAACATTCAAGAGCGCTCCCTCTTATCTATAACCAACTTTAGATCAACCTGCGTCTAATAAATATCAATGTCTCCCATCATTGAGAATTCAAAAATCTCATCCTACTTTTAAAGAGCAGAAGAACAATCTTACTTGGAGTGTCGAGAAATTCTTGGTAAGCCTAAGCAAATATATTTCAATTATTCATGAGTTATCGTATGAAGGATTACTTCAAGAATGAGCTCAAACTCTTAGATGAAGATTGGACGACTCTTGAGAAAAGCATGGCAAAAATAATTGAAGAGGTCACTGGTGCTGTCGCTCCAAAGCTTGATAAGAAAAAAGGATGCTTCGAGCTTCTGGTCTTTAACTTCGTCATCAAAACTGATCTCACGCCTCTGCTAACGGGAGTAAAATCTATAATGAATGAAAAAGCACATACAGAATTGCAACAACTTGCAATTGAGAAATTTATCTCAGAGGTACAGAAACATACCTATAGTCAACTTTCAACTTTTCCTAGGCCTTATTCCAAGTTACTAAACTTCAAGAAAGCTGTCTTTTACAAGAAGAAATTAAAACAGAAAAGTATTAACTTGAATCTGCATGAATTGTCTTCACTGCCGACATTGACTTAATTTTGTGGATTATCCATTATTTATTGAAATAAAGACCAGACCATATTCTTTCCTGACTAGATATCCAATCATGACCCTCAGAATCTTTCAGTAGAGAGAAATTTTTCATATTTAAGTTAAGATGTTTAACACATTTGGAAGCGGCTTAAGATTATTAAGATTCATCTTGAGAGTTGTGCTAATATGTCTTCTTTAGTTCTTAAAGATTAAAATGTTTTGAAAATTTACAATCTGAAAAATAGCCTACACTCTCACTTCACTGGATACCATTTCTTTAAGCCTCCTTTGACTGTGAATTCAAGCTTTAGGTTTGGAATAATTCTATATGTTTCTAGAAAATAAGCAAGGGCAACTCAGAATCATTTTCCAACAAGCTTTTTTTCAAATTTTCAATTATTGTTTTAGAAATTCTCAGTCAAAAACTTTCAGATTTATAATGCAGTAGATGGCGACTGTAGTTTGATTCAATTGAAATGAAAGCTGAAATGACATTGAGAAGATTCGCGTTAGCTTTAACATCACCATAGCACAAGTTCCTCTGCTGAAATCAGCCGGAGTGAAATTTAATTTTTTGGAGTTCCAACTAATTTGAGTTTGATTAAATCTGTAAATTTTATCTCTGACTTTCTATATCTTGAGAGAAGCATAAACTTCTCAGGTCCTCCAAATGGCTCTTCTAAATGCGGTTCTAAGTTTTTTCAGGTAACAGCTAATTAGAAGAATCAAATTTTTAACACAATTGCTCATGTCCAAAAAAAATTTTTGATAAATCCCAGGTACTTCTGAAAGAAGAAGAAAACTTTAGTAAGTGTTGGGATGCTAATTCACTGAGGGCAATTATCATCACTCTTAGAGATTCTGTAAAATATTTTAATTCCATTCTTGGGATGCCAGAAATGCCTCTTACAATTACTAAGGTGAAAGTGTATTTCTATTAGATAAAATTGCATCGAGTTAACAAATTGAACCCCTTCTAAAATTAATAATTTACTGATTCACTCATCAATTCTTTAATGAATAATACTTCAAATGTTTCTGACACCACTCAAAGAAAGAGCCAAGGGCGCAGTTCAAAGGAGTCAAACCAATCTTTTATTGCAAAAATGCATCAAATCCTCGAGGTATTACTTGGTTTATTAACACCACCAGCTCCTATCATCTCAAATCAATCTGGCTTCTAAATCTTCTAATCCTCACTCTCTCAACTTCCACGCTTATTATCGCAACCTTATTAGGACAAAACATGCAGCGACTGCATCAAATGGAATCCTGATGGCTCATCTTTCCAAATCTTGAATGTTCTGGAATTCACAAATAAAGTCTTGCCAAAATACTTCAAGCACACTAACTATTCTTCTTTCGTGAGACAAGTAAGTTTGTCCTCATTTCTTCAAGTGATTGTAATGTGGATGTGCAATGTTAGTTAAATATGTATGGTTTTCATAAAATCAGATCTGATAATGAAGAAATTCACTTCTATCATGACAAATTCAAAAAGAGCGGCAGGTGAAATTGGTTCGTGTTTTTGTTTGCTCTAATGAGAGCATCCCTTAGCGAGCTGCATAAAATAAAAAGACTGAAACTTTCGAAAAATTTATCTGAAGACGAGGAAGACGAATACTTTATTGAAAAATATTCTGGAGTCCGGACAACCAGGAAGCAAGTCGCCGAGAACAAAGAATTGTTAGGATTTAGGAGTCAAATCACAGAGTTAAATCAAAAATTCAAAAGCTTTGAAGAAGCAACAAACGATCTTAAAGAATCGATTGAGAGGCAGAATAATCAAGTGAAAGAGCTGCTCTCTGAGATGATTCAGATCAGGGTAGAAGGAGAGAAGAAGTTTCAAGCGTTATTCAAGCAAGTATTCAATAAACAACCAGGAACTGCGAGAGACCTAGGCCAAACTTTCATGAGCGAAGACAAGGTGAAAGTCGAAATCAACAAAACAGGACCAATTCAATCTCTCTCAGATAATGAGAGATATAGAAGCGGTAGACAGACCATGAATACTAACTTTCCGAAAACGATGAAGGCCAATGAAAACATCGGATGGAACACAAGCGACTTTGCTGACAATGTCATTCAAAATAAGGATCTAAACTCCTCTAGTGGTATCATCCTAGTATCACCTTGATCTAATCATTTGTACTAGGATCCGCGCAAGCCGGCTTCAACAAATTCAATGCTCCTAATAATTCGATTTTTAATAACTTCGAAGTGCAGTCTTCAGTGCAAAATCCTACGGATGAAGCCCCCAAGACAGAGGGACACACATCGCTTGCTCAAACTTTCCCTGCGAATTCAACTGAGATGCCAGAAGTGAGCTGGGATAGTAATCCAAGTTTAGCAATGCAGGACATCTTTAGGAATTCTGAGAATCCGTTGGGCTCACTACCTTACAAAAAAGTTCAAAAGGCTCCTGTAAGATCTGATCAAAAAAGTGCTGATGACAACTTGTCTCATTCACAACCTTATTATTAATAATATTAGATTCTTGAAATAAGACCTCTTTCTTTTTGAATATCCTATTGAATTTATCGTTATATCAGAAGTATCCAAAAGCTCCTGAAATCGTAAAAAGTTAATTGTTGATTCTGAATATCATGTAAATATCTGACAACCGAATGAAAAAAGAGGGGAATATAATAAGTAGAATTTTTTGGGAATATTTACCCATATCACCAGGCAACTCTCCCTATTGGTTTCAAAAAGTGAAATGGAATTTGATTCTTTATGCTTTCATCCAATATCAACTCCATCACATACATCTTAACTCCATACTAAGACAAATAGATGAAAACAATAACTATTGCATTAAACTGATTTTGCTTTCGCTTTTTAAGAAAGAGGTGCTACATATTTCAACATATTTATTGAGCGAATTTGTATTGAAGGGCAATGAAGATATCAAGCTAAGAAAAATGTTTTACTGCCCTCGTTTTCAAACTACAGATTTTACCCCTTAGTCTTATCGATGAAGCCAGTGATCACAAATTAATTTTTCCATCAATCTATCATAATCCTATTAGTTTAAAATTGGTCATTCTTGAGAGAGCAACTTCAAAGAAAAAACTAAGTAGGTAACGTTTCATTTTCATTGAAGAATATTTCAAATCGTATGAGAAAAAGGATATTTCAGTGCTAGTTGAATGAAAAATTGGAGTCAATACGAGCAAGAAGTTTGAAAAAATTTATGAAACTCTGCGCAAGTGTAGATACTCATGGACAGCAATACAAAGATTAGCTATCAATGAAATATTCCTTATTCAATAGAAATTATTAGTTTTTTTTTGATATATCCTTTCATTAAATAAAGTGTATTTCAGTTTGTTTTTGTGGGTGGACAGTGTAAAAGTTGTTAAGTATGCATCAATGATTTGCTGGTGTTTGTAGTATCATCTTTTTCAACCATCTATCTCTAAATGAAGTTCAGAGCTTCAGGTAAATTTGAT
>ENA-UOUE01002076-UOUE01002076.1-compost-metagenome-genome-assembly--contig:-NODE-2076-length-10304-cov-19.318275_pt1 | contig 10304 bp, 6 predicted proteins | sample MGYA00238146_ERZ747223 | MGnify/ENA primary metagenome ERZ747223 (study PRJEB28781, sample SAMN06268865) | compost metagenome | isolation source: single cell | place: USA: California, Emeryville, Joint... | reverse complement strand
AGCAACTGCCTGTCAAATAGTTTTTACACTGATCATGTTGAATTACGCTAAAGATTAGTTTGACTGGTACGTTTCTTATTCAAAGCTAAATTCTTCCTAAATTGGTGTGCGTTGTTCTTGTTTATCTAAGATACAAAATTTTCTCTCTTTTTTTTTCACTTCAAACCATCGTTTGAAACTGCTATCATGGTGTGATTATTAACAATAACATAATCAAACTACCCATGTTTCTTTCCTATTTCTCCTATTTGGAAAGAGAAAACTCCAGAATAAAAGGAGGAAAGCCAGTTCTATAAATTCTCATACTTTAAATTAACAATTCAATTCTTTATCTCGAAAAGGTCATTAGTTAAATTGGATGTTTTGAATAACTCTTGTTAGGTAGATTTATCATATGCTCGATTATTGAGAACTGACTTAAATGGCAACCCCAGCCCAGATAAAAAATTTATATATCTCTTAATGTTTATAGAGAATTGGTCCAAATTTGTCGGTGGTGACATAACCAGGTGCCGATTCAACCAATTGCTTCAAACGGTTGACAGCAGAGGCGCAGGTGATGCCAACAGTATCTGGTTTCTTAGAGACAATGCTTGTGGATGGGGTTCCACTGATGGTCCATGAGCAGACGTCTTCCAAGTCATCATAATAAACTTGTCCGATCATTGTGGTTTCAATTGTCACACCTTGCTCAGTTTCAGTTGTAACAATAGCCTTCATACCGGTTGCAGTGCCTGCTGGAATAGTTTTTCCGTAGGATTTTGAGTTGATTTCCTTGTCAGCAGTTGTTGGAAGCAAGACTTGAGATGTCTTTTTGATCTTCCAGCCCAAAGCTGAGCAGATCCATTCATTGCTGTTCCAAACGTAAGCTGGAGTAGCGTTCTCGCTGATATTTTTAGCGAATTCTTCCTTGGAAAGACCAACACCATGGGCTTCGCAGAGAGCTCTTCCGTAGTCATCAACGTTGTATTGAGTGAAGCATTCCAATTTAGTGGCCTTGTGAGTGCAGCCAACCACAACGGTGGCCAAGTAGCCCCAGAAAACGTCTTGATAACCAGTTCCTGAGAATGTAGCATTGTTAGCCTTGAACAAAGTGTCAATTTCTTCAGAGAGCTTTGGTGAGGTGTTCCAAGCGTAGAAGGCTTCTTCTCCAATAGTGATAGTATTGACACCGAGAGATCCGAGAGTTCTCAGAGTTGGAGCGAGATCGGCCATGGTAGATCGTGTTGCGAGGATGCAAGCACGTGGCTTGGTCTTTGTGATCACTTCGACAGCATCCTTTTCGTCTGAAATTTTGACGTTAATAGCACCGATCTCGGCAACTTCACCGGCATCCTTGCCAATATCGTGATGGCCGATGACTCCGACGATGGTATGGCCTTTTTCTTGAGCGTATTTGATAACAACCTTGTTCATGTGGCCAAAACCCCACAAGAGAATTGGATAAGTGTCAGTTCTTGAATCCATTTTTGAAAATTTTGTTCAATATTAAATACTATTTATTTTATATAAATCAGAGCAGATATTCAGCTATTTAAATTAACCAACGCATCCGTCATCAACAAAATGGGTGTTTTGTTACATTCGAAAAACCTACCTTCTGGAAAAAGTTGTCCATGTATTTGAATTGTTGTCCTCTTAGGTAAGACCTGGGCCCAAGTAGGCGAAGGTAAAGAAGAAGCAATAGAGCGCTGATCACTTTTTTCCTTTTTCTGGAAACCAAAATCAGCGCCGGTATAATTTTAATCAGAATCGCACTCGGTAAAATATCTCTGCGTTTGCGTTTTAAGGTTCATGCGTTTTTTTTTTCTTCTCTTCCAATGTTTGTGAGACGCCTCTGGTTATTCCCATTGCTTGAGCTGATCGAGCTGAGAAGAGTTCGACTGCTGAAGCAAATGAATAACCCAATCAAGTACGATACTCCCAATCTGTCAATCTGATCAATTATTCGATGAAAAACTTGGATATTTGGTGGCTCTAACAATGGTTTCAGCAGTGACGACTTGATTTTTCTGTATTGGCCATGGCATTTATGGATTCCCATTACATATGTTAATGAGTTGTACATAAACGCTGTTTTCACTTTGAGGTCTATTGCTCGCTCGTTGAACTGGGAAGTTGTTCACTACTGTGGTCGCATCCAAGCTATGTTCTCAAAAATACACTGGCCTCACTTTTTAATTCAGAAAAAAAAGTGAATCTCAATCATATCTTTATTTTAGGATGGTTTGCAGCCCCTATAATTCCAGAAGAATCTCGCTTCTTGTGTTTATAGGCAGCCTCCGTGACGACTTGCAGTGGTTTGGTTTATTTTTTTTTGTAGATCCAGAATCTCGTGATAAGATTTCGAGCAAAGCATGAATTATTTAAATCAAACTTGAGTCGGAGTGGTGCTACTACTATTCCTGATTCTAGTTAGCTGCATTTTATACATATCTGACTGCGGCTCATATGTTATGTTATTGAACGAAAATGAACTCACAACAACTTATAAATGCCTGCCTATTAACATCATATTGGTTTTTAATACTTTAGAACGACTCGCAGTAAGCGAATCAAACATCATATTTCAGGCTGCTTATTGTTTTAGTTAAATATTGGCATCAAGTTTTAGACTACTTCATCAAACTCGCTATAAATTATTGAGATTTACGATAGCTAGGTGTAATGGGTATGCTAATGATAGCTTTATCAGCAGATAGGGTTTAAGAAACTCTTTATAATTCAGAATGAAGTAGTTATGTCTGAAATAATTGCCTTCTGAATAATTCATTATACCCTATGAGCTAAGTAGCAATGTTTAAAATTTTATCTTAGACAATGTCCAACAGCAATATAAGTAGCAACAGAACCAGCGTTAATCTCAATGTGAATAAGGGGACGCCTTTCGTTGTTCCGAAGAAAATGAAGACTAAAGACGCAGCAACTGGAATATTAATCCCGGAAACTAACGAACGCTGCATCGTGTTTCCTTTCGATCGGAAGAAATTGAAATACATGCGAGACACCTATCAAAAGCAATCTATTGCTGGGCGATGTACTGCAGAAGATATCACGAGAGTAATCTCCAAAATCGAGGAGAGCTGCAATAACTTCAAACGGCATCGACTTTACAAGACTCTAATCTATTTAAATGTAATAATCGGGGTCACAGTATTGCTTGGATCAATCGCAGTCATTATTGCGGGCCTAGTCAAGAGTAATCAGGGTGATAAGAACATCTATAGCAAGTCTGGTCAAAATATGTTGACTATGATCGGCATTCTTATCTTTGGTTTTGATGTATTGGTGATGTATTTTGGGATCGTCATTGTGGGTTGCCTGTCAAATGATCTCAGTGCTGTGTATATTGCGAAATATGATACAGTTTTTGATGACCATAAGAAAGAGTTTGAGAAATATGGCATGCGTTGGAAGATTGGAACGAAAAGGCTATGGCTGGAACTTTGGATGGATGAGTATGTGGGTCCAAATAGAGAGTCTAAAGACGGAGGAGCACTCAATAAATCATTTACTCCTGATACGGGAACATCGAAGGTGAAACAGCAGAGATTAATGGAGCTTAGGAGAGGTAGCAATGATCCCAACAGTCTTCTCGCAAAAGGAAAGAGAGCATCATTACGAAACTCAATGATGCTTAGCAAGCCAGGAAGTGGGTCCGGTTCACATGTTTCGACTCCTCAAAGGAGCCAAAACACAACACCGAAGGCAATCACACCTAGTCAGCACAGCCGAAACCATGCGTTTCAATTTTCTCATAAACCTGAAGATCAACTCTAAGAGAGCAGATGCTCTTAGTTGGACTTTCAGTCACGATTATAAAAAAAAAATGCACTACTATTTTTTCATACAGCAAAGGCTCTACAATTATGGTTCTGGCTGGCATTGTATTTTATAAGATATATATTTATTGGTATTTCTGTTTATAGGGAATAATACCAGCTATTATTTGATATTGTGAGCAACTGGAAGAGGAATGATTTCAAAAAGGTTTTCAATGCCTTTACATAATTTGAACTCTTTGCCCCTTTCTCTTTATGAAAACTTTGGTATAAGAGAAAAGAATTCCATGAGCGAGATTACAAGTGTTCGTACTAAATACTTCTTACTCTGTTTTCTTTCAAAAAATATTTTCTAAAGCAAGGCAGTGGCTGATTCACATATTTGCAAACAGCAGCGTCATAATCAAATCAAAATAAAATTATTCTTTTAAACGAAAAGCCCTGTGTTTCAATATTAATTATAGAAAACATTTCAGTTTTTGAAAGCTCTGAAAGAATGGCTCTTTCTGATGGATTTATTTTCTTCAAAAGTATATTCTGGAAGTGCGCCATTAGCCTGTGGCTAACAAGTGTCATAATATTCACAAAAATCATGAATAACCGAATCATCAAGTGAATTAAGCATCTGTTTTCGAAAAAAAATTATCAGTAAAATACTTGTCTCTATTGGAAGAAAAAGGTGTCCTTGTCCACAGAAAAAGTTTATTCCATTAAGCCCTCCATTTCTAACACTTATTCTTCCACTAAGGGTAATTAAATTGCTTTGAATTGCTTCAATGTCAATTTATTTTAGTTTGGAATTGTGCCATAGGGCTATTCTAAGCCAATATCGAATGAAAAGCATGGAACCTCAGTCTAGACCCGACAAAAAAGCCAAAAATTTTACTTCTAAGTTATAAAGCGTTGTATTACAAGATACTTCTAAGAGATGGATATCATACATTTAATTTGATTTTAAAGTAAAGCGCATCTGAAATCGCAAAATGATAGGAAAAGTAGAAACTATCCAGCTAAGCCCAAACAAAAACACCGAGAAGCGAGCAGCAGTTACTCTCAATAAGAAAACAGGTACAATGGTTCCAAAAATCCTGGCTAATCGATTTGTTTTCATGGGTTAGGTGAATTTGAGTCGCCAGCGAACACCAAGAAGAGTAAATTAGTTCCGAAAGATCACTACTAACACATTTTGCTACTGTAGCTCAAAAGACTCAAAATGGACATACAGTTCACCATACAGTCGATTTAAGAGCAACAATGCGATCTCCCAATTCAAAAGCCAGTACGAGTGACGGACACACTCATAGTCCTTATCTTTCTGGTTCAAAAGCGGGAACCTTCGGCTCAGCAAAAAGACAATGTGTCCTGCCCAAAAACCACGAAACTTCGCCACCAAAAAGCCTCTCGGAGACTTTAAAAGTGAAGATAGAGAAATCGAATGAAGAACAACACTATGCCAAACAGTCCGCGAGCGAGATGGTCGAGGCAGCCAAGGTCAGGAAGGATTTAGAGCAAAAAGTGGCTATTCTTGAAAGCAGAATTAAAAGATTGAACCATGAGGAAGCTCATATGAAAAAGAAGATTGATGAGACAGTTACAAAGACTGAAAAAGTGTTAACCAACAAGAAACGTCACCATGAGGATCTCATGACTCGAGAGCAATTCAAAAATTCTAAATACGATGGACTTGATAAAAAAAGAGAAGCATTAAATCAAGAGAGAGCTCAGAGAATGGAGCAAATAAGACAATCGCAAGATGATATGTTGAGAATGAAGAATGATATTAGCAATAGTGTGCGTCTTGATAACAATGTGAGTCTCAGCAAGCGTAAAGAAAACGAAAGAGCCCGTGCAGAAAAAAATAGAGAAACCATCCAACGAATTAAAAGTTCTGAGAGAGCTCTGCAGAATGCGAAGCTGGAGAAAGATCAAGAAAATAAAGCAAAATTAAATGAGAGATATAAAAATAAAGTGGAAGAAGAGAGGAAGAGAGCGGAAGAACTTGAAGCAAGACTTCAAGAATTAGCGCAAATGGAAGAAGAAGCTTTCAATAGATTGAGTCAAACTCAGGCTCTTCACAAAACGAAGTATGAGGAGCTTGAAAAGGCGTTTAATTTGCAAGTTACTTCAGCAAATCTCGAAGCAGACGCCGAGTTTGCCATATTAAAGACTAAGAGTGATTCAACGGGAATGAAGAAAGCAAAGGCTCCTGTCTCAGGAGCTAAAACTAACGTGGCTGCCACGAAAAAGCCTGAGCCTAAGAAAAAAGCGGCTGAGGAAGAAGAGGAAGCTGAGGAGGAGGAAGAGGCTGCTGAAGAAGGCGAAGAAGAAGCGGCTGAAGAGGAGGAAGCAGCTGAAGAAGAAGAGGCTGCTGAGGAGGAGGAAGAAGAAGCGGCTGAGGAAGAGGAGGCCGCAGAAGAGGAAGAGGCGGCAGAGGAGGAGGAAGCCGCGGAAGAAGAAGAGGCCGCTGAAGAAGAGGAAGCAGCTGAGGAAGAAGAGGCAGCCGAGGAAGAAGAGGCAGCTGAGGAAGAAGAAGCTGCAGAGGAGGAAGAAGAAGTTGAATATGAAGAAGAGGAAGTTGAAGCATAAATCGAGTAATTTAGAGATAATACCTGCTTTAAATGCCTACTTATTGTCTGTTTACTGATTTCATATCTCCCTATTAGTATTCGAAGCAAGAAGAAGGGCGGCTAGTCTAATGAGTTTCAAAAGAGTGCATCTTGATATCTATATATATTAATAGGACTATAACAAATCATTCTAAAGTCATCATCATTGGTGTCAGAAAAAAATAAAAAACGCTTGCAATCCTTCCTAACTTTATTAGAAAAAGATTTTGTGTTTCTTTCTCCGTAATTATGCTGATGCTTTACTCTCGGCTTGAGGAACAATACATCATTTTATTTAGAGACATTGCACTATTTCTCGTAATTCTTATCAATAGCATAACATGTGTGCTTGGAGTGTAATATTTTTTTTAAATATTGTTCGAGATAGGATCTAAATCAAAATATACGACTTCACAAAACAGAAATTATGATAGCTTATTGAAGATTTTCGATGAGAAGAGCAGTTGCTCCACCACCTCCGTTGCAAATGGCAGCGACACCGTACTTTCCTCCCTTTTGTTGAAGGACTGACATGAGTGATTGAACAATTCTTGCTCCAGACATACTAATTGCATAGAAAATATTAATAAACTAATACTAGAGATTGCTTATTTACCCAATAGGGTGTCCCATAGCAACAGCACCTCCGTTAACATTGACTCTGTCGATGTCGATATCAAGAAGCTAGAACAAAGTTAAGTAATCAGGATAGATCAACTAGTAAAATACCTTCATGTTAGCAAGGACAGTTGCGGCGAAGGCTTCGTTAATTTCGAAGAAGTCGACATCAGTGATCTTCTTGCCGGCATATTGGAGAGCCTTCTGGATTGCTGGAGTAGGAGCGATACAGAAGTCGATTGGGTCAGTTTCAGAATCAGCATAAGAAACAATTCTAGCGAGTGGCTTCAATCCTCTTTCTTTGGCGGCATCAGCAGACATAAGAACTAAAAATCCAAAGAAAATTGTTTAATCTCAAAACACAAAACTAAATTACCGAAAGAGCAGGCGCCGTCGTTTATTTTTGAAGCGTTGGCAGCAGTGATAGTACCAGTCTTGCTGAAAACTGGCTTCAAGAGTGGAATCTTTTCCTTGAGGAATTTCTTTGGTTCCTCGTCTTCAGTGACGGTTTCTTTTTCGCTGATTTTAATTGGAACGATTTCGTGTCTGAATTTTCCTTCTTTGATGCTGGCAAGAGTTCTCTCGTAGGAGTTGATGCAAAATTCATCTTGAACAGCTCTGTCAATTTTGAGGTCAGAAACAGTCTTCTCAGCGCACAATCCCATGGCAATACCGTTATAGACGTCGGTAAGACCATCATATGCGACACCATCGATTAATTGCTCATTTCCGAAGGAATGTCCCTTTCTGTGGTTCATGATGTAGAAAGGCACTCTTGACATGCTCTCGAATCCACCAGCAACGACCACATCTGAAATTCCCATTCCGATTTCTTGGGAACCGTAAACAATACTCTTCAAACCAGAGGCGCAGACCTTGTTGATAGTAGTGCAAGCCACATTGACAGGAAGACCTATTCATTAGTCATTGTTGTTAGGCGAATCGTGTTGTCAATGTGATTACCTGCTCCAATAGCTGCTTGTCTTGCAGGAGCTTGGCCGAGACCTGCTGAGATGACGTTACCCAAAATAACGGTGTCAACGTCCTGTGGGCTCAGCTTAGCGTCAGCCAAAGCAGCCTTGATGGTCTCAGAGGAGAGTGAAGGGGCTGATTGCTTAGATAACTTTCCAAGGAGGGTACCAACTGGAGTTCTTTTGGCTGCAACGACGACAACTTCACGTCCGAAGTTTGGCTTTCTGGTAGCGAAGTGCTTTACGGCCTAGATGAGAGATTAGGGAACCTAGTAAGGCTTTGAATATGTACCTTGAAAGTGTTCATGATTTTTTTCTAAATATACTTTAACTAAAAATTTAGATCCGATGATTAAATTACTTCTTTAGACAACTTTTGATATAGCGACTTAAGACCTCTTTTCAAGGAATCACGTCATCACCAAAAACAGCTAAATTGTGTGATTCGCAGAAAATAGGTCAGTGCTATCTCTAACATCTGACTCGAGATCAGAAAATGAACTCAAAACAATGTTTTCATTCAGAAATGCAGAAAATTGTAGATATTAGTCTATTTTTTTGTCAGCAAGGAGGAATGCACCCTCATCCAATAATACCAATCAACCAACAAATAACAACCAAAAATACGATTAAGAGCGGTGATTCTGGAACAATAGTGAAAGTAGCAGCAGATGACAACGTTTTAGGGAGCTACTCCCGAGCTCAATACATCTCGAATAAAGCATCTCGTTGTTAATGGAATTAACTTAAAGTGTATGTACTCTCTCAGGATTACAAGAGCTTTCATTAAAAGTCACAGTAATGAGTGAGAATATGGTTAATTCAGCAAACCCATGAGGGTGATGGTTAGTCTCAGCTTCTTTATATAATATGGGCTTATGCGAGTTAATTTCAGATTAATAATGAGAATAATTTCTATTGATAGCATTCCAAAGTCTGGTCATTAAATGAGTTTCCAAATTTATCTCTCGCGTTTTTTCTTTGAAGCGAGGTAGCCAAAGTTAGCAAAGTGAGTCTCATTAGCAATTCCATCGGTTCCATGAAAAGATAATATCCATTGCTTTAAGAAATGAGACTCAAAGTACTATTAACACAACTCAAAGTTTCTTGTATTATTCTCACCTATCAACTAGATTAATGCCTTAGGATAGGGGTAATTGCATTTAAGAAGTTCAGTATATGAAAATTCGAGAGATTAGCAGATCTGATTTTAAGAGAATCTTCGACAAAATTGTATTCAGAACCTCGTTCAATTAGACAGTAAGATTATATAATCTGCAATCTTTTCGGTTCATTGTATGAATAAAATAGTAAAATCCTGTTAGGTCTGCCTATCTCTCACAAATTTATTCATCAAACAGCTAAATTGAATCCGCCTCCCGTGTAGCGTTTGTCAGGCAAGTTTATTTGCATAGTCATAGCCTTTTGCTGAAGAAATTTGGAGTATGAGTGAACAAAATCTAAGCTGAGTAGATGATTACCTCCTTCTCGATATGTTCTCTCGCAATCTGCTCACGTTTCTTGAGTTCGAAATATTTTCTCTTAACCTCTTGCAGCTCACGGGTTAATCTTTCGATTTCATACTTGTATTCATTAACCTATCCGAATTAGATAAGCTCTTCCTCCTTTCATTAGAGCAAAGTTACCTGAGCTTGATACATGTTCAATTCTGAAGCCATTGCCTTCATCTGTCTAGTCTTTTGCTTAATATTCTGCTGATATGTCGATAGCATCTTGGCTTCTTCGATGCCAGGTTGACGTTTCATGATTTCTCTTAATTCATTCAAGTTCTTCTCCTTTTGTTGGATTACGACCTCTTTTTCAACACACTAGCAATGAATCAAAATATTATTCACAATATATTCATTTTCAGAGTTGGTACCTCTTCAGTCTTCGCGATGAGTCTCTTTTGTAAAGTATGAATCTTAGTAAGCATTTCATAGGTATCGGAATCAGTTCCTATTTAAATCAATATCAGTCGAGATTTCAGTGTCAATGAGCTACCCTCTAATTTTCTCCATCTATGAACGTTCATAGGATTCTCCAACTCTTCAGAAAGACCCTTGACTTTCAACTTCTCTTCAATGAGTTCTTTTCTGAGGTTATGAACTTCTGATTTATACTCAGGGATTTTGATGGCCTTTTGATAAAAAACGTGTTTAGCACATTTCAATTTTGCATATAACTACCTGGTTTCTGTAGATGTTCAACTCTCTCAGAACATCCGCAATTTTGTTTTTGAGGAGCTCAATCTCATTCAGTCTCTCTCTGTATTGAGACTCGCCTTTTGCAAGTGTACTCTGCTGAATGCGAATCTTCTCATAGAG
>ENA-UOUE01002074-UOUE01002074.1-compost-metagenome-genome-assembly--contig:-NODE-2074-length-10307-cov-6.951026_pt1 | contig 10307 bp, 7 predicted proteins | sample MGYA00238146_ERZ747223 | MGnify/ENA primary metagenome ERZ747223 (study PRJEB28781, sample SAMN06268865) | compost metagenome | isolation source: single cell | place: USA: California, Emeryville, Joint... | reverse complement strand
GACGAAACATTAAATGCTTTTATCAATATTATTGGAAAACAATAACAGTAACCCAAAGATTGCATATGTCATTATAATCCGCGATTTTACATGGTTTGTCTAAATGAATGAAAAAACTTTATATTATAACCTAAATAAGTTTAAATCCATTATAAAACACGATCTCACATGCAATCATCCTGTTAGTTGGCTTAACAATAGGTCTTGCAATAGAAAGTCGAAAATTGAAATCTTATCTTTAATCATGAGCCTAAGAAAACTGTGAATATTTTACTCGAATAAATTGAAATTACAACATCTTATAATAACAAAGTGACAAGCCATTAAGATAACACCTAACAAATGATAAATCACTCTAATAAAACAGATTTCCACTTGATTACTTTGTTTAAAAAAATTGCATCTTCTATTACTTCGTTGATTGTGTTGAAATACTGAATTTGTAATTGCTTTGTAAAGGGAATGGCATTGCAATGTCTAGAGGACCTAGTTTTTTAAGCATAAACAATAGTTCTATGATTCATTACCAAATAGCATAGCTCTTGCTGAATCAGCAGAGTTCGCGTTTTGCGATGAAGCAAACTTAAGAAAATGTATTTACAAATCGATCGAATCTAGCCAATCTATACAAATGAATAAATTCTTTAACTATCCTTTTCATGAATGTAATTACAGTCAGTTATAAAGCTTGGATTTGTTGTGAAGAGTTCTCTTATCATTTTAATAGTAAGTATGCCGTTTTCTTATTAGTCATACTTGAGAAAGTGCTATGAAATCGATTTTATGTTTTCTGGTACAGGTTCTATATTTTTTTTCTACTTCCTACTTGATTTGCTTTCTGACTTGTAGGAAGTATTACATTATGAAACCCAGACATATATAGCAGAATCGAATATGCTAGACGTAATAAGCGATTTTCAAATATTAATTTTTATAATTAATAATTCTTCTCTCAATTTCTCTTTATCGCCATCTGTGGACTTGATAATGAAATTTGAGTCTTTCTCAAATAAAGCAAACAGATGTAGCAAAATCTAATAATTCAGTGGAAATGGCTTAATGGGGGAAATGGCAAGAAGTTACCTCTCCACGAGATGGATTCAGTATAAAGTGCTTTTCCTGTCTTGAAGTCCAATAATGCTATTGTCGTATCACATGAAGCGCTCGCAAGCATATCGCCGCTTGGATTCCATCTCACACAATTGATGTTATCTAGGTAGCAAGAATTAGACATCAGATATATTAAAGAAATAGCAAATATTACTGGTATGAATATCATCGAAAGTTTGGACAATTTGGGATTCTCGCTTGTCAAATATCTTCACTTTCTTATCATCACCACCAGAAGCCAATAAGTTTCCATCGTTCGGGCAAACATCAATCCAGAAAGTGGCGTCTACAGGAAATTAAATGTCAAATCAACAACAAGAAGAATTATTAAAATTAGATATAAAATCCAAATTAATAAGTCAGTATTATCGTCAACAGAGACAAGAAAAACCTGGCTCTCTTTTCAATTTTCTGGAAATGAAGCTGGAATTTTAGTGAAGAAGTCGAAGAAGAAATAGGCCATAAAAATTAATTGCACTGACCTCCATCTACATAAGTCGGATTCTGCAATGTGAGAGCTTGCTTCTCAACGTCCAAAATATTGAGCTTTCTCTCACTATATTTGACAAATAATAAGGGTTCATCGGGATGAGTGCACCATCTACAGCAAGCCCAAGTATCTGAACAGTAATTAGAAGAAGAGGAAGAAAAACAGTTACTGCTATAAAATAATATAAGAAGAAAAGGAAAAATATGCCTAGTCAAAGGCACAATAAAGACTGAGAATTATAAAATTTTAAACTAACGCTTACCCGCATAATCTTCCAAACTAATATGGAAGCGATAGCTGTCGGTGTCCATATCTGATATTAAGCATGTTCCATAATGGTCAAGAACTGCCACAGTCTCTCCATTAGGATTGAAATCCAGGCCAATTATGCAGTTATCTACATGAAAATTCGTTGAATGAGTCTGCAATCCGAAAAAATATTAATACCCCATTCAGTGCGATGTTGAGAGTGCCATCTCGATTTTCGAATGAGTTGAAAGGGAGTATCAGTCTTCGAAGTGGCGAAATTGTAAAGATGATAAGATATCCTTCCTGCAACGGGAATTGCACCTAGTACGCTTCTTCGTGGATTATAGGTCACATCTCCTCTGCCAGTCACTAGAAAAGATAATGATTATGAAAATGCGAATTATAATCACGATTCTACCGCCAGAAACTTCCTCAAATGAAAATATTTTCTTCGCTTGTCCCTTCCTTGAGACATCAAATGCCTCGAGGCCAGCAGATGTGTCATAGCAATGGTAAGCAGAAACGAAGGATTTTGTGTTCGCGATTTCCTTCACGTGAGTCCAACATAAGGTGTTTTCTGAGGAAAATGGTATTAAACATGAATATGAAAAATTAAAACAATACCATTCAACATTCTGGGAACAACTCCATCAAATTTTCCCAACTTTTGCTTTGTTTCGAGTTCAACAATACTAATCTGATTATTCTTCATTGAGGACCAGGCAAGTAGGGTTGGAGATGCAGTGGATATCCCTTCGATCCAAAAAAGTTAGATCAGACCGAGTAAGAAATTAAGAGGAAAAAATTAGAATTTAGTCACATAAGTGGATAGAGGTCCTAATACCAGTTTCTATCGAATTGTTTGTCAATTCATCGCTTGGAGCATCTCTCTTAGCTTTTGACTCCTCAAGGACTGTATGATTTGATTTCTGATTGTCATTCAACTCGCTTTTTGGTAGCATTTATTTTTCGCTTCGTTTAATAATAGAGAGAAATAAAATTTTTTATTTATTAGCACGAATCTCAAGTTAATAAATTAGAGTGTGATTAGATCAGCAAACTGAAATCATCGAACAATTTAAATGGAATTTGTTCCATTTTCTTTAACGGGTGATCGCTAACAATTTCGGGAGATATTCAACATAGAGCCGGAGCAACTGCGAACATAATGTTCACATCAACACAAAAATCCTTGCGAAGTTCAATCGATCTATTTTGAGTTAATGTCCTCTATCCCTGTTGTTTTGCAACTAAATCAGAATTCACTCATGTCGGCTTTGGCACCTGTTTGGTTCCATAACCTGCTCTACATAAATGTGAAACTTCCCTTTTAAGGTTTGATATCCATACTCAACAACTTTTTCCCTGTTCTATCATATGTGTCAATAGAATTGAGGAAATTGAATTGCTGCTACTATATTTCATCATATTGAAGGAAAAATCGTGAATCAACCGAGAATAACAGCGAAAAAAATTTAGTTTTTGTCTTTATGATTTAATTGGATGTCATTAGATCCAAATTCGAAAATATCATTACGAAAATAAGCTGGATAGCGAAATTTATCTGCCGAACCAACAACTATTAGTCTAATGCAGGGTTTCTTAAAACATTATTCCTTTGCTCCTGACTCCAATTTGACTGAAACGTGAGAGTCAGCATCCCTTCTAAAGAATTATTCCTTTTTCTCAATAAAGTTGCTTGAATTTTTTATTTTCTTAAATTCCATATTGCGTGTGAAACATTGTTTTCCTGCAGCAGTTCTTGATTAGAATTGCTTCAGATGACAACTTAATATGCATTTTCATTTTCACATTTTCTTACATAAGTAATAACACGTTATTTGCTTATATTAGAACTTTACTGTTGAAATATTCAGCAATTCAGTAAACAATGCTATTACTTTTCTATTAATTCACAAATTACACCACTCATACCACTGCTTTAGCAATTTTCTTTCCCATTGCCATACCATTCGTCTCTCCAATTGAAATTCATTCTAAATGAAGCATACAGACTGAACTGAAGCTAACAATTGAATCTGAATTAAAGAATAAATATTTAAATGACTTTACAGGATTCGGCGTCTTGTCCTCTGTATAATATCTTCCCTGTCTTGAAATCTATCACTTTGGCAGTTGTATCAGCCGAGGCACTAGCCAGGAAAGTCCCGCTTGAATTCCATCGCACACAATTAACGGTATCTATAGTCCGATCAGATTATTAATCCAGGTTGCTCGAGAATAATCAAAACAAAACCTATATGAAGATTACAAAATGTTCTGGCAATTTTAGGTTGTCTTTTATCATAAATCTTTATATCATGATCTGTGCCACCAGTTGCCAGAAGATTTCCGTCTACTGGACAGCAATCAATCCAGAGTAATTTCGGATAGATAAATTTATTATCTAATTATTATGCAAATTAGGGATTTATTCCAAGAAAAAGCATAAAATTCTATTAAAAGAAAAAAAAAAGCAAGATAATTACTAGAGTCAACTTGAATGGAACGCTTCAAAATTTGAGTTTGTTTCACCACGTCGAGAATGTTGAGTTGAGTTAAGGCATATTTAACGAATAGAAGTGGCTCGCCAATCGTCGTGCTCCATCTGCAGCGATTGTGATTATCTATACAATGTTGGAAAGGGTGCTAGTGAACAATTTAAGTTACCCCATCTAAATCCTAAATTCAGAGAGAAGTGATGACTGCCTTCGGTTATATCCATTATCGAGCACATCCCAGCGACATCGATCAGACCCACAGACTCTCCATTCGGTTCGAAATCAAACGCGCTGAGATTTTCCACTTGACAATGCATGGAGTAGCAATTATTCAAAAAGTTATTAGCGAAATCGTGCATTACTTTCGGAAGGAATCAGCCTAGTTTTCCTCAATAAATTAATCTTATAGCTTCCCTTAAGATCATTGCATTTAAGAGAAAAGAGGTGAAAAGCTGTGACACTCCCAACTGGAACTGCACCCAAAAGATTTTCGTACATTATAAGCCATATCTGAACAGGAATGGTCTAGAGAAGGATATAACCCTTTAAAATTCGCTCCAAAATGAATGAAGAGTTTTCAATGACACCAAAGATTTTGTGTTATCCTCTGAGAATCGAAAATAGAGCAAAAATTACCAGCCCTGAAAGGAATAAGTTTTATTTGACTTCTTCTCCGTTGAGATGTCAAAAGTTTCCAGATTAGCGGGGTATGAAAAATCAGAATGAAGCGAGAGAAGTAATCTTGTGTTTGGTATTTCTTTCACATTTTTTACGTTTCGGATGCTGCTCGCTTTGTATTATTTCAGCATATATAACTTGAAAAATAAAATAAGTACAATTTGTTGGAAGTTGAGGTCCTTTGAATGCCAGACACTCCTTTCTTTCCATTAGGTTACTGACCGTGATAGTGTTACTCTGATCTGAGTACCAGACAATCAGATCTGAAGGAGAGAAGGCTGATGATTGATTTTTCCCCATTAATTTGCGACTATTTATCTACTTTAGAGAAAATGAGATTTAATCTAATTTAATTTTTCAATCACTCCTAATTGAATACGTTATACTGAGGTACGAAAGATGCTCATAAGTAGTCGTTTACCGAACTCATCCCACTATTAAAATAGATTATACTCAATCTTTATGAGATTTCCTATAGATGAACCAATTCGCAAAAAAATGAAAATTGAAAAATAAGAAGGAATTCCTAAAAGTTAGATCAAATGTGCATGGATAATGTACAGTTTGCTAGAATACTTCATCGAAGGGCATCAATCTTACAAGACGAGTCTTGAAAATAAATTTGCTAAACTCAGCAAAGACGCATGAAGAAAAATAGGAACAAAAAATCAGATGGGGGCAGCTTTGTAGCCTGAGGTATGTATGATCAATATTTTCTTTCTTTCTCTCAAAAACTCAAAGGATAATTTCGATTTTGTTTATTTATTTGTGGATAACCCTATAAAACGAATTCTTGTTGACCCTTGTCACCTAAATCCTTTGGATTCAATTCGCTGACGTTACTGAGTAGTAATAAATACTCTTACTAATGAATAAATTTCTACTCATTATAGAACTGCAACAAAGTTGTTACCCATAAAAAAAACAAAACAAACAGGAGCACCTCCTGCAAGTTGCTAGGTTAGGAGCTATTAATAAATGATGCTAAGTAATGAATCATATTATAGATTGATGCGATATTAGCACTAAGAGGAGTCTGAATTTGTTCTGATTGTCTGTAGCTCTTTAGCATCTTCTAAGCTAGATCTACTCGGAATGGTCTCAATCGTGATGTGGGTCAGTATTTCTAACTCTGTTGGAATTAATTTTTCCTCTGAGCCGCCTCTATCTCTTGTCTGCACATCTAAAGATGATTTTTCTTCCTCCGCTTCACCATTTCTTGGTTTTTCATTAACTTCAAAAACTATATCGTCAATCGCTCTGGGGGATAGATTCATCTTTTTTACTGCATCTGTTACTTCAACAGAGGAATTTGGTACTAAATCATGCATAAGCGTTTACATATTATAATAAATGAACCTTTACTTAATTCTATAGCCTTGCTGTTGGCTTGAGGTTCCTTTGATTCGATTAAATCCGTCTCAGTTGCTCTGGTCCTAAATTGTAGATTATTCGATTACTTTTGAAAAATAATAGTCATTATTACCTAGCCTCATCATATCCATTGCCTTCGCTCGGGTGATATCACTCACTATAAGAAGGAGGATTCTCCGGAAGACCATCGCTACAGTTAACTGCTACTCCTTCTGACATCACCCTCATTCTCAACAAAACTAACAACAGGTCCAAACGTAACACAAGACATCTCCAATAGATTGTAGGATATGTCCTCATACGACCACCTACCCCTGATTTTTATATCCGAACCAGATTTTCGAAAGTGAGCATATTGATGAGCTCACAACAGTTATCAATATGTGATCTAGAGTAAATTTCTGAAGTGAGCTTCATAATTGCCTTTGAGACCTTCACACAACACAATTTTTCGAAGTGAATATAGTGGTATATACCCACTGATTACGTCTTCTTATTTCGAAATCTTCAGTCATATCAATTAGAATTTTGACTTACAATAAAAACACGAAATAAAACCGATTGAAAAATAAAATTGTAAGCTTATATACATGTCAGACCAGGAGCAACCAGACGGAGTCAATAACCCAGAGGAAGAACAGCCTAAGGATGCGAAAGGAAGAGCGTCGTCAAACAAGAAAAATATCTCAAAAAGTCCAGAAGCTAGGCAAAAACAGTCCGAAAACTCAGGTATGCAGCGTCCAAAGAGCGCAGCTGATCGAAAAGGCCCTAAACTACCCGCAAAATTCAAGGAAACAAGAGAAATGGCAATAAGACGTGAATTTCAAATTGGGCTTAACAAAATCACATACAACGAAACCCGAGAAATCGTAATTACTATCAATATTTCTACAACCCAACGCTTTTTAGGGCATGAGCGAGATTCAAAATATCATTTCAAACAGCAGATCACCTCAAGACCTCCGCGTTTATATTTCAGCTTTATGCGATCAGCCAAGAAATCTTAATAGTGCAACAAAAGAAATGGAAGTCCTTATCTTCGGAATCATCGCTTCAGTTTACAAAGAAGATCTATTTGATCCTATCGACAAACCTCCAAATCTCATCAAATCTGTCGTTCGTCTATGCGAAGCAGTCCATTCTTATTTTAAAGTACGCATTGTAACTGATCTGCAAGATGATTGATAATAAATAGGACACAAGCAGCGGCGTGCAGAGCGCTTGTGCTCGAGTGTTAAATGAGATTTACAGCAATTGTATCAAACAACAACCTGCAGATACTGTCAAGCTAATTATAGCAGAGCCGCTTCTTTCAATACTCAATGGCGGAGCAGATAAGGCTACGCAACAGACCGCAGCGATTTGCTTATGTGAGTTCGCGAGTTTGCTAACTCGCCAAGGGAGGAAGGACGTGATTGATGAGATGTGTGAGAAGATTTATACGATATTTTTGGTAATAATAGCGCGGAGTTTATCTCTTATAATTGCAAATATGGACTAGAAAACGAACCATGATTTCATCGAATTGATGAGAGTTATCGGTATTTGCATGGCGTCAAATAATCTCGCAAAGGTGTCGGATAAGCTTTCTGGGATTATTAATAAACTGTGCGCTATTGCTAGCTCAAACTGTCAATTGAATCAATACTACTTGGTATATATCCCTTTGATTTTTTGCCAGACATTAACTATCTGAGTTAGAATAAAATGGAAGCCTGTAATACGCTAGGAATCATTGGGAAGATACTGGCGATCCCTGATGTCCAAGTTAACGGCGATCTCAAAAGGATATATGTAAATTCTTTGCCTTGTTGGAAGAAACATTAAAACATGTGGGATGTTAGGATAAAGTTTCAGATGTGCTTAAAGACATTTCCAAAAATAAGATTTTAAGACTCCAAAAAGCCGGAGCCAGCGCTTTAAAAATCTGGGAGATATTACTTCGAACAGATGCGCCAATTCCGAATGAAGATGCCGATAAAATTCTTCTACCTGAGGAGGAAGAAGCGTTGAAAGTGGAAAATGAACTGAAATCTAGACCGCCGCCTGAAAAGTTCGAAATGCCGGTAAAATAAAAAATATAGTTGACCAATAATTGATTTTTATGATTCAGTCTCGAAATAATTTCCGAGAGGCAAGAGACCAATTCAAAAAAGAAAAACAAGGAAATCAAGAGGATAAGGAGCAGAAAATAGAAGATTTCATTAAAGATGCACAGTTAAAACATAATCGAGGACAAAATTACGTTCGTGCTAGAAGCGGAACAGGTTTGAATTCTAATAGTTGCTTTTATATGTAATATCTTTATTACTTTCTAAATAGGAGGAGGGTATGTTGCTTGGAGTCCCCCGCCAAAAGACGGCAAGGTGGCAAAAGAAAAAGCCTATGCGAATCAAAAAAAGAATCTTAAAGAACAGATTTTTCAACAGCATTTGAATCGACCGAAAACCGCTGCAGTTGATAAATTCAGCTACCTTCCAGAAGACATATGGCCTAAAAAGCCTACCAAAGATGAGGTTTTAGATACAGAGGGCATCAAAGCAGAAAGAGACCAGACTCCAGAAAAGAATGACGAAGAGAGGAATAAAACACCGGAAAAGAAGGAGGGTGTCGAAGCAGAAGACGCAAAAACCGCTGAGCCAAACGTAGAGAAGAAGCCGAGCCAAGAGAAGAAATTGCAGAGGCCGCAAACAGCAGCTGCTAAAACAACGCAAGATGCTGACGGTAGACCAAAGAGCAGAGAAGGACCTTCAGCGATCAGAGGCACACAAACAAAAAAAGAGCCGAAAAGCGCACAAAAAGCGACCGAAGATGCTGAGAAGAAGCAATCAGAGTCGGTCGAGCCGAAATCCAGTGATGGAGTTAGAGCAAGTTCATATTTGCGAAGTAAAAACAAGAAAAGCACGAAGGATGAAAAATCTATCGTTTCTGCCGAAGACGCAGCTGAAGGCAAAACTCTATCTGAGACAAATTCAGAAAAACGAATAGGTTTGAGAAAAAGCACTAAGAAATCCTCGAATAAAGACCTTAATGCCTCGGATTCGAGCTCTAAAACGCCTAGAAAGCTGCAGAGACTGCACACCCCTGAAAGCATCCAAGATGATTGTTTCAAAGATGTTAAGCTTCAAACACAGAACAATAAAATCGATTCGGCCAGCAAAATAGTCACAACGCAAAATTCCGAGAAGGACCTCCTTAACTCAGAGCAACTTGACCAGCAAGAGCAACCAAGCGAGCAGGTTGAAAAGATCTCAATCCAAGCAAACTCGCATCGGGAACAAGCTGCTGCGATTAGACAGCCGAAGCCTATGGCTCGAAGGAACGTTCAGCCACCGCAGAATAAACCTCAGCAGGAAAAAGAAATGACAGATCAGGAAATCGAAGAACTGCTCAATAAAGCCGATAAAAATTTGAGTCTGGTAAAAGAGAAGGAGAAACAAGAGGCCGAAGAAGCTCTAAAGAGAAAAAACGATGAGCTCCTCAAGCAAAAAGCGCGAGAAGAGTATAAAAAGCCACCATCTAAGCCTTTCGACCAAAGTCCTAGTTATAAGCTATTTGAAGCAGATGTACCTATCGAAAAAGCTGTAGATTACGTAGTTGATAGTACCCTTCGCACTGAGAACAACGAGATAGAGGGAGGACATCATGCTGGAGGCGAGGGAGGGAGCTACAGAACACCGCAGAAAAAAGAAATCCAGCAGCATTTACCTGAAAATCAGGAGGAGAATAACACTGATGATGTGAAAAACGAGCAACATGCTGCGATAGGTAACCCCGCCTTGTTTGGCATTGCGAAGGGAAATCGAAATTTTGCGCAAAATGATATTGTGCCACAGCGTAAGGCTAGAGGACGAGCAAAAGCGTCACATTCTGAGAACGTGGAGCCTGTGGTCAATAAAACATTA
>ENA-UOUE01002071-UOUE01002071.1-compost-metagenome-genome-assembly--contig:-NODE-2071-length-10322-cov-31.980966_pt1 | contig 10322 bp, 3 predicted proteins | sample MGYA00238146_ERZ747223 | MGnify/ENA primary metagenome ERZ747223 (study PRJEB28781, sample SAMN06268865) | compost metagenome | isolation source: single cell | place: USA: California, Emeryville, Joint... | reverse complement strand
GGCTCTGTTTGCAGTTTCCCATCGCCATACTGCTTCTTTTTCGATTTGTGAACTTTCTCGAAACACTCAAGAGCAAGCTTGTGATTTCCTCCATTCATTAGTTGGTGATTTCCGATAACATTAAGCAATTCAATTTTTGTCTGCAGGGCAAGATGACTAGGCAAACTGTTTAAGTAAATTGCATGAGAAATTATACGGGACACTCTGGTAATGTCGGCTGGTTTTTCATTTTTATAGTCTACTCCTTTGAGAATCCACTCTAAAACGAGTTCATAATTTTGGCTGTATCTGCCCTCATTTTGGTGCATCCAACGCAAAGCTTCTTGGGTGAGAGAATGCGGTTTCCAAATCTCCAAAACAAGAGGTTCTGCAGACCCACCTTCATGTTGAGCTATGTGATTTTCGATACATTCGCTATTTGTGAATATCCTGTACTTCTGAAGGAGTTCTAAGGCGTCTTCAAATCCGCTTTCTCCTTGGTTTTGTTTGCAAAATTCCCAGCAGCTCTCCAAATTCTTACTAACGTTCCCACTCCAAAGATATGAAGCTGCGCCGAGAACAGAGCTAATTAGTGTGTTCTTCACTTTCAGCTCTGAGAGTATAATCTCAAGAAGTATGAAGATAGTTTTGATCTGTTCATCATATTCCTCTAGTTCTTCCCACTTCTTCCTATAGCTATCCTTGAGCGTTTCAAACTTCTGGTTGAACTTAGTAATGTAAGTTTTCGTCTCTCTCACAAAAGCTTCAGCTTGTGAAATCGCTAGGGGCAACCCACCGAGCAAAGAATTGAATTTTTCAATGGCCTGAGATTCTTCTTGGAAGTCTGGATCGCATCGTTTGAGATATTTCCTGGTTTCTTTAGCTAGAAAGGGCTTTAAGCGAATAATGTGGTTCATTTTGTTTCCCCATTTGCTAAACCGAGATGTGATTAAGATATCTAATCTGTTTCCTTCATAATCGTTTCTTGGAAGATACTCTTCTATATCTCCTAAGCACTGAGCGTTATCAAACAAAACACAAGATTTTTGCTGCAAACGCCCCAGCTTGTGATAAAATATTTTGAGAAGTTCGCTCTTCTCCAAACTGCCAGGCAGATACTTGTGATGGATGTACATGTAATGATTGATTTGATCCAATATTGTATTTTTTTGGTCCGCATGGATCCAGACAATCTCCGAATAGACATCTTGTGAGCAATTTTTCAAGTATTGCGCCGCCAACTGAGTTTTTCCGATACCTGCAACACCGATAATAGCTAAATAAGAGATCTTTTTGCTGCTTTGAAGCAGGTGCTCAACCAGCTGATCCATTTCATCACGTCTTGACACAAAATTTTCAACAGGTCCCATTACTTGAAATAAATTCATTTTTCTGCTGAAAACCATACCTATATGAGGTTGTGGAATCCTTGTTTTCTTTGGTTTTTTTATTTGCGCGGTTTGAGTTGGTTCTTTGTCATCATGAGGAATTTCCGCGCAAAATTGTTTATTCTTAATCTCTTGTGGAATTGGGTCCTGAACGCCTTGTTCTGAAAGTTTTTGCTTTTCTAATTCATTCATATCTGCATTCTTCGTTGGCACGTGCTGAATTACTGGCTCTTCTCGATTTTGAGTGAGTTGACAAGTAGAATAAGCTGTCTTCATTTTATCAAGCGCATCTGTAAGAGCCTCTTCTATATTCTTTTCTGCCAAATTGTAGACATTCCAGCCCTCAAGTTGGGCTTGACGAGCACTAGTGTGAGAGGCATCAAACATTAAATGATTTTTCCGATCTTTTTCATCAATGTCCAACAGTTTAGAAAGCGCTTTCCTTGCACACATTTTGTCCTCTAATTGCACGCCATAACCTGCAAGTAATATACCATGATTTCGACTCTTGATAATTATTGAATTTTCCGATGTAACGCCGCTGAAACAGCTATCATCGCAGACTATCATAGCTTTCACGTTTGGGAATGGCCCAATTTCTTTTAGTCTGCAAGCTTCATCTATCATTTTCAGGAAGCTAGTTTGTTTTCTCTCTGTAAGCATCGAATAGAAAACGATTTTCCATTGATATCGGTCCACAATTTCTTGTAAAGATTTTACAATTCGCGCACCACCTCGTAAAACTTGAAATTTATCTCTTTGGACTTTCGTAATGAGTAAATCCTCTTCTTGTGGAGGCTTTGCAGACCTCTCGCCATCCAGTACTCCTTCAATCTGGAGTATCAAATAATTTTCAGATGCTTTTGTTCCCATTTTTTAATTGAATAAAACTCCTATCTCAAGGTCACAGACAGTCGCAGTATTCATTGATACTTGAATTCTAGGGTGAAAAAATAATCTGCTAGAAGTAAGGTAACTTTTTCCCATCTCAATTTCTGTAAGAAGAGCAATATGTTGGGTGCTGAGTCCCATAAGTGAAAAACTATGGCAATTTCATCTTTTTATAAGTAATGTGTTCGTTTTTATTATTTTCAAAAACTCCACACCTTGTAGGAGAACTAAAATATCTAGAAATGCTTCTCAAAGAAGAAGTTATGCGAGATATTGGGGGGGGGAAAAGAGAGAAGAAAGTTAGAATATACATTATTTTTATTTTGAGCAATGGATGTTGAATTATGTTAGGACCATTTTTTTAAATTCTTTCATTGTAAATCTGGAAAGGTTCACCTCCAGTTCAGGTAATGAATGAGTTTATTTGAGAAGCAAATAAGAACTTCTTCCTGTTTCTGAAAAGGAAAAATTATTCCAGTCGGTCGATTGTAGCTGCAAATAAAGTTTTTGTGATACTAGCACTTATCGGCTAACTAAACTAACTAAACTGATTACTTAATCTGACGATCCAGCTAACGAAGCTCCGTTTTTTTTTGTTTAATTTCAGCTGTTGCAGTTCTATCTTTACGATTATAATACTGTCTATGCATCTTCTTGATTTTTTTGCAAATCATATATAATATTGATCATCATTATTTAGATTTAAGCGCTTTGTCTTAAACTTTCTTTTATTTTGTTATTTTTTCCTCTTAATAAATGCATATGATTTTTCTTCTCTTCGATTCGGAAATGGGCTAACAAAATAATCAAAAATGTTAGAAGATTTACTTTCTTGGCATATTATTCCATTGGTTCCTCATACCACCTATTCCCATTACATCTGGCTGGAGGCGCATCATGTCCATCGGTCTCATTTGGTCCCAATGCCCTCGCATCATATCAGGATAGACAGGCTTTTGTTTCGGCTTAGCATCATCATCTTTCACTTTAGGCTCGTAATTATCTGGGTCAGGTGGGGATTTTGCCAACTTCAGGATTAGTTCCTTTGACTCTGGCTTGAAAAGATCCAAAAGTTTCTGCTTCCTCATCAAAAGACCATCTCTGAAGTTCACAAACCTCTTATCGACTAGAATTAAGTCCTCAAACGCTTCCTTTATCTTAGAGTCTGGAAACTCAGTCAGCTCAACGATCTTTTTGGCGAATTCTTTCTGATCTGGTTCATTCAATTCCTCGAACACGATTCTGAAGGTTGTCCAATGGTCTGGAGGATATTGCCAATTCTTTCGCTTTTCTGCGTCTTCGGGATGGATTTCGAAAGGCAAACTCTTGCCAGTATCAAGTTTGAAGATCGTCACCGACTTTGGCCTTTTTTCGGGTTCTTCAGGACAGACATAACCCATATTCCCACCTGTCTTGCCAATAGGATCGCACTCTTGCATCATGAACCCTACCGCCAGAGCTGTTCCCCAGCCTTTGAGTCTAACACGTCCTCCTTCGACAAAATATGGTCTCTTTTTATTTTCCTTCACTTCTGCTTTGTAATTTTCGATGAAAGCTTTGCCAAGGTCATTGAAATCGATCACCTCTTTGGACATCACATGAAGTCTTATTTTGCCAACGTCGAAACCTTTGTAGAGGACATTCGTTTGAACTTCTTCAGGCAGGAACTGCGGACTCAGACACATTTCTGGGACTTGAATTCCGAACATTTTGTAGAGTCTATTACAAACGTACTCTTTGTATTCTTCAATGTCTTCTATGTAGTAGAGCCGTCTGACCATATCGTACTCTCCCAAACAAACGCCGCACATGGAGCATTTTCCAAACCACCGTTGATTGGTCTCGTCATAGTACCACCGTTTGCTCACAGAGTTACCGAGTCCAATTTTGTTTTCATCGCATCTGAATTTTGTTTTGGAGATTAAAGGACCGTCGTATACTTTTATATTGTCCGGTGGAGGTTTTTCAATTGTTTTCGTTTCTTTTTTAGGTTGAGAGCTAGATTCATGCTTTTTGTCCTGTTCGAGTTTTTTTTGGAGGGCTTCTTTCAACTCGTTCTGAGATTTATCAGTTTCGTTCTTGGGAATTGGATTTGTCTTCTGAACATCTTTTTTTTCCTCAATGGCCTCCTTTTTCTGGTTTTGAGATGAGTTTTCAGGAATATCCTTAGTGTCTTGCTTGATCATCTCAGATGGATTGCTTGATATTGGCTGTGAGTCTGTTTTGAGTTGATTTTCACTTCTTTTCTGTTCTGTTTTCTCTGTTTTCTGAGCTGATGTTGCTGATACTGCTTCTAAAGCCAAAGCCAAGGTGGCTCTTAAAGAGCGCATACTTAAGTCATAGGCAGTCCAACCCTCTCCTCTCGCTTTCTGGACAGATGCAGTAGTTCTATCGAAAATGAAATGGTTCTGACGGTCCTTTTCACTTATCTCTAATAATTTGGAAAGTGCTGCGCGTGCACTTTCTTTATCTTGGAACTTTCCATCGTACCCGGCCACCCAAGGAGACCGCGACTTCACGATGACCGAATTTTCCGGCTTCACTCCCTGGAAACAGTCTGAATCTCCTATTGCTAGGGCTTTTATTGAAGGTAACGGACTCAACCCAATCTTTTGGCATGCCTCGTTTATTTTTTTCAGTTGGGTGACCACCTTCTTCTCGGGCACGAGCGCAAAGAGAGCAAGCTCATAATTGTATTTGCTCACTGCCACGTGTAAGTATTTAACGATTTCAACTCCACCTTGCAGAATCTGCCATTTATCTTTAGATTGGCTAATAACAAGGTCATTTTCTGCTGGAGGTTGCTTTGATTGCTCGCCGTCGAGTGCGCCTTCATATTCTATTATCAGATATCGAATGATATCTTTAGAATTCGTAGAATCCATTGTCCAACTTAAATCCCAAAATTAATTATCTTTGGCTTGTAGGATTCGTGTCTTAATTCTAGGCTGTGATATTTGATCAACTAGAAGAAAATCGCTGCTTAAAGGGTTTCTATACTTAGTAAGTGTTATTGCTCCTATTGAATGCAACAACATTCAAGGAAAAGATGAAAATTTTAAGTTCGAATCTCATCCTTTAGTAACATGAATGAATATTTGCCATTATTCTGGTTGAGTAATTAAGTAGAAAAAAGTGTGAATGGGGTGAAATATGGTATTAATAACAATAGGTGAAACGTCAAGGACATTTATCTCTAGAAAAAATTAATGAGACCTCCTATACATTGTAACTTGATGTATTAGGACTAATGGAAATGCATTCCTCTGCCTAAGTTCAAATATACTGTTGTTGTTGGTCTTACAATTCTAGAGACTCTTACACGAGGTCGATGAGCGGCATGAAAAAAAATTTTGATGATTGGTAAATTTATTGATTCCTGATTAATGTTGCTCGATTGAGTAATGATCAATCGAGGGTTTCATGAAATTTTATTTTCAATATGAAATAAAGCGAGAAATATCGACACAACATATGGAATTAATCTCTGAAGGCTATAACAACTAACTATCTATCTATTTTTATTCAGTCGCCTCTTCAATAACAATCTCCAATGAAGTGCCATCTTTAGCAATTATTTCATTTTCTTGGAAAGTAAGTCCTCCCTTGACACGGTAATCCAAATTAGCAATTCTTGGGCTCTCTCTTAGTCCCATACCCGTGATTCTATAAAATCCTGCAAATTCTCTATCAACCTTTCCGTTTGGAAGACCGTACATCGCGATGGACGTGATTCTCTGCTCATCCAATCTGCTTCCACGTTCTCGAGCATGGAATTCAATCTTAATCTTAATAGATTTCTGTTTTGGAATTCTTTCAGCCGTCGCAGTGATGTCAATAAAGCAGTTTTTCTCAACGCATTTCTCGACGACAGCAGTATCCGAGAAGCTATTCAGCCCCATCATAAATCCTTTGGCATCAAATTTCTCATCGCTATCTTGACTTCTGTTGAAGGCCACAACTAATTGGAATTTATTATCCAGATCTTCAGTCCATTGCACTCCCTTTATCTCTTGTTTATGTACGATAGTGCCTCCTCGGATAAACATTGGAACATAGTCTCCCAAAGGCGCTGGAATTTCAGTGGTCTTTCCAGTTTCAAAGCTATCATGGATGATCTCTCCTGTGAAGTAATTGAACCATCTTGCTGGAGGGAAATGTGCAGGATAAGTTTCTTTATTTGGCTGATAGACGGGGACAGCCATGAGACTCTTTCCGAGCATAATTTGCTCGTCAGTGAAGTAAGTGTCCGTTTTATAAAGCGCTTCATCATGAGGGAATTCATAGAATAGAGGCTTGAAGACAAGACCTCTTCCCTTTTTCTCAACGAACTGAGCGTAATACCATTTTAAAATTGAATATCTGAGTTGAATAGCCTTGACTGCGGTTTCTTGAGTATAGGCCTCATTAAATGCATAAGGCTCTTGGTCACGAGCTTCAAGATGGTTGTGGTTACGAGCGAAAGGATACAACATACCAGCCTGATACCACCTGGCGCAGAGCTCTGGAGTAGTTGATCGCATAAAGCCACAAATATCGGCTCCTGTGAATGGCATTCCGAAGATACCGAATTGGAAAACACCGGTAGTTCCGTATCTCATAAACTCCCAGCTAGCTCCATTGTCACCGGTCCAATGCGCGGCGAATTGGCCAGCACCGAATGCGCTACTTCTTGTTAAGATAAAAGGCAGCGGAGTCTTTTTCTTCAAAAATTGGTAAGTAGCTTTGCTTTCCAAGGTTCCAAACAAATCATGGACATCGAATTCAAGGATTCCTCCATAGTGCTGCCCGTCCATTGAGATAGTCATTGTTTTCAATGGTTGTCCTCCAGGAGTATAAGGCAGTCTGTCAAATTTGGACATTTCCCATTCTTTGCCGACTTCTCCATTGGCAAAATTTGTTGGTTCATTCATATCGAGCCAAATGCCTGCAAACTTCACGTTGGAATACGTCCTCTCGAGCATATCAGCCCAGTAACCCTCAGCTTTCGGATGGAACCAATCGACGTAATGAGATTCTCCTGGCCAAACAGTTCCGAGCATTACTCCTCCATCCTTATTCTTGATGAAGACATCTCGTCTAATACCTTCATCATAGCCTTGTTCATGTCTGTATTTACGAGAAACTCCGGCATCAATAATAGGCACCCACCTGATTTTGCCGTCTTTGAGCCAGCTATTGAACTCATCGTAGGGGAATTTCTGAGAGTTAATTGTGAAGTCTTCCTTATCGATCATATAATCGAGATCTGACCAAATCACATCGATTGGCGCGTCAATTTCTCGGAATCTCCTGACTTTCTCCTTTAAAGTCGTTAAATGCGTGTATCCCCAGCGACTCTGATGGTTTCCAAGGGACCAGAAAGGCATAAGCGCCCAATGGCCAATGTAATCGTGATATTGCTCGATGGCTGACTCGGGAGTGTCGCCTCCCAAGAACAAGACGACATCGATGATACCTCCGGCAACTCTGAACCTGACTGACTGCCCACGGTCCATTGTGACGTCCATGGCATTAGAGCTTCTGAACAAAACCACATGCCAGTTGCCCTTTTTTTCTTTCATGAGGTAAACAGGATGATGGCCATAGACATGACCACCAGTGACACCATAATCGATGACTTCAGGCTTGTCTCGAGCCCAGATTGTGTAGGTACCACTTGGACCCATTTTAAATCTGGAACTACGCTCACCTAACCCAAACAGATTATCAGTTGGAATGGATGAACTGAAATCCAATGAGAGGTCTGAGTAGATAAGGTTATGCTGTCGAGTGTCAAATATAACTTCGTCAGTGGCCTTACGAATCACTGCGAAGCCAAAAGGCTCTTCTTGGACGATGAATTCGTAGTCTGAGTCGCCACTGTCCGAGGGGTTCTGTCGGAAATGAGGGAAAGGATACTCGTTAGGAACTTCCCATCGTGATTCAAGTTCGTCACTGATCTTGACTCTTAATTGCGTTGGGTGGTGATGCTCGACTGTCATGAGAAGCTTCTTTATGATTGGATTTTCGTTGTTATCTTCAGGATAGTGTGAATTGCTTCCAGTGTATTCAAGTAAGTAACGTTCAATGCCTTTCTCTTGTGGATCTTGCTTCTTGACAATATTGTATTTGTTTCCTTTATCAGAGAGCATGCGATGTGTTACTCCCGTAGTATCTGAATTGCCAATTCGCTCATTTTCCGTCGCAGTTGGGTTGCTCCAGGAGAATGAAACTTGCAATAAAAAAAGTGTGATAATGACGAATAAGGAGCCGGAAACCGCAGAGAGACCGGTCTTTTTAGCTGACATAATGAATTTTTTGTAAAGTAAGTTATTTTAGCTTTATGAAAAAAGCTCGTTATTATTAAATAACTTCGCGAGTGCGGGTGTTTAAATAGAACGTTATCAAAAAAAAAATCCAATACTCGAGCGTTGAAAACTTAGAAATAGAGTTTCAGGATTTAGCGACTTAAATTGCCATTTTCAGGTAAAACACTGCAATCTAACTAATGAAAAAACTGCCAACGCTTTCGATTTAAGAATTTTATCTCAGCTTCTAACCTTTAAAAAATTCTTCGTAACTGGATCTCAACAATTCTTAAACAGAATTTGAGCAAATCGTAATACGAAAGAGCTGGTATGGTGGTGAAATGGACATTCCAAAAATGAGCTGAATAATAAAAGTAGGATACCATTTTTTTGAAAGAATAAGCGAGATATGGAACTAAAAAGAAATTGGTAGATTGCGACATTGAGAGTAGTGAGACTGCCGAAACAGAATTTCAAATGCGTAATTACCTGTAGTTTGCATTAGATGATTATTCTACATAGGATTAACATTAAGGAAAGCAGCCTCTCACAACTAAATGTGTCTAATTTTGTTAAGTTATGATATTCAATTCTCTGATTATTCGAAATATCTGAAACAGATATCTTTTTTGATAATTCCGGTTCTCGCAAACATCGTAGGAAATAATTGTATATTTCTCAAATTTAGTGAAATTCTAATTTTTCAATTGAAGTTGGATGCTTTTATTTTTATATATGTTTTGTTTATTTTGATACGCTGCTAATGTCATATTTTTTATTTAATTTATTTCTTTTTCGATTCTTATCCCTATTTTCCCATAATTCTGCTTGTCAAAGCTCGAAATTGTAAATACTCAATACTAAACTTTGAATTTCTACTCTTTTCTTCAAATCCATTGAATAAATATAAAATTACCTTTTTTAGTTTCACATCTTTACGATTACCTTATCTTTCAGGACTCTTTTTTCTCATGTCGAAAATTCTCATTGAACTACTCAATACATATTTTGCGTTATTTGTTTTTTTATTTCATTTTGATTTGAAATTATACTTATAGAAATTTCGTAAACTAATTATTTCATAGTTATTACTACTCCATACTATACTTGCGATTCTGAAAGAGTTTATGTTTGTGTTCTTTGATCTATTTGTATGAGAGTATGAGTTTTGTATGGAGATACTGGTAGTATATTAGGAAAGGAATTTAATTCATCTCAATATACTTTATGGTAGTAGCAATGGTAGGCTTTAGTGAATCCCTTTGAAATCATCTTCAAAGTGTTAAAGCCGATGAAGCGACTTGATGAAAGGTCATAAATAGAGACTTCAAGAAGTTATCTTGATTGGAAATTGTGCTTGCTGTAAAAATTAGAGTATTGGTTTCGGAGCTCCTGAAAAATAGTTTCCTATCCCTACAATTAGCAATCTCTTTCATATTCACAAAAGTCATTCAACAAAAAAGGAGAGCAATGACAGGAGTCTAATAAATATCGAGAGCTCTTTACAAATAGTATCAAAATTTACTATAATATTTTATCATAATTTAGAATACTTTCAAAATACATAATCGCATAAAATGGTGCTCAGCAAGTTTGAACATGACTTTCGAGCAAATTAATAATGGACAATGCAATGGAAAACTATTGCTTATATTCAAAATGCACAAAACCAAGGGTATTGTGAACAAATCTTGGCCTTAATTGACCGACTTTTTTAGTAAAATCAGGCAAATATGCGAGATGTTCCCCTTCGATCACATTAGTTTCTTCAATA
>ENA-UOUE01002070-UOUE01002070.1-compost-metagenome-genome-assembly--contig:-NODE-2070-length-10327-cov-9.193073_pt1 | contig 10327 bp, 5 predicted proteins | sample MGYA00238146_ERZ747223 | MGnify/ENA primary metagenome ERZ747223 (study PRJEB28781, sample SAMN06268865) | compost metagenome | isolation source: single cell | place: USA: California, Emeryville, Joint... | reverse complement strand
AATCCAAAGGCGAGATCGACGTTTAGTATGGATTTTGGAGAAAGAACTCAGCAAAATCGGCCGGTTGTAAATAATTTTGTCAATGATACAGGAAACAAAAAATTCTTTGAGAAGTAACTCGATCACTAGTCTCAACGAAACTAATGAAAATTTCAGAGAGAAGAAACAGAAGCAGTCTGAAAGCGAGATTGAGGAGATAGAAAATCTGATTGAGTCCAACTCAGTTGAAAAGTAACGTGAAATTCTTGAATGGTGAGGCTAATTATCGGTAACCTACAGAGAAAAGGAACTAAATACATCAGTCAAGAATAACCGCATCGTTTTTTTGCTCCAATTACAGAAATTTCATAAACAGCAAGAGAGTACACCGAACCTGAAGAGCTTGAAGCTTTCTGAATCCTTTAAAGTCCAAACGCCAGGTAATCTTCAATAAAATTTCGCATAAAGCTTAGATAATATAGTTAACCCAGGTATTGAACACTCTTCCGGACAGATGAGAGCTACGAAATATAAAGACACTTTAAAAATAAACAAGGTAAGCAAATTCTGAGATAACTCGCTCATGGGGATAATTCATTAGCCAGTTGATCGAAAAGCAAATAGAGCGGCGATTCTCATTCAAAAAGTTATGAAAGGCGCACTCGTGAGGAAGAAATACGCGAAATATCTCAACGAAAAACGGTTTCTGCTCCTTTATAACGCGATAGACAAGCTGAGCCTTGACCCTGAGGATCCTTATGACACTTGCAACTATCGTGTTTTCGCATGGTATGATCTTATTGGGGAGCGGATAGTCTTCAACATTACGAAACTCCTCAACAAGAAGCAGTTCTATACAGCGAAAATTAGTTACCCTCTTCCTGAGGATACGACCGTTAAGCTCTTTACAAGAGATGTGAAAGCCTTCGCGATCTCCAAAGTCGCTTTGATGTATTTAGAAAAGGGAAAGATCCAATTCAAGATAGGTTGAGCTTTACATGACGATTTAACAGGCTAATAGTGCTAAAATCTAGGAAAAGAGGATAAGATTAAAGAGAGACTGGCCCGATTAATCGAAAGCGAGGCGATCGACGAAGAACATAGCGTTTCAGCTCGCCAAACGACACGATTAGATGATATTCAAGAGCTTATCACTCCGAAAGGTCAGGTGAGCGTCCAAAACATATTTACCAATCCGAATCCGGTAAGCAATAAGTTGAGTCCGTCGATGGAGATCCAATTCGCGAATAAGAAAGCTCAAGAGAAGCCACCGGCTCAGAAACAGCCGTCAGATAGAGTTATACGGCGAATTCAAGCGCTAATTAGAGGGAGAATTAGCAGGGCGACGTATTTGTTTTTAGAGGGGAAAATGTACAAACTGAGGGATGCGTACTCCTTCCGGCATCAAGGCCATTACCTGAACATGCGTATTTTGCAGGAATATATGCCTGGGACGAGAAAGCTGAGTCCTGATCCCAAAGAGTATCTTGTTCTTGCGAACGACTGGACAGACTGCGTGAATTTCAACCTGTTGACTGTTCCAGCGAACCATTTTACAGGTGGTACAGGAGTCACAGTGAAAAACTTGAAGGACTCGTTTGAAATTAACCTTTTCACCCACGAGTTGTATTACCGACCGGTGAGACACACAACGCTCTCTTATCCAACCGATGGAGACGACGCGCTTCCGGAACCTATAATTCTCCAGATTGAAGACAAAAAACAACTTGAAAGTCCTTCAGACGCTTTTGGGTTCGATGAAAAAACGATGGGGCTCTTGCTAAAACTGCAGAGGGTTATGAGAGGGCATCTTTCGAGAAAGCAATACTTTGTTTTTAATAAAAAATGCTACAGAGTGCTGTTTTCGGGCTGCCTTCGTAATGGGAAAAACATACTTAATATTAGGATCTTAGGCAGGATAGTAGCCCAGAAAAGCATTCATAAGATCGCAGAAAGGATTGTAATTGTCATGGACCTCACTGATCAAGTGCTTTTCAATATCCTCGAGTTTGATAGCAAAGTGTTCGGAGGGATCGATCCTACCATGCTAGCAATAGATGACGTTGCAAGAAATTTCGTCATCGATGGCGAAGCTCATAGGATCGAGTACAAAGCTCCCCTTGACACGCAGGAGGACACGATACCCTCTCCGATTATTTCAATGAGGCACTCTGAGCATGGAAGTGAAGAAAAATCGTCAAAGACCTACGAGCAAAGCTACCGGCCGTTGATCGAGAACGTGAAGACTGAAGAACAACAGCAAATTGAGGAGCACGAAGATGATAGCGAAGAGGATGCTATACCTGAACCGCTGATGGAAAAGATACAAGAAGAGGCTGACAGCTCTCATAGAGATCTGATTGAAGAGGTAGTAGAGCCTCTGATTGAGGATAGTCCTTTGAACGGCGCTGAGAAAGATGATAAAGATGATGATAAAGAGCTCATTCTCCTTACAAATACTTTTATTCAGACCTCCAAGCGGGATAAGTTGGAAATTTTAGTGTATTACCATCCGAAGAAATTGGAGTTATTGTTAGAGTCGAAATCGCAACCGCCTCAAAACTTAAGAATTCCGATACAACAGCTCGGAATGGAGAAATTCAAGAAAAAGGAGTTTTTAGATAACATCGACGCTTATCTGCTGAGCCGTTTGTTGGAAGACAACGGGACGCTTATTTTTACAATAGGCGGCCGCGGAGAGACAGCTGGAGATGAGGATGATGATGACCCTCCATCGATCAGTACGAGAAATCAGCAATTTCAACAGCCTCGCAGAGATAACCCACCAGAAAAGATAATCACAGAATTTGCTTATGAGCAAGAGTTTGCAGACGAGCTGGCGGATGAAATACTCGATGAATATGTAAAGGCAGAAAAACAAAAAATCCAAGCGAAGAAGAAAAGCAAAGGAAAGCACATCGACTCAAGCAATGACGGAGAAGAAGAAGATCTTCAGGCAGAACTTAACGCGTTGAAAATGCAGGCAATGAAGAAGGCAAATCCTATCCCGAAAGCTGACCAGGCAGCTGCAACGAAATCGAAAGCCAAGCCTCAAGAGAGCGAGGAAGAAGAGCTTCCCGATCTTAACGACCCAGGAGTTCAGCACTCTGCAATGGTGATCCAAAAAGCGTTTTTGAAGAAGAAAAACAGGGAGAAAAAGAAGGAGAGCCCTAAAAAACCAGAAAAACCTCTAGTATTGCCGCCTCAGCCTAACTATGAGAAAAACCACAAAAGCAAGCCTAAGGTAATGGCCTTGCCGATCAAGAAGCAGACCCCTGAGGAGGAGGACGATGATGAGTTACCTGATCTAAATGAGCTAGACCTCGAACAATCAGGGGGATTCTTTGATCCTATTAAGGCCGAGAAAAGTAATGTACAGTCGGCAGCAGGAGACTTGAAAAAGGAGACGCCTAAACGCTTCGAAGAGGATGACGATGAGGAGCTTCCCGACCTGAACGAGTTGAACATACAGCAATCAAATGAGAAATTGGCGCAACAGGAAGAAAGACTTCATAAATTGATCGATGATGATGACGAAGAGTTACCTGATTTAAATGACCCAGAAATGCAACCGCTGGGACAAGCATTAAGTCAAGGAGGCACAGAACCTCAGAATCATCAAAGTTCCGAGGAGGAAGAAGAGAAAGGAGACTTACCTCGTCCTCTTATGAGGGGTTTAGAAGACTCGGGGGAGGAGCTTCCTGATCTCAACGATTCTGAAGTCCAGAAACCTGCTGCATGGGATCAACAAGCCTCTCCAAAGAAGAAAATGAAAGAGAAAATAACCGGGCCGCCTAGCAATGAAGGAGAAGGCTCTCCATCATTTTCTCAAGATAAGGAGAAGAAAAAAAGGAGCAAACCACCACAGATAATAGTAAAAGCTAGGAAATTCATGGACGAGGAGGTTAAGGATCCAATCGCACCACAAACAAATACAAAGAAGGAGGGTGTGCCGAAGATATTCATAAACCAGCAAGAGATGTCAGGCGGATCGAGTGTTAATTCCCCATTGCGTTTGAGCAAGAAAAATACACCGAAAAAGCAATCTGGAGACGAGAAGTCCTCTCCCAATCTGATCGTGCAAGATGAGATGAGGTACAGCGACGAAGAACATCCTTTCTATAACCAAGAGCAAAAAGGCTCATTACCAGGCAACAAATTCGCATTTCTTTGATTTTGACTAAATTTTGCACAAATTCATTGAATTTTGTTAAATGTTTTTTAGTTCATCCTTATTGCAGGGTAAATCCGGCTTGTTTATATCTAATGAGCAAACCAGTCAATTCAAAAACGCTGGAGATATGTTAATTTTCGTTCAGTTAAGAACGAAACACAAAATTTCATACTATAAATCAAATCATCACGGGGATTATATGAATAGAGATGTACATTACTTATCATGGGAAATGAGAGAGATCTATGGTTATGGACAGTCAATACACTTTTGGAAAAACCGCTAGAATCTTCCCATGTTGCTATTCGAAGTGAATATATACACCGCTCTTGCCTGAGACAGCGCCGACTCTGATGTATCCTCTATACCAAACATTTCTTCCACTAACGAAAGCGTTTGTTGATGCTTAATTTGACGTTGTGTCAGTATGCTTGAAAAAAACTGATTCCCGTCTCTGTCCGTAAGAACAACCGAGACCGTTCTACTCTCATCATCGTTGCTCATGGAACAATCCAAGTCCACTAAATCCAACTGAAAATTATCCAATCCGAGCCCAGATTGTTCAGTTTTCGCGCGTTTTTCTGGTGCATAGGTATCAAAGATTTTTTTCAAGGAATTCTGCTTATTCTTAATTTGAGCCGTGCTTAAATTAACTGCAATTGCGTTTTGCCCTTTTGTCATGAGAGGTTTGTTATCAGCGCCTGTGATTTTGGACGTAGAGAGAGTTTTTAGATCAGATGCAGGTGTTATTGAAGCTTTTGTTGTAAGCTGAGACCTCGATTCTGACATCTTTGGAGATGTATTCTTTGGAGAGTAGTCCCAATACAAATTTCTGCTCTGTAGATTCAATCTGCCTGGAGTCCAAGAGGATTTTATTGTAGTTTTACTTTGATAGAGAGTCGATTTTGGAGAGTTGTCGAGCCTTGTAAACTTCATGGCAGTTTCAGGTGCAATGTAAGTGTAATGTTGGCTGTTTTTCTTCGCTGTTGGCTTCGGATATATCAAATTCATCGTTTCTGAGGTCTGAGGAGAGGCCATATGACCTAAACGCGTTCTTTGGGTAGGGTTTCGGCTATTTGTTAAACTTTGATTAATGAACATTTTTACAAATATTTGTTATTTTATAGGTAGTGGCGTTAATAGCTTTATTTATATAATAACCGTAGGATGCTCCGAAAAGAAGTATTATGATAGCGTTTCGTTTAGTAAGAGAAAAGAATAGGAGCTGCTCGAATAAGTTCCGTATTCTTTGCAAGCTGCCGCTGAGATGGCGGAAGAGCCCGAAGAGAGAGAGAAAAAAAAACAAAACAACTAAAAGCAGGAAAATCACTCAGAGGAAGAATTCTAGAGAAAAAAAACAAGGGATTTTTTCTACTCACGAAAATCTTTCTGTGTGTTGGGCGCTTTGCTAGAAATATGAAACGCTTTGATTTCTTTGAAAACAACGAGGTGGTTCCTAATTAGGGAGTGAAGAATAGACAGCTAATTTCGCAAAAAAATTAATTGGTTTTAGAATTTTGATCCATAAAAGAGTTAATTTTGCGAAAAATTTAACAAATTCAATAAAAGATAACCAAACAGTCTTCAGTATCGAGCTTGAAACTCTTAGCAGATGATATTCTCCGCAGCTGAAGCTGCTTTCGATCACCATAGACTGTGCATGACAAAAATCACTTCTTCATAAAGGTGAAATCAAAGTCCTTATACAAAAAAATTACCAAATTTACGAAGATGCAATTTTCATTGGGGGATCCTTCTCAGTTGTAGCCTTTTTTCATGCGCGCTCAGCCGCACCCAAGTCGAAATCATCGTGCAAAAACGCAAAATTCTTCACATCTAAGACTCTTTTACCAATATAATTCAACTTCGGGCACTTTATCAACGAATGTTTTTCTATTTTACTCAATCATCATTTGCTTGATTCAGCAACTCTCCTACTTGAGCACTAATCCTCCACATTAAGGAGTATATTTCAATTTAGTATCAGCTTATAGAAAATCTTTCATTCTAGTGCTAGATCGTTTTGGATCCTCTCATTTTTCATCATTATTTCAGAAATTGAGCAGTCATATCTTTGAAACGAGGTTAGCTCACAGCATTACCCTTATTCAAAAAACAATTAAGTTAAAATAGTCAAAATTAGCATTGGAAGTACAACCGACAAGTGCTTTATAAAATCAAATTAATTTCTCTATATCAGAACGGAAAAAGAGCTCCAAGATGGCATCTGCTGATAGAAAGGCCGTAATCAAGAATGCTGATATGTCTGAGGAAATGCAGCAAGACGCGATCGACTGCGCCAACACTGCCCTCGAAAAATTCAACATTGAAAAGGATATTGCTGCATACATCAAGAAAGAATTCGATAAGAAGTTCAATCCTACCTGGCACTGCATCGTAGGAAGAAACTTCGGCTCATATGTCACTCACGAAACAAAGCATTTCATTTACTTCTACATGGGTCAAGTGGCAATCCTTCTCTGGAAGTCTGGCTAAGTAGAAATTCAAATCTATCGAAACACAGAAGAATTTTTTCAAAAAAGCAAACCATTCATGCGCAATTCTTTTTTTTTTAAAAAACTCGATAAATGCCTTCTGTGTCAGGACGTAGATTTCACATGGTAGTAAGGAAGCTGCGTAATTAAAGTGCATTCGTTCATGCGTTCTGTGAAATTTGCAAATACATAAAATGAAAAAAATGTTTGAATTAACCTTTTCTTAGTAAGAGCGTATTCAAAATCTTCGTTAAGTGCTTACTATTGAAAAACGGGGATGAAAACGATGAAAACTTTCAAAAGGTAGCGAATTTTGAATTTTTCACAAGAATTCAGCAGGTATCTAAAGGGAATAAGATGGTATAGCCATGATGATGCTAATTCAGAGATGTAGATGTGGATGTTAATTTGAAGCTGTGTCTCTTAACCTGAGAAAAAAGCTGCATTTTGAATATTAGGTTTCCAGAAAGCTTCAAAATGGTGAATGTTCTCCTTTAATTCTTTTTCAAATCTTGTTTCCAGAATTTTCGGAAATATCAAATCGAACTAAAACGCGGTTCAACTGAATCTTTACTGAATTACTGGTAGTGGTTGTCCTTGAAATTATGATATCTAAGTTCTAGAGATGAAAGAAGCCTTCGTTCGGGAGGATAAATCTGCAGGATTGAATATCTCCTCCAAGGCCATATTTGAGAAAGCTGGCGAATTCCAACGATTGTTTATAGAGCCCTATATCTAGCCAAAAATACTACTCAATAAAAAGAAAAGCTGTAATGTAATTATTAGTGCTGTATTTCATGGAATACCTCAAGCCAATCATTTGATCGTCCCACAGCCTGGGACACCTTGGAAACAACAAAATCACTTAGCCGGTAATTTTTTTAATTCAAATCCCTTTCAATGTAGATTAGATTAGTAATGAGCGTTACTCTTTGAGATAAACAAACATTATGCAAAAAAAAAATAAAACAAAAAACGTGAAGCGCACTTCATGACTCCCTCTTCCCTGCAACGCTTCAAACAAATGAATGCAGAATAACTCTTCATTGATAGATTTTTAGCAACTGCTCAAGTTAAATTAAATCTTGGTCAACTTTTCTGGGATAACAGCCGTATTTTCCTTCGCCAATTGCTCTTTCCCCAACCTGATAAAATCGACAGTGCATTCATGCTCTTCAGGCAGCCTGTGCTTATTACAATAAGTGAAATTGCACTTGCATTTGAACCCAAGCAAGCCCACTTTCCTATTACAACTCCAGCATCGCGTGTGGTCAGCCTATTTTCCCAACAAACAACTATACTCTTCATTAACGCTCGGAATAAGTACCTGAACTTTTGTGGGTTGCGTCTCTGTGGCTTGAGTTCCGTTTGTTTTTGCTTCTTCAGCGCCATTTTTCTCTTCACCTGATGCCCTATGAGTTCGTTTAGCCTCAATACATTGTCTGGATTGCAAGGAATTTACTTCACTGATTCATTAGTTTTCTTATCTGAGGGATTCGACTTGTATTTATCTCTGAAAGGGATGAAATGAGGACAAAACTGCCCGAAGTGCTGGCTTACCTATAGCACTTTGAGCAGAGGAATTCGGTGCTTACGTTTGCGTAAAACTGTTTGCAGCTCGTACAAATGGTGGTAGTCTGACCAGCGTCCTGCATAGCGTTGTCACTCACGAATAACTCACTTGTGTTTAAAAAATTTATTGGGCTAGATAATCACTACGACTGAGATATTATTGGCTGACTCTTTGATAACTTATTAATCAATGAGATCACGTGGAGTGAACAGAATCTGATTCATTTCCTAATTAATGCAGACAAGATCCAAGCAGTCTACGTGCCTCATACTCCTTGGATTTCAATATTATTTGATTGCATTGTATTAATTCTCTTGTTAGCTAGTTACATGGAAAATGAAAAGCAAATCGGCTCAATATTGTGTGTGATTGCGAATTATCAGTATAATACTGGGCTTGTGGATAAGATCTATGTATAATAAGATATTTATTAGCATAATAATAGCTTCGTATACAAAAATTGTGAAAACTGTCTATCGGTCACTTGGGAATTTTTTTATTTATTCGCTCTTTAGCAAAACACCCATCTTTTTCTTTTTAGCTGCCTTTGGAGAAAAAATCCTTTTGTTTGGTATCTCAGACCCTTTAGTTAATCTTCATATAAACACCTGCTTCAAATAATTCGCAACGTTAAATTTCCACGATAACAATGGCATTTCACATTATGGATTCTCACTTTTCAATTGCTGGATAAATTTTAGCTTAACCAACTATTAATAGTTCAATCAACCCCTACTGGCAAATCTGAGTAGTGGTCAGCTTCGAGAAAAGCACAACATCCTCTTATAGGAAAAGTCGGGAAACAAGACCTTTTAGCAACGAATTAAAAGATATTTAACAAAGCTAAAATAGCTAAAATAAAAAACTCTATTTAGGAAAGAAGTCAAAATGGGAAAAGGTAAAGAAAACCCCTTCTTTCTCTTGCTTATCGATTCTAGATTTCGGCGGCGGCGGATTCGGCGGTGGTAGAGGTGGTGATAGAGGTGGCCGTGGTGGCGGCAGAGGAGGTGGCTTCGGTGGTGGCAGAGGCGGCGGCCGCGGTGGTGGTGACAGAGGCGGCCGTGGTGGCGGCAGAGGTGGCTTCGGTGGTGGCCGAGGCGGTCGCGGTGGTGGCCGTGGAGGCAGAGGCGGTGGTGCTAAGGTCATCATTGAACCTCACAGATTCAAGGGAATCTTTGTCGCTCGTGGACAACAAGATGCTCTTGTCACCTTGAACTCAACCCCAGGCGAAAGCGTCTACAACGAAAAGAGAATCTCCACTCTTAACCACGCTGGTGAGAAAGTCGAATACAGAGTCTGGAACGCTTATAGATCCAAGCTCGCTGCTACTGTCCTCGGAGGTGTCGAGCAGCTTTATATTGAACCAGGCAGCAAGGTTCTTTACCTCGGAGCTGCCTCAGGAACCACAGTCTCCCATGTCTCTGACATCATTGGCAAAGTAAATTTTTCTTAATTTTTCAATCTCTTAATGCCATATATAGGATGGTATTGTTTATGCTGTTGAATTCTCTCCAAGATCCGGAAGAGACCTCGTCAACATGGCCCAAAAAAGACTCAACGTTGTTCCAATCATCGGTGACGCCAGAAAGCCACTCGAATACAGAATGTTGGTCGGCATGGTCGACGTTGTCTTCGCTGATGTCGCTCAACCTGATCAAGCCCGTATCATCGCTCTCAACTCTAAGTATTTCCTGAAGAACGGAGGACATTTCATTATTTCCATCAAGGTACATTAATCATTTGCCTACCTATGTCTTACTGATTACTCTCTTTAAAGGCATCTTGCATTGACTCCCTCAACGAACCAACAGTTGTCTTCGAGAACGAAGTCCAAAAGCTCAAAGAAGAAGGATTGACCCCTGAAGAGCAAATTACCCTCGAGCCTTACGAAAGAGATCACGCTGTGGTCATTGGGTCATTCAGACCTGAACAAGACAACGAATAGTAGTGACCTCTTTTAAAATAGTTTGTGTCTTTATGATTTGTGTGCAGTTCTCATTGAAATCATTGACTTAGTTGTGGGGTTCATGATTACCTGTTGCTAAGTTTTTATGTTGTTTGCTCGAGCTTTAACAGTTATTTTGAGTCATTTTGTTTAGGAAATAC
>ENA-UOUE01002068-UOUE01002068.1-compost-metagenome-genome-assembly--contig:-NODE-2068-length-10332-cov-11.133398_pt1 | contig 10332 bp, 3 predicted proteins | sample MGYA00238146_ERZ747223 | MGnify/ENA primary metagenome ERZ747223 (study PRJEB28781, sample SAMN06268865) | compost metagenome | isolation source: single cell | place: USA: California, Emeryville, Joint... | reverse complement strand
TGGATGCAACAACCTCAGACGAGATGGGATTTGTTTTTATCATATTGACGATAGCTTCAACACTTACAGGGGTACTAATTAGCTTGATTCAAGTTCTACTGCTAATAAAGGACATCTTCCAATACTTGAAAGACCGAATAACAAATCAGAAACGGGTTCAACCAATTACACTTCCAGGAGATCAGTCTCCAGCGGTTCGCGTACCAACCACAACTGAGAGAAGAAACATTCTTTTTGAAAGCAAAGTTATAAGAATAAGTGAGACTTTTTTCAAAAGCAATCTTAATGAATCAGCGACTAAACTTGAAGATTTATCTGAAGATGACAAAATGCTGATATCTATTGGGAAACTGTCTTCCGCAAAATTTAAAAAAGGAGCTAAAGAGCAACAACTTCTGGAAGAACTGAGAACGTGGTGGGATTCAACTCGTTCAGCTTTAAATATCGACTCTAATGATTTGACTCACTAAAAATCACTAAAAATTCGAGGGAGAATCTTATACAAAGAATCCAAAAGTCGTTTTATAATCACTCGGATGAAATTTAGCGACGAGGCAAGACGTATTTTTTGCTGTGTCATAAGCTTGGATTATAAGGAGATAACTTTACTTTGTAAATCAATTTGAAACTACAAAAGTGTGAAATATCAGAATTGTTGTTGTATTGTTGATCAGATTTCTATTGTCATATATAAAAATAAACAACAGATCTTATAAATCATATATTGCGAACGGTATTCACTGATTATGGAAACCTCTCAAGACTTCATATGTTGCTTGCCGCGCTGTTTTAATTTATTTGAATTTTATTTTGTCACTGTTTAGTAGACTTTGGGAAAAAAAGAGAGAATATTGCTCTCTTCTGCGACAGTTATAGTTTAATTGGCTTCACCACAAATTTCGTTGACTACACTGCAATCAGGTTCTGATCAATTTCACTGAATTATTTTTGGGTTATATCAATTTCTCAAATAGATGCGCTAAATATTTATAATCAGAGCAAGCGAAAAAAATTCCTGTAACTTATCTCATTTATTATGATATCGAATATATGGATTAAGAATCATTTCCAGAAAAAAGTATAGTTCGATTTTTCACTTTCCTAGATCTCCTAACCTCTGATGTTACATCGTTAGTCTCATTGCCATATTCCGAGCGAAATTCAGCCCACCACTCTTTCAAACTTCCATACAGTTGTTTTCCTCTCAGCCCTTTTTCAAAAATCTCTGGGGTTAGCTTCCAAAGACCTTCAAACATTTCACGATCTTCGGTTTCGAGATTTGATTTGTGAATCATCGCAGAATTTTTTCTCAACGGTCCTTCCTCAGTTGCTCCGATAATCTTGTCTTCGAAGTTCCTCTGTTCGCTATGAGGTGCCATTATTCTGATTCCACTAGGGATTTCTGTGAGAGAAATTGGGAAAACTTGACTCTTTTTTGCTCCTGCGTTCTTCAAATATCGATAGATTGTCCTTACTAATTCCAAAACCTGAATCAAGCCCAGTAATCCTCCTGCAAAGGTTGATACAATACTTAGGCAGAGAAATACAAATCCTATTTCGTCTCGAGTCGTTGCGTCGATCTCTGTAAACTGATCAATGATTCCAATGATGAATCCGAAAGTGATGCAGCTGTGTGTCAACACTTCAATTATTGATGTGATTATCCTCATCCATTTTTCTTTGAGAGGTCTGTAAATGAGCAAATATAGAAGAAACCCTGTATTCATTGTCCAGAAGAGAGTGATTTGAGCGAATGGTGAGGAAGTCATGAGAGCGATGATCAAGACCAAGAGCAAACTTCTGAGCAAGGAAATGGGTACATATAGCAGTTGAATCTTTTTTTCGCAGCGAAAGTCTTCGAATATGCATTGGTATCTTTTCAGATGCAAGGGGCGAAGGTGCTCTTCTGTTTTGAGGATGTACTTCATATTGCTTGTAACGAGTTTTACTAGTAACCCAGCAAACAGAAAGTATAGCCCCAAGAAGATTATTCCTGTTGCTAGAGAAGCTTTTGCTGCTGCTGTGGGAGGCTCCAGTAAGGATGACGCAAACCAAATGTTAAAGAGAGCCCATAGGTTGCCTGATTGATAGCACGAGAGAAGAAACATGAGCAAAAAATTCCAAAGAATAGAATCATCAATACGGTTCATTAACCGACTTAGTCTATGTATTAGAATGATATAATGATCACGAAACTTCTTCCTAGCGTTTGTTTTGGGAAGTTCCATCTTATTTGTAATTTTTCTGAGTCTCTTCTTTAGCAAATTAAATAGCAGCGCACTGCTAATAATAATTGAAAACCATAACATTAGGTTCGACATCTCGTTGCTGTAATTCTCACTGAAAAACAATGGGATCTCGTATTCTTCAAATATACGAGGTAATGAGTAGTTTCTATCAGCCAACTGCTCGTTCCATTCGGTTATAAAGTCGATTGGCAGCATCATAGAAGTTGGGTCGATGTGAGAAGTCGAATAGTATTGCGCTACGTTAGGAGGCCATTTAATATCAATGAATCTCATTACTTGGATGGCTTCTCCGACAATTTGCAATCGTATCAGACTCAAAGAGAGTGCTCCTTGTGAGACAGAGCTTATTGATTGAATCGTTGCTACTGTGCTTCCACCCATTCCAGTGGCTGATGATGTGCTTGAGATAAATTGCTTTTCCTCCTTTGAGAATGGATAAATTTCTTTGAGTTGGATGTTGGCTGTTTTATCGATAATTCGAAACTGTTGATACAAATTATTATTAAAATCAGTCGTATCCAAGTCGATGGTAACACTCAACACGGAGCGTGATGGATAGTATTGATCTCCTGTATACTCAAACTGTATTTTGGATTCTGCGAGTGGAGCAAGGACAAAAAAAACATCATCAATTTGGGTGTTTGCTATTTGAATTTGAATTTTTTGAGAAATTGCCTGAATCATATTGACAATGCCGTAGTTGAAATTTATATTAATGACCCTAGCTTGGGTTGTGAGGCTGAGATCAAATGTGAGGATCAATTTGGGTAAACAAGTTGGGACTTGAAATAACTCGCTCTCTCCCAGAAAACTTTGATAGTAATCAACAGGACAGCTTGTAGCACAAGTCCCATTCAACAGAAAATAACCTGCAGGACAGCTAGTACAGCTGTGGTCGTTAGGTTGACTGCAAGTTACACAGGGAGGTTGGCATTGTTCGCAAGCTCTCGATCGAGGGTTAGCATACTTGTCAGAAGGACATCCAGTGTTGCAAGAATTATCAGAATAGAAGAATCCTTCTGAACAGCTTAAACATCCCGAGGAGGTGCCATCCACACATGTATCACATCCTACATAGCAGGATTTGCATTCATACTGATTTATGTAAGAATTGTAAACACGGTAAGTTTTTAAAGGACAGCTACTCACACAAGTATGATTGTAATAGTACAGGTTTGAATCGCTACATTTCCCGCAACTTCCTGAATCTGTTTTGATATAGCCATTCGGGCAGGTGTCTAAACAGATTTTGTTGAACCAAACTTGTTGATTTGCTGCGCAGTCGATACAAGCGGCTAGAGTATTATTTTGACCATATCCGAATGGACAGCTTGTGTCGCATGTATTTGAATTTGGAGACGGCTGCAAATAGTATGATCCCTTCAGGCAAGAAGTACACTCATTGCTACTCATCCCTGTGCAAGTCGCACATCCTGTGGAACATTGTATGCAGGTATAACTTGCAGTGAGAGAAAATCCGACAGGGGAACAATCCATGCAAGAGTTTGATATGTCCTAGTGGAGGATAATTAGATAAATGGTTGATGAGGAAAGGATTCATCTTACATAGTGGTATCCATATTGGCATTCTAATTTGTTCAAAAAAATTATTAAACCTCACGGAAATTTATGTTTAATATTTACTTTGGCAGGATTTAGTTTCCTCATGTGGTAGAGTGTCACCTGGACAGGTCGCATAGCACGCTATATCGTACAGATAATACCCGGGAGCACATAAAAGACAAGATCTCTGATTTGAATGAAGGAAAGCTGTTTGAAGACAATTAGGATCCGCTATCAAATGTTACATATTATATGACATATATGATTTTGATTTACCAGTTGAGTTATCATAGACGCCGCCAGGCCCAGCAAACCATAGAAAGTTTAATATATCGAAGTTCCCATCTTTAGCTGTCTCACGGGTCGTAGGTGTGATGCTATCCTTTATTTGACTGCAGAAATCAAGAACCATATTATTTACTCCGATGAACAGTACTGGTGGCGAAGCTGTTCCTGCTGAATCTGTAAAATACTCTCGTGCAGGGCTACCTGACCCGTCAAACATCCTAATAGAGTAGTATGCGCCAGGCTGGTTAAGTGGCTGAGCTTGTGTATATTCAATAATCAGCCGATTCCACTCATCTAGTTTTTCAAGGAGTTAGATTTCCTATAAAATAGATTGAAATTACCTTTTTCCAGCGTAAGAGAAGGAGTTGTTACTGCCACTAATGATCCGCTGATGGAAACTTTTCGATAGATAGTGATTTGACTAGTTGAGTCAGAGTATTCTGCAGCAAAAGCCACCGAATTTGTTGTGCCATCTCGTATAGAAAAAATCGTCTGAATCGATGGACCACCAGTGGAGTATGGGTAGATGTCCAGGGCAAAAATAGAACCATAAGGAGCAACCCCTCCGACATTAAAGCTCAGAATAGAATCCGCTCGGCAACGCAACAGATTATTGACACTGAGAACAGGATCACTCGTCGTATCAGACGCGGAAAGCCCTGTAATAATTGATATAATTGTTTAAGATATTAACGTTTAAAGGGTTCTCAGTTCTTTACCTTTATATGCAGTCAAGGTTCCTTGCGACGTTTCTTGAATATAGTTAATAACAACTGTTTGATTATTGTTCACATTGGGTAATGAACTAAAGTGGACAATGTAAAGTGTGCCTAATTCAAGAGAGAAATATGAGCTCCTCCCTCTGAAACATGAAAAATGTTACCAGTGTCCATGATTGCAAGATTAATCATCTCATCGACCGAGTTAGGACAATAATTAAGATACAATCTGACGTTTTGTAGCCAAAAATTGACCAAGTTATTTTCAAACTGGTCGTCACCGCCAATAAAAATAGTGGCGTTGATTGCCAAATCATAAAATGATCCCGTGGGTCCTCTGGTGTCAAAAGCGACGACTTGAGTTGAAGTGGAGGATAGTGTATATCGAAAACCAGTTTGCTTTTGTGGTGTTGTAGCAGTACTTGCCGAAGTAGCTAAAAATACCCACTGCTCCAATGGAAGCAACGAACTTCCTACCATGCCCTACAAGAAATCGTAAAAGCTCACTTAAGTAACGACAGTATTACTGATTCCCACGAAGGCCATACACCTGTACTCTGCCCGCTGGATGCAATTCGAAAAGGACATTGACTAGTGGGGGATAATACATAAAGCATTACTCTTCCATTAGAAGCATCCAGCCTATCCAGCAAGTACTCGATTCATTATCTTATTAACAACAACAAATTACGTGGGATTATTAGTCACCCGAAAATATGTTTCCCAGTCATCTGTCCAGCTCACCTTTTTAATCCATAAGCTACTCGCGTATTCCTTGCATGTGGTCCATCCGTTTGTCTTTGTAGAGAGCAACAATTGATCATATGTACCGGTATATTGCTTTGGAGTTTCTTGTAATTTGAGAATCTCAATCTTTGAGGCTATTCATAGAATGAAAAAAGTCAATTTGAGTGTCGAGTGTGAAGATTTACCACAAGCACTCAGAAAGAGCGCATATAACAGAAGTAGCATTGTTAAAATTGTTAAAGCACCTATTAAGCTTTTGATTAACTTGTTTAAATGAGTGTTTGATTAGACCTTATAAGAATCACTGAGAATGCGAACCTATTTGAAATTCTTAAATTTGTGAGTCAGTTACAAATAGAATTTTAAATCTCCTCTGGAAAACAAAGGTCTCACAGGTAGAATGAAGACTGATTTCTTAAAACCGATGGCGAACTCCATTAAAAGTGCAACTACAGTGAAAGAAAAACAAATGCTATTAATTTTGAATTGGAAGCAATAGGATGATAAAAGTTTTCTCTCTATTTTGCGAATTTTACTCAAGAAAAGAGGGATTCTGAAGGCTGACTATCGAGATTGTCTGGTCTGACCCCACTAATATCTAACAAATTTCAGTAGCTTGAGTTAATTATTTTTTAGAAGTCTTTCGAATTATTTTAGTTCGACTCAATTAATTCTTTATACTGATAGACAGCACACATCGATTAGATCCCAAGTTAGGATCTTAACCTTTGTTCATAAGGTTGAAATAGGTCTTAGAATGCAATATGTACTCATTGCATCAGGCCTAGGAGAGGAGACAATATTATGTGTAATGTGCGGAGAAGAAATCGGATTTGGAAAGAATTCTCGTAGATTTAGCTTCAAATAGAATTGCTGGAGACGCTTCGGTAAGGGATGATATCTGTATTACTGCTCGTTTAACTCGAAAAGGAACTTCTGGTGCAAAGTTTATTTGCGGCGATCTTGTAAATTTGAATAAATGAATGTTTCGATTCCATAATTCGTGGCTTTGAGCTCGAGTTTCTTATGGAACATAGTCATGTTGTCTTGGAAGCAAATATCCCATTTTTTTCCCGATTTGCTCTGTTTAAAGCCCGACTTTCACATTTTTCCAAACTAAAGTACTGGTTTTGGTTAATAAAAAATTGTTAGATTGGAAAAATCAAAGAAATGGCAGAATGCTCATTAATTCTTCTTTATCTTCATTTGTGGAAACGAGCCGCTGAAATCAATGAACTCAATTGGCTTCTATTCGTCTTGAAATGTGACTATCAGTGCATGAACAAAAATGGTTTCACTTTCCCAGTAAATATGGACGTGAATCTGATTTGAGACGATCATGTCAATGAATTTACCTCTTTTTTGAAAGTATTTCAGAATACGATACCAACACATTTTCGAATGGGAATGGGTTCTTCTCTATACTTCTCAAGAATTAGAAAAGCTTCATCGAGTAATAACGAGATCAAGATCTTTTCTCATCGTTTACTTTTGCGCAGCCCGAATTTAGAATTAACTTTTCTCGTCTCTCGGTCACTTGGTCACTTGTTGTTCTTTGGCAAATGAAAGCATGACGTAGTTTAATTACTGAAAAATTTTAATATGGGAATGATTTTTTTGATTCGAATTAGAGTAAAACTCAAATCTGCCATTGATACTCGAAGGAAAAAGGGCTGAAAGAAATCCATTGTTCAGAACATCCAGCAATCCTTTTTCTTTAGTTCGTGAGAGATTTCGAATAGAGTGCAGCTTGATGAAACATTTAACTTTGAACAACTAACTAAACTTTTCTTCCATACTCGTAGCTTTTTTGGCTGACGCTGCAAATTAGATATTTTGAAAGTGTGCTTATAACAAAAGCAATTTGATTTATTCCCTCTCCACCACTTTGGTTTCCCTCAACATCACTTTCCTCTCTACCCTCTCAAAACTCTCCTCACAGTTAGTAATCAATGCATGATGATTATTTTTCTTATTTCCATCTATTTCACACCTTCTCATTTAAGGTAGCCCTTAGTATGAAAGAAATGATCCCTTATTCTGAAATTGGCAAATGAAGATTTCGATTTGTCTTCGAAAATATTCTTTTTACTAGGCTTCGAACCAATTCAAACCAGGTGGTGCCTTAAATCAAAGGAAAAACATGTCATGTATATTCTTATAGTACTAAAAAAATCCCTGGCAAATACCATGACCAAGCAGTAATGCACTTCTTAGAAGAGCTTCTTCTCCGATTCCTCTATCTTGGTTTCGTTCTCATAAGGAGCTTCGAAGATTGTAAAGAAGGCAAGTAAAATAATAGCCTTCCTTCTGACTTCTCAATAAAAAAATACAGGAAGCTGTATTTCAAAGACTCAAAAATATTCAAAGGTTACCAATGACGTCCTTTGTGACATTGAATTTCTTCACGATTAACAAAAAAGGGTGAGGATCAGAAAATATCCACTTTCTCCAAGGAGTAAAATAATGGCAATATTGTTGAAAGTAGTTAATATTACAGGAACTGAACACCACCTAAAATCCTCTGCTACACACATGATTTAGCTTTCACAATCATATAACGAATGATTAGACTACACGCACCGCAACTTTGAAAGAGCTTCGGTTGCGAGTTTGTCTCCTCAAGAACCTGCAGACCTTGAAGGATCCAAGTTCAAGGCGAAATAATAGTTTTTTGACTTGAATATGAAATCTACTATGAGTGAATTCAAAAAATAAATATTGATATTTGCTGTTAAATTGTTAGCATTACATTCTTAATTTGATATGTTTATCGAAAAAATTTCTTCAAGTAAGAAAGGATTTTGAATTGAGAATAGAGCATTTCAATCGGAAGCTCTTAAAGTTTTCTTGCGATGCCTAAGAAATATTGAAATGTACCAAATTAATTAAACTTTCTGTAACATTCACAATATAGAACGACATTTGAAGTAATTTTGAGGGTACCTTAGCAGTCCCACACATCTGAGATTAGGCTTCCTACAAAATTTTCATAAATCTAACCAACTATTAGTGAGCCCAAATGAGCCAAATGCTATTCTTTTCTGCCATATTAATTGTGATTAATTTTCTGAGAGAGTTGCTTATTGATATAAAAAATAGGACTTATGAAATCTTTTGTTTTACAAAATCCAAAATACAATAGTTTCCAGGTAATACACCAAGTTGGCGACAAAGGTTTGAGTTATTTTCTGAACCTTCATGCACACTATCTACCCTTATCGTTAATTTGTTTAATAATTACGCAAACCTGGACAAAACTCACCGAAAAACCACAAAAAATGTCAATGGTAATACAAACTGTCTTAAATAAATGATGGAATGCTCGAGGATTAAGAAATATCTATTATATTGACTGAAAATTAAGACATATTTCTTTATTATTTCTTTCATTAATTGTACTCTTCAATAATGGCAAAGTCGCCTTCAAAGAGAAATGAGTCGGTTATGAAAGTATGACTGAATCGAAGAGTTTTTAGATGTGCATCATTTCATTGTCATTTTAATTATGCCAATCTCTAATATCAACTGTATCTAAAAAGATTTATTTGCAGAATTGAATTCCTAATTTTTTTAGATTATCTGCGAGAATTTTTGGGAGTTGTTTCTTTTGACATTAGTGAAATGACAGCTTTTTTTCCTTACTACGTTCTGAGTTGACTTCCACCATTCCTTCAAGTCTTCAAGAAGCTGCTTTTCTTCAGGTCCTTTCTCAAAGAATGCTGGGGATAGCTTCCCAAAAGACGACAACAATTTCTCATATTCGGATAATTCTTTAATTTGATTCATGGAAAGAGGATTAGTTTTCAAGGAACTCTCACTTGTTCCAATAACTTTGCCTTCAAATCTTGTCTCAATAGTAGGTGTTGGACATAAGGATGTGGCTTGAGGGTCTGGGAGTATAATTGGATGAACGCGTTTATTGTTTGCTTTTCGGTTTTTCAAGTATTGATAAATAGCCTTTATTATTTGTAAAGCTTGAATCAAGCTGAGCAGTCCTCCGATGATTGTTGATCCAATTGTCAAGAAAAGAAAGACAAGTCCTACCTCGTTCGCGGTTGTCGCGTCCAAATCAACGAATCGATCAATGACTCCAAGAATAAAAGCGATTGTTGTGCAACCGTATGATAATAACTCGAGAAGCAGTGTCATCAGTCTCAGCCATCTTACCTTGAGAGGTTGACAGAGGATGAAATAAAGAATAAACGCTGTATGTAAAATCCAAATGAGCGTTATTTGAGTGATAGGAGAAATGACCAACAAGGCGAGAATCATAACGAACAACAGACTTCTCAGCATTGAGATAGGAACATAGAGTATCTGAATTCGTTTTTTTCGATTAAAATCTTCAAATAAAACGCTATAATTCTTTAATCGCTCTTCTTCTTGTTGAGAATGATCTCCCTTTTCTCCAGTTTGGACAAGGTACTTCATGTTCTTTATTAGTACTCTAGCTACAAATCCAAACAGAGCGAGGTTAAATATGAAGAAAAATATTGCTAATCCCAAAGAAACCCATGTATATGTTGTTGGAGGTTCAAGCAAAACCGATGCGTAGCGCATGTTAAGGAGCGCCCATAAACATCCGGATTGATAAATGGAGAGGATAAGCATGAGTAACAAGTTCCAAAGAGTGGAATCATCAACCTTATTCAGAAATTGGCTTATCTGTTGAACCAAAGGGAAGAAGAGGTTCTTCTTCTTCGCATTATTTCTTTTCATCCTTTTGTTAAACCATTTCTTAAGCAACTTAAGCAAGAATGAGC
>ENA-UOUE01002067-UOUE01002067.1-compost-metagenome-genome-assembly--contig:-NODE-2067-length-10349-cov-35.202882_pt1 | contig 10349 bp, 6 predicted proteins | sample MGYA00238146_ERZ747223 | MGnify/ENA primary metagenome ERZ747223 (study PRJEB28781, sample SAMN06268865) | compost metagenome | isolation source: single cell | place: USA: California, Emeryville, Joint... | reverse complement strand
CTTCTTTCGCAGAACTGCCGGGCATATTCAACAGCTCGAATAAAAGGCGTATAATGCCTTTTCTCTATCTCTGAGTTTGCAATGGTCATCCCAATATTTCTTTGAGTCAACAGAAATTCCAGCCCAATCAAGAATTGCTTGGATTCATCAAGAGTCCAATTGTTTTCGGCGTCAGAGACCCCACAGAGTCGAGCGAAAGTCGCAATACGGTGGATTGCTGTGTACGCCTTCACAGATGCCATGAATTTCAGGTATTTTGACTCTGTGAATTTTGATGTGCCGTATGTATTAAAGAATGAAGTATAAATGAAGGTCGCCATATCCTGCTCCTTGACTGTAGGATTTTCATGAGCAGCTGCAATCTTATCAACAAGAAAAGAGGTAATCGATTTAAGAATCTTTTTAAGCGTGACCAAGTTACGTAGTCGGACGCCTTTTTTGAGTATTTTCTCGAGCTTGTGTACTGTCTCGAGTACTGCGTTATGCTTTTTTACCGCTGTTGTAGGTTCACGTTTTTTCCCAAGCATTGTTCCAATATTCGTGGTTGATTGAGCTAGTGTATGCGTTGAAAGTGCAGTAGTTGAAACCGCAAAGTTGGCTTTAAACATGGTGAGCTTTTGGTCAGTTCTCTTTCGAACGAAATTTTGATTCTTTTTCTCTGCTGACCCATCGTCTTCAAGGACTTTAGATGTTAGTAAGCGTGCTTCTGATCTTATCGGAGCAGAGATCATATTGTAAGTTTTTGACCGAGCGTCCGATCGCCCAGTAAATAAGGGGCTTGGCACTCCATCATGCGCTTTCGAGAAATTGGTATCTCTGAGCTCTTCAATAGGTTTTTTGCGTTCTTGGAGATCTTTTACTACATTGAGTAACTTCTCTTTGTCCAATGCGTCGTTGGTCCCAGCTTGTATCTCTTCTACGACCTCTTTAAGCTTTTCAAGGAGTTGCTCGTCTTGCGCTTGCTGCCTCTGCTCTAATTCCTCGGCTTTTGCTTTTTCGACCTTCAGCATCTTCATCAGTCGGATGTATTTTATCTGATGCATAACCATATTTTCGAAATATTTCCCTTTGTTCAAACCTGAAGGGTTCTTCTCTGCATCCTCTATCTGCTGTGACTCCGGTCCCTCTGTTTGCTTGTGGTGTTGAGAGTCTTCCTCGTCAAAAATCTGTCGCACATGAGTTTGAAGGCGATGGATTGAAAACTTCCCTGGGTCATTTAGGTCAGCTTTTGAAGGAACGCGCTGTCCTTCTAAGGCACGCATTTTCTTTGAAATACGCTCTTGGATTTGGTGAGCAGGATCAGCTATATCTTTCTTGCTTGTAATCGGAGTTTTGGGGGAAATGAGACTTTCGTCCATGTTCTCTTGAATCGGAGAATGGAGTTCTCGCTCGCTCTTTGGAATCTGCAGCATTATTTTAGATGGCGTCCCTTTAAATCGACTTTCTGATATTTTATGTTGCGTCCTTCGAGGAATATCAAGCTGCAGGTCTTTTGCTTTCGATTGGCTTCCAAGAGACATCACTTCGTCGTCATCTTCGTCATGGTTGACTTGATGCTGATCTACTATTCTGATTCCTTTGTCTTTTGAATTTTCTAATATTGTTTATACTAAATAACTAATCATTTAGAGGTAATGCATACTTGAGCTATCGAAATCAGATCCTTCTAAGGCCCCTCCCTCGAGGCTCGTCGCATTTCTATGACCTTCCTCGTCCAAATCCTTTAACGTAAAGGCTGCTTCAGAGTTTGTTTTTCGAACATCTTCTGTTGCGGTGGGTCGAACCATACTTCCGGTATTCGTTCTTCTTCCTGACCTTCTCTTCGTATTCTCAGAGTCAAGATACATTGAGTTGCTTTCGCTATAAATCGAGATGTTATTGTGACTCTCTAATACATCTTCAGATAAATAAACGTGTTCTTCCTGGGGTTTCAGGTCACTCAAAAGGAGACCATGAAGGTTTTGTTCGATTATCTCTGCATGGAGATCCTCTTCCAAATTCTGCACGTTTTCTTCTTGAATTTCTCGTTTCAAGGCCTCTTCTTTTCTGATTTCTTCGATTGTCTTCATGTCGCAGAATAACTCATCATATTGTGGATGAACGAGCACTAAATCAGTCTGAGTCTCAATCTCGTGGAAAGCGGCGACTTCAGTTTCGGTCTCTTTGTCGGCATATTCCAATTTCTTGGCAACAAACGCACCAAATCCACTGAGCCCACTAGCACGCAAATTCGCATTTTGCTGCTTCGTAGGAGTGTCTTCTGGTTCATCAGCCTCAGTGTTAAGTACGTTATCTGGTTGCTTCCCGCTGCTGTTTTGCATTTCTAAAAATTTCGCTCGAAGTATTTCTTCAGGATCCAAAAAGTCATCTTCACCATCTAAATGCATCTCGTTGCGGAGTTTGTTATATTTGTACGTTGTATCTTCATACTCTTGCTTGAGAATCTTGAACTGTTTCTGCATCGTTCTGATTTGGTTCTTCAGCTTTCCCGTTGCTCCTTCAAAATGAGAATGTTTGAGTTCGATCTCCATTTTCTCTCTTGCTATCACTTCGCATCTGAGCTCAAGTTCATGTCGGACTTTGGCCATCGCCTCTATTTCCTGATCCTTTCGTTTTAATTCCACGTGAAAGCCGTCTTTTATGCGATTAAATTCTTCATGGTACTCTTTAACTTTTTCATTGAAATGACTTTTCACATCAGAGATCAACCCATTATACAATTTCATATAATTTTTCCATAATTTCATCAATATCTCTCCTCTCTCAAGACACTCGCATGACACTTGCCTCACGACTTCTTTGAACGCGATATTGTAGATGTCATCAGTGCGATGCAGCTTCTCTGTCAAACTTAACGTTGAATCGTCTTTTACACTTTCAACAGTCGAATTGAGCCACTTATGTAACAGTGCAACCTCAGTACGTCCAGAAGGAGCACCTGTAAAAGCGTTCGGAAGTTTCAGTTTCAATGAATCAAGCAATTGCTTGTAAGTAAACTTTCCATTCTCCTCGTTACTTTCTGGAACGATTGCCGCCCCAAACGTATTATGTCTCGTTTCTCTTGATTCCACCTGCCGAGTCGAAAAAGGCGAGTTTGAACCGGTTGCCAGGGCATCTGTGAATGGACGATCAGTATTCATTTTGAATCCTCTTGAATTGTTTCGGATATCTGTTGTTAATGCAGCATGAAATTCACTGCGTTTGGGAGTTGAAATCGATTGGGCCAAAAACTCTGAAGCTTTTCTCAGTGTAATATCAAAGAGATTTTGTGAAAATAGATTCCTCAGGTCATCAGGGTTATTGTTAAGCTGAGCTTTAACTGCAGGACTGAATGAGGTTTCTTTTAAACCGTCTTTTGGAGTGAATTCTTTATTTTCTTTTTGAAGACGCTCGACAAACTTTATTAAATCCTGTTTGGTTGCAGCTTCTCCTTTTAGATCCACTAGATGAGAGATATCATGTGACATTTTATCAATCATATTCTTTCGTCTCGAAGAGTCTCTTGGCATGGTTAATTCATACGCTGGATTACTGTTTCTGTGCAGATCTTTGAATTGGGATGCGAATTTGGTGATTCGAAAGACATCAAGCTTTGTATCTGAAATCAGCGCAGTTGAACCTCTACTAAAATTAGCTGGAGTTTTAGCTCTACTGGAGAATCGATCGGTTTGTCCAGGGGTGGAAAGAAGTTGGCGATTTGGATCGGTGGATGGTGTTTCTGGAAACTCACTGGAAAATTTTTTTGGGATGTTCAAATGTAGAGGATTAGATCCAGCACTCGGATACTTTCTATGGCGGGAAAATTTTGGGGATTCAGCGTTGAATTCAGTGATGTGTGGAGTTAATTGAGGGAACATTCTTGGGGTTGTGGTGGTGTCTGTGACAAAATTAATAGGAATTGAGAATTCGTCTACATTCGCTGGGGATGATACGAAAGGTTTAATCGGTTTTGACCGTGCTGTTGTGACGTCGAATGATGGCGCTCCGATAAGTGGTTTATCTGAAACTGAAGCTTTAGCAGTGTCCAATCTAGTGAAATTTTTGGAAGAGGCGCTTTTTTGGAGGAATTTATCCATCTGCTGCTTGCTATGCGTGGTGTGACGATAGAGACTTCCTCTTTCTCGAGAGTTGTAGAAGGTGATGCCGTGAGGGTTTCCTTTTTCCATTGTGAATAAATTTTATTGGTTTTTTGATCGCTGCAGTATAATGTGGTTATATTTTCTCACGACCTCCAATGGAGGATATGATCACTGCTTTTTAAGCCAACTAATAATGCTGCTATCGACATAAAGCTCTGAGTTCTTTGATAGTAGTGAACTTCTGCAAGTGATAAAGCGCTATTTGAGGAATTTTAGCGTAGCGAGTCACATTTCAAATAATATTCAGAGCAAAATCGATTTTGGCTTAGAATAAAGCGCATTTGTTTAAAATTCTTAGTCAAGATTCACAGCCTGTGACTCTGGCCAAAGAAAAATCAGATAACCGTCTATAAACACTTTTTTGACCCGTAATCGAATATGAATCAGTAGAATTCTGCAAAGCCTTTCGGATTATGTAGACCGTTGAAGCATGGGAAATGTACTTAGGCTCAAAATTCACATCAGGGCGCAAAATTATATTGATTTAATAGGTTTGTGAGTCTACTCACAATTCAAAGCTATGCTCAATATTACTGGTTTTATTTCTCTTTATTTATAAGCTCTGAGTCAGTTCTTCAATACACAAAATCTTTTAATCACAAATTTATTTGCAAATAAAACTGAGCATATTCTCAAAGTAAGAATATGGGCAACAATCTGTCTCAAAATCTTCTCTGGTACAGTACTAACCCTGAACTAGACCTCTCCGAGTCCAATCTCAGATATTTAAAGACAAAAAAGGACAGTAGAATCGGAGATGTTGATCGATTCGAACATATTCCCACCAAAAAGAAACTCCTCAGGAAGGAGATCTTAATTGAGGACCCAGCACAACTAACTTCTGATAACTTGGAGAAACTCAAAGCCCGTGTGCATCTCAGACACAAAAATATCTTAGAATCTTACGGGTTTTCATTAGAGATCTCGAGGGATGGCCCTAGTAAGCTTAGATTGTTCTTCGAACCTTTCCTTAGCGACGCAGCAGCTGCTTTTGACTCAATGCAAAAGAAACAAACATTCTTCGGAGAAGAGGAGTTATTCGGCTCGCTAAAAGCCACGGTGCAAGCGCTTGCACATCTGCAGAAGCATAACATCAGTCACGGACACATCACCCCAAACTCGATTCTCATGTCCCCTGAGGGAGATATCAAAATCCTCGACCACTCCCTCATAGAGCAAGAGCATTCAGCTTATGCTGCCTGTCTCCAAGGAAGTCGCACCTCATATCTTGCACCTGAATTATTTAATCTTTTGGGAAGTGAAACCGACATACCGAGTGACTTTAATGCATTCAAAGCAGATATATTTTCTTTGGGCATGACATTTCTCCATGGAGCTTTGCTCGAGGAACCAAGTGACTGTTACTCTTGGGAGACGCATTATTTCGATTTTATCAAGCTTGTGGACAGACTAGACCGTTTAAGGGCGAAATACCCTGCCAAAATCTCCAACATTATCAGCAATATGGTAAAGGTCGATATAGCGCAGAGACCTGACGCACAAACTCTTCTTGTAAGCCTTGAAGCAGATCCGAAAACACAGAGCAACATTTTGAAACAGCATACATTTTCGATCTCTGACAGATTCAAAGTATCAAATACAGCGTCACCGAGCACAGGAAGCCTAAAGGCGAGCCAACATTTGACTCCCCGAATCGATACTCAGGGTTTACCGATGAAAAAATATACCTTTGTGGACCCAAAAGTCCAGGAAATAATCCGAGAATCAAGACAGAGAAACTGGATTAAGGCTACACTTGCATCCCGGAGTAAGAGCCCTCAAACCGAAGAAAAACAGAGAATTCCAAGTTACAGTCCCACCGGTCTCCGGTACGCGAATGCATTCCTCGATGACAATCCTCCACTCGCTTATCTCAATAGGAGTAAACATGAATCCCCACGATTATCAGCTAGGGAAGCAGAAGAAGGAGAGTTTGATGCCAAGAAATTCCCCTTTAATAGACCTCAGGTGAACGAAATCATCGCTAATATTATTAAGTCACGAACTAAGTCGAAGTCACCTGAAAGACGATTAGACTCCAGCGGTGTTTATACGCACTATTTAGAATCTCCCTTCAAAGACAGCGCGAGAGGAGAAGAAAAGTCTCACAGATCTAAGCCTTCCTATGGAATCGCAGATGTCTTCCCGAATTACAAGACCCCGGAGAAGAAAGGTCTCGCTATTGAGGATCTATACAAGAATTATCTGGATTCGGAGGCTAAAGACATGGCAGGAACAAATTATAGCTATCAGAAGAGAGGCCGTTCGAAAGAAGACATAATTCGAGAGCTTAGAGAGAAATATGGAACTCGATCTAAGGGCGTGGAAGACCAACAAAAAGTATCTGAAATAGCATGAAACTGGCTCTTAGCCTGATTTTATAGACACAAGATAAAGAAGCAGTAGCAATAGATCGAACAGACATGAAAAATGCGCAAGAGGTAACTTTCTTCGAAATGATATGAAAGTAAATTGACTGATGATAGATCAATGCTTAAAACATTCAAAGCAAGAGTTAGAAGGAACTGATAGGTCCTTTTTCTACATCAAACTTACTATAGAATAGCATAGAAATAAGTCATTAAAAAAATTTCTGGTAACAAAATAGCAAATAACATAATTTTTCTTTTGGTGGATTTGCACTGGCTATGCTTCATTAGGTTGATTAACAAAAACTAAATTCAGCAAAATTAGAAATTGTTCGCAGATTTTCTTTATGTACAACAACAGCTGTAGTCCGAATGAAATTTGAATATTACTTTCAAATCAGGGAATTTTTAGCAACCATTAAAACAAAAGAAACACCTCATAAATTCGACATCGACTCACGTACGAGTATGTTATATCATATGACCATTATTGCAAATTTATGAATGAGTATTAATTTCGGAATCGTCAGCGCCTTCACAACCAGCGAAAAAATCAATTTAAAAAAAACAACGACTGATTTTATTTTTTTTTTATTTCACGTGAAGTTTAAAAATTCCTATCCCAGTTTGGATCAGGAGCTTGCTCTCTTCTGTATTTCTTATGATTTTTAACTTCCTCCTGCAAAAATTTCGGTTAGTTAAAACTGCTGATCATTCGAAAAACACTACCTCTATGACTGCTGTGACCTTCTTTCCAAGCTTTTCCATCTTTTTAATCTCGTCATCAGAAATGATTTTTTCTTTTGGGGGTAACAGAGGTGGCTTAAGTTTCTTTTCAAGGAGATTATCCTGGATACATCTGATAAGATATTGCTCGACGATTTATAATATTACCCAATCAAAGTTGTCGAACCAGCTGTGTGCTTTCAGCGAGGCATAAGACCCTCCAAGCCGTGTCTCAGCGACTTTGCTGAGAAGCTGATCAATCAGTCGTTTCGCCTTGATATCCTTCAGGAAGTTAGGATATTTCAGAGGCATATTCATAATTTCATCGTGAATTTCGTAAGGATCTTCAGCTTCTTCTCCGAAAGGAACCATTCCACACATAAACTCGTACATGCAGATACCTGAATAGAAATAACTTAGAACACCCAAGACGCTATTAGGAAGCAAATACCTATTGACCACAGATCCACAGCGTATGAATAACCTTTTCCAGAAATGATTTCTGGTGCCATATAGTGCGGTGTTCCGATAATGGTAAATGTTCTGTTTAATGTAGCTCCTTTGCCTTTCATGAATTTGGCTGTACCCATATCAATTAGTTTCATATAACCCTATCCATCATATTTGCATTGGTTTCTCCCAAAAAGATGGCAAAATTTTACGGTGTGATCGATCATGACGTTCTCGGGTTTAAGATCTCGGTAGATAATGCCTTGTAAATGAAGAAATTCGATTGCGAGGATCATCGAACCAATGTAAAATTGAGTTTCATAAGTGCTCAAGAGGTTGATAATTCGAATCACGTCGTAGAGCTCCAATCCTTTGACATATTCGACCAAAAAGTAGATGTAGTTGTCATCTTTGAAAGTTTTGTAAAATAGCATCACTAAGGGGAAGTTCAGAACTTCGAGCACGCTTTTTTCTTGCTGGATGTTAGAGTAAGTTTCCCTGTGAAATTCTCACAAAATTTTACCTGAAGATGCTTCTCGAGATTTTGTTCAACAACTTGCTGTTTCGACACACATTTAAGGGCAAAGAATTGGTTTGTTTCTAGGTCTTTAACAAGATACACCGATCCAAACATTCCAGAGCCAAGTTTTTTATAGTAAATGAGGTCTTCAAATTGGATGTTTTTCACAGTCCTATTGCCGCCTGATACTAAGCCAGCCATTCTTTTCTATTGTCAATGAACGATTCAGAGAGTTGATCAATACAGATGATTTGTAAAATAGCAGTACCTCATGAGATGTTTCGTTTTTAATGAGCGCTTCTTCAATATTCCCTCCAATAGCTTTTTCAAAGTCACTTAAGGATATTTCTGAAAGCGTTCCATCAGTTTCCATCATAACATCTTCATCAAAACTGCGAAAAATGTATTAATGAGCATTCGAACGAGAAGTCGTTGGTACGTCTTGTTTTTATTGACTTCCGTGATAAATTCATCTCCATAAACTGTTCCTTTTAGAGCAATAACGGCTCCAGTTTTCACCTATTTGTTTATTTTGAGATTAAACTTAAAATTGAAGATGGTGGTATGCACTTTTTTCAAAGACCCTTCTATCACAGCAATTATCTTCAGAGAGCAGGCTGATCCTTTTCTGAACACGATGCTACCGGCCTTATATTGGACGATTTTCATTGCATCCAGTATCTTTTCAACTTGGATTTTCGTTAATTTACTAAGCAAAGAACTCTTTTCCAATGCCCATTTCTGCTGATTCCTGAAAGTAATAACTTGAATATGATCACCAAGAATTTTGGTGAGGGTATCTCTCCCGAGAGTAAGACATTTCACCTACAAACAGACAACTCAGCACATAAGACGCCCAAAGCTATACGTTATCAGCTGCAGCTCTAACAGTAGCTCCTCGCACAGTGTTATAATACAAGGCTTGCTCACCAAAAGAGTCTCCTTTATTCATTTTTCGAATTTCTCTATCTCCTTTAAAAACCACGACTTGACCTTCCTTCACTATATAGAATGAGGACGCAGGATCCCCTTCAACCACAATATTTTGGTCCTTTTGGAATTTCAATGTGATTAGCACGCTAGCAATAGCATCTTTCTGCTCATCTGTCATGGAATCTGAGGTAATTAGGTTATAATTCAGCAAATTGAGAAACAATTCGTACTGAAAAATGTCACGGCTTCAATAAATTTTCTGTTTTCTGAATATTCCTTTGTGATGATTTCTTCCACGACATTTCTGAAGGTAATTCTGTCAATCGCCCAAAGATAACATTTTTCAAGCGCTCGAATCGATGCTGATCGTGGTGCACTGTAGAGTAACGCTAGCTCACCGAAGCCTTCGCCTCTTTTCAAAGTCTTTTTTCGATCGTTATTAATAACCAACTCGAGTTCTCCCTTTTCTTTATTTAGGGTATCAGGTTTTATGAAACAGAAAGAAAAAAAAATAAGTTACCGAGAATGAAATAGGAACTAGCATTATCTCCTTGCTTGAAAAGATACTCTTCCGCCTCTACCGAGCAATAAAACATGGCTTTGACTATTGAGTCCCTAGCTCGCGATTTGAGATGCGAAAGGCGCCGAAGAATTACCTTTCAACTTCATTCAAGTTATAGAACACGAAATGGCTTTTTAGACTGCTCGAGATAAATTTCATGTCTTCTGGGGTTTTCTCCTTCTCAATTTTTTGAATGCGTTCATATATAGGTTCATTTTCACGATCTCCTCCCCTCTTGACCTTAAAATGGCCTCTTTTCTCATTACGTCTTAAGTTTTTCTAACAAATTTTGAAGTTCACGGGTTAGATCGTCTCTTTGTTGGGGTTGGTGAATTTGTTACCTCGTCAATGTCTATCCTTTCTTCTTCTTTAAAATCATCCGCTTCTTTCTTTTTAGTTGTGTCGATTCTAACAGCCGGCCCTGTCTGCTCGTCTTGAATTCTCAAAGGCTTAGTGCCAAAAGTAGGATTCTTCTCTGTGGGTTTTCCGACAAAGCAATTACCCATAATTATCACCCTCTGAAGATTTTAATTGCTGCTCTATGTGTGTGTGAGAGAGTCTTTAAACTATAAATAATTTTTATCTGTTGCAACGTGAAGGCTCAGCCTGATTGATTCAAAAGGGAAGTTTAATATCAATTTTATGGCATG
>ENA-UOUE01002066-UOUE01002066.1-compost-metagenome-genome-assembly--contig:-NODE-2066-length-10360-cov-18.778080_pt1 | contig 10360 bp, 5 predicted proteins | sample MGYA00238146_ERZ747223 | MGnify/ENA primary metagenome ERZ747223 (study PRJEB28781, sample SAMN06268865) | compost metagenome | isolation source: single cell | place: USA: California, Emeryville, Joint... | reverse complement strand
ATTCACATGATTTTCGTCATTAGAGACGGCTTGATAGTACTCTTTTCCAGCATTGACAGCGGCATAAATGAAATAAACTTCATATCCTACAAATCCTAGAAAAAGGACTAATGCTGCCAAATATTGCTTCCACATCTGATCATTACATTTTCCGCAACTAAAATTGATGTCGGATCCAGTCCTGAGAAATCCCTTCTCAAAATCACATTGTGAGCATAGCGGTCCTTGATAGCCTTCTGCGCATGATGAGTTGTATCCGCCCTTACATCGGCTAGAATTGCAAGCATAGATTTGATCAGAGAACGTGTTTCGCCTCCAATAGCCCTCGTTCACATTAACTTGAACGCCACCCAAGCAGTTCGCTCCAACAGGACATTTTTTGCAGATAGTATTCGGATTGAAAGAGTATTGCCCATAAGGACAAAGAACGCAGCCTGCCTTTCCGTTTGTGGTGTTGAGAACTTCACCAGGGACGCAATCTCGAAACTCCACTTTAATGTCAGAAGAAAAGTCAAAAAAGAGTGATTCAAACTTGATGGTGATAATTTCTAAATCTCCGGCCGTTCCACCAATCTTATCTGAGACTTCATCGATTTTGCAATAGAGATACCAACCTATCTGACATCGAGTCCGCAGAAGAAGTGATCCATTGCTTGTCAATAGAGCTACAGTGGGATAATCAGGAAGGATATTTGAAAAGTGGTCCGTGGCAAATGGGAATATCGGGACAATTTCCATGGAATTTAGATCATAAGAAGTAACGCCCAGAAGCAATTCACGTGATCCTCTCACTAGTGACTTGTACTTTCCTGTGTTTAGGTTAATAAGGAACCCAGTAGGAGGGCTCAAAGCAATGGACTCATTACTCTTGTTTTCTTTAATTTCATATTCGATGTTGAACGTTTTCCGGAAATTTTCTCCAAAGACAATTTCTTTAAGTAAGCCTTTGTGAGTGTACGAAAACTCATTGTCCTCTAATGCAACTGCATATTTTGAGTTACCATCATCTCTCTGCAACCAATCAACGTTTATCATCGTAATACTGCTTTGTTCATCATCAAGCACCACGTTGCTCACAAAACGAGATTGGCCAACAGTGACATCTTTTGAAAACAAGTTCATTACAACTCTGTTCAAGGATTTTCCAGCCACATGGACTGAAGATTCCTGGAAATAGACTGGAGATTGGGAATCGAGAGTAATGAAACTGGTAACAGACTCGTTGTCATGGAACTGAAACTCGCAATTCACCACCTTAATCCACCCTTCAGCCTTCAAATTAATCACGGAAATAGAGCTTTGAGAATCCGAACTGGGAACGGATGTACTTGCATTTAACACTGAATTGTTTGTGAAATAGAGATTACTCTTCAGGGTTTGAATGTCAATTAAGGACGCGTCTTTCCCAAGCGAATTGTTAAAGTATACGTTATTTTGAACACTGAATAGCCGATTCAACGTTTCAACGTAGATCTTGATCGAGCATAGGTTAAACATCGAATTATTCAAAGCGTTTTTTGCCAAAGTTATCGAGTTCATGCTCTTTGAAGCTAAGTGTAAGAACTGAGGTCCCATTGATCGATTGAAGCTGTTTCCTTCGATTTCAACGCTTTGATTGTTAGTAAATGCCTCAAAAATGAGAAAAATCCCATTTCCATTGACGTCAAGAACTCTATTGTCACTCACTCTTGCTCGGTCGCAGAGAATAAGAGTCATGAAATGGAGCTGCATACTGATATCTTGGAAATCGTTGTTCCTGAGCGAGAAAAATTTCGAGTCGCTTTTCTCGATATTTTGTACCTTGATGAAATTAGTTGTGTATGGATACGAGACCATCATATCGAGTAAGTTCTGATTGCCTTGTAGAGAAATGTTTTTGATTCGATTTTTCTCGAAATGGAATTGCTGGATCGTTTTAGACCCAATTCCAAAAATCTCTTGCGTCTCCAGGTTAAGCTCCTTTATCTTGACTATAAGAGAATTGTAAGCCATTGAAAGCTCCGGCGATAAGTCGTCGATGTAGTTTAGGAATGCCATAGATGGGAAATGGAAGTTCTTGAAGAGACTACTTTGACTGAACAATATCAATTCGCCAGAATTGACTCGTATTCCTTCGAAACTGCAGTCAGTGATGAGCGAATAAAGATCACGGAAATTTAACACTGCATGAGTGTTATCGTTATCAACCTCAACGTCGTAGATATTGAAAAGGCTGAAGAATAACACTACACTAACATTTTCGAGATAAGAATTCGTTGTTACAACTCCTGAATTGGCAAAGCTCGTACGCGAGACTGTCCCTCTCGTGATAAACCCAACTCGATATTGCGGATCTATCATAAAGATGAAATATCCCGAAAGAGTGTTACGGGTAAACACGAAGTCAAATATTTCCACTAGAACCGAGCGGATTCCAAACAGAAACGTGCGATCGAAAAGACGATCCGTTCCAAAGGTACTATCAGTGCATGTGATATGCTTCATCGTAATGGCTTTAAATTTTTGAGTTTTCAAGAACCTCGCAGATCTGAAATCGCAACCGGATATTGATAGGTTCATGAATGTGGCTCTAGAGTTAAGCACATTTTCGTCGAAGATGATCGGAAAAACCTCGCTTTCGCTTAAGGCTATATGCCTGAAGTCGGCTTGTTGAAGAGTAAAGTCTATCGACTCGGCAACTGACACAGAAAATATCGACGAGCTGGTGAAGGAAGAATTCGAAACAATTAAATTGGAAATATTGACTTTCGTGAGAGCATCTTCCTCTACTGTGAGCGTTTGCAACCTGAAGATACTATGCCATTCGAAATTTGAGAGAGAAACATTCAATCGATTTACTTCCATAGAAGCTACATTCTCTAGGAAGAATAACTCTTGAGCGGCTGTTCCCCTTCCAACCAGTTGGAGTTTGAGTAGAGTTAAGTCAGCAACAATTAGTTCTTTGATCTCCTGAAGGGAAAAAAGCGTCTTGATGGTGAAAGAGTATCTGTGCCTTGAAATATTAAGACCCCGAAAAGTAACACACTCAACTCTCGAAATATCAAAGATACTCATCAACGGTCGTATGCTCGTAGTGAATTTGAGTATGAAGGTTGTGTTTTCCGCGAGAAAATTGGAAGCAGAATCCAGGGCAAAGAATCCACCGTTCTGTGTGACCCAAAAAGACACGTTAACGAAGCTTATCGAAGAGCTCGATACCGAACGCATGAATGTCCTAGCGAGTTGATTGTCGATGGATACTGAAATAAATTTGGTTTCACTCACTCGATCAATGGTGAATATGGGTGTAATTTCGTTTCCATCCAAGTTGAAGCATGAATGTCTCAACTGAAACAGGTTGAGATCCGAAATCGAGAATTCGGCATTGGAGGAGGTTTCGATAATGAGATGTACGTTAGCTAATTCAAGTGAATCAATGCCGTGAAACCAGAATTTGCCCTCAAAGAAGATTGATGGTAAGTTGTCGCAGTTATCTATAGAAAATTGTCCTTTGCTCGAATCTTGGGAGCTTATAGTCAACGAAAGGTTTGGAAGAGAGTAGTTGAGTAAGAGATCAGTGCCTTTGTACTTGTATTCCGAAGGCGCCAGTATTATTTCAAAGGAAGTTTCGGGTTTTTGATACAAAGTGACTATTTCTGAGAGCGCGCTGCTAAGATCACTAAAGGGACTTGCTTCTGTGCCCTTTCCTTCTTCTGTTAGTGAGTTGTTGACCCAAAGAACCTGTCTGCAGCTGCAAATTGTGAAAAACAAGACCAGATAGATGAAAAAAAGAAACTTGTTGCACATTTTCGAACTCAGGCTCAATATAAATTTTATTAACTTGAAAGGATTTGCAGCTAAAATAATAATATCAATATCGAAATGAAGCAGTATTTGGGGAGGGGTTGTTCAGGAAGTGACAAACCAGAACTATGAGGAAGTTGCTAACTATTGCCAAGAGATTCAACTAAGAATCTGGTCATTTATTATTTGATCTCGATAGGTTTCAGGTGGAAAATTGATTGGTTGCTAAAAGTTCTTTTGGGGGGGGGGGGTCAAGTTTTTCAAAACCAGATATTTTCAAGAAAAGGGCACTTTGACCGTGTTTCGACAGGATATTGGGTTGAGAGTCAAGTTATTTTTAGGCTTCCAAGAAAGTTATTTTGAGTGGTAAAAATTTGCGTGGACTCTACTTCAGAAATTAATTTATTACAACTTGAGTAAATTAATTAAACGCTTCATATTTTGAATCACATTACCTTGGGAGTCACTAAAGCTCTTCCGTTTGAATTTCTAAATAAGGTTTTCAGCTTCTCTAATCTCAGGATCATTATGCAGAGCAATGTCGCGCAGGTCAATAGCCAGCTATCATCCTATACAGCCAATGAGTTTGAAAGAATTGTTGTTGATTACCTCTATCAAAACATAGTATTTCAAAAATGCAATTCGGCTAATCTATCACAGGCTCAAGAAAGAATATTATAAGCATGAAGAAAACTGTAAAGTATGCATTGATATGACTTCACTCCAAAAACTGCTTAAATGGCGCACACAATTGAGAATTTGCTGGCGTTCTGTCGGTTACTGAGCCGTTCTTTTGAACATTCTTTCGAAGACATTCTATAATAAATTTTAATTTTGGGCCAATAATGGACAGAGTCACTTGCGTCTTAGGTGATGAGATCTCAAAGAGTATCCAAACGATCCACAAACTGGCCGAAGCGCTCGTTAAACTAGACCGTGAAAAAGCGAGCACTTCGCTAACTTTGGATACAATTAACGAAGTCAAACAACAAATTTCAGCTTCAGTGCATGGCTTACTTCACATTGACAGTCTCCTTACAGTTTCTGACCCTAAATCCATTTCTACTGTGAGTACCGTATCCGGCGCTTCAGGAGACGTGCTGGAGAAGATGAGAGAATGCTATCACACACTTCTTGAATCAGTTAACGAAGATCCAAGAAGAGAAGGGCTTCTAAAAACTCCAAATCGAGCTGCTAAAGCGTTCCTCGAGTTGACTGAAGGCTACCGACAAGATTTAAAGAAACTTATCAATGATGCATTGTATCAATCGGAATCAGATGGGATAGTTATCATCAAAGACATTGAGTTTTACTCACTATGCGAGCATCACTTATTGCCCTTTATGGGAAAAGTTCATGTTGGTTATATTCCAAAAGGCAAGGTGATTGGTCTATCAAAAATTCCAAGAATAGTCGATTTCTACGCTCGAAGACTCCAAATTCAGGAAAATCTCACGGCTCAGATCGCGAAGTGCATCGAAGAGGTCACAGGAGCGGCAGGTGTGACAGTGGTCATCGAAGCAGATCATATGTGTATGAGAATGAGAGGTGTTAGCAAGACGAACACGACGACAAAAACGATGTTCACTGTTGGAGTGATGAGAGATGATAAGAAAGTCCGATCAGAATGCTTGGAGCTTCTATTAGCGAAGAACTGAGAGCAAGACAGCGGTCATCAAAGAATACATTTTGTGTCATTTTGTTGAAATACAAGGTGTTAGACCTTAAAGAATATGAGACTATTTCTATAGAAAATTAAATTAGCACGCTATCAAATTTATTGGTTTCCTTCATGTAAATGAATCGTTGAATGTATTCTTTATGAACTACACCTCCTCGACCTATCTACTACTATAGCTGAATCGGCTTTATCCGCTTTAGCGATGATAAAAGAGCGAAAATTTTGTTGAAGGTGATTTTTGCTCAAAGAAGAATGTTTGAATTATTGGTAGTTGATTGAGATACTTGTCTGTTTCCAAATTTTATTTTTCCTGTTCATTTGTATATATATATTTGTAACTACGTTCAACTTAGAGTGAATAAGACAGAAAACCATGTGGAAAGATATAAAATGATAAAAACTGCTGTCTTATTAGAACTAAATTGAAATTTCTCTTTTCAAGAAGTTCATCACAATTTTAAAGCAAACTCTCTTTCTTGGACTTACTTTATGGTTTTCGTTTCTTTCAGATTTTGATCTTCCAATTTGTGGTAAAAGGTATCCAACTCATTGCTCTTAAAAGAAGATATGCTAAGAGAGTCAGAGCGTTCTTTCTTTTCTCTCAGATTCTTTTTTCCAATAAAAATTTTGACCAAGAACTTCCAACATGTACTTTCCTTCACCATCCCAAGTCCTTCCTGAGCCTTCTTCCTCGAGATAAGATAAACCGCAAATAGTACATAAAGAATTGCATAACCGTTTGATAGCACTATTAGAACGAGATAGAAAGTCGTTAGAAGCCCTCTGTTTTCGTTCCTATCATGAAAGAAGCACAGAATATGGTGACTAGATATGCATTCACCATGAAGTTTTCAGCCATAAACAGCTGTCGTGACAAGTAAGGCCTCTTCCTTGTGAGAAGAGCCTTGTACGCGTAGAGCCAAGCAATGAGGATGGGAGCTAATAACTGTGGAGCATTTACAATGAACGCTTTTGTGATCATGATCAATATAATTTTCGAATAGTTTCCGAGAATGCCCCAATAATACACTTCCTTTTTGAGTCCATTGTACAACACTCCTAAGGTACACCTCGTCCATTCACTGTTGAGTTTATCTTGCTTTTTCTTAGCATATAAGAATCCGAGGAGTGCCAAAGGCAGTAAACAAAAGAAGATCATTGCTGGATAGACAAGGAAGCGCTTCACTAAGTTATATTGGTCAGTTCCACAAATGACATTCTCATTTCCTTGAATAAATGTTCTGGGATCGTCGAGTTTACGGCACGTCAGATATTGAATAAGGGCTGATACAATTTGGGGCTGCTCAAGAAGGAATAATGAGACAGCGGCAACAGCAAGGAACATTTTTCGGTTTCTATTAAGCCCTTTGATTCACTACAGAGCTTGCTATGATATGAGTCATCCCAGTGAACAACTACGTTCTACATGAAAATTTGATCCCCTTTTGATAGCAAAAAATTTTTAGTTCAACATATCTTGATCAGTTTTGTTAATTAAAATTTGTAAATTAGCAAACACCCACCTCCTCATTTCTTCTCTACAATTTCTTTACTCTTGTCACTATGGTGCTCGCGATCTAAACGTCACTTCTTGCTCCCACTCAAGCTGTTCTAATTTAGGCACACCTAATCTCATCGGATTGTCCTAAAATTAGCACATTTACTACTGAAATATTTCACCGTCTTGCAAATGATTTTTATCAATCCAAATACAACCAAGATGCGAGGAATAAACCCCGAAAAAGAGATCTACCATAAAAAAAAGAGACGAGTACGAAACCTTCAGAGGTCGATCCACCTGAATTTCTTGAAAGATCAGACAAGCTCCGAAAACCTTTGATAACTATTTAGATTTAGCAATTGGCACTGGATAAGTCTTCTTTCAAATCCAGGATTGCTTCATCGGATTGGTTGCAGGTACAGATATATCTGACAATATGCTAGATGTAGCAAAACGGAAAGCAGAACCCCTAAAAAGCGATTCTCAAGCAAAAGAATTTGCTTTTATTAATGGAAACTGCCAAAAGGCAGATAGGAACTCCTTAAACTCTCAGCTATCCGACTCCCACTGTTGAACTGAACTCTGAGAATAAAGAGCTTCAAGATAAAGTAGTACAAGCATACAAGGACTTTTTCAATGCTGTGAGTGTCTATCAGAAGTTCAATAGTTCCTCTCTTGATATAGGCTACGCAGATATCCCCTTTGAGAAGTATTTTACTACAGTAGAAAAAGACACCAAGCTTGAGAAGGTGCCTAGTAGCCTGAAGGTAATTACAGGGCATTTAGGTACTTGGTCCCTGTATAACACATATGTTGAAAAACACTCGAAAGACGAAGGATATAAGGATCCATCGCAAGTATTTGAAGGAGTTTTGGAAAGTGTGAGAACAGAAGCTGAAAAGAAGGGTGACAGATTAACACCAGCAAGCCGTTTTTGACGGTTCTTCCATATCAACTTATTGCTGCTTATAATTTTATCTAAAATGTAGCGTTATTCAATCAGTTTTCTTAGCGACCCATAGACATATGCAAACATTTTCAAAATATTTAGATTGCAAAGCAAAACTTAAACATCAGTCTACCCATGGTCAGAAAATTACAGAATAAAACAAGCACCTTTACAGAATCACCACCAATATCAGATGATTTTTTCATTCTTTGATAACATTGCAACTAACTAAACTTTCGAGCGGTCGCATCCAACTGAGATTGCTCATAACACGGTGTCCCGGGCGGGTTCGGAACCTTTTCGTTTATTCATTCGGACGATATTTTCATTCAATCAGAAATCAAAAATAGGTTTAGAAAAGGTCCTTTGAAATTGTAGTTGTAGAGGCCAGTCGCACTTGATCCCTCATCTAAATGTTTATATCGCATCTAGCTCATTCTATGATGTTAGCCACTGCTTAAGTTATTACATTGATAGATAATTTGCGTACAGATAGATTTCAAAATATCACAGCTGAATTAAACCTCAGCCAGCAAGTTAGTTTAGCTTCATCTTGATAGAGATGAGTAAGAAGGCGCGGAAGCGATAGCGGACGCCCTCATTGAATGCTATAGGCAAATCATTGAGGCTAACTAACGCCAAGTTGTGAATTGAGGCGTTTTGAATAAATCCTTCAATATCGTGAATATAATTGGGCGGGAAAAGTATACGAACACTTTGGATTCACTTTATAGACATCAATACGTTTGAGAACCCAGCAGAGAAGTAGCAAAGCTTGGCATTTGTAGAGATATTCTGATTTCTGCGGGGTTTAATTTGAATTTCTAATTTGGAGGGTTGTTAGATTTGTAGCTGTCTTTCCTCTGAAAAAAATTTTTCTTAATACTCTTTCAATGGTGCTGCTGATGTTGCCAAACTGCGCTGAGCCACCGAAAATAAGCACTCCGTAAAGAAGAAAAAAAAACATCATCGCTTATTTGGTGAGAAGTTGTTACGACTTCTTCATTGAAAACTACAGAATTGAAATTTAAATTCGGACTCAAGTTTTTATTCGAGAATTATTCATAAGTTTTGATTAGAATTATTTCCTGATACAAAAACCAACAAAACATGGACAAACAACCCTTAAACTTTTGAACAAGCCAAAGCAACCCAATTTGAAAGTTTGGTTGCTTGACGTAGAATGTGATTCGGATTACTTGCTGTTTGGGGTGAAATATTTTTTCGAAACGTTAATACGCATCTTAACTTCGGTTTGAAAACCTGAGATTCTGATTGTTTCTGTTTATAACCTTCAGTTGTATGGCTATAATGATTATAAAAGAAAACTGAGTTTTAATTATAATGCGTTTATTCATTTCAAAAACTAGATGAACATGAAACCTACAGAAGTCAAAGTTTCCCTCAAATCAGGCGAGACCCTCAATATCTACATGAACACCCCTACCTTGAATCCTTCTAAAGAAGTGCTAATTGGAGTTCATGGCTGGCTATGTGACCATCGATGCTTGAAGCCTCTTTTCCCATATTTAGAAAAAGAGTTTCAAATGATCGTTCCTGACTTCCGAGGTCAAGGAAAATCCGGACTCCTAAACCCAGTGAACGGCATTGAGGATCTAGCTGATGAGCTTTTACTCATCATGGATCATTTTAAAATTACAAAAGCTTCGCTGTTTGCTTGGTCCTTCGGATGCCAGGTTGCAATTTGTTTTGCAGTTCACTACCCTTCACGTGTCAAGAACTTATTCTTAATCGCTCCATCGCCGCTGCAAGGTCTCCCTTCCTTTAAAAAAGTCCGTCAGCCTGATGGAAAAGTCGTGAACAAATTGATAAGAGAAAAGGGTGAGATGCATAGTGATGAATATAATCATATCACTTTAATTAATATTAAGAAGCAAGACAAGGCGAAAACAATTGAGCTGTTGAAAATAGATAGCTTTGACAAAAATTATCCAAGAAAAGCTGACTTAGAAGAATTGGCTGATCAGATTTTGTTAAGTCAAGACTTTAAAAATACCCGATGGGCTTTGGCTACTTTCAATTCAACTGATGAAGAAATGCACGGTGTGCCAGGAAATGGATATTGTAAAAAGATCCAAGCTCCTGTCTATCTCTTTATCGGTGAGAAGGACTATTTTGCAACACCTGAAGCACTGAAAAGGATTCATAGGAATTTCCCGACTCTAAAAAATCTCATCATGTTCGATGCACCGCATGCAACCCACTATTACTATCCAGAGAAAGTCAGCGAGTATATGCTTGCCATTCTCGGGCGGCCTTTACTAAAGCCAAAGTTGTGAACCAGTTGGAATGTCTAAGGTTATGATATCTATTTCTTCAATTAGTATTAAATTCAATACATAAATGCCCTTGATCTATACAAACAGAATAAATTCGATAAAACTGAATAGATATCAAATGAAAAACTCAATCTAAAGATAATTTT
>ENA-UOUE01002064-UOUE01002064.1-compost-metagenome-genome-assembly--contig:-NODE-2064-length-10372-cov-5.135114_pt1 | contig 10372 bp, 6 predicted proteins | sample MGYA00238146_ERZ747223 | MGnify/ENA primary metagenome ERZ747223 (study PRJEB28781, sample SAMN06268865) | compost metagenome | isolation source: single cell | place: USA: California, Emeryville, Joint... | reverse complement strand
CGAAATTAAATGTCGCTTCCTCACTCCTCTTTGTCATTTTTGTGCTGGTTTTGCTTCTCGCTTATCAAAGCCTCTTGAAGCTCTCAAAAGCCTCGAGAATTTACATATTCGAGAATGCTCATTTCCTGTGTGGTAAATCCTCTAATATACTGATCTCTCTTCTGGCGTGATTGGCTTTTTATCTCTATAGTTAAGATACATTGGCCTTCAACCATGCTCTCCCTTTGAAGCACTACATGCTCCCAACACGAGCAACTCACTAGTTATTGTAAAGCAAAAAATTTTTAACTGATTGGTAATCATTGTGAAGTGTTCTATTAGAGGTTAATTAGCTGGTTAATTCCTATTCCAAATTAATTAATTAAAAAAATAGCTCAAGCTCTATGCCCTCGACCTCAGACTTTAAGAGAGCAGCTGCTTTCAGTATACTTATACTTCTCATTGCATCGCCCTGTCTATGCCAGCTCCAACAAGTCCCTTTCGACGCAATACTATTTGACCCTTTTGTTGGCAGCACGCAAGGTTATCCTGAGAGCGCATGTGATTGTTATGTTGGAAAGAATGCGGCAACCTGGAAAATCTACACAACCGAGCTTTGCAAAGTCAGCAACATTGTTGGAATAATGCGAAGCGAAATAGATGCTATAACGGGAGATCCGACCTTCAAAAATATAACATCACTACCTGCCCCTGGTCAGTACCAATATTTAATCACTACAGATAATCTGGGAGCCGGTCTAACTTCTAACTGGGATCTTATAGTTGGAGACCTTGCGGCGGGCACTGTACGCTTTCAGAAGAAAATAACGAAACCTAGCGGTCTCTCGGCATATAAGTTAACCTCGACTGACAAGTACTTTGTCATCTTTTATCAAACCAATACAGAGAATATGGTTTCTGAATACATTATGCCAATTTACAAGACAAACGGAACCAAACTGTGGACTGAAGCAATGCAATACATCCCCTCGTACAATCGAACTAGTGGAGATATGGTAGATGCTAAAATGGTAATAGATTATCCAAAATCAGGACCAGGATCAGGAGACAGATTCTTTGTCGTATGGGAATGGGCTCGTTCCGGCGCGGTTTCAATCAAAAGGAAAATCATAGGTCCGAGCCTTTCAGATACAGGTACTGAAGGAGACATAGAATCTCTCAGCGCTGTTAATGTCCCCCGCCTAGAAGGGCTTGGAATCGTAAACGGCAACGAATTTGTGATTTATACCACTCATGGCGATTACAGAATACTAAACATGTGGAGAAAAAACTTGGGTCGTAAGGAGCTAGTTTCGAGTCTTGACAGTTATATTGGTAAAGAACATAGTCTTCCTTATTACAAAGGTGTCTACGTAGTCGGTACACTTGGAGGAGGGAAAATTGTGCTGGCATACAGCCAGGTATCGTCTAGTGCTACAAATGTCATGTACAAGGTGTTCAATGACAATGGATCGAGTGCGAGTACGAGCGGGAACCCAGTAGTGATATCTCTGTCTGACATCGAAGTTAACGGTGTGGTCCATGAAGATTGGACGCTCTTTATGGCTATGGGACCTGTGTCTGGAGTTTGGTATCTCGGCGAAATCAATTTCGCACATAGTTGAGCGCTGCCCATGCACCTGAAGGCGTTTATCGCTCTTCTGATGAAAATTAAAAATGAGTTAAATTCATAATGGGTTATTATCGAGAATTATTGACTAACATACCATTAATAAGTAATTCATCTCATCTGCTAAAAAAATCAAAAATTTATTGAAACATCCTCATTTACTTAGGCTAGTACTCTTTTCAATTAGATTATCTAGCACGAATCTTGAATCAATTTTAGTCAGAAGAGATATCATATTATACCTGTTTTGGTATCTTATAAACAGAACTGAACATATTACTTTAACTTGCTGTACACAGTATATCATCAGTGATGATGCTCGTTTCATTTTGTTTAGCTCACTAAATTATTCTGGGTCTGTTTCAAATTTTTTCAAGAGTGGGTTTTATTTTTCAATTCTAAACTTTTTTAGTTGGATTTATTTTAGACTGCGATTTTTTTCATACAATATGGAAGGCAGTAATTCTACTATAAACCGTCAATGAGCCAGAGATTTCAAGGCCTCTCTTCTTCAGACTGGGATCACCTACACATCGAGAACGGTTTTGAACATTATTCGAGATGCATCTATAGGAATGATATTGCAACTAAATTAAATGCTGCTTCTTTTTCGTCATTTTTGTACTGGTTTTGTGAGATTCTCTTGAATCTCTCGAAGACCTCGAAGATTACAGCCTCCAGGCTGTTCATTTCTCGTGTGGTCGGTATCCTGATATATTGATCTCTCTTCTTGAATGATTAATTTATATCTCTCTAGATTAGTTACATCGGCCTCCAATTATGTTCTCCCAATGAAGTACTACATGACTCTCAGCATGTTCGAACAATCAATAGTTAAAGTAAATTGTAAGCGAGAGTTGTTATAACTTATTAGTTATCATTGTGAGAGTTGTATTAGAGATTAATTGATTCATTTTTAATTCAAATTAATTAATTAAAAAGTAGCTCAAGTTTTATGCTTTCGACTTCAGAGTGTAAGAGAGCAACCGCTTTCACCATACTCATCCTTCTCATTGCAGCTCCCTGTCTATGCCAGCTCCAGCAGGTCCCCTTCGATTCGCTTCTCTTTGACCCTTTTAATGGCCACACGCAAAATTATCAAGCGAATGTATGTGATTCTTACGTTGCAAAGAATATGGCAACCTGGAAAATTTACACGACTCAGTTATGCAGAACTAACACCAATATTGGAATTATGAAAAGCGAAATTGATCCAATAACGGACGATGTTACTTGGAAATTTAAAATGTCACTACCTGCCCCTGGTCAGTACCAAGCCTTAATTACTACAGATAATCTGATAGCCGGTCTAACTTCTGACTGGGAACTTGCAGTTCTAGACCTTACGACGGACATTCAGCGCTTTACAGTTTCAATAACGAAACCTGCAGATCTTTCGTCATATAAGTTAACCTCGACTGACAAGTACTTTATCATCTTTTATCAAACCGTCACAGGAGATTTCGTTTCTGAATACATACTGCCAATTAGCAAGACAAATGGAGCCAAACTGTGGACTCAAGGAATGCGATATATTTCACCGTATTATCGAAATAGTGGTTCTGGCATAGGAGATACTAAAATGGTAATGGACTATACAGGTAACAAATTATTTGTGGCATGGGAATGGTCAGTAAACGGTGCGGTCTCAATCAAAAGAAAAATCATAGGCTCAGCCCTCACAAATGTTGGTACTGAAGAATTCGTAGTAGAATCTCTCAGCAATAATTACGTTTACCGCTTAGAAGGGCTCGGAATTGTGAATGGCAACGAATTTGTGGTGTATACCGTTGTAAATTCTGGTAACAGAATATTAACCATGTGGCGGAAAAACTTAAACTATGCTCCCCCGTTAATAACGACCAGTTATATTGGTACCAATCCTAGCCTTCCTTACTACAAAGGTGCCTACGTTGTGGATACACTTGGAGGACAGAAAATTGTGCTGGTATACAGTCAAGTGACAGCCAATGGTGCAAATGTCATGTACAAGGTGTTCAATGACAATGGATCGAGTGCGAGTACGAGCGGGAACCCAGTAGTGATATCTCAGTCTGATATCAAAGTTAACGGTGTGGTCTATCAAGATTCGACCCTCTACATGACTTTGGGACCTGTGTCTGGAGTTTGGTATCTTGGGTACATCAATTTCATACATGCATAAGGACTGCTCATGCATTCGATGAGGATTATATCTCTCCATTATTAACGAGCAATATTGCGTTAAGTTCAATAATGAATAATGAATTATTATTAGAGATAATTTAATAAGATGCCATCGATAAGTAATTCATCTCTTAATCTAAAAAATTTACAATTAACTGAAACATCGCCCTTCACCTGCTCTTCTCAAATATGAGAAGAAGAATTTTGAATTGAACTTTCATCAGAATGAAATATTGTCGTCTGCTTGTTTTGGAATCTCACAAAAAGAAGCAGCTCATCACTAGAATTTGTTTCACAGTGTGTATCCTAGTGGATGCTGCTGATTTCATTTGGTCCAGTTTTAGTACTAAATTATTCTGGTTCTGATTCAAATCCTTTCAAAAGAGGTATTTAATATATCAACTCTAAACTACATTGTTAGATTTATTTCAGACTGGGATTTTTTTATGGAGGTTGAAAAATCCACTATAAGCTGGAGTTTCCGTCAACGAGCCAGAGGATTCAAAGAATCTCCCCCTAGTACGGGAATCAACTGTCACGATAAAATCGATTTTGAGCATGCCTCCAGATGCATCTACAGAGATGATATTACAACGAAATTAAATGTCGCTTACTCGCTCCTCTTCGTCATTTTTGGACTCGCTCTATTTCTCGCTTGCCGAAACCTCTTTAAGCTCTCGAAAGCTTCTAAGACCCACCCCAGAATGCTAATTTACCGTGTGGTAAATACCCTAATAGTGGTCTCTCTTCTCGCTCGATTAGCTTTTTACCTTGACAGCCTATTTACATTGGCCTCTGATCATATCCTTCCATTGAAGCTCTATATGATGCTCAACGCTTTAGCAACCCTTTCAAACAACTCATCAATGGTTATCGGAGCATACAGCTGGATACTCGGTTTGCTGACCATGAATTTCAACAATAGATTCAAACCGATCGCAAGACTCATAAACTACTTGCTCGTCACCTACAACTGCATTACCTTCCTCGTCTTGACTGGGTTGTTTTTTGAATTTGATATTCGAGACGAAGATTATGAGCGAGAATACAGAACAAACCTCCCCTCTCTACTTCTTGCAATCCCCACGGCATTAGATGGATTCTACTTCGCTTTATCATGCATCATGATGTGGAAATATTTACAAAACACGCATACTGGTAGCAAGGCGATAATTATTGACCGGCTGGCAATCATTGTGGGAGTTGTATCATTCCTGCGAGTAGGACAAAATACACTAGAAGCTACTGTGGAAACTGCTAGTGAGCTACGTGAGAATTCGATCCTCAATGATGATTGGATTTGGCCTGTGTTCTGCTTGGTCTATATGGTGATAACGGAGTTCTTCCCTATGATTCTGTTAATTTTGAAGTTTAGTCTCAATTCAAAGTCAACTCATGCTTCACAAGCAGATGTTATCGAAGGAGTTAGCACAAGGGTCCTGAACGAAGATGATCTTGAAAGAGAAATTCTGGAATACGAAAGAGGGAGATCTTACGTGAAATCGATCCACTCTGAATGCAGTACCCGCATCGAAGGAGTGGGAACAACGGTAGAGGAGAAATGATGTGAGAATAATTTCATAATTTTAATGAATTTGTTGCTAAGAATATGAAAGTTTGGTTTTTAAAAAATAAGTTAACATTTTGACCATTTTACAAATATGTCTTTAGTGGAATAGGAAGGTGTTATTTTTCTGGTTCAGAGCTAGTTGAGCAGATAAATAGCCTTTTTGCGTTTTTCTATTAGAATGGTGAAACATATATAAATTTATTAAATGTCTTCGTTCCAATTTTTCGACTTCAGAGGTTGCTGAATAATGAACCAGCTGGAAGAAGACCAGATTGAGAGGAAAAAAAAAATGAGATTCTCTCTCTTTAATTTCTAAAAACAGCAAATAATTCTTTGCAATTATCCTAACTAACTAAGTATGTTTTCGCTTGTTGCTGCATTTGCCTTTGGGCACAACTCAAGTTGTCCTCGGATTACATAATTTTGCTCCTTTTTGTAAATGGCTGAAATATCTGTAAATCCACTATTACTTGCTGTTGCAAATTTCCAGAATGTTAAAGAGTAAGAAAAATAAACTCAGATTTCCAGAAAAATTTAATCCATGACAAAATCCAGCTCTCGGCTGTTGAGTCCATACCTCGTCAAATTAGGTGTCGCGGTTGGCGGAATCTATGGGTCATTCGTTTATTTCGGTATCCTCCAAGAGAAGCTGTACCGCACGGACTACACAAAAACTGGCGACAAGTTCAAATACTCTTGGATTGTAATCTTTTTCCAGGCTTTGTTTTCTTGGTTAACAGCCAAAGCCATCAACGTCTTCTACTATCAATTGAAAAAAACCGCCGTACCTTGGAAATTGCAGGTTCAGATTGCAGCCTACTACTCCGTCTCGATGTTTGGATCAAACCAAGCCTTGAAATACGTTCCATATGTAGTTCAAGCACTGATGAAATCTTCAAAAGTCCTTTCCGTAATGCTGGTCTCAGCTTTCGCTGGCACAGAGACTTTCAGCAAGATTCAGTATCTCAGTGCGATGCTTATCACCGCAGGAATCATCATATTTAACTTGCTGGAAAACACCAAGAAACTCAGTAGCGACACGAAACCGATAACGGTTATAGGCATCCTTTTGTTGGTTTTATCACTCTTCTCTGATGGCATGACCAGCTCGAAACAAAGCGAGGCAAGAAACAAATACAAGCCAGGAATTTTCGAGATGATGGAAAGCAGCAATGTATATGCAATTTTTATTGCCGTTCTCTATGGCATTGCATCTATGGAGCTCTTGCCAACAATAGAGTATTTATTAGCGAACCCAGAGTGCCTAACGGATTTGATCGTGCTCACTATTATGGGAACGATTGGTCAGTGCTTCGTCTATTTTACAATTGTGAACTTTAACTCATTCTATCTCAGTGTGATAACAACCACCCGAAAGTTCTTCACTGTGATCTCATCTATCCTGATCTATAACCACCATATTTCGGGCTACCAGTGGTTGTCAATCATCCTTGTTTTTGTTGGTGTTGGAATGGAGCTTTTAGAAGGAAAAGATGGAAAACACAAAGGTCATCATAAAGTCAAGCATGAATCGCATGTTCATGATGGAAAAAAAGATAAGCAAAACAAAACGAACGCTCATGAGAAAGAAAAGGAGGAGAAGTCCGTTAATGGCAGTGGCCAACCCAATAACAAAGGGAAAAACAAGAAAAAGACACAGTAATAAGAATAATAACAAATTCTTCATTATTACAATTATTTGGTTGAGTGTTGTATCTACATACAGTTAAGCCCTTAGAAACCTTAGCTAGACTAGCAAGATCGACTTTTATATTCATTGAAATTCGCTCAGTAGTCCCTCCTCAACGATCAACAACGAAGCAACATCAAACTCCTATCTGCTAATAGTTACGATGTACTGCTAACTAAAATCGAGAGCCAGCGGCTTCTAAGGAGACATTTTCTAACTTAAAACGTTCGAATTTCCTTTAATTGAAGTCACAAACTAATAAGTCAATCAAAGAGAAATATATAAATATATGAAATACAATCTTTGTTTTAGTCTTAAATCTACTCAATAAATCTCTTGAAATAGAAATGGATAGTGATTCCTACAAAGAAAGAGGTTTTTGGGGCATTTGTAAATTTGTGGACATTATTGACATTATAGACATGAATTTCACAAAGTGATGCAATGAATTAGTTTATTCAAAAAAATAAAAAATAATAGTTTATGATTCACATAACGTGTGGTATAGCTTTATATAAAATGGTTCAACCGGCTAATTAATTAATTAGGCATGCAATTCTGGGAAAAGCGCATGATTTTTTCCTTCAGAATCAATGATATTTACAGTTTAAGACCCATCCAAGGATGGTTCTTGATTTCTTGTAAAGTAAGTCTTTTCTTTGGGTTGACATCAAACATCTTATCCATCAAGTCCATGAACTCGCTGCTGAATTGGAAGTTTTCGTCTTTCTTTTTCATCATCTTTCCGTGGAATTTCCAAAAGCTTGATTGTTGGTTTTGGACGAGCAAGTTGTACATTTGGTCTTTGTCGGTGGCACTTGCGAAAGGCATGTGGCCAGCAACCAAGGTAAATAAGACGATTGCAGCCGCGAAGAGGTCAGCTTTCTCCACTGAAAAAGCGAGGCCAGCGTTGATTTCTGGAGCGAAATAGCTAGAGGTTCCTACAGGGTGTCTGTAGAGCTTCTGTGGGTTGAAGTATGAGGAGTAGCCCAAATCAGCGAGCTTGATGTTAAGTCTGCTATCGAGGAGGATATTCTCGAGCTTGATGTCTCTGTGAGCGATGTTTTTCTCATGGAGATGGCTGATGGCGTCGATTAATTGCTGGAAAAACTCTCTAGCAACGCTCTCAGCGAAGTATTGGTTCTCTCCGAGGTAATCGAAAAGTTCACCTCTGGCGGCGTATTCCATAACCAAAGCGCTGACTGATTTCGTTTCACCGGTGGTAGGGTCGTAGAAATCGGTCGCATCGTAAGACTCGATGTAAGACAAGATGTTTGAGTGTGCAACATCTTGGAGCATTTCAGCTTCGGATTTCATGAGATGAAGGGAGTATCGGTTGTCTGGTTTGAAGATTTTCACGGCGGCCTCTTTGCCAGTGGTCTGATCAACTCCCAAGAAGACCTGGGAGGTTGCGCCAGAACCCAACAGTTTGACAAGCGTCCATCGACCGAGGACTGGGAAGCTGCTTGATGAAACAGTGGTTTCAACAACAACAGTTTGAGCAATAGTTTCAATTTCCATTTTGTTAGGACTCTGAAGTAATATTTACAATGTTTGAATAATGTTGATTTGATGATTATAATCGTTTCCGCTCTGTTTAAATAACCGTATCCAAAAATTTTTCAGTCACCGACGATTATTCCCTGTTTTTCGATTTTCTGGAAATTAAGTTAAAATTCGCAATACTGATTTTCAGACTATGATCTAGATTAAATTAATTTGTTCGTAATTACTACGACAGGTTCAATTCTACAGTGACACTGTTAATCCAGCGTTCTGTGAAGGGAACAATTTTTCAGATTTTTCCAAGAATTTCTCAAATAGGAACGAAATTTAAAAATTTTTTTCAGCTCAGATAGTCTCTATTCTTCGATTAATCATCATGAAGCATTTTTAGTAGGGTCAAGCGCTTCACAACTCTACCATTTAAGCGATACATCACTGTGAGATAAAACTAATAAGCATAGAGATCGTAATTAAGTTCGTTTCTTACTCAAGACGAAAAAGATTGAAAAATGGTTAATATTGTTAACGAGGTAACGAAGCGTCAGTGCGCACTGAAAAGAGTATTTTTTGTCTCGGAATAAATCAAATTGATGATCGCGAATACAGCTGTATTCCCGATTAATAATTACACAGTGGAATAAAGAACACAGTATATTAATTCCAAAAAGATTTTTGCAGCATTTTGGTCAAGTCTTGTTTGATTTTTCCAAAATCTGTCCAGGCTCAGAGCACAAGACAGTGCCAAAGAGCAAATTCACACTTACTACCAATTTCTGGCTTTTTTTTGCTAGAACCTGCCTTATAGACTTCGAAATCACGTTTTCAAAATGCCAACTCGTAAGTTTCTATAAACTTTATGCATCCTTGTGGTTTCAAATAAGTCAAATAACTCTGTGGACAACCCACTCCAAAGTATTTACAATAGTATCCTATAAAGTCTGTATCTAACAAGAAAACTAAACGATGCGATGTTGTTTCTATTTAGCTCTTATTGTGTATGAAAAGTATGAGAGAATCTCTCACTCAAACATGTTATTGGTGGTAAGATTAATTAAATTTTGGAGCTAAGAGTAGATTTTGCGAGTTAAATAATCTACTGACTTTCGAAGACGCTTTTGCCAGTTTCTAATTCTTTTAAACAAAAATATTTTAAGTTTATTAGACTCCAAAAATTAAAGATTTCAGTAACAATTCTTCGAATTAAATGCAGTAATATTCCTAATTTTCGACGATAGTTTCCGGATTTTTAATGAATCTTCCCAAATTCGAAGCTGGGTTCATTGTTCCTGAGAGAAAATTCTTTATTTGGATCAATTGCGAATTCATTCCAGAGTAGGGGTATATTGATAAACATTAACATACTGAAAAATTATGTTGGTGGAGTTGTGGAATATTTAACCAATCTTTAAAATATGCTTTAGTCTCTCATGAAATTTGTGGGTCCATCAAACTATCGCTAAACGCATGTGGTTTGGAGACTCTGTTCGGACTTCCTCATGATCTTATTTGAGGAAGTAGTTTTCAAAGGAAAAAAAAATCAGCACAAATTTATGCCAATTTTAAGTTAAGTCCTAAGAAGTTCAGAAATTTTAAGTGCAAGTTTTTTTTCTTTTAGAAAGGATAGAAGAGCGTGGCAAAGTTACCTGCCTCGTCGAATCTTCCTTCAAAAGTCTTCATTGATATGATATTCTGGCACCCATGCCCACTATCATATTTCGAGTTGAGAGCTCAGTAACGACAGAGTCCCAGAGTATTAATACATAGCTATTTAACTGATAGGCTTCTTTTCCATATTAATTCATATTAGCAATCAATACCTTTCTTATTCAAT
>ENA-UOUE01002062-UOUE01002062.1-compost-metagenome-genome-assembly--contig:-NODE-2062-length-10401-cov-7.539035_pt1 | contig 10401 bp, 8 predicted proteins | sample MGYA00238146_ERZ747223 | MGnify/ENA primary metagenome ERZ747223 (study PRJEB28781, sample SAMN06268865) | compost metagenome | isolation source: single cell | place: USA: California, Emeryville, Joint... | reverse complement strand
CGAAGAAATGAAAGCAATAGTCAAGAAAATATTCATGTTTTACGCCAGTTTCGGCGATCGTTTGAACTCAGATTACCTCAAAGCCAACAAAGTCCACAAACTGATGCATGACGCCGTTATTTTAGACAACGACCAGCTCGATAAAACAAGCATTGACCTACTATTCTGTCGCTACAACAAAAACAAACCAAACATGCCATTTGGTATTTTCCTCTCAATGCTGGTGAATATCTCTCAGATCAAATACCCTGATCAAGACGCAAAGCAAGCCTTCACGAAGCTCTTTGATATGCATTTGAAGCCATTGTATGAGAGCCTCTGCGCAGAGACTGAAGTCGGAGATCATGAGAAATTGTTTAAAGAGCCATTGGATCAGGTGATGATTGACGTTCTGAATCAAGTGCGGCCAACCTTGCAAAAAATTCATCAAGTCTACTTCCCTTTCGAATATCAGATCAAAAGCGAGAACTCTGAGCATCAGCAGCTGCTGAAGCATAAAACTGATAATTGCTTAAGCAGCTTCTTGAAAGACTTTGAGATCTGTCCTAAAATTCTGACAAATAGCACTGCATATGCGTTATATGTCGAGGTATTAGAGACGGATCCTTCTCTGCTAGCGCATAATCCAGAAATATCAGTTATTACAGAGCATGACGCTGGCAATAAATTTACTCTCGCGAGATTTTTGGTTTATATTGCTCGATTAGCGCTTGTTGGAGGCTCGAAAAGCGGCTCTAATGAAAATGGCAATGAGGTCATGCAGCAAAGTAATAGCGAAAAGCTGTTAGGTCTTCTTGAGACACTTGAGCTCTCTGCAGGGTATGTAAATTTCGAAAAGCAGTTGAATTTGACGCATAACCACACCACGAGACTGCTCCCGAATAAATCATCATTAAAGAGAGTAAATTTTAGAGTAATTTCTTTGTTTTCTAATCTGTTCGTTGAATTACAACAGCTGACTCAAGGCGTCGGAGAGCCCATTGAAAGAGTCTCATTGGAAAACCAACAATCGAGGATTCGAAGGACTCCAAGCGAATTGAGTTTTATTAACAAGATCGGAATAAGATCGCCTCAGGCCACTAATGCTATACGTTCACTTAGCTTTGCTTCTCCGCAGCATGCTAGCTTCGGAAACAGATTCAGCGTGATGCGTCCAACAAGCAACGAGGGAGTTTGCAACGAAATTTTCGAAAGAAAAAGAAACTTCTTGTACAAGTTATTCCAAGATTACGCCTCGACAAACGGCAATGCAAACAACTACAAGCTAAAATCTATCAAATTCTTGAAAATGCTGAAGAACGCGGATTTATTGCAAGAGAACACTAATGGCCATAGCCAACACGCTTCGGGGATAAGAACTAACGGCAGGACAACTCCGCTGAACCATCACGCCAAGCAAAGCAGCTGGGGAGGAAACCAGATGCCTAGAACTTCGAATCCAGCAGCAAAAATTGAAGATCTCAAGAGAGACATTAGCACTACAGATTTTGATTTAATATTTATCAAAGTGTCTGGCAACAACAAAGAGATGCTTCAAAAAAGCGGTTCTGAGCTAAACTTTGACGTTCTAAAGAGCCCATTCACATCGCCCAAACTCAACAGCGATGAAAGCAGGCTTTTGCTCAGTCATGGGAAGTTCCTGGACTATAGTCAATTCTTAAAGGCGCTCGAGGCAATAGCTGAGAAACTGTATCCAGAATTCAGTCTTGATGTCGCAGTTTCGTATATCATCGAAGCTCATTTATCAAGAGCTAGTGCGAATGTTAATGTAACTACAGAGGCCAAGGCTAATGGAAGCACTGGAATCAAGCGTTTAGTGTCGCTATTGAACGACAATCAAATTGTAATATTATCTTTGTCATTGCTGAAAGTTTACTCTTAATCTAGGTGGATGTGTTAGCAAAGCTGAAAGCAAGTCTCCATCCCTATTTCAGTTTTTATGCTGACCAAGCCGGGTGCATGAGCTTCGACTGCTTTATGAAGTTCTGCAAAGATTTTGGGGTTTTTCCAGACATGTTTTCTCGCGCAAAGCTGATGCAATTGTTTTATAACCTTGCAACTCTGCATCCAGTCCTTTACCAAAAGAACAACGGCAGAAATAGCTGTGGCGCCTTCCAGACTGAGGAAATGAGCCATCAAGTTATCGACGAGAATCTTTTCACAGAAGCGCTAGCCCTCTGTGCCACTGAACTCGAGGACAACGACTCAGTTCATCCGATTGAGAAGGTAAATATTTATTACATTGACACGAATCAATAATCTTTTGTCATTAGATCCTGTATTTATTAGACAGAATGTCACAGAGTCCAGGCCCTGTTAAGATTTTAAAGCTCCAGAAGAATGCCAGGTTCTTGATTTCTTGGAAAATGAGCTAATTAATGCTTTAGAACTCTGAATGGAAGCTACTTCGAGGTGATTGATTACATTAAAAAGAAATACAACAGATCCGCTGGAAGAAGTTCACAAAAGCCAGGCACAAAGGCCGAAATAGACTTTTCTCAGATTTTCGGTTAATCTTGACATTAGTAGATAGAAAAACTAATTTATTCAGCATGAAACTCAATTATATATCGCATTTCATATAAAACTATATCCAATTGATAATGAAATTTTTTACGATTATAATATACTACGCATTTATAACAAACAAAAAGCTTGTTTTATCAATTAGTGGCTAAGTAGTAGATGTCAGGGGAGATAATCGAAGATATCTCGTTGCTTTTATTCACTAACAAAGGCAAGGCATGCTTAATGGAGTCTATTTCCTGCTGATTTATTTGTGAAAACTGTATAATTAGGCAATATAATGAGTATCTTCGCGTTTTTGATCATCCAAATAAAATTTTAAGATAATCAGTAATGATTATACTAGCTTCGGAAAAAGTCGATCTGATCGAATACACAATCAAAATTCAAAAAAACTCATCGTGTCTCTGGCCGAGTCGCTATGTCTCTTGTAGAAAACGAAACATACAAACGTCTCAAAGTTCTCGGCGAAGGCTCTTACGGAAAAGCTTTGCTATGCGAATCTTGCGTCGATGGATCACTTTGCGTCATCAAAGAACTCGATCTAAACTTCATGTCGGAATCTGAAAAACGAGAGACGATCAAAGAAGCCAAGATCCTCGAGGCGCTTAACCACCCAAATATCATTAGATTCCGCGAGGTCTACAAAACGAAAGCCGGAAAACTCTGCATTGTAATGGATTATGCTGATGGTATGACCTTCAACGCGATTTACCCTTACTTACCTGTTCAGGTGGAGATCTCTCGAAGAAGATCATCAATGCGAGGTTCTCACCGTTGCAAGAAGAGCAGATATTAGATTGGTTCACGCAGATTTGCTTGGGTCTGAAGCATGTGCATGATCGCAAGATACTCCACCGTGACCTGAAAGCCCAGAATATTTTTTTAACGAAGTCCGGCATTGTTAAACTCGGCGACTTTGGAGTCGCGAAGATATTGAACTCGACGTTGGACAATGCGCGGACGATGATAGGAACGCCGTACTATCTATCTCCAGAAATCGTTGATAACCACCCTTACAATTTTAAATCTGATATTTGGGCGCTTGGGGTCATCCTTTATGAACTTTGCACATCGAAACCACCTTTTGACGCAGCGAATATCCCGCAATTGGCATTGAAGATTACCAAAGGACAATATAGCCCTATTCCGCAGAATTACTCAAAGGACCTGAAAAACTTGGTTTCTCTCCTGCTGTCTGTGGATCCAGCGAAGAGGCCGTCGATTAATCAGATTTTGAGTAAAGTTTCCTCTTTAAAGTTGAGCTGAGCAAATGGTTAATTCAATATTAGAAATGCCTTTGATAAAAGCTAGGATTAGAGCGTTTATGGCTGACACACTGATGAAAGAGGAGTTCTCACACACGACACTCCATAAACAGGTTGATTACTCTTGTGCAATTTATGAACTTATTAGTACATGAAGAAATTGCTGATGGCTGAAATAAAGTTTTGTGAAGTAAGGCAGATCGCAAGCAATAAAAAGCCCATGCCAAAAGAAGTGTCTAGCAAGCAATTCCAAGAAGAAAAACCAAAGCAACCTGAAAGAATTTCGAACGAGCTGGAGTCGAACGATTTTTTCGATTTTTCAAAATATAAAGTCAATGTGAATTCGCCAAGAGAAGTCAGTCCGACAAATGCTCGGGTGGGACATGATGAGATTGCGAAGCAACAGGGTATTATTGAAAATAAAAAAGGCTCTTCTCCAGCCATTAGTAAGAAGAAAGAGCAGTTTAACATCCAATTTCAGCCTTTGAATTTCGATCCTTTCAAACGAAGAGAAAGCCAAGACATTCGACAAGCACAGGGACCTCCAAGTCTAAATCTACCCCAAATCAAATCAAAATACTCGGTTTCGCCGCCTAACCACGACTCTACAAGCGGTAAAAATATCCAGACTAACTTGATTGCGTCCAAGGAACCACGGATTAATCAGCTGCCTAAATCAAACATAAATAATGCACGACCTGTCTCTCCAGTTAATTCCCCTAATCAAAAGCACATGCAAGCGCTCTCAAGGCTAAAATCTGTGCTTGACAAATCTCCTGAGATTCCGGGAGAGAGCAAATCATGTCGCAGTAATCGTTCTGAAATCGTTCGATACGAAAAGCCTGAGATTCGTGCTGAAAATAAATCTCCTCGGAGGAATGCCAATGTAAAGCAAAAGGTTGTTCTGAAGCGAGAAAAAATAGGCGAAAGTGTTTCTTACGTTTCGAAAGAAAACGCCAGCATTAATGTTAATATCAGATTTCGCAAGGGGTCGGTCACTCCTCCAGCACGGAGTAACGTTAGCTTCGAAAAGAAACTGCCTCAGCCTCAGCCTCAGCCGCAGCCGCAGCTACAAAGGAGAGGGTCGGTTAATATGCCGTTGGCTAAAGTCATTGAGATGCGTTTGAATAAGAAACCAGAGGAAAGTGAAAGCTTTTTGAAGGATGAAATTCCTAAAGCAGTAAATGTCTCGGGTGGTCGCAGCAAGAGTAGTAAAAGAAAGCTCACAATACAAATTGAAGAATTAGAGAGTGGCGATGAAGGGATTGAAAGAAAGAGGGTAATTTTCAATAAATTCATGATGTTTTTCTAACAACTGATATCATAGCCATATACAGCTAATACCAAACAAAGCGCATTCGAGATGAAATGGTTTAGTTCAAATAGTCCTAAGGATCAAATTGATACCAATATGGAAGCTCAGACTCCAGAACTTGCGAAAATCGACGAACACAAATCTATCCAAGAGGAATCTCCTCCAATTCCTACCAAACGGCACAGTGTTCAGGAGCTCACCCTTGGAAGGCAGCAGGTCGTCTCTAGTACACCAAAATCCAAGGTACAGGAAGAGAGGTTAGATCCGAATAACGACTTCAAGAAGATTGATGGATCAGGGTCCAAAGTCAAAGATTTGCAGGTACAATAAAGTTGAAGACGCGCAGACACTTTAGCTTTGTAGGTCATAGAAGCTATCAAAGACAAAGGGGATACGAAAACCACGAAGAGCTCGAGCTTTAGCCGAGATCCAGAGCTCGATTTTGAGAAACACGTATGTTTAGTTCAACTTTCCGTAAATATAACCAATTATTTAGGGGTTTAAACCCATTCTCGAAGAAAAACTTGACATGAAAACGATTTCTCAAGCGGCGCAGATTTGTGTATCCACAGTAATTTTTTCATGATTTCATTCCTGAAAATATTATTCCTATATCAGCTCAACGAGATGACTCGCTCTGACATGGAGATCAACGAAAATCCATTTGAAGCCTTTGAAAAGAAAATCAGTAGGGTCATCGAAGGAAACGAAGACCTTGCATATTGTATACCTTTACTAATAATAGAAGGCCTATTAAATAAATGATTTTTTGAGGCCGAATCTCCCTCTGCACGTGATTGAAAATTTATACACTACTTCCTTGCTTAATCTTTTAGGAGTTCTTCTGAGTCGTAGGTTTTTTTGATAAAAATCTTAACTTTCATGTTGTTTGTCTGATTAACAATCATCTTGTTCTATTGATTATACTATCTGTCAATACGACATAAAGCTGAAATTTGTAAATTTTATTGCGCAAAATGGTATCCAAATCTGAGATCAAAGAACTAGATACATTAGAAACTAAACTCAATATCGACTGTACGTCCTTCTGTCCTTTCAGCGAGGATTTCAACGTGCTTTTGGTATGCAAGTATCAACTGGACGTAGAAACCCAAAAGGTTAACGGAGGCTACTTGCTATATGACTGCTCTAATAGGTGACATTTACTATGAAACTATTAATTGACGAAAACAAAGGAAACTGGATCTGAAGGCTGAAACAGAAGAGACTGGAATCTTTGACGCACGGTGGCTCAAACAAAAATATCAAAAGCAGCCTGTCTTTGCTGTTGCGTATGCGAGTCCCAGCTTCCAAATCCTCTCTTTAAACAAAGACGATGGCTGTAAAGCAATGAGTCTTGTGGGTAGCAGCTTATGCGTTATTTAGACAAAGTGACTAAGGTGAGCGAAGACATTCTTTCAGAGAAAGGAAAAAATTTGTACGTTGATCATCTTTTTAAAGAGTAATCGTCTCTTTGTTATCGAAATGCTCATCATCGCTCCTTGTTACTTGCTAGCGAAAAGAATTATTTTCTTGTGACAGACGACATATCTAGAGTCAACTACATTGAAAAGGACGCAAATTTCAGTATTAAATCCATGGAAATATGCGTACTTAAACCTATCAGATACTATCAGCACGAAGAGCTTTACGTGCAAGCACGAATTTACAATTTGGTGTGCTCAATGGCTGCCTAATAACGAAAATTGCTTTTTTACAGGAAAGCAAAGAAATGTTTTCTTTCCCTAATGGATTCAACAAATAGGCGGTGACGATGCTAAGTTGAATTTGCATGATCTAAGGTGTGGAGACGATATCACCACGAACCAAAATAAAAAGTACTTTGCTTCGTTGTTAGACCGAGCGTAATTTTGAAAAGAGCGCATCAAATGGGAGTATGCGACATTAACTTCGATCCTAAAGATCCGAACTTATTCGTTACGGGATCCTACGATGATAACATCAGACTCTGGGATATCAGGAAATTACAACCAATGGCCGAGAAGAACCTCGGCGGAGGAGTATGGCGTGCGAGATTTGATCCATATGGCAAAGAGCTGATTGGCTGCGCGACGATGTACAACAATTTTCAGTTGCTTAAAGTCAATTCCGAAGGCAAATTTGGTAAGTGCGTTTTCTTGTGGCTCTATTTCACTCGAATTATTCTCCACAGAATGCGTTCAAGAATATAACGCCCACAAGTCGCTTTGCTATGGCATAGATTTTCAATACTATAATGCGGAGACAGGAGGCCCAGTGAGTCTTGCGACTTGCTCTTTTTATGATAATAAGCTGTGTTTATGGGAATATTCTCCATAAAAGCAATAGATTCTTTGCATTATATCAGAGTTCTTCACTCCCAGTTGCCTCTTTAAGCCATGATAGAAAATAATGCAGGATGAATTTCATTTTATTCAACAATGTAAAGTCTCATGGACTCTCAGGATCCATTGAAAATATATAGCCATGCAGGAAGAGTATCTATTGAAATATGATATTCTCAAGGGTTGAGTCTAAAAAGCAACGAGTTCTAAGGAGATGAAAACTTTCAGGTGCTGTTGAACACCAGAATACCAACAAATGTGTAAAATTATTATTGGCTTCCATCTAATGTATCAAATTCGCTGCAAAATTCGAAAACGCTCATAAGTATCTCGATACAGAGACTTCGTTGGAGCTACTTTTAATTGACAAAATTGATGAATAATTTAACGCGCATGATACCCGATTTAATTTAATTACTGGAGTTTTATTTATTCAAGCTGGTAAAAGCTATAAATTAACTTAAAGCGAAGCAGGTAGAAGTAAGTCTGACCCTCCTAACCCATTGTTAGATATTCGAAAAGAGCTTATTCAAGCTCGCCAACTTCCTAGTTCCATTAGAGCTCCTCCTTATGTAGAATGATTTAGAGCTTATTGAAGTTTTTTTGTTTTTTTCCAGCCATCTTGAAACGGACTCTCAGTTCGACTGAGCATCATCCGCCTCCGCCGCATCAAATTTCGTCATGGCTGGATCAACTCTTGGATCAACTCTAACCAATAGGGTTAAAGCACTAGTTCAAAAAGAGATATTACTGTTTACAAGATGAAAAGATGATAGAGGAGTAGTCAATGACCTCCGGGTGTAGCTTACTTTCAGTAGAAAACCCATGTAGAACACGTTACAGATGTATCTAGAGAGTTAGTTTAGTTGCATTACAAAGTTAACACCTCATATTGCATCTCTTCCAAGGATGCCTCAATCTCAATTAGGGCTCAGATTGAAGCAAGATAGCTCCACCTGTAGGGGGTTAATACTTTTTCTTCAACATATATCACCGGAAATCCTTTCTATTCCAGTTGTTGAGTACTTGCATTCTTTGAATGTTCTGAGCGGTTCGTGCAGAATATTTTTGTTTAGTTCGAATTTAACTAAATAAAGTTGTTAAAATTAACTCTTGGATTGCGGAAACTTCACGAACGCAATCAATCCCGGATAGTCAAGCAGAACCAATATATTCGCTTGCCAAAATTCGAATTCCAGTGATAGAAGAAGGTATCTCGGAATGAACGCAACTAATCAAACCCAAAGTCTCGAAGAAGTCTATAAATCAGATGAAAAATTAGAATTCAATGGCAAAAAAATAACTTTTTTGGTTGCAGCAAGCACAGTCTACATTGCTATCTTCATCCAAGGACTTGTCGTATTATGCTCAGACAATGCGCTTGATCTACTCAAAGATATTAGCAAAAAAAACAGAATTGAGAAATATTGTATTGTTCAACTCGTCATATCTGCATGCGCTATCATTTTCCAATTGATCCTCATGAAACTAGCATCGAAACCTTCAAAGAGCGCTGAAAGCTGTGGATTTTGGAGGGGAATACTTCAACTGGCATATACAGCAGTCAATCTGGAAATCGCGATTTTGCCCTACTTTGAAACCCAAAGCAGCTACTTCGTCACATTATCATTTACCATATTATTCGAGCTGATGCTACTCAACACCTTATATTGCAGATTCGAAACGAGCTCTATTTGGCGAAGCGCAGCCCTGACTGTCGCAAACTTGCTTCTTATAGTCCGTATCACATACCACGAACTTGTTTGTGTAGTTCCCGCCGTAATCACGGTGGTAGTTGCCTTAGTGTTTTTTCTGACAGAAGGCAATGCTAGTCGACAGATTTTGAAGAAGATATACCTAAAGCATCAAAAAGATGAAGTTTATCAAACGTTTTTGGACTTGCTGCCAGAAGGAGTGGCTATTCTAATGGAAAATTTCAGTCTCAAATACGTGAATGACTCAATGAAGCGCATACTCGGGTGTCCTGAGGAAAATATCGTCGAGTGCATTTTGGGACTGGTAAATATCGATGCAAAAAAAGCGGAAAAAGCTAAGAAAGACGCTTGGAAGGAAGCGGATAAACCCGCAGTGAAATCTAACTCTTCTCTCGATAAGATTCCTGAAGACTCCGCTGAAAACGCAAAAAATAACTATAACCACGGTAAGAGCTTGATCCTCAAAAAGACATTTCAAGCGGAAGACTTGAAGCACTCTTTCCAGATCGAAGTTGACAGGCTGGACGGAAGACATCTATTCAATAGCTTCAGATCTGACGGTGTACCCGAAGAACTGAAAGTGCCTGGAGGTGACGCATATGACCTCTTTTATCAGGGGCGAACTGAAAAGTTTGAGGACAAAAGCAATGGCGACGATGATCGGTCGAGATCGGCGCTAATTGACATAAAGCATTCTAAATCTTTCAATAATCCTGACAACACTGAAGACAAAAGCGTGATTTTGACCTATGGAGTCGGTGATAAGCGGCTCAACCAGTCCCATAAGTCACCTCGGTCAGCTGGACTGCCGAAAAATTTTTTGTCCGTTGACAAGCCTAGCGTTGAAGGAGATGAGAAGCGATCAGGTGCGATGAAGCTTGGGCCAACGAGAATGGATTCTACACCAAAAGATAAAACCTCTGAAGTTGAGAATGTAACGCTGAACATTCAAATACATGCGGGAAATAAACGGGGCTCTATTCCGACTGGAAATAACCATTTAACAACTCCTTCGGTGATCCAGGACAATCCTGTTTCGAAAAAAGACTTTCCGAGCTATGTAGAGGTCACGCCTCCGAAATCTATCGAACTGCTCAATGAATCGCGGAAAAAAAACGCTATGCAGTTTGAAAAGTTAGATAGAGCGAAAAATATTGGAGAACCGGACCAGAAAATTGAGAGTAAAGAGGTCTCGCGCGTTTCCTCAGAAACGGTCTCCTTACCGCAAAGGATCCTAAAGAAAGTTGGACTCT
>ENA-UOUE01002061-UOUE01002061.1-compost-metagenome-genome-assembly--contig:-NODE-2061-length-10407-cov-16.408712_pt1 | contig 10407 bp, 7 predicted proteins | sample MGYA00238146_ERZ747223 | MGnify/ENA primary metagenome ERZ747223 (study PRJEB28781, sample SAMN06268865) | compost metagenome | isolation source: single cell | place: USA: California, Emeryville, Joint... | reverse complement strand
ATTCAATTTTTCGTTGAGTCAGGTCTATCCGGTGCCTCTCAAATCAATCACAGGGTAAAAGCACTATGTTGAGTAAATGATGATGAAGTTAATTTTTTGAAGTTCGAATTAATCTGATCGAATACCACGTTTGTTTACATTTGAAGACAGATTACATCGAGCTAAATACTATTGGTGCATAAATAAATGAATAAATGATTCGAAGAGTGGGTACTATTTCATGAAATTATATATCGTGAGAGCAAATTATAATGTGTCAGTTCTCCATAATGGTAGCAATATCAAACAAAATAGACTCAGACAACAGATAATCACGATTTACTTCACTTGTAAATCACTTATTGGACTTTCGAAAGCTCTAATTTCTTTAGTTTTGGATTACATAAAATCGCTCTAGTACCCTCCTTGTGTATCGCGTTGCCTCCCACACATATCTCATCTAAACATTCCCACTGCTTATTGCACGCCAACAAAATCGCTCCTCTGTACTTGATCCGGTTGTTATAAAGCCACAGCAACTCCAATTTTACCCAAGACTTATTTTCGGCCAAAGCGACCGCTCCAACGTTCGTGATTCTATTGTTGTCAAGCTTAAGCGACTTCAATTTCACCCACGCTTGATTTTTCGATAAACAGATAGCTCCTTTATCGCCAATGTTATTATAAGACAAATACAACTCCTCTAAATTAACCCAACTCTTATTGGCAGCTATCGCTGCGGCTCCCTCATCTCCGATTTCATTCCTATGTAGCCACAGCTGTCGCAGGTTAACCCATGCTAAGTTTCGGCCTAATGCCGCGGCTCCAGCTTCTTCTATTAGGTTTTGATAGAGCCATACTTCCTTAAGGTTCACCCAGGTCGTATTGCTAGCCAAGGACGCCACATCGTTGTCGTCGATACTTCTGCGTTGTAAATGTATCCTAGTGATGTCTTTGACATTGCTATCGTTGAGTAGGTCTAGCACTTCATCTTTTAAAATTTCTGGAGCCTCGTAAAGACCGTCAGCTTTCCGTTTGAGATACGCTTGCTCAGTTTCTTCTTTAGTCAGATATTTCGCTTCTGTCAGCGGGAAAAATAGTTGTTCTTGCGGAAGTTCGATATCAGTATGCTGTTTGGGCTGTGAATCGTGCGATTGTTGATCCAGGAGCGTGGTTGGGGTGTTCTGAGGCTTGCCTTCAGGATTTGAGATTGGAAGATCGTTAGAGACAAACTGAATTTTCTCTGAGGTTTCTTTGCTGTTCATGTTGGTCTTTCTATAGGTATCCCAAGATTCTTAAAGATATTGCAATAAAAATTTTATGGAAATAGTTAAATCAGAAATGGTGTCTCTGTTAGTGATAAATTGCAGAAATTTATATTGATGAATAATGTTGCAAATTGATTATGGAATCGAATCTAACTCATTTACATTTTACTAGTAGTACGGAGACATTAATAAAAAATGTCACAGAAAATTTTTTTAAGGGATTCAGTGAATAACTTTCATAGCAATATATATATTAAGTATCAAATAAATCTAATGAGCCGTGAGGAATTGAATAGTAAATGTAGGTCCAGAGATGATCAATTATGTCTGGATTGTGGTGTCATTTGAACTCGAAGAAAGTATAGTGTGATTCTCATTGTTATCACTGCTGTTTTGCTTGGTATCACTTTCGCTAATTTCTGTGCAATTAGAAGGACAATACTTCCCGTGGTAAATCGACACGACAGTCGGATCCGAACATGCACGGCATTTGTTGGTGATACGGTTAAAGCATCTACCGTTATCTTCGCAAACGCAGCTAAAATCACCAATATTTGAGCAATCTGACGCTTGCTTAAGCCTATCAGGCTCTTGGCATTTGTAAGCGTCAGGATAATTGCAATCGAACGAATTAGAATTCATTGTATTATTGCTATTTGTGTCCTGTTGAGAGCTCGTACTGCCATTTTGAGGGTTATCACTGGCATTCTCTTCATTGCTACTAGATTCAGCAGTATTTTCGAGAGCCCTACTATCATTTGAAGGGCCAGTAGCATTTTCTGCTAAGGAACTGCTGCTAGAGTTTTCATCGAGTGAAGAAGAAGTAGAATTCGACGAATTAGATGGTGATGAAGTTACTGGATCGTTAGTGTCTGGGGTATTACTCGGAGTGAACTCAGAATCTTCTTTAGAGGGTTCAAAACCAGGAGGAAAACCAGCAACGTTTCCTCCCTGACCGCGTATTCCTTCGAAACTTCCTACGCCTCCAAGAGCTGGAGCTGTTTGAATTCCAGGCTCCATTGTTCCTCTAATTCCTGCTCCTGCTCCTGCTCCTCCAATGCCACCTACCCCGCCGAAACCGCCAATACCACCGAGTCCTGGCGTCCTCCAAGCACCTCCAGTTGTCGTCATAACCCCTGGGACACCAGAACCAAAGGCAGTGTTAGATTGAAAGCTCATGCCGACCTGCGGAGAAGCTGACACGAAATAATGAGTACCGAGCCCTTGAGAATGGAAGAAAGGGAAACCAGGCTGAAAGATTCCAAAGAGGTTTGTGCCTATAGTAGAAACACCAACAGGGACAAATGAACTGGAGCCGAAGCTGTATCCAGGATAGCCAAGACTTTGGGTGCCTCTTGTAAAGCCAGGCATAAAAGTGCTTTTTGAAGAAGCTGTTGAACGCAATTTCAGTCCAAAAACGATCGTGCTGACAGCTAAAGTGCCAATTAGACCGAGCAAAAGATATCGTTTCATTGCAATACTGTGCTTGATGCTTGAAATCGAGATTTGGAGCCTCAGCTGACGGTTTTCTTGAAAAATTTAAAAAGATTTAAACTATTTACATGTCAATTATCACAAGTTGGCTCGAACTTGTTAGGCCAGCAAGTTACTGTTTAACCGCTCGTTGAGATCAAATAAAATTCTTGAGTTAGTAAATCTGCTGAAAATCATTTGGTTAGTCAAATTCCATCTGTTAAATACTGGTTAAATAGAAAATTCTGGGCTCTCGCAAATGCGAACCGACTTAACGGAACACCAGAAGAGCAAATACATTGAATCTTGAGCATCTCGAAGAAATTTAAACCGGAACGAAACCACCTTCAAAAAAAGAAGCCACCTATCGTTGCTGCAGCCTTTAACCATTATTTTCTTTTTTAGCTAAGCTCATTAATACATAGTCATTTTCTAGGATCATCAGGGTCACTTCCACTCACTTGGTATCATTTCGTATTTGAAGCACGTGCTTCGATAGATTGACTAATATTTAAGTCGGAGCTCTCACCTTAAAACCGAGAAAAAGACGATTATGAAACCTTCAGTTTGAGACATCACGAGAAAACTCCCAAATCAGATTAGCGACAATTGATGAATCGCAGGGAAGAAAGATTTCTTTTGAAGTTTTACAGCTTAGTGAAGGTAGTACTGTAAAATGCAATTGGATACAATTTCTCTATCTTCTGTACATTTAATACATAGCAGAAATATAAATAAAACGGATTATCCATGGAATAATATATTCGAGAAAAAAATCACTACTGAATAACCCATTTATTCACTTAAAGTAGACTCTCGGATTCAAACTTCACGCCTCTCCATTTAAAAACTTTTCCTTCTGTTTTAAAAGGGAGCGTTGGAGTTTCAGGCATTTCAGAATCTGGAGTTTGGTTTTCTTTAGAACTGTTAGAGCTGGATTGTTGAAGCACGCCTTCGGATTTTCTGCTGAAAATTAATGATTTGAGCGCATTTTGAGCCAAGTTTTGCTTATTGACATTTGTCTTTGCGATTTTGTTTGTTAGATACTCTTCAGTTAAGTCTTCTTCCTCTTCAGCCAGGCAATCTGAGTTCTCTTGTCTTAGCTGATTCTCTTGAATTTGGTCAATCGAAGCTGTCACCATTGGAATAAATTTAGGTTCGACAATTATCTTTTTATTCCTCGACTTTAACAGCGCAATATCACGCAATCTTTTTTTGATTTTAAAATTGAGAAAATTTTCCATTACTGGTCTGACATCTGCTTTTTCAGAGAGTTTGACCAAGAAATTCGTTAAAATCAGCAATTGATCATCTTCGCTGTCGCCTCTGAAAGGTTTAATTGCCAAAGCGTTATCAGGTTGATAGGCAACGTGAAGTGGTGAATCCTATATTAATACATGTTACTCCACTCTAACATCCATTGAAGAAAATTACATCAAGTAGCAAAATATTAGTCAACGGGACTCCGACAATAGAAATATCTTTAACTAATCTCTGATTAGAATCCTTGCGGCAGTGCTTGCGGTGATACACTGCAGAGAAGAAGCTCTCTATCTTCAATGCTTTCAGTGTTGCCTTTGCATACTTTTCAAGGGTTATTAATATTTCCTCGGCAAAATGAATGTATTGGTTATTACCTCCTTTACAGCAGTCGTAAAGAGAACCAATCTATAATATTTCGATACTGTCCTTATGAAATCCTCTACTCCAGGCCTCGGGTGAACGAAAAGTAAAGATTCGTGACCTTGCTGTGGAACCTGATTCGATTTATTTCAGGTTCGTATTGTTATGGGTTAAGGGAATTTTACTTTGATAGCAATTGATCTACCCTCCAGTGGAACTTTCCTGCAATGAACTAATGTTTCATCCAGGTCGAGCACTAAGGTTTTCCCCTATTTTGAATGACCATAGGATACAGGGAGAGGAAATACGTTCTCATTCGATACTTGTTCCATGTTTTTTTACAAAATTTTAAGTAATTGTTTCTAATCGAGGTATCTTATTGTGCTGGTTTATATTCGCAAATATAAGATTGCCAACGTATAAAACTCGTGTTTCTGGAAATATTTAAGCTCTCGGAACATATTAGTTAATTAATTGCATTCTAAAAGGGTTCTAAGATCCACTTCAGCCTCAGGAAATATTTTTATATTTTCAAATATTCCTGAGAATTAAATTAAAATTATTTCGAATCGTTCTAAAAGCTAGTCTTCATTTTGTAAACATTACGACCTCTGATTCTGAAATATAAAGCTATTAATTTTCATTGCAGAAAGAATTCAAATGCCAATATGATAGAAACTTCAATTGAAAGGAACCACTTATACCGACTATCGCGAGTTCTATGATGAGTGATTGGTTAAAATTATCAGAGAATAGGGACTTTGATGCCTGGAATAAACATTGTGAATGAGCTAGAAGCAGTAGAACCAGCTGAAGGACTCAAATATCTCAGAAAAGTGTGCATGTTTCGGCCGTAAAATGTTGATTAGGCTCACTTGAATTACGATTGATGCTGATGGTTATTGAAACTCCAATAGAACTTCTGACAAACTATCTCTGATGTATTCAGCTTAAAAACTTTATGACTATCTCCGAGTATCCGAGTAGAACTGAATAGGATGGAATATTCCGAAGACAATCATGTGTAAAATAATAATAGTGTTCCAATTTGAGTTTTAGGAGACCTTTTAGCAAAATAACGAGAAAGGCATATGGGACGGTTAGATAGAGAGAGTCCAAATTCAACTTAGTGCAAGTGTTTGCCTTTTTTATTCTTCAGAAGAAATGTTTGTAAAATTTAGAGAATCCCTGTTTGGATTTATTGATGAAAAAAGAGAGAGAGGAGTTTTCGATTTTTGGAGATTATAATTCCTCGAAGAACAAATGAAAATTTACATTTATTGAACTCATATATTTGGAGAATTCTGTTTGAATTTAATACTCTTTGAAGCGCATATGGTTCAACTTCGCCCAGCCCTTTGACAGCTCTCGGAAATAAGAGATAAGGCAACATTCTCCCATGATTTTCTCCGCAATTTTGAATTCGAATTCACTTTAAATGCAACTTTAATATGCAACGAAATCTCAGTTATTTGCTCCGCTCCTTGGTAAGATATCACGTTACTCATAACAAGGAAGGTTAACTTATCGACACTATAGGATTTTCACTATGGGTTGAATCTAAGTTATTCCAAAATCCTAATTCTTTAGTAAGTATACCCAATTCTGATTAAATTGTATCTTCAGGTTGAGATTTCCAAAAATCGCAGAGCAAAGAAAAATCGTTCTAAACTAATTTTCAAGAGCTCAAATTGAGAAGAAATTAATTAATTGAGTATTGATAGCAACAGATTCATTATCAAACTATTCCATTCACCTTCTTTGAAACGTTATAGCTGAAGATCCACTGATCCACGTGGTTATCATATGAACCAATCTTGAATTCAGTAAGGAAAGCTTCCACGTGTATATTAAAATTATCACCGATTTAAACATGAAATTAGATTGATTTTTCGAATAAATTGAGAACAGAAATACTCATAACTCGATGCCTATCACCCAAATATCTCTAATTAGAGACATCTTGCAGTTTCTCTCGTTTGCCATCATAACCGGACACATTCTGAAAACAAAAAATTCTGATGGTAAATGAAGGTCATCTACCATTGAACCCTTAACCAATTCCATCTAAAGGTTTCTCCTTAAAAACTCAGCAGCTCTATTTAATCGCATTTTCCACCCGGTATCTGGAGCTGTTCACTCAATGGCATTGGCAGGGACCCTATTTGATCTTTTTCAAAATTTTCTACATCATTGCAAGTGCGTACATTGTCTATTTAATGAAAACCAAGTGTAAATCCAGCAAAGAGCATCAGGTGAAAACCCATTATCGAAAATACCAGCTTATCTAGAATTAAACAGAAAATTGATGATGATTTCCTCAGTCTGAAGAGCCTTCTGCTTGGAGCACTTGTCCCAACGATTCTTCTTTTCCCGTCACCAGAATGGCTACTCTGGAATTTTTCTAAAGCGCTTGAGACTGTGGCAATTTTGCCTCAACTGAATCTGATTGTGAAAACGCAGAAGGTACGAGTTAAACAATTCTGGACTCTCTTGTAATTTTTAATCTCTTCAGAGTTTGATGACTCCTGTTGGGCATTATGTTGCTGTTAAAGGCTTTCATCGATTCTTTGATGTTGTGAATAATTTCCAGCAATATTGCGATCATCAATTTTCCTCGAGATTGTTTGGGATCCTCCAGCTTCTTATGCTTGCAGAGTTCTTGGTGTTCTATTTCAAAGGTAAATAGGCTTTGCGTTCATCGGTTTCACAATAAATAAAATAATAGGCTTGGTAGCATGGATAATTCAAACTGTGAAAAAGAAAAAAGTTGAAGCAAAATAATATTAGAAGCACATTCTCTTGGCTTTTAGGTCTGAGACTCTGGCCGGAAACAAAGGAAACTGAATGCTCATACTTATTTACTGTAAGGAACTAATTGGTTTTCTAGATTTGATCAATCTCATCACTAATTAATATAATGAACTGTATACTCATCATTTACTCTTAGTCAAACAGCCATGAAAACCTCCTTACTCTTCTGTTTAATCTTTTGCGAGAGAAGTAATAATCTTAATTATTACACAATCTAATTAACGAAAACATTTAGAAAAGGGTTTACATTCACGTAAACTCTCCAAACTAGGCACTTTTACTGAGAGTCTTGACTCTTATGTTCTTTCAATGGCAAAACTCCTATTTTTTTTTAATTTTTCCCTTTGGCCTCCATTGTTTTCAGTGTATTTACTGAATGTGCCAAAAGATCGATTAATAAAAAATAATTAGAAGCAGCACATCTCTCAATTACACCACTTCGACCCTCGAGAGTGTTTTAAGTACAAACAAAGAGCACATCTAACATGAGCCACGATCTATTATTCAGCGCGAATAAGAAGACCTGGGTGACAGCTAACGCAGCCTGCTATCCTTACTACTGTACGGTTCCTTTGGTTTCTAAACCCAAAAAAACTCGCGGAAGGCCTCCCAGAACTGCCAGTCGTAAGAAAATGTCAACAACTGGAAACGCCAATGACAAGAAAAACGCACAATATAAGAAGAAAAGCAATAATAAACAATCACAGTCGGACTCGATGGCTAGGACAAAGCAAAACGAGACGAATGATGTAAATGAAACGAAAATTTCTCCCGTTGAAAATTCGGAGGTGATCAAACAGCAAAAATTAGATTCAGATTCTGACTTTGAGCCATTTACTATCATAGCAGATGCAGAATTAGATCAAATTGACGAAAGTTCCAAACCTCAGGCCGAGCAGTACGATATACGAAACGAATTTGAGCCTTCACAAACAAAGAAAGTCAAACTTTCGATAGAGGAACCTGCAAATCAATTGACTAAAGTGGAGGAAGACACCTTATTGCCGCAAAAAGTAGAGAATAATGTCGTTACAAATACAAATACAACACAACCGGAGAAGTTGGCGCTGGATGATTGTTATTTCGAGGTTGGAAGTCAAGAGGAATTAGATGCGTTGCACTCAGATTTTTCTGAGGAGGAAGAGGAGGCCGATGACCTGAAATCGAATCAGTCAAAATTGAAAATTGAGAATTCGGTTTTTGATGAGAGCACGAGACTAAATATGGAAGAGAGCAGCACAACGAAGTTAGAATTTGTATAGGCTAGTGTCGATGCAGAAAATGAATGTTCTCGAGTACATATTTTTACATATTCTTTGATTTGACTTATTATATAACAGCAAAATATCTTTCTTCTGCTCTCTGAATATTTTTTTTGGTTCCTATATCTAGGTCGTGATCTTGATATCCGGGGTAAATCTAAGTCAGTTCTATATATGTATGATGTCTCTTGTATCATCACTATTCAAAACCGATTTTTGAGAAATCTCTGATCGAAAAGATGTCTGTTACGAATGACAGAAATTATTTCAGTTCATCTTCTGTTTCTAGGACCCTCCCACGGTTGGTCTATAAACCAGCGATGAATTGTATTCATTAATGCTTCATGTACTAAAAGCCGAGGTGAATGATTATAATTTAAAATTTGCAAGCTCATGCCTGGCGTAGGAATGAGACTTATAAAAAATTTAAAGCATTTAAAGGACAGGTGTCCCTGGAACCAAATAAACCTCTTAATTTTAGCTTTCAAATTAGGAAACTCATCCACCATCATCAACATTGAAGTTTTAATTTTCACCGGAGTCAGAATAAATAATTAACCTATGAAACGAAAAAACTAATTGTAAATACAGCCAAAATCCTTACAAAGCTGATGTCCACTGCTACAAACCAACTTTCTCGAAGTGAAATCGAAATCTAATTTTCCTTTTATTTATTCGTTTCTGCAAACACAAACTTGCAAAAGCTAATTGATTTAATAAATGAATTGCTAATAATTTAGGAAAAAAGTCCGATTGATTAGACAGCCTTTCAATTTTTTTGTAGCTTGGTTCTGAACAAAAAAACTCGAAAATACAAAAATTTATCTATATGTAGCAGATGAACAATGCAATGGCCACAAATTTAATCGATATGAGGTAATTTTCAAGGTAGTTCGAGACAGCAAGTCGGAAAAAATATCTCAGAGTTAACAATTCTTTTGTCCTTTTGTTTTCTCCTCGTCAAGGCTCAATACACAGAATTCACGACACTCTCTTAGGCAGTTCTCAGGGTCAGGGCTTATCGATTCAAGCAATTGCTAGAGAACATTGTCGATAATTAAATAGGAGAAATGGCTACTGAGAGGCCTCTTGATTTATTTTGAATGTGGACACCAATTTCTTATTGTTGAATTGAATTCGTATGGAAAAGCATTCCAAAAAGTAATGCCATACCTGTCTCACAGGCCAACGGTATGCACTACAACGATATTCAATTTTGTTGGACTTGAAGGACTATTTTCCTTCTTTCTAGAATTTGAATATCACGAAGGACAACTAATTATCGAATGTGAGAAACCATTATGGACTTAAGTATTCTAAACAGAAGAGAAGTACTAAATCTAGTGTTTCTCTGATGAAATCTCCTCCAGCTATTCCTACACTTCGAATTACTTTTACTATACCCGGTACCAACCAATACAATTACCAACATGTAGCGAATGAATTCTCAATGGCCTCCAAATTTTGCATTAATTTGACTAGAGGTAATTTTCTGGACTAGTTCCTCAATGAAAGATAACGAACAGTAGTGCTCAGAATTTTCTGACTTTCTTTCAAGAAAGTTGGACTGGCATCTGGGAGTTGCAACTAGATCGACTCAATTATAAGCAATAAATCCACTTTATTAGTCTTTCAAAGGATAGGGGCTTGAGATCCTCTCTTGTACATCTACCAGTCAACGTCTTTATGACGATTATAAGAGCCCAGGTCTGAGGGTCATTTGCTAGAGCTGGCATTCATGATATTGCTAATATTGCATAATATTGCATTATGATTCATAATTTGATAATCGCGAAGTCCATACGAAGAACCTTTTGACTCCACTTCTATCAAAACTATCATTTCGAGGAGCACACAACTCCTAATAGCTTTGATATGAGATAAAGGAAGCCTCGTACTATTATTCTACACCTGTTAATTATGTTGATTTAATTATTATAAACTACGTTTGCAAGTGCCCATTTCTCATAATCAATTATTTCTCGAAA
>ENA-UOUE01002059-UOUE01002059.1-compost-metagenome-genome-assembly--contig:-NODE-2059-length-10422-cov-9.236443_pt1 | contig 10422 bp, 10 predicted proteins | sample MGYA00238146_ERZ747223 | MGnify/ENA primary metagenome ERZ747223 (study PRJEB28781, sample SAMN06268865) | compost metagenome | isolation source: single cell | place: USA: California, Emeryville, Joint... | reverse complement strand
CTTTTCGAAATCCCTCAAACAATCAGATGAGTGTTACAGTTGAGCTTTACAACAATTTTCAAGTTTATGCATGGCAATATTATGGAGGATCATGGCAGAATAGAGTTCAATCAGTAAACACTTATACTAATGGTAATCTACTATTATTATTTTGAGCTCTTTATCAACTGCAAACATTATTAATAGGTCAATGGAATCGAATAATCGTAGAATTGGTCCAAGCGCAGCCCTCTGAGTTTGAAGTTGGGTACCTGTCTGGGAGGATTTGGATAAACGGGAATCCAATGACAAGCAGAAAATACTTTGGAGATTTTAGTACTGGGGTCTATCTAAACAGAGACATAAATAATGTTGAAATACAATTATGCTCAAGGAGGGAAAATGGTGATTCAACCCCAGGCGCCAAATCAGGACATTATGATCTAATGAATTTCCTCTGGTTTAGAGGAGCAGAAGGACTCTACGTGCCAACAGGCGGTAAATGAAGCTTATTCAAATGCCTTGCTAATTCATCTTATGCCAATCAATACAATAGATCCCTCATGTGTTCTTGCAGGATTCATATATCCTAAGGAGACTGCTTGTTTACAGTGCGCTACGAACTACTATCTGCTCGACAAAACTTGTGTGACCAATTGTCCAACCGGATATCTTAAACATGAGGGTACGAAGTCCTGCCAAAGTAAATTTGTCCTCCTAATTTCTTCCACTAATACCCTAATTTTTCTACTTAGAATGCCACTACGGAGGCTATTTCGTAAATCTATTAACTCTCTTTCACCACAAAAAACTCACACTCTTTTCTCTTTTACTAGAAAGCTGATGGTACCTGTGACCCTTGTGTTTCAGACGGTCTGACTCTGATTTCATCCTTGTGTGTTACTTGTCACACAAGTTGTCGAAAATGCACAGGAACGGCAGCAACACAATGTACAGCTTGCTACCCTGGTTATTACTTCTACGCTGCAAATAATTCATGTGTGAAATGTACTGCAGATGGAGTCTATATCTCAGGCTCCAACTGCTTGGATTGTCATAGTGCATGCAAAAAGTGCGTTGGAGCAGCTTCGACCCAATGCACTGCCTGCTATACAGGCAACTACCTCTATGCTCCTATCAATCCTTATGGGACCTGTATCGCTTGTACCAACACTGGACAGTACCAGGCAGGCACCAATTGCCTTGACTGCCACTCTACGTGCAAATATTGCACAGGTACCTCTGCAGGTTCATGTACTGATTGCTACTCTGGCAATTACTTATATGCTGTAAATAGCAGCTGCCTTGCATGCAACTCAGATAGATTTGGTAGAGCTGGCACTTCTTGTGTGGACTGCGATTTAGGATGCAGGAGATGCACAGGCACTTTGGCCACTCAATGCACAGCCTGCTTTACTGGATTATACCTATATTCACCAAACTCAAGCTGTGTTGCATGCGACGTCGACGGAGTGTATATCTCGGGAACTTCTTGCATTGACTGTCATTCAGACTGTGCGAGATGTATTGGCACAGCTGCAACTCAATGTACAGCTTGCTATTCAGGGAAATACCTTCTCACATCTAATAACAGCTGTGTTACCTGCGACACAGGAAACTACGGTCCTTCGGGTACCACCTGTGTGAATTGTGATGCCACTTGTGCGACTTGCACTGTTGGAGCATCAGCAACGAGCTGTATTACATGCGTCTCTGGCAGATATCTCTATGCCGGAAATAACACCTGTCTTACATGCACAGCTGATTCCTATGGTAGATCAGGAACAAGTTGTGTGAATTGTGATCCTTCTTGTCGAAGATGCTCAGGAACTCTTCCTACTCAATGCACATCATGCTGGACAGGAACATACCGACATACTTTAAACAACACATGCTTAACTTGTGATGTGGATGGATATGGAATATCAGGATCGTTGTGCGTTATCTGCTCAGCGGATTGTAGAAGATGTTCCGGGACAGCTGCAACTCATTGTACTGCTTGCTATTCTGGTTATTATCTTTATGCAGGGAACAATAGTTGTGTGGCCTGCAATGAAAATGGATTTGGACAATCGGGAACTGACTGTGTTGTTTGTCACGCAGACTGTGCTCGTTGCAGTGGGACTGCTGCAACTAAATGCGCTGCTTGCTATCCTGGAAAGTATTTATATTCAGCAAATAACAGCTGTGTTTCTTGCAACTTGAATGGCTTCTTCATCAGTGGATCTAATTGTATTACTTGTGATTCAAGTTGTCTCACCTGCTCTGGTGAAAGCGCTACTGAATGTCTCACTTGTCCAAGTGGATCATATTTCTATGCTGCTAACTCTTCCTGTCTAGCTTGCGATGTTGATGGATACAGCGTTTCTGGAAGCGACTGTATTGTCTGTGATTCCTCTTGTCGTTCATGCAGTGGAACTAGTTCCACTGAATGTACAGCGTGCTACTCTGGAGCGTATTTGATTGGAGGAAATACTTGCTCTCAATATGCAGGAGTGAAGCATACTCTCTTTGATAGAGCCATTGATGCTGGTGATATTATTGGGATCGTTGCAGGATCTACAGTCGTTCTGGGACTTGTGGGGGTCACCATATGGATTCTGAAGAAAGATTCGAGAGTATTGAAATATGTGAGACCATCTCAGCAGGATGAGTTACCTATTGAAGAATCAAGAGGACCTCAAGTCTTGAGACATGATGAAGTGCCACAGAGAGAGAGTAATCCCGGTAATACTCATGAGATCGAAGTGAAAGATGTTGACCCTCAAGATAACGTTGCCCTTGAGAATGATCAAACGAGAGCCGGATTCAACGAACAGAGCAACAACAACCCTGCTCCTGAAGTTGAAAGCAATAGAGTTACTTTGTCACAAATCAGAATCAAGAGAAGTCGAGAGTTTCCAAAACCAAAACGCGATCTCTAAGATCCAATAAAGAAGACTTTTAGAGAATTGCTAAGCCCAAAAATTATTAAAGAACTCCATTTCATAAATTTTAAAAATTGATAACATTCTTAATTTTACAGTGCTGGTCTTAATATCCCTCAATAATTTATAAGAAAAATTTAACTCGAATGGGGTCGCTTCAATCTTAAACACAAATCTTCTTAAGACAGAAAAAATCATTAACAGAAGTCAAGCAAGCTATCATAGATCGCCACAACAACTAGCGCACAAACAAAAGGATTATCTGATCTACAGAAAGCCCCTCGCTGCAGCCCATATGGACCAGCTTTTAATTTTCATTTGGTATTATTTTCATATCTTTTCTCAGGCCATTCTAATAGGAAAGTTGAAGCTGTAGAAAATTATAAGGATCTTTCTTTGGATACCAAGAATGATTACGAATGGATGATAAGGACATTCTATTTCGTATTTTGGGAGGAAATAGAAATTTTTTCATTTGATCTGCTAAAAAACTCCTCTGATAGGCACACTTATGATGAAGAAGCTCAAGGTTTAGAAAGGTCGTCAAACTTACATAGGAAGAAGACGCTTGAAAGTCTCTAATGTATGCAGAATTCACCTTAAATTGGAGGTGTTTGGCTGATTGGTCTAGTGTATGTATGCTCGCGAAAGATCAGTCGGAAACACATTGTACCTAAATTCTGATCATGTGTATAGATTCTGGGAAAACAATACAAGAGAAGTTTTCTGGTTCTTTTCAACCGCTTCTCTTCATTCTGAGGCAGCGGGAATCGAAAATATTATTTATTTCTCCGCGAGGCCCTGAAGGTAGTGAGTATCTCGATGAAACTACTCGACATTTGCTTTCATTCTTGAGGAAAGGTAAGTATCAAATCTTACAGTTTCCAACGTGGAAAATAAATTCCCTTACTTACCATTCAGTCTCTCAATTCAACGAAAGATGTTTGCCTTTCCATCAAGCAAATTCAAAAAGAGATATAGAGTCTTTTTTTTTTTTGAATTGCGGATATTCATTTTATTTGTGCTATTCCTTTCTATTTCAATTAATGGAATTTCTAAGAAATCATGTAGTGGCAAAAGAAAGTCTCACATCTAGCAGTAAATTTTGCTTTATTGTGAACTCCTGGCTGATTAATGAAGTGTAAGCTGCTCCTGGCACTTAAAAAGCAATGATACATTCTTACTCCTTAAATTATTGATTATGAATTTTGACCCATTATCCATTATCATTCCATTTCTTATTAGCATATGCATCAAATCTTATTTCTTCATACCAGGTCCTTGATATATGTGGCCTTGTATTTTTCAAATTCAAGAAAATCTAGCATATCAGATTACAAAGTATCTCGAAGAGACTATCGGAGCCGTGAGTGTTACGGTTGTGATAAAAGCCGAGCACATGTGCATGAGGATGAGGGGTGTCGGAAAGCAAAGCTCGATGATGAAGACAATAGCAAGTCTGGGAGTTATGAAAGAAGACACCAAGATTCGATCGGAGTTTCTGGCTCTGATTACTCCTGGAAAGAATTATTGATGAGGCTAACAGAATTCTCTTCTTCTTAGATGACAATAAATAATGAAACAAACTTTAAAAAATTCTACAAGCATAGTCATCAATAAATATAAGTAAGATCCTTCATCAAGCGAGTGAATCGATAATTTGTAGCGTAAGAAAATATCACCCATAAAAGAAATTACATCTCAATCACTCGGATTTTTGTTCAAAGGATGCAAGTTGCATTCACTTCGATACCGCAATAGAACTTGCTCTGCAATTAGGTGAAATCACGTCAAATATTTTAAGAAACTACTTAGATACTTGCTCTTTACTCTCACATAGATAAGATAGAAGAATTTACCTTTGAGAATTTACCAATTGAAATTCACATGTCGGATTGAGATTTAGCCTTGAAGAAACGTTCAAGAATAGCGAATGAGTTTCTTATTTGGGACAAGGGATAGATTGCTCTTCCAAATCCATTAAATGCTCACGATTCGAAATTTTTCAAAAAAAATTGAAAGTTAAACGCATTTTTGTAAATAGTTTTCCACAAATTCAAGGAATCACAATTCGCTTTGCCTGTTTACGTGGTAGGCGTTGCATTTGCCACATAAAATGGACTAGCTTCCTTGGGTAGCAGTTGAAGTTCAAGCATGATATTCACTTACTAATTTTTGGATTCTAATTTCGTTCTCAATATAAAAATTTCTTTATGAAAGCAATTCAACTCATAAGAAGAGCATGAAGACGAGTCATATATGAGCTTTTCAATTGATCCCCCTCTTTCTCAACACTCGCAATAAAAAAAAAAATCAAACTTAATGGAATGCTATTCACATTTTCTAGGTATGTTTGCTTCTAAATTCAAAGTACTTTTGCAGTACAGCGTACCTCAGTCCGAACTCTCTCACGTACGGATATAACTCCAAGCACCTATACTAGTTAAAAAAAAGAGTTTTAGCAGTTTAGAGCTTGTCAATTCATATACTAATTTCCAACACCATCCCAATATTTCCTTCATTGGAGATTAGTTACTAAGTTCTTAATGAGATCCAATTAGCTTGTTCTCTTAAGTCTCTAATGATGATTTTATCTGATTAATCCCTCTAAATCATTTTTTTTTTGCTTTCGATAGTCACAAAATAATGGAGCCGGCTGTTTTCTAAGCCTGGATTAGAGTTTTTCCTATAATATTCTTCGGTTCCGAACCTCATTATCACAGAAACACTCTGAGCATTTTCTGGTTCTCAACTTGAGTCTCAAATTAAATAACAATCATCAATTTAAACTAAAGAACTATGAGGTACTCTAATCAACTTTCTTTCGTGATTGGTTTTGCCCTTCTTTCTATTATCACAGCCCACCAGTTCGCTTTCTACGTAAACTCAAAATTCATCATTCGCCTACTCACATGCTCTCTGTAGTCCTTTGGAGGGATCGAGCACGTCGATCTACCAGATCTGAACTCAGCGCGAGCTCATCTCCAAACTGATGGAAGCCTCGCCTTCGCAAATTACTCTGATGCCGTCAACTCCACAGGCTGGGCCTTCTTCCATGTCGTAACCAACGGCGAGTACTCCGATTACGATCAAGTAATGCTTTTTTCGCGCAAAATCGCGAATTTCCCTTTCTCATAGGCTTACGCAGCAGGTTTCTTGGAAGGATATTTGAGCCGCAAGTACATCTATGACGCTTATGAATTTCGTCGCCTCAGTACTCGAGAAAAACCCCAATCTCTCCCAAAGAGCGAACGATTTCATCAACAACCAAACCAATTGGCTTCAGCAACAATGCTCTAGTGTCTCACAGAACGATAGCTATTGGAACGTTGTCTGCTCCCTGATCCAACAGCTATCAGGTCTCTACGATGGATATACCTCTGGAATCCAAGGAGATGGAACACCAGAAAAATTGCTTGATTTCGCGCATTTCTACTACTTAACGAACATGGGTGATCTCGAAGACATTGTTCCAGCCTTCAATAACACCGAAAGCTATGCTCTTAAGGGAAGAAAACCAGAAAATGGGGATTGCACGATTATTGTGAAGCTCATTGAAGATGATCTCGTCGCCGCTCATAACACTCATAATATGTATACACACATATCTCATTCGAATTCATTTTAATTTTCGGCAATTTAGCTACTCATTGATGCTCAGAATTTATAAAACCTACGAAATTCATTACCAAAACCCTGACGTCAGCGCAAAGACCGTTAGCTTCAGCTCTCGACCTGGCGATTTGGAAAGCAAGGACGATTTCTATGTCACTGACTCCGGGCTAGTGGTCATGGAAACCTCATTCAACACCTATAACACCTCGAATTATGGATACTTGCATTACGATTCTGTTCCTGTTTGGATTCGAGTTCAAACCGCAACGAGACTGGCGAAAAATTCCTCGCATTGGGCTACGATATTCGAGTCTCACCGCAGCGGAACGCATAACAGTCAGTGGGTTGTTGTTGATATGAATAAGTATGCCGCTCAGAAAAACCTTCCAAAGAGCCAAATGAGTGATATTGGTAATCATTTAAACATTGCTTGGTGGCTTATCATTGCTGATAGTTTGGATGTGTGAGGAATATTACTACGTCCTGGACAAGTTCGATGTGACGCAGACGCTCCTGGTGAACAAAGGCTACGTTGCGGGCTATAATGTTCCTATTAGCGAAAATATCATCGCCATCAGCAATTATACTTCGACCCGAGAAAATGACACGAGAGCGCTCATCTTTGAGTAACTATTTTCTACCTAGTTAGAATGTGCTTATGTCTATGAAGTAAATACGGAGACGGTGTCGATTCAATTGAAGACGCGAAAAATATCATCCGTCTGAACAATAATGTTACTGGCAGTGTCTGCGCAGCGATCGCCCCTCGATGCGATGCAGTTTCAGTTGGTATAACTGCTATTGAGAGTATGAAGCTTATAAGAGCAAATAGGTGCCTATGATTTCGGAGCGATTGACGGAAAAGCCACAAGTTACTCTCTGATCAACACGAACAAGACCTGGATCGTGAGCTCGCCTTCGTTTAACGATTTGATCCCTCCTTTCGACTGGACCAAGTTCCCAAATGACTCGAGAAACGGAATGCCTGATTTGTACAACTTTGATTGGATGCTTTACGATTTCAACAATATGCCACAATCAGAAGATGAGATCGTCGTTATGAATGACCTTATTATGGCTTAAGGATATGAAATAGAAATCACGATATATATTCAACTCTCTTAAATTTAATGGGAATTACATAATTTGAAACAGCAGCCTTGGTTATAATGATTAATGGATTTCAAATCATGGAAATTAAGCTAGTAAGAGTGATGAGGTCTCTATAAGATGTATCATATGTTTAGAAGCTAGACTTGACTCTTTAATCTCCAATAAATTATATTGTAAGACTAGTTTCGCGCAACCAAAAGAACCAGGAATTTTTCGCTTGAATTAAAGATCAAATTAAATTAAATAAGAGAAGAAAAGCAAACACAGAGGAAAAATATAGTTTTATTCACCAAATAATACAGATTTTCATTAGATGGTGTCTGGCAAGACCATCGAACTGGAAGTTGCACTTTCGGACTCCATTGACAGCGTCAAGGAGAAACTCCGAAGTAATGTCGGACTATTACCACGGAGACTCATTTTTGCTGGAAAGGGATGTGAGGAAGGCAGAGCTCTCTTTGACTACAATATCCAAAAGGAGTCCATACTTTTATTGGTCGAAATATTAAGAAGTTGAGAATATCGTTCATCGATTGATGATATTCTATTAACTTTGACTATTCATTGAGATTCAAATTCATACCTACTCGCGGTGTACAGCAATAGAAGATTTAGTTTTTCATAACAGAGCTTGATTTTGTATCGTTTTATTGTGTAGCAAAGAAACTGGTTTTCACCATTCCTTTGAAAGTTCCTTGAGAGTTTAATAATGATGAGTATTATTAATTACGGAACGCGAATTCTAACCAAGCGCTAAATGATAAATCAATAAGATAAAATTTATTTTGAAAAATAAGGGGGTAGTCCTGCAAACTATCCTTTATAATCTCAGTTTCGTATCGTTTTGACGATAAATTCAACGCTGTCACCTCCAGAAGCTTCATCAAATCTCTTTCATTTCAAGTTTATATCTCTTATTTGAATCTTTTGGGACTGATTCTCATTCCTTGTAGATTTCCTTGTCGAAACCAAATTTACAGAAGTGGTAAAATCATGACTATTTTGAAATTTCATTTGAGTGTCCTCACTGATCGTACTTTGGGATGCTTGTTTCTGTTTTTCCTCTTCACGTTTTTTCTCTTTTCTCTTTCTAAAGAATTCCACAATCCCCACGATAATATGAAAAAGAATTATCGACAAATTGACTCCAACACACGTCCAGCTCAACCCAAGTCTCACGTGATAATATGAACCTGAAACCACGCTTTCCAAGAGATACATCACAAGAAACACCAAACTTATGATAATAAATCCGATTTCTGTACCAATCACCGTTACTTTGTTTGCAGTGATCTTATATACGCCTTTTGGAATCGACATGAAGATGGTAATCAAATTCAACGTGATTAGGACGCTTAGTTGAACGATAACCCATTTACTCAGAAGTTCGAGTACGAGGATTATCACGAAATTTGATAATAAAGTCCAAAATGTCAATATACGTCCCAGGAAACTTTTGCTATGGTAGTCTCGGCAGAGAAGAACAATCAAGTTTAGTAAAGGCCGAATAAATTTCATTTTAGCTTTGTTTTTGCCGTGATAGCAGCTGGCGCATATTGCCAAGACAAGAATGTAGAGAAGTATGATGGTGTAGAATATCCCAAATGCGAAACTCAATTGCTGGTAGGTTCCATTTAGCGAGGCGTCTGCATAAGTGAGTATGAGTGCTGAGCAGAGATACATATATCGAGAAACCAATAAAGTCATGATAATGCTTCTCTCAAATGAATGGATGATCGCGATCAACACTTTTTTGACCTTGGAGTTTTCGTTTTTGAAGCATTTGGAAACTAATTTCACGAGAATGTAGAGAACTAGAGTAATGCAAGCGGAGAAAGCGATGCCACCGTAATTATCAAGAAAGTTAGAACTGAAAGAGTAAGCGAAATGGTCGTTGAAGATAATATTGCCTTGAGAATTTGTTCGAAAAACTCCATTACTCTCACTCTCACTTTCATTGCTGGCTGCAAGAATGCGTTTACTATTATCAGAACTTGCAGATTCTTGATCGACCTTCGAGTCTATCATTTTATTGAAAACATTAGGCAGACCGAACTGCCCTAAATCAGTGTATTTATAGAAAGCTGCCATCGGTGTAAGGTAATTGACGTTAATCAGTTTCATAAACGTTAGTCGTGCCATAATTTGCAAAATTCGCATCAATTGAGAAGTTTTCCCTCCTTGCTGAAGATGAAGGACAAAAGAAGCTGCGGCAGTGGTAATAGTAACGGCTTGAGAGGAGAGACCGGTCACATCTGCTGCCCTCTGTATGTTAGAATTGATTACTATTGGAGCTGTCACAACCGAAGGAATTATCATGTAAGTATGGCTTGAATCTAAATTGAACTGCTCAAAGGACAGCAAAAGATTCCTGGTTTCGTTACTCTCAGTGTATGAAACGAAATTGAGGTGATACGAACTGGGAGTGAGCTTAGTGAGTGTGAACCTCATTTCTGACATGTTAGTGCTGAGGAGATTATCAGAATTTGAAATCTGATATAGCCGTATCATATTCAAGGATTCCTCAAGGTCTAAAGGAATATCGAAGCTGAGAAGATAGAGTTGAGGTGAATATGCCAATTCAAACTTGAGAATTTGGGCACTTGGATAACAGATCTGGTCAGTGTCATTGGCATAATACCCAGGTATGTCCTTGCAAAGAGTGCAGGAGTTGTTTGAAGTTAACAAATAGTACCCTGAGTAGCAGCTGGTGCATTGAGTTGCTGATGTTCCAGTACATTTTCGGCAGCTTGGATCGCAATTGACGCAAAAGGAATTAACAACAGAT
>ENA-UOUE01002054-UOUE01002054.1-compost-metagenome-genome-assembly--contig:-NODE-2054-length-10432-cov-46.073588_pt1 | contig 10432 bp, 6 predicted proteins | sample MGYA00238146_ERZ747223 | MGnify/ENA primary metagenome ERZ747223 (study PRJEB28781, sample SAMN06268865) | compost metagenome | isolation source: single cell | place: USA: California, Emeryville, Joint... | reverse complement strand
GCTTCTCTTAGCCAACCCAATTATTACTTCTCGATTTCGAAATAATTAAGGATAAACAACGGAATTATTTATATACTATAACATAAACTTAAACAACTCATCCGATATCTTCACCTTCCAATGGCTAGCAAGGAACTCATCGCTCTCTTCGAAGAAGGACAACAGCTCTTATCCGCTGGTAATCCCACTGGTGCCATAGAGAAATACACTCTTGCTATCAACAAAGCCAAGGCTGAAAACACTCTCCAAACCAATGAAGGCGCCGCAGCCTGCAACAACCTCGGTATAGCCTACAGCCAAATCAACGATTACAAATCCGAGCTTGAATACGCGCTCCAAGCTCTCGAAATACGTCAAAAAGTCCTCGGCGAAGACTCTGCAGAGACCGCAAACTCTTACTTCAACGTCGAAATCGCTTATGGACATCTCGGTCAACATGACAAAGAGTTAGAATACGCTTCGAAAGCTTTAGCTGTGAGAAGAAAAGTCCTCGGTGAAAACCACACCGACACTGGAACCTCCTACGGCAACGTTGCTTACAGCAGCGGTAAGCTTGGAAAACACCAAGATGCTGTTACTAATTACACCAAAGCCTACGAAATCAAAAAAGCCGTGCTGGGTCCTGACCATTTAGAAGTCTCTACCTATCTAATGAAGCTCGGCATGGCGTACAACGCACTTGGACAGCCTCAAAACGCGCTCAAATACTTGCTAGAGTCTCTCGCGATCAAAGAGAAAAACAAAGAGGCCAATCCTACCGAGATCGCACAGCTTTGCAATCAAATTTCAGTGATTTACGTCCAAATCCAACAGTATGAAGAAGCCTTGAAATATATCAAGAAAGCGACCGATATTTTCGAAACCAAGAAGGAGGAAGTAAACCTTTCAGCTTGTCTCTTCAACGCTGGAATATGCTACAACTGCCTGGATAAAACCCAAGAAGCGCTAGATTCACACCTTAAAGCGCTTGAGATCAGAAAACGAGTTTTGGGAGAAGAGAAAATCGAAACAGCTAGGTCGTATCATTCAGTGGCATTGATTTACAGCCAATTGGAAAAGCATGATGAAACTGTGACGCATCTACTGAAAGCGATTGAAGGGAAAAGGGCTTGCTTGGGAGACAATCACGTGGAGGTCGAGCAAGCGTATTCACAAATCGCTCTAGCGTATGAAAATTCAGGCGAGCCTTCTACCGCAGTGAATTACCTTGAGCTCGTCGTGTCTCTCAGAGAGGCTCGGACGTCGCCAACCAGTGATGAGGTGAAGGAAGCGCTGCTTGATGCAGGAAAATTGTGTATAAAAATCTGCGATTGGGAGAAAGGCCTTGAGTTTTTCCTCAAACTGCTGGAGCTGTCCAAACAAAGATTTGGAGAAGACCATATTGAGTTCGCTACCGCGTTGAATTATGTTGGGATGTGTCTAATGAGGCTAGGAAGGTACTCCGAAGCTGCCAGTAACATCTCAAAAGCGCTGAATATACGAATCAAGCATCTCGGTGAAAACAACGCGGAAACCGCGCAGTCTTATAACGATCTGGGCTTAGTGTATGGAAGGATTGGCGATTATGCAAAGGAAATGGAAAACGTGCAGAAGGGGTTAGATATACGCAGAAGGGTTTTGGGAGAACAACATATTGATACCGCTATGTCCTATAAAAACCTGAGTTTGGCGCAGGAGCGTCAAGGGAAATATAAGGAAGCGCTTGAAAACGCGCAGAAAAGCTTAGAAATCACAAGGCAACATTACGGGGATGTCCATGGAGAAGTTACGAAAATCTTGAGCACGATTGCCTCTCTACATGCGGCTTTGGGCCAGCATGATAAAGAAGTGCAGACGAGTTTACATTTATTGGCTATCAAAAATAAAATGCATGGTGAAGGCAATGGTAATACGGCTGAGGCGCTTTATAATGTCGGGCTGGCTTACAGTAACCTCGGCGATACCAAGAAGATGATCGATTACGTTGAAAAGGCTGTTGCTGCTCGTAAACTGCTGCTAGAATCGATTGGACCTGAGGACGAAGACTCTGATCTAGCGGACTATTACCAGAGTTTAGGATTCGCTTACGCGACGCAGGTCGTGTTTGATAAATCCCTCAAATATTACACGTTAGCGCTAGAAATCAGAACAAAGAAATACGGCAAGAACCACCGAGACGTCGCAATGAGCTATCATGATCTAGCTTGCGCATACGGCGCAACAAACGAGCTCGAGAAAGAATTAGAAGCCGCCAAGAACGCTCTTGAGATCAGACAGTCGATTTATAATTCTAAGCCGAGAATCGAGTTAGCAGAGTCATTGAATTACCTAGCAGTTATCTCTTCTAAAATGAGTAAGAACGAGGATGCCAAGAAGCATGCTGAAGAAGCTGTCAATGTTAGTTTGAAAGCAAAAGGCGAAGAGCATCCCGAAACCGCAGCTGCTTACCACAATCTAGGGTCCGCGCTCCTCGTCTTAAAGGAATTTGATAACGCGGTTGAGCCAGCGAAAAAAGCGTATGAAATGCGACTGAAACTTCTGGGTGGAACTAACCCAGATACAATTATGTCGAAGAAAAATGTTATGAAAGTTTATAGAAATTTAGGAAACGAAGCTGAAGCGAAAAAGTATGAATAAATGTTTGTAATTCATAGTGCAAAACAGTTGAAAGTCAATTGATAGTTTCAAATTTGTTTAATGATGTAATGAGATATGAGATTTAGAATAGCATATAGTAATATCATACTATCAAAACATTCAAGTAGAATACATTTATTTGGCTGAATATCATTAGCTTTATCAAGAATTAATAAAGATAATCCCTTGAAAGTTGAGGGGTTAAGGGTTAGACTTGCCTGCCGTTTCAGATCCCGGAAAAAAGAATAGTTTATTACGAATTAATAGTTTATTACACAAAATAAAACTTAAGGAAGCCGCTTCAACATTCAAACAGCTACTCACATCGAAGACATGCAAGCTAAACCAACGCACAGAAGGCCGCAGACAGCCTCTCTCAAGCTGAAGTTAGATGATATACAGGCTCAAATCTCCCCTCGGAGTGAAATCAACTCCAATCTCCACAGAACATCAACTTCGACCCAACCTTCAGAACGCCGGCATACTCGAGCGCCATCTTCTATTAACCTAGAGAAAAAAGCAGAGTTGCTCAGCGTTTCTTCATCGAACGACCAGGTTAGACTCACCAACCTCTCAACCAAATCTCACGGCAAGATAATGCATTATCTCTATGGTAGTCCGAAGGAGCGAATTGATACAATGAACTTGAAATTCGATTCAGCGAACGCTGAGTATGCGTTTGAAAATCTCAAGAAAGAAGAGCAGGATTACCTCAAATCACGCTACGATGAATTTAAAAAGCAATACTATCGAATGGTGTTTGATAAGGACCGCAACCTTGTTTGTATCAAACCATCAGAGAAGAACCCGGCAGATCGAAAGATCCTGACTGATCGCACAGAGAAGGCGAAAATTCGGCAACGAGTCGAAAAGATCAAAGATAAAGTACAGCAAGTAACCGCAGAAGACACGCTTGAAGATGCTGAAGAGAAAGGGAAGATGACAAGGCCGAAAAGCACAAGGGAGTTCGTTGCTGATTTAAAGAAGAAGAAGCTTGATTATCTAGATCAGAAGATCAGGGCGCATAAGATCGATACGGTTATTCAGCAAGCGAACCGTGAGATCAGTTCAATGGCGTTTAAAACAGGGCAATTGGTCGACAACGTGGAAACTCAAAAGTATAATGCATTGCTGTTAATGGATAATATATTAACCTTAACTTTATTATAGTGAAAGCCTAAAAGAGGCAAACGCGCGATTAGAGAAAGAAGTCGATGAGCTGAGACTTGAGAACGCGATCCTAAAGCGAACGAACCAATTGCTGCAACAACAGATTTTGACAGCAGCTGATGAAAAAGACGATTTGTATGCAAAATGCCATCAATTAGAGTTTTTCAAGCCGATTTACGACGCTGTGAAAGCAAGGTTCCCTGAGGACTATTTCAGGAGCATTATTCGGAAGTATGATCAACTGCAAGAGCATAATTATCAAAATGTGAAACGCATCGCGCAGATGGAAGAAGAAATGGCGCTTCTGAAGCGAGAGGAGAGAAAGCAAGAAGATATCCTCAAGCAGAAAGAAGCCAAAATCAAAAGCGAGCAGGACGAAAGAAATAAGATTATTACTGTATATCGAAGCGAGATAGCAGGAATGGAATCAGAGATTGTTACACGGAGGAACTATGAGAAGGACTATATTGAGCTGACGAATAAGATATTGGAGATATTCAGCGATTGGAGCTCAAAGCTGCGGGTTTATTTCAGCTTTGAGAAAATGCCGGAAATAAACGCGAAATGTCGTGATCCGTTAGAAATACTGGATATTATGGGGAGAATGGTGAAAATTGCGACGCCTGCGACGATGCAGAGGTATTTGAGATCGATTATTGTGAGCGCGAATCAACTGCGGAGAAAGCATTTCCCTCAGGCCGTAAATACGAAGTATGATCCGGATAAGATCTATGAGATGTGTTCGAATCATATTATGAATCTTGAAGCGCAGATAGCGAGATTGAAAAATGCTAATGGGTCGCAGATGTCAGGACTCCGGCTCGAGTCTGTTCAGTCTGAGAAAGAACAGAAGGCTTTATGATTGTTCAGAACAGTTTTTCTATTTCATAGCGAGAGATTTGGGTCTAATTTAATTTTGCAGAAGAAATAATGGTGATTCACCGTTGCAACTTAACAACCCATTCTAACTATATTATCGAATTTTTGCGTTTAATGAAAATAGAGTCTCTTGCTCTCACCTTCCAATGTCGTTTATGTAAAGGAAGCTATTCTAATCCTAACTGATCATAGTCCGAGAGACGTTAAAATCTCTTAAGCAAAGACCGAATTGTCTCTTCTTCAACAGCAAGCTTCAATAATTTTCTTGTTTTTTCACTTGTTTAGTTTGGCTCCGATTTGCTCGAATAAAAATGTTTGCCTTGCAGACTGTTTGTAAATTCGAATTCTGAAGTTGGACTTCTAATATTTAAAATTTAAATTTCGTTTAACTCAACTCTTACATAAAAAAATGTCCAGCTTAGAAGTTGTTACATTACTAATTATCAAAGTAAATACCTGTACGCTTATGATAGTTATCCATATTTTCATGATAATTCGTAGGAAACATAAATAGACCAAAGATACTCTTTGAATCAAGCAATTTGTACACAATACACACTAGGAAACGATTTATAGATTGTTTAGCCTTCTTTACCATTCACTAGTCAATATTTGCGACATGACATTCATTTCACAGCAAATGAGATCATCAAATTGTTACTCAGTCACCTTCGAAATGTATTATGTTGACAATTTATGAATTATCAAATAATTTTAATAATTAGAAAATAAAGCGGTTCATGTCATTGAAAAATAAGTTTACTTATGAATAGTACCTTTATCTACATCAAATTTCAAGATACTTCAATGGAGTAAAGAAAACCTTGAAATTCACTGGCTTCCTCCTAAAAAAAAATCATAGAACGAAGTATACTGTATATCCAAGTCCTTATTGTTTTAGTAGATATAGATAGACGTAGGTTTTTGCTCAGTGAAATTACACTTGGACCACTTGCATCGTTCAATCAACCTATCTCAATGTAATGAAATTATCACTGCATTTAACTACAATCAGCTTACCCTTCAATAATAATACTACCACAAATTCACTGAGTTTCTAGACTACTGCTGCTATAGCTAGCTTGAAGCAATGTCATGTCATATTCACGATAAAATGATTATTCTCTTGATTCAAAGGTTATTATTTTACATCTAACACGAGTATATGAATCCTACACTGTAATTCGCTAACTTTAGCACACATACTTGATTCTAAGTAAATCCTCCTCAACGAAAACACCCTCTGAACTATACTTTATTAGAAAAGCCCAGCTCCTTGACCAGGGTCTTGAATCAAATCAGGATCTGCTAATAACGGGTTGCAATTAAGATGCAGTGCGTTAGCAAATGTGTGCCTAGGAAATTAGCTTATTACCATTGCAAATGACAAAAAATTACAAGAACTGCGGAGTCTTCAGAACCTTTACTCCCTGAGATAGAGGCAACTTTCCATAAATATCCTCAAAGAAGTAGTAGAAATGCCCGATGCCAATTCCAAGCAGATCGTTTTCAACTCCTTCGCCAATTAGCAGCTGCAAGAACACGAAAAACCTATAAAAGTATCAATCATTTATCCATTTGCATCTCGCAATTTGTTATTACCATGTGATGTAAGGCGCTCTTACAGGGAAGATCCCGAAGATATGTAAAAACATATTTTCATTGCGTCTGCTCCACAGATACAAAATAATCGTGAGGAACGCGTCGCTCAAGCTGTGAATTCCAATAAATATCGCAGCGACCTGAAATGAGCCATTAAATACAGCTGCAACTGAAGAATAATACTATCATCGTAACGAAAGCAATGAGCAAAAAGAAAAGATAATCTGCGCCAACGCCTTTGAATGAATGCTCTTCAAGACGCCTTGAGAATCGATAACTAGTAATCAAATTATCCAATGTAAGAGGGCTGGATTTCTCAATTTCTTTTACAATAGCACAACTCGAAAAGCTGTGGAAATATTGAGGTCTCCAAAATACAAGAAATTTGTTATGATTCTCCAGAACTGTGGTGAGTCAATTGCTTAGTTATGGAGGTAATTGGGTGGAGATTTTACTTGATACTTGGTAGTGATGATTTTCCAATTAAAATACAGATTATAAGGAGTGGCATATTCGAGGTAGCAGAGAAAAGTGAGGAGAATTGAGATTCCGCACATGATGCGAGTGATGGGAGGAACTTCTCGGACGAGATCTTCAATTAGCGGCATGGTGGATTTGCAGAGATGTAGCTGAGGTAAAGTTCTTCGTTAATTCGAAAACTTAAAATATTTATTGCGTGTATTAATTCCAATAAACAGGAAGATATGCGAGGAAGATTAGAACACGTGTCCTGCGATGCAGGGAGAGATTTGAATTGTCATGCATTGAGTTTTTATGAACTTTTGTGTCCACTGACGAACTGAGCTTTGCTTTCACTATTTCTTGAGGATAGAGTAAATCAAGAATATTCGATTTGGGTTGGTTGCTATTGTGAATCCTGCAGAAAGAAATTTGAAAGTCTCTCCTAATTGGTCATTTATTCGGTTGCTAGTAAGCAATATTTATGAGTGTTTTTAGTGATGATATTTTATGGTTAGTGCAAAGTTTGTCTTGTAAAAGATTTTAAATTGCCTGGTTTATACAACAGAATTTCCTTTTTTCTCAATACTTACTATCTTTTCAAATTTAGATACGAGTCTAAGGTAATTTTGATGTTAGATCGAAATGACATAGACCTATCTAACTAACTAAAATCTATACAAAGAGAAAGAGATATATGTATTTCTGGTAACCCACCCCAATTTCACACTTTTCAATTTGTTCTATAACCGAACAAACACTATCTATGAATAACCCAATGACACCTCAATTAATTATTGATCTTGAATACAATTCATCCTATATAGTCCGTCTTATCCCCTCACCGATTTTTCTAAAACGCACTAATTTTTTTCTGATGATGAATCACTAATCGATAGATAATTCTTTTTGTTGCTGATAAACAGAACACACTATTTGATTTTTTAATTTGTGCGCATCGAAGCCGAACTGTTCTTTCTCTGATGTTCAACGAATTCTACAAATGTCTAACCTCTTTTCCTGAAGACAAATTCGTTACTAGCGACAAACTTTCCCAGAGCGTCATCAATAGTCTACGAGACCCTGTTTGCTTGAACATCCCCAACATAATGTGCAAAGATGCTCCTGCTGAATGTAAAAAATGTTCCCAAGTCATCTGTGCAAAGTGCGTTGAGATGATATTGAAATCTGACGCTAAATGCCCAAATTGCCGCGACTATCTTCAAGTCCGCAAGATGAACCGTTATCTCAGACAAATTTTATCAACGATGAAAATGCGCTGTCATCTCCATGCCAATGGATGCTCGGTCGCTTTGCCATTGGAAGAGCTCATCAAGCATGAGGACCAATGCGAGTTTGAGTGCGTGCAATGTCCGAAAAATTGCGGAAAACGCGTGATCAGGAAATATTCTGAAGATCATATTGAAAATGAATGCCCTTTGGGCCATGTCAAGTGCTTCTACAGGGGTTGCTCTGTAGTCCTCTCACGGGACCAACTCAGAAAGCATCTTAATGATTGTCCGTTTCGGCTTCAAACGGACTCGGTCAGAACGACGGTCTCTGATGAAGAAGGCAAGGAGTATGAGAGCGCAGAGATAACGCTCTGCTTTGATTCAGACTCAGATTACTCAGAGCGAATGAGTGAAGGCAATATATCAGAGAAAGAATGGAAACTGAGCTTCGTGAACCTAGTCGGAAAGGCGATAGGCTCAGAGGGGCAGATCTCGAAGTGCAGTAATGAGGGATGCACTACGACGACTATCTATGCGGAATTGATCCGTAACCATGAGAAAATATGCTGTTATAAAATAGAGCCGTGTATTAATAAAAAGTATGGTTGTACATATAGTGGAAATCAGTACGGGCTGCTGAGTCATCAGCTAAAGTGCCAGTTTGCCAAACCAGGTCCTGAAGGAATGGAGGAGAAGCAGACTGCAGGTGGAGGGGAAACAAGTACAATAAATCTCAAGTCAAATTCCACAGTAACCCCGGAAGGTACGAATAATCTATCTTTGTCACCTTTAACTAAAAAGGACTCGTGTTAATGATACCTTATGAATCTGAAAGCCCTCAAATATTTGTTTACAAGCATTGGGCTTATTACAATTTACTTTTTTACCTAGTAGTATAACGCTTCTTAACTAACTATTACTGCTATCTAATAAGTAAAAGAAATGTGCTATTTGTTTAATTATGTGCGAAATACTTTTGATTTATTTGAATAATACGTACGTACTCTGAGTAACAATGCAAGATTGCTTATTATTAACTGCTTAGACTTGTTAATGTTATGTACTCTGGACCTTACTGAAATCGGCTTTCGCAGTTTCTTTCACCTTTTCAGTTATCTTGAAACACTATCTACTAGCAATCTTATGATCGATCCAGCTCCAGCTCAATAAGAGTCGCTTGCTCAAAAAAATTGGTTTCTCTATGCAGCAGCGCCGGAGCTAGTGGGAGGAGTTAGGGGGAATTATCGGTCAAACTGTTCCAGTTGAGCCAAATATACAACTCAAGTAATTAAAGTTGAGCAAATTTTCCCTTACATATGCATAAATTTGACTATGTATATATTTGAATTCTCAAGAATTTGTTGATTTCTTTATTCCTCTACAGAACTTTCAAGCCCAATTCATCACCGTCACCAACCAAACCTAAAAAGTAAATATTTGTTTAGCACATCCTCAGCACTTGAAATTGTTTTACCTTTCTGAGCAGCATATTTGTAGTGGAGATCATTGACATCAAGTGCCTCGTGAATCTTTGTCCATCCTTTCTCGTGAACGTGATAGACTAATTAGAGGCATACATTCAGATAAACAACTCGAAGAAAATCCATACCTCTGACGTAACCACCTGATGCGGCATCTCTGTGAGTTGCGTGATAAATAGCTCTGATACCTATTGCAATGCTTAGTTAAAAGCTCAAATTTAGCAGAGATATACCAAGCTCAACAGCCTGATCCTTAGTCAGATCTTTTCTGTAATAACTATCCAAAACACCGTAAGCGAAGGTCGAACCAGATCCAACCGAGAAGACGTCTCCCTTTAGTCTTGTGCCGTCATTATCCAAGTAGTAGAGCGAAGGACCGTCTTTGTCGTAGCCAGCAAGCATGCATCCCATGCTGAGGCCGTATTTTCTGTACTGATACATAATATTGTTCAAAACCTTCGAGGCGGCAGAGACTGATGGTCTTTCCTTGTGTTGAAGCTCATAGATTTTCATCTGCATGCCCAAATACATCTCCCAGAACTGGCAATCGGCAGCACCTCCGGCCAGGGTACCGAGAATGTAGTCATTGATCTCGATGACCTTACGAACGGTGTCTGAGCCGAGAGTTGTACCTCGAGAAGCTCTGCAGTCGACGGCGATAAGAATGCCTTCCTTGAATGTGAAAGCGAGGGTGGTTGTACCCTTCTTGATGTCCATGATTTTCTTCTCAGGGCCATCGGATTCCTTCAGAATTTTGTTGAAGTCAGCTGGATCTTTCATTGGAGCGAAGGCGAAGTCTTCGGTCTCAAGCTCCTTTGGGATAAGGGAGCCTTCTTCCTTGGAGGTGAAGTATTTGAAGCTGTCGCCGAGACCGAAAGTAGGGTTATCGAGGAAATCCATTAAGAATTTTTGAAAAAATTATTGTCGAATTAATTTCTTTTGAGATATCTTGAATGTAATTTAGAAAAAATTGGAACTGAGCTGACCCCGAAA
>ENA-UOUE01002053-UOUE01002053.1-compost-metagenome-genome-assembly--contig:-NODE-2053-length-10443-cov-19.062512_pt1 | contig 10443 bp, 9 predicted proteins | sample MGYA00238146_ERZ747223 | MGnify/ENA primary metagenome ERZ747223 (study PRJEB28781, sample SAMN06268865) | compost metagenome | isolation source: single cell | place: USA: California, Emeryville, Joint... | reverse complement strand
ATGAGAGAGCTTCTCTACAAGGGACAGAATTTGCCTGAAGAAGAAAAAGAGAACGCAAATGAGAAAGAAAAGGAGAAGAAGGAAATGAAAGAAAGTGTGAAAATTGTAGAACATCCTCCAAAAGACAGAAGAAGCAGTCTGAAAAAACAAGAGGATGCACACAATAATAGCGAACTACAAATTTTGGTGGGTAAGGAACAAAGTCTGGATAAAAGCGCCGATGAAAGCTTGATCCAAGAGAGGAAAGAGAATACTGAAAAAACGAAGATAATAAAGGACCATGAGGTCGAAAGTATCGATGTTTTGAATTCTGGTTCTGCTCCTGCGAAGAACACGGCCTATCAGATACATGAGGACTGGAGGGCACTGAAAATGAATGTATTCAAAGCTTTTTTCAAGAAGAAGCTGATAGGGACGGATTATCGCATCATCTTCTCACGTAACGTTAATTGCTTATCGAAGTTGACATTGACTTTCTTTTAGTGACGTTCCTGCTTATTTTATTGGTGGTGTATGCCGTGCTTGTGATGGTGACAAGCAATAGCTATAAGTATGTCGGCTTCATTGTCTCATTTTCGGTTTTTGTGGCAATCTGCACAGTGCTACCGACAATAGGATACTTTGGAACATTGAAAAGACCGAACTCCTCTCAGGTATCTGCTGTGTTCCAGCTCTCATCTAACATTTTTAGATGTTTTTCTACGGCTTTGGAGTTTTCCTCAACTACATGTACGGGACACTCTTCGCATTTGTAAGATATCAAGAATCTCAATCAGATCTCTCATCCTATTCACAAAAATAGTTTGGATTTTCAGAAGGTGTCAGCACTGACCAATGGAGCCTCTATGGATTCGTTATCTACTACGCATTCTTGCTTCCTTTTGCTTTCTTTACAATTGTAGGATTTCTGCTATGGAGGTAACTTTAATCTCATTGATTCAGAAGAAAGAGTCATATTCTTTTTCAACTTAATTTTCTAGGGATAAGAAGTGGAGAATGTCCAAAGTGACGATAGCTTGCTTTATTTTCTCTACGATACTACTCATCGGCACAGGAGTTTACTTCCTCGTGATATCAGAGCTAGGAGCAGCGATTGGGTTCTGGTGCGGATCAGCGTTATTTATCTATCTCGTGGCTGTGAAAGCACTGTACCATAGACGAAACAACTCACTGCCTAGGATTCTGATCCTCGTTACCGTGGCCGTAATATTCGCTGCGCTACTTGCAATTTTCGTCATCAGCCTTCTAATCGACTCTTTCAATGATTTCGTCGGATTTTCTATCTTCTATTTGGGATTGGTCGCTCTCGCTGCAGTATATACCGTCATCAACGTGTTTAACGATTTCAGAAACTCCAAGCATGTAATCTATTCTCTCGCTTTGATATTTTCTCAAAATTTTCCTCATTAGAGACCAATTTTCTATTCTCCTTGGCTTTTCCCAATCTATCGATACAATCCAGTTACAGAAACCCTCCATAAGTATAACTTCAAAGGCGGTCTCTCTGTCGCTTTGCTCTTCGCTTTCTGGATCTGGACGGTACTGCAAGCGATCTGGGTCTACCCCGTTCATTACGGAGTCGCAACAGGAGTGCTGGTCGAGATCGTTGCAGCCATCTGGATGATTTACCTTTGCACACTTACAACCTCCCAACTCAACGAAGCTCTTGCTTTCGATAATTTATTCGAGGCGGTCGTCAAAAGATCTTGGTTGCAAGCGAAACGAACATTCCTTTCTTCGAACCAAGCTCTGAAGTTCAAAGATATTCTATCGTACCCGCAATATCTGGAAGATGAGCTTTACTTGTCGGAGTATATCAAGAAGAAGAAAGAGAAGTATAAGCAATCGAGAAAGAAGAAATCTGCTTCTGCCATTGCACCAGCGGAAAAAGGAGGTGCACCAAAAGTGTCGGCTGAAGGACTAAAAAGTCTCTACGAGCAACTTTTCATGAGCAATTTGGCCACGAGGCTCTATTACAACGATGAAGTTAAAATGATTATTCATTTTGAGATGTTGATCATAAACGAAATCAACAATCTAAGGGTAAATGATGCTTTTAATGACGCTGCTAATGAGCTTTGTTTGTTGTGTTTATATAGGAGCAAGAAAGACAGAGCATGCTGAGTTTTATTCGCGTTTATAAAAGCAAGCTTGAGACGAGTGGAATGCAATTTAATTTCCCTCCAGAAAATTTGAGCTCTGCAGTCAAGCATCGAATGGTGATGCAACGATATTACGCTTTACAGGACGCTCATGTATTCGCTATTCCCCATGCGATTTATTTTAATTTCACATTGGATGCATTAGAGAGAACTATTCGACAGTTTGAAAAAAGAGTATGACAAACACCTGTCCGAAGAGCGCGAGAGAGCGCTGGTCTCAAAGGAAATCGAACAGAAAGCAACTGCCCAGCGCGAAGAACAGAGATACCAGAAACTTTACCACATGTTCCATACACAAAACGCCGATTATGTAAGAATTATTAACAACGTTATGGCAGAGATTATATGTGATATTATCTATAGGATGCTGACCTTCCAATCGACCAACTCCCAGATAATGCTTACAAATACAACAAAATTGTTGAAAAATATCGTCAGACGGGTCAGATCTGGGAGGACCACTCATTCCCAGCAAATGAACAGAGTATCGGTGGAAATCTACTGGGAGCTACTAATGGTTGGAAACGCCTTCCTCAAGGCTGCTCAGTCATTTCAAAGAAATACTCCCCACTGGACATTACTCAAGGACAGATCCAAGACGCTTATCTCCTTAGCGCACTATCATGCATGTCTCCTCAGTTACTCCAACAAACATTTTTGGTTGGAGAAAAAGATTACAGAGGAGTTGTTGTGGAACAAGTTCCTGACTGCGGCGCAGTCATCGTGAGGTTTTATTTCGAGAGAAACCCTATTGAAGTGATAATCGACACGCAATTCCCCATCAATAAAGAAGGAGACTGGGCATTCGGAAGATCTTCTGATCCTAAAGAAATTTGGGTCATGGCTGTAGAGAAGGCATACGCGAAGATTTGTGGGTCTTATGCGAATATCGTTTCAGGGAAAGTGAGCTTTGGGCTCAGAGATCTTTCAGGTGGTTTCCCAGATGATATTACCATATCAGATATGAACGCCGATATGTTTTGGGATCGTTTGGTTGACTACAAACGGTTCGGCTATTTGCTTGGAGCTGGTTCTCCTGAGTGCCAGAACGGTCAAATAGTTACCTCTCCTGGAGGAATCATCCAAGGTCATGCTTATGCAGTTCTCGATGCGATAGAAGCTGATGGTATCCGCTTGGTGAAACTCAGGAATCCCCCAGGACACCGGTCTGCTGAATGGAAAGGCAGTTGGTGCGATAACGCGCCAGAATGGACCGAAAGGCTAAGAAAGCTCACCGGCGCTGGAGTTAAGGAAGAAGGCGCCTTTTTCATTGAGCTCTCAGATTTCAGAGCCGAATTTCAAACGCTGTATTTAGTACGAGTGTTTGATCCCAGAATATGGAAATCTCCAGATGCAATTCATGTAATCTCAACCAAAAAGCCCGTTTTATTAATTTGATTTCATTTCTGTGTTATAGGGTAAATGGGAAGGCAGCTCGGCAGCTGGTCTACCATCAGCGATTAACAGAGGTGCGGACATCTCGCTAAATCCGCAGTATATACTCAGAGTCAACAAAAAATGCCAAGCTTTCATTGTGCTGACTCAATTTGAACGAGTCGATTGTCTTAGAGGTTTCTAACTCATTCTGAATAATCCGATCTAAAATTTTTTTAGGCAAATTCCCGCTGAGTATCATCGTTCAGCGTAACGGTGGAAAAAGAATCACTAACAACTCGTCTGATTTGAAAGTCGCGATATTGAATCCCACTGACCAGATGAACGCGACTTTAGATGTGACGCTAGAAGCTCCTTACTATCCTTATACATTCACCATAATGGTTTCAAGCTTCTATGCAGCACCAAGAGGCGAAGGAAAATATAAGCTACGGGTTTTCTGCACTGGAAAATTCGACTTCGAACCTCTCCCATTGAATAAGCATTGAATTATGCGAAATCCAAAACCAATATTGAAATATGAAATTAATTATTAGCCGTATTGAATCTGAGTATTATTGTTTCTACAATTGAAATTACAATTTAGTTCAGTTTATTTTTCCAAATTAATCATGATATTTTTGGATATTCTTTATAACCTAGCAAATAGCTTATCATAACCAGATTATTAAAACACTTGTCTCTTCGTTGACACATTCAATATAAGGATGATTTGCTGGCAATATCTCTCTCATTCACAAGACTATTATTTTTTATTTTTATTCAGGATATAATCGCTGTTTATAGGCAGTCATATAAACTAACGATAAAAGATGAGATGCAGCTCTACTATTCGTTTTTGGATTGAATATACTCGGAAGGAACCTCATACTTGGTGACTGGATAGGCATAGCTTATTTCCCAGCTCTTTCTTGAATAATCATTCCAAAAGACCTTCGAGACCGATGCAACAAGAGTGACATAGTAAACTGGCTCAGTCGGTTGAAACTCGAAGCTAACAGTATCTTGGTGGGTAGGAAGAGTTTGTGTAGCTTCGATGAGTCCCGTGTGTCCTTTTACCTTCATATCACATCTTGCCATTCCTTTTGTGAATTTCTCAGAAACCGTAGCCACCATTTTGTAGGTAACTACTACCATATGACTTTTGCTCATCTGACGCATCAGCTTGGCATAAGCGTCCTTATCGTCGATCTTCAACGCTGGCCAAGTAGCGTTGAGCTTGTTAAAAGTCGCGTTCCATTGCCATTGGACTTCTGTAGTGGGAGCAGAGAACACTTGAGTTGGAGAAACGCTTTCAGAAATTATATTCGTCTTTAACAAGAGGAAAGAATAAGAATTTTCATTCACGGGCTGATTATGCTTGAGAGCGAGATAAACCGTTCCCTTTGATTTGTTCTGGTGTTTAATGTGAATTGTTTCTGAAGTAATTTCGTTAACTTGAGTCCACTTGCTCGCGGTGGATAGAGCGTCAAGGGATGAAAGAACAGCAAAAGACACTTCTTTTCCTTCACAGCTGGTGAGAGTTGCAACCAAATATTCAGCTCGAGTAAAAGTAAGAGGAACGACAGTAACTTCCTCTTGATTGATAGAAATGCCTCTTGTTTGCATAGGCTCTAGTGCTTCTTGGAGATCTAAACTATAAGCTGACTGAGTGAGTAACACTGAAATGCAAATGAAGAAAGCAAGTCGAGTTGTCATAGAATCTGTTCAATTAAACTAAATAATTATTATACAAATTTTCAAAAGATAGTTTATCAAGTGAGTGATAATTGGATTTTTTCTTCTACCGTTTGCTCCAATTTCCACTTTTCCACATGTTCGAATTATCGTTATTTATGGCATTATAAGCGTAATAACAGCTTAGATATGGCTCACTTTTTTATCATTATCATTTGTGTCTCTTAATTCTGGGGGTATATTCCATCAAATATTTTTAATTCTGTGCTGAATATACTGAACTGAAATATATCATATTTTATAGTCAAATAAACAGAAACGAATTTCCAATTTTCTCTTGATATTCCCCTCGGGCGGACTTAGTCGACTCCAGTGACGAGGTTTATATCGTAGACTGTGGTTGAAATTCGACCTGGTAATAATCTTGATGGATGAGTTTGCATATGTTCTTTCATCATCCTGCTCTTTTTCCCTAAATCTACCTGTTACGTCGATTTGAAAAACATTATTTTGTCATTGACTTATTTCAAAAGAAACTTAACGAATTGAAATCGCAAATACCAGAGAAGCCAAATTCTGTAACAAAGCACATATCTAAGAATCTATAAGACATTGAATAATTCCTTTCGGTAATTTTTTAATTCAAAAGATTTTCCGTTCCTCTACTTAATAATTGCTGATTGTAGTCATTAAAGTAGCAAGGACAGATGCATTCCTCATTTACTATATTATTATGAATATTAACTTTCCTTAATTCATTATGAAGATTTCATCTAAATTTTTAATTGTTTTGCTGGGTATATTCAGCAGGGACTTCATACTTTGTCACGGGGTAATCATAGCTTATTTCCCAGAGCTTTGTTGAGATATCCGACCAATGAGTATTCGCAACTGAAGCAACAAGTGTGATATAGTAAACTGGCTCAGTTGGCTTGAATTCGAAGCTTACAGTGCCTTGCGAATAGAAAGGCTGACCCATGTCAATCAAAACCGTCTTCCCTGTTGCCATCGCACTACCACACTTTGCCATGTCTGTTGTGAATTTCTCAGTACTTGTGGCGATCATTCTGTATGAGACCACTAAATACTTATCGCTAGATCTCTTAAAAAGATATTCGGTTACCCACTTGTTTTGATGTAATTGAGGAAAGATAACGTTGACTTTTTGAGTTTTAGCGTTCCATTGCAATTGGGCTTTGGAGTTCGGGACTGAAAACAATGGAGTCGGACGCATTCCTCTAGGATATACTCCCATCATTTGCACTACTACGAATGACTGAGTATCCTTTTCAACTGAAGTGCTGTGTTTCAGAGCAAGGTATACCATGAGTTTCTTTGGTCCATAAAATCCTATTGCCACTGGAATACGCATCGTTTTTGTAACAGTATCATTAACTTGAGTCCAATTTTTGGTTTTGTCATTGGGAGCTGAAAGGATGGCGTAGGAGACGCCATTTTCTCCGCATTTGGTGAAAGTGAATGTGAAATGTTGAGCCCCATAGAATAGCGCCACTCATAGGAACGATAGTAATTTCCTCTCCAACTATGGATACGCTTCTTTTCTGTATACTTTCCATTGGTGAAAGTACCTTTCTACCAAAGGCGGTCTGGGCAAGACACACCGAAAAGCAAACCGCCAGAGCAAGAAATGTAGTCATGGTATTAAATTAAGAGAACAACTTAGATTATATTGGACTCTGTGCTTCGAGAGATAAATAAATAAGTGATCAGAAGACTCCGGAGCCTTTTTGAATTCACGATTTTGATTAAAATTGACTCCGCACTTCGAGAGAAAATTAAATGATCAGAAGATTCCAGAGCTAATTTGAATTCCGAGTTTATTCGAACACTGGACAATGAATCTCGCTTTTTAAGAATGAGATAATTTCTTTAAACGAAGAGATATATCGTTTTCAACAAATTTTCTGTACTTATTCTTAAGTTCGTTTCAATTGCTGACACCTTCACAATATTCATGTTTTCGATATATCAGCTGAAATTCCTTCGGAATACTTTCTTGTTGGTCTTAAACTCGTAAAGTTGTGATGTTTTTTGAGCAAAGTGGACTGAATAACATAACATTCTTTCGAAAATAGTCAGCAAAAGTGCTTTTGTGTTAAGTTTTAACCCTGAAAAGGAAAATCAACTTCATTCGCATTGCTTGATCACAAAAATGCGATTAGTTCGCTAGGTTCTTTCTTATAATTGAAGTTGCAAATACCAGAAAGCGAATTTTGTTGCAAAACATGTTATCTAAATATCTATTAGAGATTGAATAATTCCTTACGGCGATTTCTCAATTCAAGATTTTTAATTCGTTATCATTATTATTGTTGTTTGTAGTCATTATGATAGCAAGGAAAGATGCAGCTCTCATTTACTATATAATTATTAATTTTCCTTCATTCTTTAGGAAGTCCTTATACTTTTTTAATTTTTTCGTTTTAGATATGCAGGAGGCACTTGGTATTTGGTGAGAGGGTAAACAAGGCCTGCTCCTCCGCTCGTTCTTGAAGTATCCAGAAAATGGGTCACCGCGACCGAAGCAACAAGGGTGATATAGTAAACTGGCTCCGTTGGTTGGAATTCGAAGCTCAGAGCCCCTTGCTTCGTCTCGACAGGCTGATTTAAATCTATCATACCAGCAGTATTCCCTTTATGCCTCATTCCACACTTTGCCATTGCTGTTGTTAATTTCTCAGATCCTGTGGCGATCATTCTGTAGAAGTACCTTATCGAATGGCTTCTAGTCAAATGAAGCTTAGAGTAGAGATTATTTTCTTTGATTAATGGCGGAAAGATAACGTTGACTTTTTGAGTTTTAGCGTTCCATTGTATTTGGGCTTTGGAGTTCGGGACTGAGAAGAATTTCGTTGGAGAAGCAACTTGTGGCACTCCCTTTAACTCCAAAATGATGAATGAGCGAGCATTCTTTTCCACTGGAGCACTGTGCCTCAGAGCGAGGTACACCATTTCCTTTTGGTTGCTTCCATGTCCAGCATGAATCGTTGTGACGATATCATCAACCCGAGTCCATTTAGTTGCATTGGAGAGAGCATGAAGAGATGGAAGGACGGCGAAAGATACACCGTTTCCTTCGCATTTTGTGAGAGTGACAGTCAAATATTCAGGCCGCGAGGCATTAAGAGGAACTATAGAAATTTCCTCTTGATATAAGGAAACACTTTGTTGCTGGAGCCTTCCCATTGGTGAAAGCGTCCTTAAACCAAAAGCGGTGTGGGCAAGACACACTGAAACACAAATCAATAGAGCAAGACGGTTTGTCATAGTGCGAAATTGAGAGAACAATTCTGATTAAAAATAACTTTGTATTTTTTCGAGATAAATAGGTGTCCAGAATACTCCGGAGCCGTTTGATTTCAGAATTTATTCTAGCAGCTATAATATAAATTTAATGTTGAAAATTGAGAGAACTTCTTTCGATAAAGAGACACCTTGTTTCAACAAATTTCTGTATATCTACCTTGGAACTCATACTATAGGCGTTTAATGATGGCTTTAACTGCAGATACCTTGACAATATTTAAGTTTAAGTACATAATAGCTATGATCCCTGTGAAATATTTAAACTCGTGAAGTTTCAATGATTTGATTTTCAAACGAAGTTAATTGAATAAAAAACCTTCAGCAGTCAATCGACAATCGAAGTGTATGCGTATCGTAATTTTCACCACTTTAACGATCGATCAATCTCACTCGCATGGCTCGGTTATGAAAATTTGATTAGTTCGCTAATAGCTTTCTTACATTTGAAATATCTAATTATTTTGAGCAATTTTGAGGCAATATAGCTATCAATTCCATCTAGAAAGGAGACATCATTAGCGCGAGTGATCCTATATGATCTTTGATTTATGATTTTATTCAGGCTCTAATAGTTGTTAGAATTGGGTTTCTCCTTATGACTTGACGAGTAGTCACCATATGAGCAATGGAGTTAGAGAAGATAACTCATGGACTGAAAAAGGATATAATAAACTCTGGAGCCTAGCGCTCATACAAAAACAGAAGTATTTCTTCTCTGCCTTTTCAAAAACTATAAATTACAGAGCTTTAATGATGGGTTCATAAGAGACTAGTACTAATGTGCCTGAACCTTTTCTCACACCTCAGAATCATGATCAAATTCCTTTTTCTAAGAAATTGATCATATGTAAGTAATAATATTAGATATATAAGAAAGTTGAAAACTTTGAAGAGGTATTGAGAAATATGTATGGTCTTTGAGAGGAATTTCCAAGTAATAATACAGATGTTTCTCTAATAGATCTGCTTTTGAAATAACTTCAATTCGAAAATGGCTTCTCTTGGTTAGAAGCGTATGATGCAGGGAAGTTCGCAGGTAATGATGTGAAGAACACTCTTACGGGTGGTTATAACTTCAAGGTCTTAGAATACGAAGTATTCGAAGTTGAAAACTATAGAAATAAATAGTTATTCAATATATAATTATTCTTCACAACTATTCATTTATATTTTTAGAGTTTCAGAGAGTAATCTTTCATTTAATATATAATGAAGTTAGTGGTGAGAGAATAAGGAAAATTCCATCTAAATAAAAGAATTCAATACTGAAGGATTAAGAAAATAATCATTATATATTTCAGAAAAAATCACAATGACAGTAATTCTATGCAAACGAAACTTAGGTGATATTGATAAATTTGAATAATTCATCGATGTAGAAATTCCTCAGAGATATCTTGATTTCGATGAATTGGAAAATCACATTATCAGAAAAAATTATCAGTACATCCAAAATTTTCACAAAACGCCTGTTCCTCCTTCCTGAGAGAAAATCTTTTTTTGAACGAATATTCAACAACATCTCCACTCGTATTAATTTATTGAAAAGAAAGCGGGAGAATTAGAAGATAACCGAGTTCGAATATTGACTCGATAAAATCACCTGAAAATCGTAAGGATGTATGCTAGGCGGTTCTCTCGCGTACCTTGCCACTGCATGTATTATTCAGCTTAACTCCTGTAATAGTATTTTAGAGCAAAGAATATCAAGAAATTTGTGTGATTATTGTTGGAAGAATATTTCTGATCAAATCCAAATAACTTATTTGTAATTGGATATCAGTATCTTAACACTTTAGATTTACTTATTTTAATAATGAACTTTATTTCCGATCATGGAATCAACAAAATCTATCACCAAAGAATTTGAGTGCAGAAAGCA